>WNFQ01003901.1_pt1 | contig 15842 bp, 17 predicted proteins | sample 5400171 | NCBI WGS metagenome assembly WNFQ01 (sample SAMN13153356, study PRJNA577476) | soil metagenome | isolation source: 20 cm soil under Madrone tree | place: USA:California | collected 2016-06-14 | reverse complement strand
CCGCACAGAGAGCACCGGGTTCAGGAACTAGTTTCTTTCAGGTCATCCGCGGCTTGCTTATTGCCCTTCTTGGCCTCGGCCTTGGCCTCGGCGTTCGGCGCAAGCCCCTCGACTGCCTTGCCCAAGATCGGCCAATTAGGCCAACTGAAGTCTCCAGAGTATTGAGTGTAAGTGGCAACAGCTCTGCATGCAGAAGCCACACCCCATCCGTGACAGGCGCTGCGATTATGCGCTCACACACTATTCAGCAGGACCGCGTCCGAAGCCGAATTCTCGTCCTAGTACAGTGTACAAACCTTCCTTCCTAGACTGCAGCAGACAAAGCACTTATCACCGGACCCGGCACGTGGGTCTGCTTGGCAACCGGTTTGCGGCGTCCGACAGGGGCCGGGTTGAGGTTGGCGTCTCAAGAAACGTCATATTCCGTAATGAAGGGAAAGGACAAACGCGGGACTGCCGGTAATGACTAGTCCGATGAGCACGCAGGTCGAATCTGACAAGAAGGCGACAAGGTTGTGCGGTTCATTGCTTGTCGCAGCGGCGGCGCTATTTTTAGTGCCGCAAGCGCGCGCGCAGGCAAACAGCAGTGCGCCGACCAGTAATTCGTCGCCGTCGCCGATTCCGGCAATGCGCGCTCAAGACCGTTTCACGTGGATCGAGCAGTTTGACGGAAGTGCGAACACGGAAGGCCAAGTGATGCTGCTGGACTCTTCGGTAGGCTACTTGTTCGGGCGCCACCTTTTGGTTGACGCAGGCGTTCCCGTTTATTTTGTTCGTGCTAATTCCACTACGAGTTCCGGAGCTTCGACGACGAACTCGTTTACGGAGCTGGGCGATGTCTACGGGCAGGTTCGGCTCTCGTTTCCCAATCCTGCGCTGAATTTTAAGACGCAGCTGACAGGACGAGCGCCCACCGGCAGCACGTCCGACGGAATCTCTATTGGGCACGCCACCTACGACTGGACGAATCGAATCGATCGTGACTTCGGCCCTTGGACACCGTTCCTCGAGGTGGGCCTCGCGAACTCTATACCCGATGCGTTCGTCTATCGGCGGCCTTTTGCTTCCTACGGAGAACTCGCCCACTTCCAGGCCGGAGCCGCGTATCACGTTATCAATTGGCTTAGCGTAGCGGCATCGGCTTTCGATGTCGCGCCATGGGGATCGCAGACGATCGACAGCCGGATTATTGGAAAAGGATCTGGAGCGTCAAAAGGTCACGGTCCTCCGTTTTTGCAAGGCCACCAGACAACCGGGGGCTCGAGCCTGGCGTCAGACAACGGATTCAGCGCTGGCTTGAGTCTTTCGCCAGTTAAGGCCATTGATTTCACTGTCGGCTACAGCCGAAGCACGCATTACGATCTCAATACGTTTTCCTTTGGCGTCGCAGTGAACATGCGCGCGCTCTTGCTTCATCCGAGTTTGTAAGTTTTGTGAACGAGGTACACATTCGGTGCGGTTCCTTCTAGGAGGCAACACATGAAACGCATAGTTGTGACCATCACGTTAGCGGCCGCAGCGGCTTGGATCCTGGCGATTCCGGCTGCTTCCCAGGGGCGCAGTCAGAGCCACCCTGGCGGTGGGTCGGCTGCGGCCGGCTCCATGGGCGGAGGGCATGGGATGGACGCTTCCGGGACGTCCAGCCCGCACACGCCGGGCCAGTTGCTCACGCAGAACACACGGCTTTCCTCGAAACTGACCTCGCTCCTACCGGCCGGCACGGACCTTCAGACTGCCGCTGCCGGGTTCCGCAACCTGGGGCAATTCGTGGCTGCGGTGCATGTCTCGCACAATCTGGGAATTCCGTTCGATCAGCTGAAGTGCACCGAGTTGGCAACTGGGGATGCTTGTCCGGGCCTGACCGTGCCGTCCAAGAGTTCGCACCTCGGGCAGGCGATTCAGACGCTCAAGCCCACGATGAGCTCGACCGACAGCAAGTCGGCCGCGAAGCAAGCGGAAAAAGAGGCCGCGGCCGAGACGCACCAATAATCATTTATCGGCTGGTTGGCGTCGAGTACATCGTGGACGAGGATGCCCCGGGTTTAGTTGAAACTTGAGAACAAGAAGCAGCGGCTCTCGCCCGAACTCGGATAGAGTTCGGGTTGAGAATCCCTTTTTAAAGGAGAGAGCCGCCGTGAAAAAGAAATCCAATCACAAGTTCGAGGTGGTGCGCGGGCAAGAGTTGCTGGTGCGGGTGCCGTTGCCGATGGCCGAGGTGTGGGCCGAGATGCAAGCGCAGGTAGAAGAGCTGACCGGGCAAGCCGGACTGCAGATCCTACGAGCCATCCTGGAAAACGAAGTCACGCGCCGAGTAGGACCTCCGCATCGGCCCAATCCCACAGCGGGCTGTGTGCGCTGTGGAAAGCAGTCGGGTTATGTGGTCTTCGGTGGACAGAAGATCCCGCTGGAACGACCGCGGGTACGAACCCGCGAGGGCCAGGAAGTGGAACTGGAGAGCTACGGTCAGCTGCAGCAAGACGGAAAACTGCAACGAGCGGTGCGGGAACGCATGGTGGCCGGACTGTCCACGCGGAACTATCGACGAGCGGTGGAGGGTGTTGTGGAAGGCTATGGGATCGAGAAGAGCAGCGTGAGTCGGCAGTTCGTTGCGGCCAGCTGCAATCAGTTGCGGGTGCTGTGCGAACGGCGCTTGGAGTGGCTCTGGGGATCGCGGAAAGCGGAGAAAAGCACGTGTTGGGAGTGTGGCAAGGAGCCAAGGAGAACACCACGGTGGTCAAAGGGCGGTTGGAAGATCTGCTGGGCGTAGTCGGCAAGCGGAAAGACAGTGTTTATGAACCCGGCACACGCAGTGGTTCGCGGATCAAGCACCGTCTAAATCGCGGTCAGGAATTCGTTATCGGCGGCTATACGCCGGGCCTGCACGGACTAGACGCGATTATCGTCGGTTACTATCGCGGGAAGGAATTGATTTACGTCGCCCGTACAAGAAACGGTTTTGTGCCAGCAAGTCGGCGACAACTGTTCGAGAAGTTGAAGCCGCTTGTCATTTCAGAATGTCCGTTTGTCAATCTTCCCGAAAAGCATCGGTCTCGATGGGGCGAAGGTATGACCGCTGATGAGATGAAGAAATGCGTTTGGGTGAAGCCGAAGCTTGTCGCGCAAATTGAGTTTCTGGAGTGGACGGAAGCAGACCATTTGAGGCATTCAAAGTTTGTCGGTTTGCGGGCAGATAAAGATGCACGCGAGGTTGTCAAAGAGCACGGTGGAAAAACGTGACGTTGGCAAGCACCCACATTAATTTATGGCCTAATGAGTGCGGGACCGCAATGTGTCGGGAGGGCGAGAGAGCTGGCCGAATTGCAAGCACGCTCTCACACCCTGTCCAGCGATCACCGAAATTCGCTATAAAGTCCTACGGATTCGGCTTCTTGCTCTCGGCAGGTGCTTTGGCCGAAGCGGCAGCGGGTTTGGGCTTCCAGAATGCTGGATCGGCCTTGATCCATTCCTCTTGCACGTAGCTTTGATGGGGGTTGAAGGCAAACAATTGATCCTGTGAAGCTTCGCAGCACTCCGCGTAGAGGTCTCCGAATTTCTTCATGCCATCTTGACCCATGGCCGCCTCGAATTGTTTATCTTCTGTGAAGCTTTTGTCGATTTCAGCCAAGGTCCTGTGACTGATCAAGAGAAGATAGGTGCCGCTGTCGGCTCCATAGAGTTGCTGGAACATTCCCCAGTGCGCACCGGGCACGCCCTTCTCATAACCGGCCTTGGCCATGTTTACGACCTCGGTCCATTGCTTTTCTTTTCCCGGGCGTACATGGAATTGTACAAGCGCCATGTAGCGCATCTGGGAGAGGTCCGCACGCGGGTGCAAACTCATTTCTTCGCGGAAATAAAATACGCCTTGATCTAAGGAGTCGAGTAGTTCGCCATCCGCCACCGCAGCACGTTCTAAGGCCGCAGAAAGCGTGACGTTCTTTGCCACCGCCTCCGTGTCCTTTTGCCAGGCGTCGAAGGATTCATACGACGTGAGATACAAGGCACGCGATTTGCCCGAAAGCGAGGTCATTCCGATATAGTGCGTGGGCCACTGCGCATGGGTCATCGCCTCGACGAACGCGCTCTCCGATTTGTCGTGAGCCATTCCTGCTTTACCGGGTTTGATGAATTCCCGAGTGATCTGCAATACCTTGGGTATAGACGAATTGCCCGAGGGCGTCTCCTGGGCTGCTGTCACACATGCATACGTGGCCGCGATTGAAAAGGCCATAACAAACCTGCCGAATTTTCTCATCGCTTTGATTCTCCTCTCTTACAACCGGACGTTTTATTTAGTGGGGCCTGTGCAGCTAGAAGGGAAACCACAACTTCATGCGGCTGAGCTTAAGGGAAGCGCAGGCATTGGTCAAGAATTCAAGGATTGAATTCAAGGATTGATCTCCATCACCTTGCTTTTGGCCTCCTGATACCGGAACACGTAACTCCGTTTGTCTTGATGAGTGTCAGCATCCAGTGTTCCAGGTCCAAATGCACGTGTGATGTCGTATCCCACTCCTGGAGATCGTGTCTTTGGATGCAGTGTTTCCGAAATTCTGAATAGCACAGCTTCAATTGTTCGTCGCTCAACTCCGAGACTTTGTGGCCCCAGTCGCAGTCAGGCGTTCCGCAGCGAATTACGAATGATTTCATTCAGTGCTAGGGTTTTGTTATCTGCGTAGGATCATCTGCGACGATTTCGGGTTTTCCCCTGTATTCTGCGATTTTACCCGTGACGCAAATCCGCTTCTCGTTGTATTCAACTTCCGGCCTTCCAAATTTGTCGCGAGCGCTGCCCCAAATCACGATTGTGAAAACCTGATTCGGGTACGGTTTGTCGAGATTAAGGAAGGTCGGTCTGCCTTTGGTGGACGACGCATACCGCGTGCTTACAGCGGTTCCGCAGACGGTTGCGACCTCACCGATGTGTTCCTTGGCTTCGGCCGTTGACAAGCTCTTTTGTGCGAACGCGGGTCGGACAAGAACTGCGAGTAGCATCAACGCGACAAGTAGGCAAACAACGCCTATCCATAGGGATGAACGGCGAGACAGGCTGACGGCCGGAGGCAGATGGCTGCTGGGTACCATGCAAAGCTCCTTGACAGGAAACGATCCGAAGTGTTTACTTCACGTTACATATCCTAGAACGTTACGGCTGTCAAGTGAAGAATCGCCCATGAAGTTCGGCCAGAAAATTGGGAAAGTTACGGCCCGGCCTGGAAAAGATCACTTACTACAATCTGTTACTCACGGAAGTGATGGCTGCCGAACGTTACGCCCGCTCTTACTTTACTGACTGCTTCTGCGAACGCTTCGATACCTTTTGTGCGAGAAAGAGGATTAATTGTCTGTCAGCTTGGTCCATCTTGGCGAGCAGCGGGTTGAGCTTTCTCATCAGGAGCATACCGCTATGGGACATCTCCCAGCCATCTTTTGAGCCGTTAGTTTTCGCTTTGGGAAGAATGGGCGGCTCGTCGCCGTCGAACATTAACTGATACATCGGCAGTTCGAGAGCGCGAGCGAACTTTTCAAGAGTTTCTAATGATGGAACCGTATGTCCGTTCTCTACTCTCGATGTATAGCACCGAATAAGGCCGGTACGTTTCTCGATATCGCCTTGGGAAAGTTCTTTCGCCTCTCTGAGTTTTTTCAGACGGTCGCCAATAATCATTATCCCTCGCTGCAGAAACCGTTTCAGATATAGATGCTAACTAAGTCTGGATATATTGCAAGAGTAAAAAATAAATCGAGGTATATTATTCTGGTGAGCCTAATTTGTGCCGTCGCGGCGCTTCGAGTTGTGCTCTGCGTCGTACTCGGTTCATGTTCGGCGCACCAACAAACGAGGGAATTGGGTCGTCAGAGATTGGAACGCCAATCTTCTCAAACCTTCGCTTCAAGGCAAGAACGGTTCGCGCACGTACCACTACTGTGCAGTCTCGGCACAATCCGTTGCTCCGGTAGATCACATTCGACTTGCCGCACTTCAGGCAGCCATAGCCGTTCGGTGTAGGAAGACTTCCGCTCTTCCCATTCCTGTTTCTTGTCAGGGTACTCCACGAAGCTATCAGTACAACCCTCAACTATTTTTGCGACGTTGTTTCCGAACTTGGCTTCAATATCGCGCAGCCTCGGCAGGCCACCCTCGTCTTCCACCGCATCGTGGAGGAGTGCCGCTATCGCCATGTCTTCAGTCACGGGGAATGGTACATGCCCAGTTTCTCCAAGCACGAGCGAGGCGACACCCAACAGGTGCGCCATGTACGGCACTTGAGTCCCCTTGCGAAGGCTGACGTGAACCTGACGTGCGTAATCCACGGCCAGGGTGAAGCGAGGTGTCAACTGCAGGGACTTTTCCATGACCTATTGTATCCAGATGAGCCCTGGGGGTTGTCTACGGGACTGTCCGCGCACGGCTTCAGAATAGAGTGAGCTAAAAACCCACGCGAAAGGCGCCAGCGAACGCCTCTATATAAGGATACTTAGCGGGGGCAGTTTTGGCGGGCGGAAAAGTGAAGTTTTGCGCTCAGACATCTCGCGCAAAACCGCTTGGTAGAGGGCGTCCGACGATCCTCGGCCCGATGCCGACGCCAAGGCGGAAGCAAAGAAAAACAAGCAAGCATCCAAGCATCCGATGACATGAAAGAAGCGAGCTATTGACCTCGCTTCGCGAGCAGAACTTTCTTTAGTTGGGGCCTGATCCAGGGCCCCTTTTTCTTTGCGTCCGCGTGAGGTCGGCTCGCCTCTGCGGAATAAACTGATGCGGCCTTCTGCAGAGCTGTACTGGTTGCGCGCTTGTTCGGCCATGCGTAATTAAGGCAGATTAATTCTGTCCATTAGTAAAACCAAAGAACACCTGTCCCAAATCTGACCACACCACCAGTTGTATCCTCCCTCTGGAAATAAGAATCTCGATTCGATGAACGCCATGCCCTCTGTCCCGTTCTGGTTTCGCACCTGAATTGAACACGAAGGATTGCACGCGCATGCATAAAACGCTACGGGTGTGCCTGTCTCTCGGATGGCTTTTTGTAAGTTTAGTGTTCTTACCTCTGCCGATTCAGGCAGGTGTCGGAGTCAACCCGGCTTCGCTGAGCTTCGGATCGGTCACCGTGAACACAGCAAGCTCGGCAGCTACCGTTGTCATAACCAATAATGGCGGGCAGAGCGTTTCGATCCTGCAGGTTTCAAGCAACCTTCCGGAGTTTATTGTCATCAGCCCCGCAATGCCCATCATGCTGGGCCCTCATAGCCGCGCATCCTTCCAAGTGGTGTTCCAGCCCGACGCCCAGCTTACCTACAGCGGCAACATCATTCTCAACACAGGACATAAGGGTGGCGGTGCTCAAACGATTTCCGTCTCGGGAACGGGAACGACTTCATCGTCTGCATCGTCGACCTCCTCTCAATCGTATTTGCTCTCGGCCAGTGCGAGCAGTCTGAACTTCGGCAATACCCTGGTGGGAAGTTCCGCTTCTCAAGCGATTGCGATGATGAACACTGGGACAGCGAGCGTCAACCTTTCACAGATCGCCATCACGGGCGCAGGATTCACCGTCAGCGGCTTCAGCGGTGCCGTCACCCTTGCCGCAGGCCAGAGTTTTTCGCTCACTGTCAGCTTTGCGCCTGCCACCGTCGGGAGCGCGACGGGAAGCCTCAGCTTTGTTAGCAGCGCGACCAATTCGCCGGCAACAATTTCGCTGGGCGGCAATGGCGTACAGCCGCAGATTTCTGTGATCCCCGCGAGCGTAAGCTTCGGCAACGTCACCGTGGGTTTGACCAACACCCAGGCGGTCACCATCAGAAATCCTGGGACGGCGAACCTCAGCGTCACACAGGCATCACTGATCGGGACAGGCTTCAGCTTCTCCGGGCTGGCATTGCCGTTTTCTGTTCCCCCGGGAGGTTCCTCTGCCTTCACCATCAGCTTCACGCCTGCCTCCGCCAGCAGCCTTTCCGGCAACCTCACACTGGTGAATAACACACTCAATTCACCGCTCGTTGTTTCCTTAGCCGGCACAGGCGTGTCGGCCGTTGCCCAACTCACAGCGTCTCCCGCTTCGCTCAGTTTTGGAAGCATCACCACCGGCATCAGCGGAACGCAGAATGTGACTTTGGCAAACACCGGTAACTCTAGCGTGTCCGTTTCGCAGATCAGCATCAGTAATGCGGGATTCAGCGCCGCCGGCTTCGCGCTTCCCCTCACTCTTGCAGCCGGGCAGTCCAGCTCTTTCAGCGTAACGTTTGCTCCGACCACCACCGGCAGTTTTTCGGGCAGCGTCACTGTTACCAGCAATGCTACCAATTCCCCCCTAGCCATCTCGATCTCTGGATCGGGCGCCGCGCCTGTGAACCACTCGGTGACTTTGAATTGGACACCGAGTTCCTCGTCGTTTGCAGGCTTTAATGTATACCGGGGATCGCTGTCCGGCGGACCTTACACCAAGGTGAACACTGCTTTGATTGCCGCAACGTCCTTTATCGACACCAGCGTCGCTTCGGGACAAACCTACTATTACGCCGCGACTGAAGTGGACTCAACGGGGGCGGAAAGCGTCTACTCGACCGAAGTCATCGCCACTACTCCCTGAATCTGTCGCGGCACTGGAACAGGCGTCATTGCTAGTAAGCAGGGCCAATGCTTGGTATACGCTCATGTCACCCGATCGCATTTTGCTGATGCTTGACACTTGCGGCAATTAATTGTTCAATTCCGTGCACCTAACACATCGAGGAGAAAACTCAGGCTTCAACTCTGCTGGGCGCCCATCACCGCCTCGATACCAGTTCTCATAAAGTGTGCTTCTCGAAGGAGGAACAAGAATGACTTGGAAAGCAGGTTTGTCCGTAGCTGTTTCTATTGTTTTTACTCTGGCAGCTCCAAATCTCGGACTGTCGCAAAGCGAAGCAGGACAGTCTCATGCTAGTGACGTAGCGCAGACTCATGCAGCTATCTTGATTCCCGCGACTTCGATTGAGCAGGCCGAGGATGTCGGCATCCGAGCACACACCAACCACCTAATTCGCTTCGAGCCGGACCGGGGAGGAACTTCGCCTAGTGGTATGACTCCCGCCACGCTGCGCTCGGTGTATAGCCTGCCTTCAACCGGCGGTGCGGAAACCATTGCTATCGTCGATGCCTATCATTACGCCACAGCCGACAACGATTTGAGCGTATTCTCCTCTCAGTTTGGATTGCCACAGTGCACGATAGCCAACGGCTGCTTCAAACAGGTTTTCGCCAGCGGAACAAAACCGAGATCGAACTGCGGCTGGAATCAGGAAGCCGCCTTGGACATCGAATGGGCCCATGCGATGGCTCCGAATGCTCACATCACACTCGTTGAAGCAGCGTCGAATAGCTTTGCGAACCTGTTCGCGGCCGTCGATGTTGCAACAGTGCAAGTCACCGCGAACGGCGGGCACGGGCAAGTCTCCATGAGCTGGAGCGGAAGCGAGTTCTCGACCGAGTCATCAAACGATTCTCACTTCACCCACAATAACGTCGTCTATTTCGCGTCGAGCGGAGATACCGGCGGCGTCAACGGTTACCCCAGCGTCTCGCCTTTTGTCGTTTCCGCTGGCGGCACCAGCGTGAAACTTAACTCTAACGGGACCTTCAGCAGCGAAACCGGTTGGAGCGGCAGCGGCGGGGGACCCAGTAAGTATGAATCAATTCCCAATTGGCAGGTGGGCATAGCCAATGCAGATACGACGCATCGCTCTGCACCTGATTTTTCGTTCGACGCGGACCCCAACACGGGAGTTTCCGTATATGACAGCACCTCGTGCCAAGGATTGAGCGGTTGGTTGGTCTTTGGCGGTACCAGTGTTTCTTCGCCATCCCTGGCCGGAATCGTGAATCTCGCTGGACACAACTCCACCAACACTACACAGGAATTGACTCTCATCTATTCCAACATCGGCACAGGAGATTTTCGGGATATTGTCTCCGGGACGGCCGGTACCTTCACCTGTAAGACCGGGTATGATTTTGTCACCGGGGTTGGAAGCAATATAGGAACCAGCGGGAAATAGCCCGAAGATCATGCTGCCGATGACGGCGTTAACTACAAGAGCGGTCAGCGACCATCGGCCGATAGTTCGGACAAATGCTGTAAGCGACCTCTAGACGTGGCGAAAGCTTACCACGAAGCAGGCGCAGCAAAGTTGATGGCGGGTTTTCCCGAGTGTAGTCGGCGCGCAGATCTGGTCCCGTTCAGTCACGTTGGCGGATTGGCCCGGATGACGGAGGACCCTGAAATAATCCCAAGCTAAGGGTTGCCGACCATCCGTCCAGAATCGGCAGATCCAGCGCACTAAGGAACAGGGAAATTCAGTTGCTACGTGAGAGCTGGACATTCAGACATTCAAGTGGGTGATGGTGGCGCTTGCAACAACAACTCACCCAAGGCGTGACGGTGTGTTGTGTTGTCACAAGACCGTCAGAGAAAGTCAGGGAAGACTGATCGACTAAGTGTGCCGCAGAAGGTTGCCGAGAGGCGGTCCCGAACTGTTTCCGAGTACGCCTGATCCAGAATGGATCGGTTCGCGCGAGGTCACCTTCCAGTGCTTGCTGCTTGCTGCTTGCTGCCCCTGCTCCGCTGTAATCAGCTTATGGGCGCGACCAAGTCTCCTTAATCAAAAGAGGCAGGTCGTGTATCCAATCGCCCTTACTTACCCCGCCAGGATAGATAACGTGCGCCAGATTATCTTTGGTGTACGCGAAAACAAAATTGGCGTGCGAACTTGAATAGTTGCCGTTGCGGGGCTCTGTTTTGTGGGCCGGAGGAACCCCCGCAGCCTTCTGGACCGCCTCTAGAGCAGCTTCGGTTCCCGTGAGGCCGACAAAATGTCTATCGAAATTGTCGAGCCAGCGGCGCAGTTCCACCGGCGTATCCCGTGCGGGATCGGTGGTAACAAAAACAAGTTTAACCTGATCGGCAACACCGGGGGGCAATTTCTTCAGAGCCGCGCCAATATTTGCCATGTGCGTGGGACACTGATCGGGACAATAGGTATAACCGAAAAAGAGAAGCGTGACAGACCCCACGGTCCTGTTCCAGAAATCAAACGGAGCGCCGGACGTGCTCGCGATGAGTTGGGTCGCGTTTCACTTCTTGCGCCGACACGACAGAGGCATGTTCACCCAATGAAAGGGCGACGATACACAAACAGAGAAAGCGCAAATTCATTTTAGGGCAGCTATGGGTGAACAATGACCGTCCCTTTCATGCCGAGCTGGTCATGAACGGCACAGATGTAATTGAAAGTGCCCGGAGATGTGAAGGTCACGCGAAAACGCGTTACACCCGGAGGCGACTGGGCGAGCCCTGCCCTATCTTGTGGTGCAGGAGACAAAAATCCCGAGTTCACGCTGTCCCCAGGTGAGCTTATTACCGCCTGCCTAGCCCCGTCCGAGGTCAGTAGCACATTTGCCGAACGCGGCCGCGGATCCGCAGGTTCCGCCCCAAAGGTCACGGTATGGTTTATCGACGGGTCGAGACTCGTCCATTCAACTGTGTCCCCAACGCGCACGCCTATCGTTTCCCGCAGGAAGCGCATCAGAGACGCGGTCTGTGAACCTCCTCCAGTAGTCGTCACGATTTCGCCGATACCGGTCGCCACGTCGCTGCCCTGCGCTCGATCCTGGTTCTCAGGAGTTCCCCGGCCCTCCAAGCGCGAGGCGTCTGCAAGCAGCAGCACTTGCTCGCTCTGAGCCTCGCGATCGTAGAAGTCCTGGTAGTGAGGAAGGGGTTCAGCCGCGTCAACAACGTGAACGACGCCGGTCATGTCAGCGTGAATCAGGCATACAAACTTGAAGTTGCCGGCAGTCGGGAAGCTTACGGAATAGGTTGGCGCGCTTGCTGTCGGCCCCGCATCTTCAGCCAACAGCAAGACGCCCGTGGTAACGCACGCGGTACCATCAAAGCTGGATCCATCAGGTGTAAGCCCTGGGCACCCGACAGGGACGCCGAAGACGGGACCAAAACCGGGCGGTCGCGTCTGGCCGGGCTTTAAGAAGGTAAGCGTATGGCGCTCATGCGTGGGAAAGGTCCATAGGATGCTGTCGCCCGTATGGACCCAAAGTTCATTCGGCAAAAAGGCCAGCGCCTGGCTTCCCCGATTGGGGCTCTCCGCGCCCACGCTTACCTGCCACTGGGCTTGGACCAACTGCGGGATGATCAAAACCGACACCGCCAACGTCCAACGGAATATCGTTGAAAATCTGATCAAATTGAAAGTAATCATTTGTTCCTCCGCTTTCTTAGTCTGTCCATAATCTAAGACTTCCTCAAAGATTGTTAGCATCCATTGTGGACGCTAGGTTAAAGGACGCTTGGCCGCATGCGATAAGAGAAGATTAAAAGCAAGTTCCCCTACAGCTCGTATTGACGCACTGGGAAGTCCTTTGGTCGAAATGACATCCTCCGGGAGGCACAAGTTGCCTTCTGCTTATCCGGTTGATTCAGCAAACCACCATATCTTGCGTGAAGCTCGAATAGACTGCCTGACTGCTAGTGCCTAGCTGAAGCAAGCGGATAAGCACAAGTTGCCTAACATCTAAGGGATGACATCTACATGTACCTGCTCTCCCAAAAGTCGGGGCGATGCTGGCCGCGAAGGCTGCCAGGAGCGCCATGAGCAGAAGGACTTTCGGTATTCGCCTTAGCATTTCTTTTTCTCCCTTCTTTCTTTTGATCTATGTCTTACTTACAGTTTTTGACGGACGTTTGGGATAGTTCAGAACCGCAGTCGGTTGTGCGTGCAGCAACTTCGACTCGGGCCGGAGAAGCCATCCCTTCCCGTTCACCAAAATATGCAAACATCGTGTTCCAGCCTGCCTGGTCCATGCGTCCAGCCCACACCTTCTCCACCCGACCCTCGGCTCCCACCAGCAGAGTGTTGGGAACTCGCGCAAGCCCGAGTTGGGCGAAGGTTCTGTAGGGCGGGTCGGCCAGCGTATCGGAGAGACGAATGCCGTGCTTCAGGCAGTAGTCTCGGGTGATTCCGATCGGGTCACGGCTTACCCAGAGCACGCGGACCCCTTTTCGTTCGAGTGCGCTTGCCAGCCTCATCCATCCGTCTTGATTTGCCTGACAAGCCGGGCACCCTGGAGAAAAAGTTACGATGAGGAGCTTAGAATCTGCTGACGGAAGGGTCACTGGTTCTAGCTGATCGTCGAACGCGACACCCGAAAGCATCTGCAGTTGCGTTCCCACAGTTATTTGAGGAGCTAGCACTTCGTTCAGGCGTCGGTTCTGCTGGAAAAGGGCAACGTTTTCGGCGAGCACTCCCAGCCCGGCAAGCCAGAGAAGGATCTCCATCACCTTGCTGAATCGGGTCTTTGGCTGAGCGCCTGTCATGTTAGTTTCCTCCGAGAGCCGCCCTTTTTAATCTGTGCGGAGCACAAGTGTTCGGCTGCGGCTCCTCTACTCGTATCTCAAGGCCACAATTGGGTCCACTTTGGTTGCCCGCCGCGCGGGGATGTAGCTGGCCAGGAGCACAGTCAGCGATATGAGAAAAGCTGAGGCTAGGTAGACGGGGGCGCGTTGATCGAATGGCGTGACTACCCCCTCACTAGCTTGCTGCAGCCACATTAAGGGTGCCCCCAGCGCGAGGCCAATTCCGACTCCGAATGCCCCAAGGACGATTCCTTTCCTCAAAACCATTCTCAGAACGTCGCTTCGTTTGGCGCCCAGCGCCATGCGGATTCCCATTTCATGGGTCCGCTGCGCCACCGAGTAGGCCATCACCCCGAAGACGCCCACCACTGCCAAACCGAGCGCTAAGCCCGCGAAGGTGCCCATCATGGTGCACACCGTAACGTCGCCGCCGCGGTAGTCGGCGATTACTTGGTTCATTGTTTCGACGCGGGTGATCGGTTGGTCTTCGTCAAAGTCCCAGACGGCGCGGCGTAACATAGGAGCGAAGGCCGCCGGGTCGGAGCTCGTCCGGACGACGAGAGTCATCGCCGAGGATGGCCTCTGAGCATAAGGCTCGTAGACCTTGGGCATATCTTTCCGCTGCCCCAACGAGTCTTTGACGTCACCCACTACGCCTACTATCTCACTCCAATCCGGACGGTCCGAGGTGCCGGTATCGAGCCGAAGGTACTTACCGACCGGCTGCTCGTTCCGGAAGTAGCGCCGAACAAATGCCTGGTCTACGACGGCCACAAGCGGCGCCTGGGCATTGTCGGAAGGCAAGAAACTACGGCCGCGAATCAGCGGAATGCGCAAGGTGCTAAGATAATCCGGGCTAATTGTGAAGTAATCCGTCCGTTCTCTCTCCGTGCGTAACAACACAGACTGGCCGGCGATGCTGAACGTCACAACCCGCTCGTCCTCACCGGGCACCAGGGTAGCTGTGGCACCCGCGGAAATGACGCCGGGAAGTGCATCGAGGTGTTGGATGACGCTCTTGAAGAAATCCGCTTGCTTGGAAGGCTCTTTGTAGCGCGTGCTCGAAAGAGAGAGGTTTGCCGTCAAGACCTGGTTCGGGTCGATCCCGAAGCCACCGTAAAGTCCGTGGATAAGTTGTTGAACGTCAAGTCCGGCCCCTATCAGGAGGGCCAGCGCCAGGGCGATTTGCGCAGTCACGAGAACACTGTGTGCCCGGTTGCGGGCCCTGCTCTGTGAACCCGCCCGGCCACCTTCTTTGAGTGTTGAGTGGAGGTCCAGGGCCGTCCCGTGAAGAGCCGGCGCCAAGCCAAAAAGGATTGCTGCGCAAACCGACGCGCCGAGCGTGAATGCCAGGACAGTGTGATCGATGGCGACGTCGAGCGCCATCGATCTAACGTAGTCGCCCCAGTTGAGAGCGCTACGGATGAGGTCCACACCCCAAGAAGCAAGCAGCAGACCCAGCCCGCCGCCAGCGAAAGCAAGCAGGAGGCTCTCGACCAACAATTGCCGGACCAGGCGGAAACGACTCGCGCCCAGAGCGACGCGGACGGCGAACTCTCTTTGGCGCGCGGCGGCGCGGGTCAGCTGCAGGCTCGCAATGTTGGCGCAGGCAATGAGCAGGACAAAGACGACCGCTCCCATCAGCAGCCGCATGGCGACCTTAAACTCATCGGCAATGTATTGCTGGATCGGCATCGCCGTGGCGCTCCAACCCTTGCTCGTGCCTGCGTAAGTTTGCTCGGAGCGTTGGGCGAGAGCCACCATCTCAGCCTTTGCCGCGGCAACGCTGACACCGGATATCAGGCGGGCCATGACGCCCAAGCTGCGCTCCTCGCGGGCTGCAGGGAGAACGCTTTCTGGCGGGAAGACGAGCGGCGTCCACAGTTGCGGGCCGTAGTAGCCCAGCCGATAGCCCTTCGGCATGACCCCGACCACCTTGTAGCTGTCGCCATTGAGCCGCACGGATTTCCCGACCACATTTGGGTTGGAGCCGAACCGTCCTTGCCACAATCCGTCGGTCAGGATGACGACCTGGTCGTGACCCGACTGGTCCTCACCGGGCAGGAAGGTCCGTCCCAGGGCGGCCGACACACCCAACAGATTGAAATAGCTTGCTGATACGCGCATCCCCTCGAGCCGCTCCGGCTCACCTTCTCCGGTAAGAGCGAAATCGCTCCCTTGGCCCGCTGCCATGTCCTCGAAGGCATGGCTCTGCTCCCGCCAAGCAACGAAATCAGGGACTGAAACAGGATTCTGGTCCCATCCCCTTCCCTTCGCCGGGTCGGTGCTGAAGATCATGACTACTCTGCCGGGATCTTTGATGTTCGGGGGCCGCAACATCCACCCGCTTACCATGCTGAAGATCGTCGAATTAACTGCGATTCCAAGCGCCAGCGTCACAATGGCCACGGCCGTGAACCCCGGGTTCTTGCGCAGCAT
>WNFQ01003038.1_pt1 | contig 15844 bp, 7 predicted proteins | sample 5400171 | NCBI WGS metagenome assembly WNFQ01 (sample SAMN13153356, study PRJNA577476) | soil metagenome | isolation source: 20 cm soil under Madrone tree | place: USA:California | collected 2016-06-14 | reverse complement strand
CCATGTTTACGGCATCACGCGACGGGGATACGGGGCGTCCAGCCGTCCCGCCTCGGGCTTCAGCGCGCAGCGCCTCGCGGACGATGTCCTGAACGTTCTCGACTCGCTCCATCTCGCGGCTCCGGTATTGGTCGGCCACTCGCTCGGTGGTCAGGAGCTGACGGCATTGGCCTCCTCGCATCCCAATCGGATTGCCGGACTCGTCTACATGGATTCGGCGGCTGACCCTACGTTCAATTGGTTGCCGTACCAGGAGCTGCGGAAGAAGCTGCCGGCTGCGATGAATGTCACTGTGCCTCCCCCGGCAGCCTACAAATCCTTTCAAGCGTATCGGGATTGGCAAGAGAGCAATAGGGGGATCGTCTTCCCCGAATCTGAGTTGCGCAATTGCTTCGCCGCCCAGCCTGACGGAAGTATGGGCAGTTACGGTACTCCAGCCAGCGTGGGCGACGCGATCTTCGCCGGCATGCTCAAGCCCGACTACTCACGCATCCGGGTGCCTGTACTTGCGTTTTACGCGCTTCCTGCGCCTCTGAAAAATCAGCTTCAGCAGTATAAGCCGCAAAACGCCACAGAGCGCGAGGCCATCGAGCAGGTATACGCCGCGGATGTGAGCTTTTCTAGGAGATCGAGCCGCAGCCTTCAGGGAAGCCTGCCTGGCGCCCGCATCATTGAATTGCCGGAGGCAAATCACTACGTCTTTCTTTCCAACGAGACCGATGTGCTGCGCGAATTGCGCGCTTTTTTGGCGGGTTTCCACTAGTGTGAAACGGACACTCTTGTCCGACACAGCAGTCAATCATTGCACCGGTTCGATCGCTTTCAACCTCTGGCCGGCCTTGACGTTCTCGAATTTCTGGACAGCTCCCGAAGGCCATCGGATCTCGACCAGCTTCGCAGCCGAATCACCGCCCAAGCCTACTACCAGCCGCTTGTCGCTAGCTGAAAGGTAACCGACCGCCGTGTTGACGGTAAAATACTGAGTCAATCCGGATGCGGACACCACTCTAACGCGGCTTCCAATCCCGTCGCGATTCGACTTCTTGCCCATGGTCTCGATCACGATCCAGTTGTTACGGTTCCCGCCGTCATTTCGCAACACGTAGGCCTTCTGCGCCGCATTGCTAACTACCACGTCCATATCGCCGTCGTTATCAATGTCGCCGAAAGCGGCGCCGCGGCCGGCCCAGTCCATTTGAAAGGCATCGCCAGGAACCACCCGCACGAAATGGCCGGACTCATTTCGCAATAGCAGTGGTGGTTGAAGGTATCTCAGATTGGGCGAGGTCTTCTCGATGGTGTCCATCACATGCGACTGGGCCACGAAGAGGTCTTTCCAGCCGTCGTTGTCGTAGTCGAAAAAACGCGTGCTCCAACCCGCGAAAGCCAGGGTTGCGCCGCCCACGCCGGACTGGTTGGTCACGTCCCGAAAGCTGCTGTCGCCGTTGTTGCGAAACAGCATGTAGCGTTCGTTGGAAAGGTCCGTCACCACAATGTCAGGGCGGCCGTCGTTGTCGTAGTCGCTGAAATCGGTGCCCATCCCGGCAAAGGTCTTGCCATCCTCGTTGTAGCCCACGCCTGCCAGAAGGCCGACTTCAGCGAAGGTGCCGTTTCCGTTGTTGTGGTAGAGGAAACACTGCACCGAGTCGTTGGCGACGAAAATATCGGTGAAGCCATCGCCGTCGTAATCGGCGAACGAGACACCCAGCCCCTTACCCTTGGGGTTGGCGATGCCGGCTTTTTCGGAAACGTCGGTGAAGGTGCCGTCGCCGTTGTTGTGATAGAGGACGTTGCTGACGCCCTCATAGTTGTCGGGATGACAGTAAGCGCGGTAGCCGGGAGTTTTTTCTCCGCAATAGCGGTTAGTCTTGAAAGTCCAATTCACATAGCGGGTGACGAAGAGGTCGAGCTTGCCGTCGTTGTCGTAGTCGAAGAACCCGGCACTGGCGCTCCACCCCCCGGCTGCGACTCCAGCGCTTTTGGTGACATCGGTGAAGGTGCCGTTTCCGTTGTTGTGATAAAGCGTGTTGCCACCGTAGCCGGTTACGTAGATGTCTTCGAAGCCATCGTTGTCGTAGTCGCCGACGGCTACGCCCATATCGTAGTGGTTCTGCGGCATCCCGGTGAGGCCAGCCTTCTCCGTGACGTCGGTAAACGTGCCATCCGATTCTTGACGATAGAGTCGGTTCCAGAACTTGCGGTCGGACTTGTCGGGCAGTTTGTCATCCGGCATGGGATCGTCGATTTTCGCGCCATTAGTGAAGAAGACGTCCAGCCGGCCATCGTTGTCGTAATCGAGGAGAGCTACGCCGCCGCCCATGGTTTCTACCAGATACTTGTTCGAGGTGGCGGAACTTTCGTGCTTGAAGGCGATCTTGGCCATCTGCGTGATGTCGGTGAACTGCACATCCGGCGCGGGTGTCGCGCCCATCAGGCAGCCTAGCAGGCAAAAGAGAAGACCACACGCCGTGATTCCGCGACGCGCATGTTGGTGTCTCCCCATGATTGGCCCCATGATGGCTTCTAGCGGAATTTCCTGGTGTCGAGTATTCCTTTCGTTTCCTGCAACACGAACAGGTGATTGACGGGCAGATTCTGGAAGCTCTCCTGCAAGCTGGAAGGCCATGTGAGCTCGACGTTGTCCGCCTTGGTGGCGCGGCCCAATCCGAAGTGGAGGCGGAAGTCATTTTGCGAGTAGTAGCTTGATCCGCTCATCACCTCGTCGATCTGGATGTGCCCGCCGCTGGTGACTTTCACACGGGTTCCGATTGCCGACCGGTTGGATCGAGTGCCCACGCACTTGATCATGATCCAGTTATTCCTGTTTCCGCCATCGTTGCGCAGTAGCGATGGAGGGCTGTCCAGATTGTTCACGATCACATCCACGTCTCCGTCGTTGTCGAAATCCCCAAAGGCGCAGCCGCGGCCGAGGTTCTCGGCCCGGATCGCTGGCCCGGCTTGGGCGGAAACATCTTCGAAGCGCCCGTTTCCCAGATTGCGATACAAAACTTTGGGCTCTTGGTACGACAGGTGGAGTTTGCGGCTAGCGATTTGAGAGTACACGTGACCATTCGCCAGAAAAAGGTCTTTCCAGCCGTCGTTGTCGTAGTCGAAAAAACCTACCCCGAAGCCGAGGTACTTCCGGTTGACGCCGAGGCCGGCCTTGATGCTGGCGTCCTCGAAGGCGCCGTTGCCATAGTTACGGTACAAGGTGGTCACCTGCTCGGAGAAATTGGTGCGCGCAATGTCCAGCCATCCATCGGCGTTGAAGTCTGCGACCGCGACGCCCATCCCGGACAGGGCAACGCCATTCTCGTCCAAGGCGCAACCGGCCGGCACCGCGATTTCCCGGAACGTGCGGTCATGATTGTTGCGATAGAGCAGACTGGGGGCACTGTCGCAGGCGACGTAAATATCCGGCCATCCGTCGTTGTCGAAGTCTGCCGCCGCCGCTCCCATGCCGTAGGAACCGGAGGCCTGCCAATTGCGGGAAACGAAGACCATCGAGGAAGGTCCGCGCGGGCGGGCGATACCCGACTCTTCGGAGACGTCGGTAAAGGTGCCGTTCCCACGATTGCGATAGAGGATGTTGGTGCCGCCGGCGAAGCCCAACGGGCCGCACGGCACCGGAATGTCGTTGTACATGCAGTAGGCTGCCTGGCCGGGCTTGGGCGCGTGCGCCGGATCGAAATTCACGTAGTTGGCCACAAACAGATCGAGAAGACCATCTCGGTCATAGTCCAGAAAACAGCAGCCAGCTCCCCAGCGGTTTTCGGATCCCGCCACGCCGGCTTGTTCGGACACGTCGGTGAAGGTGCCGTCACCGTTGTTGTGGTAGAGGACGTTGTGGCCAAAATAGGTGACGAACAGATCGTCGAAACCGTCATTGTCGTAATCACCCACGCAGCAGCCTTGCCCCCAGCCGGAGCGCGTCAAGCGGGCCTTTTCGGTGACGTCGGTAAAGGTGCCGTCGCGATTGTTGCGAAACAAATAGCTGGTGGGATGGCGATCCCGCAGGGTTGGATCGAGGCTGGTTCCGTTCACCAGAAAAATGTCGAGCCAGCCATCGTTGTCGTAGTCGAACAGCGCCACTCCGCCGCCCATCTCTTCGAGCAGGAACTGCTTGTTGTTCGGGCTGCCGGAAACGTTCCTGGCGTGGGCCAGGCCGGCTGGGGTGGTGATGTCGGTGAAGACGACGGGAGGAGGCGATTCGGCCGCCAGCAGAAACGGGGCTCTCAACGCGAACGGCAATGCTGCCCCGCCCCGGCCCAGCATCTTCAAGAATTTGCGACGCGATTGCGCGCGGCCGAAGCCGCTACTCACGCTGGCCTCCGGGCTCTGCCGGCGTGGGCGCGGGATTGGCAACGCTGCGCCGCATTTTCTCGAGTTCGTTGGACTCCTTGTCGAGGCGCGTGAAAACTTCCAGCGCTTCCTGGCTTTCCTTCACCTTCCCGAGCCGGCGGTAGAGGCCAGCCAGAACGTAATAATAGGAGGAGGCTCGTGTATTGAAGGAAATCGCGCGGTTCAGCGAGTCGACCGCGTCGTTCAGGTGACCCTGGCTCTCGTCGGCCTTCGCCTTTTGAAACCAGGCCCGGTCGGATTTGGGATCAAGTTCGAGCGCCTGGCGTGCATATTCGAGCCCCTTGACAGCATCGCCGGTGCGGTTGTAGTAGCCGCTCAGGTTCACGTGGGCGGAGGCAAACTTGCCGTTCTGTGCTTGGTTCAGTGCGATGGCCTTCTCATAGCTCGCGACCGCACCAGCATTGTCGCCCAACGCTTCCTGCGCCAGTCCGAGGGCATCCAAAGCCTCCACGTAAGCGGGATCGATTCGCAGGGCTGCTTCGAATTCCTTCCGCCCCGGGCCCCAGTTGTCCTGCATGGAGAACAGTTTGCCAAGGTTGTAGTGCATCTCAGCGGACCGCGGGTCGTATCGGATTCCCTGCTCGAACTCGGTCTGCGCCGCATCGAATCTACCGATGATCATCAGATCCCTGCCCAGGATTTTGTGGGCTTCGGTGTTTTTGATGTCGAGTTGGAGAGACTTTGCCAAGTCCCGAATGGATTCGCCGATCTTTTGCTGCGCGAACAAGCTGTAGCCGAGCGCATACCAGCCCCAGGAAGACTGGGGATGTTCCTTGACGTAGGTGGTGAGCAGGGGCTCGACCTCTTTAAACCGGCTGTCTCGAATGTAACCTTCAAGATCAGCCATCCGCGTGGGATCGTCGGTGCTGACGGGGATATCTAAAAGTTTCTGAAGGCTCTGTCTGGCGGCCACGTCGCCCGGGTTGAGATCGACAGCCTTTTCATACGCATCGGAAGCGCCTGCAGGGTCGCCCTGCTTCTCCAGGACCACGCCGAGATAGCGTTGAGCGTCCGACGATTCGGGCTGGAGCTTGAGGGCGTGCCGGAACTTATTGGCAGCTTGATCCAGATCGCCTTTGTCAAGCGCAGCACGGCCTTCTCCGATGTCCAGGTTGACGTTCTGGTTGCGATCGTCCGCGGAAGAGAGCTCACGACCCTTCTGGAGTTCCGCCGTCCCCTCATCCTTGCGCCCCGCTCGCGCCAGGGCCAGACCTAGTTGATAGTGGGCTTCGCCGCTTTGTGGGTCCAGCCGCGCCGCTTCCTGGAGCTCCCCGATCGCTTCCGGCGCGGTTCCGTCCTGCAGAAGCGCCTTGCCGAGGGCTAAGTGAGCGCGGGCGAACCCGGGGGACATCGCGATCACCGTGCGCAACAGCTCGATTTCTTTGGTGGAACCATACTTCGGGCTGGCGCCGTAGGCGGTGGCCAGATTGAACTGGGCCTTCACTGACGCCGGCTCGAGCGCCACTGCCTTCTCGAGTTCGCGAATGGCTTGCTCACCGTCGGTGGGGATCAGAGCCGCACCCAGATTCGCGTGGGCGTCCGCATAATTTGGCCGAATCCGGATGGCCTCGCGGAAGGCTGCCATCGCTCCTTCGTCTTCGTCCGCCTGGGTCAAAACCAGCCCGAGGTTGTTTTGGGCTTCGGCAAAGTTCGGGCGCAGCCGAACCGCCTCGCGAAATTCAGCAGCGACCTCGTTGGTGCCCGCACCTTTGCGGCCGAGCAGCAGGCCCAGCATGTTGTGCGCTTCTGCTTGGTCCGGTTTCGCGGCCATTGCTTTGCGTAGGTCAGCGATGGCATCGTCCCAATCCGGCTTCGGAAGCGATCCCGCTGGGGCGTTCAGCCCGGCTTCAATCTGTCCCAGCGCCTTATCGAGATCGCCGGCGCGAAGGTAGACGATTCCCAGGTCGATATAGGTGGCGGACGTCGGCGCCAGCAGCGCAATAGCGCGTTGCAGGCTCAGTCGCGCCGCGGTTAAGTCACCTGTTTCCCGCAGAGCGGTTCCTAGAAAGGCATGGCTGGCGCCGGCCGCTGGATCGAGCCGAATGCTCTCCCGTAGCTCGGAGATGGCTCGGTCTGTCGAGCCGCCGTACCACAATGCGACCCCAAAATTGTAGTGGGCGTCGGCGGATTCCGGCCGGAGCGCGATGGCGCGCTGCAAATGAACCAGGGCGGAAGTTAGGTCTCCCTGCTGGCCCAGGACGAAACCGAGCAGGTTGTGCGCCTCGGCGTCCCTTTCATCGAGGCGAAGCGCTTCCGTGAGATGTTGCCTAGCCGCATCCAGGTCCCCGCGTGCGGCGGCTTCCTGGCCGCGCTTATAGAGATCGTCCGCAGCGCTTGCCGGGAGGGGGCTCGGCCTGGGTGCCGACGCACTCTGCTGTTTCAAGGCCACACCGAGCGCGTAATAACCTTCGCGCAGCTCGGGATCGATCTGGAGCGCGCTCTCGAAGGCGGCAATCGCTCCGGCAAGATCGCCGCTCTGGCGCAAGGTCTGGCCCAATTCGTATTGGACGTTGGCGTTGGCTGGGTTGGCACTGGCAACGCGGCGCAGATGTAGCAGCGCGCCTTCTGCGTCGCCTTTCTCCCGCAGGGCAACGCCCAGATTCATGTGCGCTGCCAGGCTGTTCGGCTCCAGGGCCAGCGCCTTCTGAAACGCCTCGACTGCTTCGGCGAGTTCGCCACTCTTGGCCAGCGCCGAGCCCAAATTCGTGTAGGCTCGCGTGGATTTTGGGTCGAGTGAGACAGCCTTCCTGAACTCGGCTGTAGCACCGGGCAAGTCGGCCTTTTCCAGAAGAGCGACTCCCAGCCAGTTATGCGCCTCCGCGGAGGACGGTCCCGCCTTCACGGCGCGCTGGAAGGCCTCTAGCGCATGCGGATAGTCGTTCCGATCCCAATACGCCAGGCCGAGGGCAACGTGAAGCCGAGGATTGTTAGGATCGCGCTTGATCTCGCTCTCAATCTGGCTTATCGAGATTTCGCCTGTCGATGGGGGAACGTTTCCGGGCTTCTGTGCCTTGGCCGAGAACGCCAGAGCAAGAACGAAAACTACAACCGCCCACCTTCCCGGGATCGTCTGGGTACAAATCATTGGTCGGGGTCTAACAGTCGAAGCTGTAAGCGCGAAGTTGCTTCGTCTTCGGTGCGAAGAGACTTCGCCATCTCGAGCTGCTTATCCGCCTCCGCCTTCTTGCCCATGCGGGCCAGCAGCAAGCCGAGCTGATAATTGGCTTTGACGGACTTCGGGTTCAGGCGGATTGCTTTCTCCAGGCTACTTTCCGCCTCAGAATAGCGGTGAGCACTCATAAGCAAGCTGCCCAAAGCTTCACAAGACGAAGCGTGATCGGGATAGCGCCCGAGCAATTCCTCCAAGGTCCGGATGGCCTCAGCTTCGTTGCCCTGGTCCCTGGCCACCAGAGCCAGATAATAGTAGGGCGCAAGTTGCTCAGGCTGCAAGCGGACGCTCTCGCGCAGATGGGTGGCCGCCTCGGCCAGGTGACCCTCGAGATACAAGACCGAGCCCAGTGCGTATTGCATCTGCGGATCGCTCTCCCTCGTTTTGAGAACCCTTTCGAGCAGACCCTGCGCGGCTTCAAACTGGCGTTTTCCGACCTTGGTTGCAGCCAGTGTGTATTGATAAGAGGGATCGTCCGGCCGCAGGCTGGCGGCTCTGGTCAAAACCGGTTCGGCATCGTCTAAAAGGTCCATCTTCAGGCAGACGCGGCCAAAACCCAGGAGAATCTCGGGATTGTCTGGCTCGATCTTTTTGGCCCGTATCCAGTAGGACAGGGATCGTTCGAGTTCCCCCTGGTTCTCCGCGATTCCGGCGGCCTGCCGCAGCGCTGGAACTGCCTGGGGATTCAGGCTGAGAGCCAGATCGTAGTATTCAAGCGCGCGAGCCGGGTCGCGCTTCAGCACATACATGCCCGCCAGATTGAACGCCAACTCATAAGAAGGAGGGCTGCTCTGTTTGGCACGCTCCAGGATATCGATGGCTTCGGGGACCACGCCCTCCCTGGCAAGCAGTAACGCGAACTTGATCGACCAGTCCGTGGGCGTGTCGGTGAGATTCGTCCAGTCCTCCACCAAGCCAACCGCCGCGGCGCGGTCGCCGGTCTTCAGATAGTCTGCCGCCAGTACGAATAGCCCGTCAGGAGACTGTTTCAGGGTGGGAAGGACGGGTTGCGCCACTTCCAGCGATCGGCGGTAGTTTCCTTTTTCAGTCTCGAAACGCGCCAAGGTTAGCCTTGCCGTCGCATTCGATGGATCCAGTTCGAGGATTCGCCGGCACAGTGCAAGCGCAAGTCCCGTTTTTCCCTGGAGCGTGTAGACCTGAGCGAGAGTAAGGTGGGCGCCCAACAGGCGAGGCTCCAACCGGATCGCCTCCCGGAGCAAGCTGACGCTTTCCGGAAGTCGTTTCTGCTGAAGACGGATCGCACCCAGGACCGAGTAGGCTACAGCGCGAGTTCTTGGGTCGGAAAGGGCAAGCTGCGCTTGCTGATCTGCCTCCTGGAGCCGCCCCTGCTGGACCAGTGCGACCGCTTTCTGAAGAGCCTCACGCGAATCGGCTCTCAGATCAGCCACTGTACCCAAGAGTAAGATCGAGCACAGCAAGGCTGTCGCGGCGAACGAAATTGCCCACCGAAATTTTTCCCCGCCACAACTACGAGTCACCGATTGCCCCCAGGCTCCGCCGCTTCCGACGGCCGGAGCCTGGTACCCATTATCACTAGTAAGTGAACTTCAAGCCAAACTGAATCGAACGCGGCTGATTGCACTGCGTACTGACGGTTCCGAAACTGCCGTTGGTGAAGTTCCGGTCCGGATCGCAGAAGTCGGTCCGGTTGAAGATATTACCGAACTCGGCATCAAACCGCATCTTAAGCTGTTCCTTAAGCGTGAAAACCTTGAACACGCTCGCGTCTTCGTTGTAGGTGGGGAATCCGCGCACCGATCCGTCAGCGCGAGGCGCGTTGCCAAACTGATCCGGGCCAGGATCCGCCCACGCGTTTTTGTCGAAATAATTCATGGTGAGCGGATTAAAGAAGCCACTGTGCGAGGCTATGGCACTCGTGCCCTTCACACGATTTGGCCGCTTCTGTCCATTGAATATCAACCCGCCCAAGTCATTGTTCATGAAAATGTTATAGGGCCGTCCACTTTCGTAGCGTAGAACTCCGGAAACGTTCCAACCACCCAGCAGCGCTCCGGTAGCTCCTTTGAATCTCTTGGCCCCGGGCACCTCCCAACTGTAGCCAAACAGGAACACATGCGGCGTGTCATCCTGGCTGAGCCCCCACTCACACACATGCGGACACGCGGGGTTTTGGATGACGGCATTTACGCCGTTGCCGCCTTGTGCACTCTCGGCTCCGTCGTTATTCAGCTTGGAGTACGTGTAGCCCGCGCGGAACTGGAGTCCGTGTGCGAAGCGCTGCTCCAAGACAACTTCCAAAGCATTGTAGATACTGCTGCCAGTCGGCACATCGCGCCACAGGATGTTCTGGTACTGGGGATAGCGTCGCAATGCCTGCGCCACGGTCCCGTTGAAGCTGCCATATGGTAGCGCGACTCCTCCTGGGCAAATGCCGGCTGTCGCCGTGGTGCTGTTGCAAGCCGAGCCCAAGGTGTTCGCTCCCAACGCAAGAACGCTCGGATCAAGCATATTGGCGGCAATGCCCATCGATTGCCAGTTATTGGTGAGGCGGCTTCCGCGGTTGGCGATGTATGAAACATCCAGCCGCATGTTGTTGGTGAGCTGCTGCTCAAAGGTGAGCGAATAGTTCTGGTAACGCGGTAGCGTCAACCCATTCTTCGCCACCGCGATCGGTGAGGTGTTGTTAGCGAACGTAGGATCGATGAACGGCGGAATTTTGATACAAGAACCACCCGCGCAGGCCGGGTTAGTTTGCGGGAAACCATTGTCCAGCAGGAAGGCCGGTTGCTGCCCATTCGAAATGTTCGAAACCGTCGGATTCGACTGGAAGCCTATGGTCGGCTGACCTATGAATTGGTCGAACGAAATCCCGGAGTAGTAGATCCCGTAGCCACCGCGGATAGCTGTCTTGTCTCCTAGTCGATAGGCAAAGCCCAGCCGCGGGCCCCAGGCGTCGTGGTTCGGCTTTTCAAAGGTGCGGACTCCGGCGCGGCCCGCTCCCTTGCCAGCAAAGATCATGGCACCCGGAAGGTTCCCGGCGCCAGGATTGAGCGTGTTGGGATCGAAGGTGGAATACCGGTCCTGGGTTTCGGTGCGCGCAAATTGGTAATCAAAGCGCAGCCCCAGGGTTATGGTCAGGCGGCTAGTCGCTTTGTACTCGTCGTTGATCCACGGAGCCATGTAAGCTTCGTAGAACATAGGATGGAAAGGAATGGTCTGGGTGGACGAATGAACCTGACCGAGCAGGAACGAGGCAAATGAGTCGCCGGTCTGACCATTGACATTGTTGCCGGCGGCGTCGTAGCCAGCTGTCTCCAGACTGCTAAAGGCGAATTCGCCAGCCTGGTTGGCGGTTGCCCAACCCGAAAACGGGAACTGATGCCACCGGTATTCGAAGCCGACCTTAATGGTGTGCTTCGCCTTCACCCACGACAGGTCGTCAGAGAACTGCCACCGATTGTTCGTCAGGAAGCCAAATTTTCCCCAACCATACTGACCCAAGGAGTTATACGGAATGCTGTTGCTGGCTCCATTATTGTTGCAGCAAAAGTCGAGTAACGGTGGCCCCGCAGTGCCGTCGAGGAGTCCGCCACCTGCCGCCACTGACGCCCCCGGAGTCCCCGCCCAAAGAGTCTGCGGCCAGCCCGCCCCGGCAGACAGCGGGTTTCCGCCCATGAACCAGCGATCCCAGGCGATGGTGGTGTGGTTCAGCAGGTTCGGGCGAATGATCCAGTCGAACTGGGTGTGCGCGTGATGCGTGGTAATGCGCTGGTAAAAGCCATTTCCATAATAACCGGTGTTCTTCTGTGGTGAAGTCTCGCCATTGAATTGAGTGACGCAGCCGGCCACTTCACCGCAGTTTCGGATGGACGGCCGGTGACCCCAGTAAAAGCTTTCGCTCATCCGGAAATTCGGAGTGAACGCATGGTCTACTCGGAACTCTATAGTGCGAGCATTCAGGAGCCAGGTCTGATCGCCGGCGGGGTTGCCGGCCACGTTGAAGGCGTTGCCAGGCCGATCCGGGTGAACCATGAGGGCAGAAACCCTCGAGGCCACGGTGCTGAAGGCAGTGGACGGAACAATGTTCGCTGCCCCGGCTATCGGCGCACCCGTTGTCGGGTCAAAGCCGTAGCCGGTTCTCACCGGCACACCGCCTACCGTTGTCGTGCTCGCCGGGTTGAAAATTTCTCCCTTATATACGGGTCGCCCAAGAATGTCGTTGGCGACCACGGTGCTGGTATCGAGCAGCGAACTGAAATCTCCGGCCTTGAAAGCGTCAGTCGGAGTGGTGTTGCCGAAGCCAGGCAGAACCCCGGAGCGGAAACGCGTCCAATCGATATTAGTAAAGAAGAATGTCTTGTTGTGCCCGTTGTAAACCTTGGGAATACTCACCGGACCGCCCAGAGTGAACCCGAAGCTGTTGTTGCGTACCGGGGTCTTCTTGCGGGACGTGCACTGGCCGGTTACCGAATTGCAATCGGCGTCAAAAAAACCGCGCGCATTCAGCGCATCGTTGGCGAAGTACTCGTACGCACTTCCATGCACGTTGTTGGTGCCGGACTTGGAGGTGTACTCGATGAATCCGCCGAATTCTCCGTAGCCATGGTCTGGCCGCCGTTGATGCGAGAATTGAACTGGCTGCCACGAAACATCGGGTCGCCATTCGGCTTCATGGGGAGATAGCCAGGCTGGATCTGCAGCATGGACTCGGCGAGACGAACATCCGCTGCGGTGATTATCGGGATATCACGATAATACTTTTCGTCCACGGTGTGACTGACGTCAGGTGTGGTCACCTCGAGTTGTTGAGCACCCGCCTTGACCTCTACAGACTCCGAGACCGAGCCCACCGCCAAAACGACATCCTTGCGGATGGTTTCTGCCCCCTGGAGCAGGATCCCCGAATTCACCGCCGTCTTGAAACCGGCGTGGTCGCCGGTCACCGAGTAACGGCCCAGCACCAGCGGCGGAGTGGTGTAGGCTCCGGCGTCATTGCTGACCAGAGCCGTCTCGACGCCGGTCCCCTCATTGCGGACCTTGACCGTCGCGCCCGTAACGCTGGAACCGGTTGGGTCGGTCACGATTCCGCTAATGATCCCTCGGTCAGATCGCTGTGCCAGAAGCAGACCGCTCAGGCAAAGAACAGCAAGGACAACACGTAGCCCTACTGCGAGGTAGGCTCTCATGGTCTCACCCTCCCGTTTGCATTTCCCCAGGGTGCAATGCAGCACCACGCGAATAGAAGTCTGGAGACTCAACAGCGAGTCCCCTGGTTCGAGGCAAGTAAACGATTGCTACATCGCCACGCACGCTACGCTCACTGAATATGAGTTGTCAAGAAAAATCTAGTGGTTTTCTATTATTAGGGCCGAGGCTGCCATGTTGATCATCATTCCCGAGCCAAGCCCATGTTAAACAATGACTTAAGCGGTCAATGGTGCAGAAAACCTACCAGCTGACTTGTTTCTATGCGGGGGCAAGCCTGCCAAGTGCTGAGAGGCCCCTGGACGGACACTTGCCGCCTCCGAGCCCAAGCCTGGGACAACGTTTACTAGACACATCTGGAGTGTGCGTATACCGTAGCTATGATTTGCGTCATTGGTCTATTCCAATTTTGAGGAGGCCCGATGCGCTCTGCGATTTGCCGCTACGCGTATGTGATTGCACTGACGCTCTCCGGTGCCGCTTTCGCTCAAACCCAGCCCGCGGCGGAAACCATTATCCAGGTCGATGCCAGAAAAACTGCAAACTACGCCGTCCCTCGATCCATTTTTGGCACATTTCTGGAGCCCATTGGCAACTCCACCTATAACGGGCTCTGGGCGGAACTTCTGCAGAATCCCAGTTTCGAAGACAATCTTTGGGATGTGAAGCAGGTCGCAGACCTGGTCAAGGACGATCCTGAACTCAATCGCGCTTCGGAAATGGCCTTGCCTCTCCCTTGGGAGCCGCTCCGCTATGCCCAGGGCTCGCGTTATGCGCCGCAGTGGAACGATGTGGCGAACTCCTATCGATCATTGTTGCTGATGGCCTTGCCAGATAAGCAGACCGGCATTCGACAGAAAGTCTACCTTCCAGTCCACCGGATCTCGCATTACGTGGGAAGCGTTTATCTAAAACTGGTGAGTGGACCGGCAAGAGTTGAAGTCTCTCTACGCGAGCGGAACCATCCCGACCACATCTTTGATAGTCGTGAAATACAGCTCGGAGCCGCCGGCTGGCGGCGTTACGAATTTGCGCTCGATGTTCCTCCTCATCAACTGGTACCGCTTGAGCCTTCCGACTTCGTCGTCGCCGCCAGTGACGAAACTCGCGTGCTGATCGACCAGGCTTCACTGCTTCCGGGCGATAACATAGATGGCATGGATCCGGAAATGATCGCCATGTCGCAGGAGTTGAAGACGCCCATCGTGCGTTTCGGCGGAAATTTCACCTCCGCTTACCATTGGAAAGACGGCATTGGGCCCCGCGACCAGCGCGTGAGCATGTTGAATACTGCCTGGGGCATTCCGGAGTACAACCAGTTCGGCACGGATGAATTCCTGCGTTTCTGCCAACTGATCGGGGCGGAACCGCAAATCGCCTTGAACCTCGGTACCGGCACTCCACAAGAGGCTGCGGACTGGGTGCAATATGTCAACGCTCATTGGGCAGATCACGCCGGCGGCCTGCTCTGGGAACTTGGCAATGAACTCTGGGGCGATTTCCAGGTCGGATACCCCACTCGGCCTCGGGTAGCGGAGAGAACGAAATCATTCAGCGACGCAGTGCGAAGAGTAGACCCGAAGGCACGACTTATCGCCACCGGCGGCGACCCCGATGCCTTTCACGACTGGAATGCCGCGCAATTGGCAAACCCTCCCCATACTTTCAACTATCTTTCCACGCATTTCGTGGTGACCACGAACTCGCTGCAGGCGCTTCATCCCTCGCCGGATCTTGTCGCGAAAGCAACATTTGCGCTGCCCATTGAGCTGGAGCGCCGGCTGCGAAGCATGCACCAGCAGTTTCAGGACGCTCAGGGGAGCGACGTGAATACCGCTTTCACGGAATGGCTTTTCTGGTCAGCGGAGGACCAGTTCTCTCCGCGCTACGACAATATGGGCGGTGCCATCGGAACTGCGGGATTCCTAAATATGCTGCTGAGAAATGCCGATATTGTCCCAATTTCCGACATGACGGGCATCATTGAGTTTGGTGGAATCTGGAAGAAGCGTGGTCGGGTTTTTGGCGTCCCCGCGTATTGGGTTTTTCGGATGTATTCCAATGCCGACGCCACACGGCTGGTCGAGACCCAAAGCAACGGCCAGAGATACGACGTGGACCAGGGTTCAACTCGCCTGCCCAAAATCGCCGATGTGCTGTATCTCGACGTAGTCGCGGCGCTGAATAGTTCCGGAAGCAAACTGACGCTGCTCTGTGTGAATCGTCATCTGACGCGTGACCTAGAAACAAAGATCAAGCTCACTGGCTTTCGTCCCACCAAGGCCGCGGCGCATTCAATTTTTGCGGGAAGTATTTACGAGAAGAATGACGAGACCGAACCCGAGCACATTCATCCCCAGGAGGTTTCTTGGTCGGTGACATCCCCTGAATTGAAATACACGTTCAGACATGAGAGTGTGACCGTGATTGAACTGGGAAGATAGCCGGCCTAAGCGGACTGCCTTCACCTTCATCCTCAAGCAAGGAAGTAAGAGCCGCGAACGCTTTGCGTCAGCAACTCGGTCCCCCCAGCCCCCACCGGCCTGGCCGGCAACCGTCTGAGCGTACGCGGCCCGCGCCTGAACCAAAAAAAGGCTGGCATGCCGGTTCCTGCTATGCTGTCCGGGATAACGCCAGAAAAAAGTTGGACAAGGATCGCCATGAACAGAATCTTTGGATTCGTCTTAGCCTCCGTTCTGGTGGCCGCAGGCGTCGGCTGCAGCAATCCCCGAGCTGTCGCGCGCAGTGATTCCGGGCCCCAGTCTCGCCAGCAGGAGAAGTCGCAACCCATAACTCGCTCCGCCATCGTCGGTGTGGCTCACATCGGTTTGAGAACCGACAACCTTGCCGCGGCCCGTAAGTTCTACTCGGACGTCCTGGGATTTCAGGAACCTTTCACCGTCGACGATCCTCCCGGCAAGTTGCTGCTGACTTATTTCAAAGTCAACGATCATCAGTACATCGAAATTTTTCCTGAACTGAACGATGCCAAACAAGATCGATTGTCCCATATTTCTTTTGAGACCACCGATGTCGAGCAGATGCGCGCCTACCTTGCCAGTCGTGGCGTCAAAGTGCCGGAAAAACTGGAGCCCATGCTGGATGGAAATCGCGGCTTCGATGTCT
>WNFQ01001928.1_pt1 | contig 15845 bp, 14 predicted proteins | sample 5400171 | NCBI WGS metagenome assembly WNFQ01 (sample SAMN13153356, study PRJNA577476) | soil metagenome | isolation source: 20 cm soil under Madrone tree | place: USA:California | collected 2016-06-14 | reverse complement strand
AACTAACCTCATGGCAAATGCCAGCTCCAAAGAGGAGGAGTTGGCATTTCCCTATGTCTGATCCTTTACGCCAACCTTCAGCCAAATCACTTGCGATAGACTACTGAGAACCGGAAACTGGAAACCGGGAACCGGTTTTTATGCAAATCCGCGTTTTATTCTTCGGCATGCTAAAAGATCTCGCCGGACGGGCGAGCGACTCTCTCAGCTTGCCCGAAAACGCCACCCTGGGCGACGTTCTCCATCACTACGAGCAAACTATTCCGCGGGAGTTGATCGCCTCACTGGCCATGTCAGTGAACCAGGAATACGCCGCACCCGATGCTAGGCTGAACCAAGGCGACGAGGTTGCACTCCTGCCGCCGGTGAGCGGCGGGTCCGCGGAAGACTCGGTACACGCGATTTGCGGGCGCAGCGCGCACGCGGCCATTGTCAGCGGGGTGATCGACACGGTTTCTCTCCTGAAGGCCATCAAACATCCCGAGGACGGGGCCGCCGTCGTCTTCGAGGGCATCGTCCGCAACCACACTCGTGGCCGCCGCACTCTCTACCTCGATTACGAAGCCTATGAGGAGATGGCACTCAAACAGATGGAGGAATTGGCGGAGCGGGCCCTGGCGGACTTCAAGATTCGCGACGTTGTGATCGTCCATCGCCTCGGTAGGCTGGAAATCGGCGAGACCAGCGTGTTGATTGCAGTGGCGTCAGCCCATCGGGCGGCCGCCTTCGATGCCTGCCGCTGGCTTATCGACACCCTCAAGCGTAGCGTGCCTATCTGGAAGAAGGAGTCTTTCGAAGACGGCGCCGTCTGGGCCGATGGTGAAGCCTTCCCGGACGACATTCCCAGCGCCCAAGGCACCCATTCCGCAGGGCGCGCATCTAAGTGAAAAGCCGTTTTCGCTCTAGGTGGAGACTGCGGCGACACACCTTACCTTTCCTGATGAAACGAGTTGCAACTGCTGGCCTTGTGCTGGTCCTCTGCCTTGTCTCCGCTGCTCAGGAGTCCGATACCACCTTCAAGGTTGACGTCAAGCTGGTGAACGTGTTCGTGACCGTGACGGACGAGCACGGTGGCCCCATCGCCGGTCTGAAGAAAGAAAATTTCGAACTGATGGAAGACGACAAAGCGCAGAAGGTCGCGCTCTTCGACAAGGAATCGGCTCTGCCGCTCAATATTGTCCTGGCCATAGATACCAGCCTTAGTACCCGCAAGGACCTTCCGCTCGAACTGGCCTCGGCTCGTCGTTTCGTCCATGCCATTCTGCGCCCGGTTGACGTGTTGTCGCTTTACGGGTTCAGCGAAACGGTGAGTGAACTAACTGGTTTTACCCCGGACCTAAGGGTCATCGACCGCGCCATCGACCACATCCGCCTGGGCTCGGCCACAGCTCTGTATGACGCATTATTTCTGGGATCAGAGGCGCTGGAGCCGCGGCAGGGCCGCAAGGTGATGGTGGTCATCACCGATGGGGGCGACACCATGAGCAAAGTGAATTACCAGGAAGCGGTGCGCGCCGCCGAAACCGCCGAGGCCATCTTGTACAGCATTATCGTGGTGCCGATCGAAGCCAGCGCGGGACGGGACACGGGCGGCGAGCACGCCCTAATCCAGCTTTCTGCGGATACTGGGGGCAAATATTTCTACGCCTCTTCACTGGCGCAACTCGACGAAGCTTTCCACCAGATCAGCGACGAACTGCGGACCCAGTACTTGCTGGCGTACTATCCTTCGCAGCGGCTTTCCGATTCAGATTTCCGACGCATCCAGGTCAAGGTAAAGGGAATCCCGTCGGATTCCGATTTCAAAGTGCGTCATCGGACGGGATACTTCACGTCCAAGTCGCACTGAATGTTTTTCGTAGTCGTGTAGGGCGGACACTCTTGTGCGCCGCCCCCCTTGTAGTTGATTTTGATTTTGGGGAAACTTGATTGCTGTCTGGTGAAAGCGGGAGCCATGCGAGGTTTGCACAGGTAAGAGTCCAAGTCAAAGGCGGCGGACAAGAGTGTCCGCCCCACACGGCAGGATGCCTCCACGACTGGCACCGGACCGGTTGACGAGACAAATTCCCTTGTGAAAGTCTTATGAGATTGCTAATCGCAGGTTGTCCGTTGCCGGGCTAGGTTGTGCCCGGTCGCGAGGCTGACCGCTTCTGCCTTCCTTCAATCCGGGCAGTGGAATGCTTTTCGGTTCTCCGCGTGTGGAAGGTCCGAATCTTTGCAAGGAAGGTAAGCTAGACGAATGTCGAGCAATACTGGTTGTGCCCGTTCCACCTTCAGACAGTCAATTCTGTGGATCGGAGCGATCACGGTTCTTCTCGTGATTTCGTCGCTGGCATTCGCCCAGGAGTCCTCCACCGGCAACGTCTCGGGAACCGTAACCGGGCCCAGGGGCGCGTCCGTCAGCGGGGCTGAGATTACCATCACTCCCAGAATCACCGGACGAGCCATCAAGACCACGACCAGTCCGGCGGGCACCTACGCCGTGCGCGATCTGGTTCCCGGAGAATATATTCTGCACGTGGAGGCCAAAGGCTTCCAGCCCTACGACCTTCTCTTGAGAATCCAGGCAGCGGCGACTGCCACCGGTGACGTCAAACTCCAGCGAGTGGTGGTTGCTGGACCCATGTTGGTGAATACCGAGACGCCGGAAGTGCGGGGCGCGGTTACCTCCAGCCAGATGGAGCAGGTTCCCACCGATCGTGGCTTTTTGGATTTGACCCGGCTTGAACCCGGAGTTCAGTTGCTCGACGGTCAGGTACTCGCCCCCTCGAAGAGCGGCCTTTCCGCGGCTTCGGTCGTTGGCCGCAATGGCCGCACTACGCGGATGCAAGTGGATGGCTTGGATATCACTGACGAAACCGTGGGCGCCACCACTACCAATGTGCCGGTGGGTGCTATCCAGGAAGTGCGGGTCAGCCAATCGCTGCTTCCGCTCTCTTCCGGGCTGGCTTCGTCCGGTGTGGTGAACCTGACTACAAAGTCCGGCGCGAATGATATTCATGGCCAGCTCTTCGGCGCCTTTCGCGACAAAACCGTTGGGGTGGCGAAGTTCCCCGGCGATCTGAACAATTCCTATTCACGCGAGGTTTTCGGCGGAAACGTCGGCGGGGCCTGGAGGAAAGACAAGCTCTTCTACTTTCTATCCGGCGAATATTTCAAGCAAGATCGTAGCGCCCCGGGGGTTTTCAACGCCCCTTTCGACGGTATCAAAGCGAGCTACAATGCTCCGTTTCACCAGACTGAACTGGCAGGCCGCCTGGATTACAAACTCTCTCCGCGATCGCAGCTTTTCTACCGCTTCACCTATGACAACAGCAGCGTGGTGAATGCCTTCGGAGGCAGCAACTTCCAGCCGCTTAAGAGCCGCGACAACACACCTGGTAACGCCGTCGGTTTCGATATCAGCCGGGGATCGACCGTCCATAGCGTTCGCTTCGCCTACGACCGGTTCTCCAACAACATCGCAGATGCAGTGCTGGGAGCAAACGTTTTCGATCCCGCGCCTGGAATCAGTCTGAATTTCGGCGGTGGGTCCGGGTTCGCCAGTGGCCCCAACCCTCAAGCCCCCCAGAAAACCGTTCAGGTCAACAAGGAAGTAAGGTACGACGTCACCAAAATCTGGGGAGCCCATACGCTCCGCGCGGGCGCGGCCGTGAACAAGATTAACAATCTCATTTCCGCCAATCTCTTCGGCCTAGAGCCGCAAGTGGGATCGGACACCAACCCGGCGACGAGCCTGTTGGCGGCGTTGGGGCCCTTTGCCGGAGGCGCAAGCAATCCGCTGAACTACCCGTTGGATAGCATCACTGTCGGAAATGGCTTCAGCTGTTTCAGCGAGAAGTCGGCGTCCGGCTCATCCTGCGGCGGCTTCAGCGACACCCGCATGCAAGCCTATGCCGGGGATAGCTGGAGAGTGCGCCCCAACCTGACGGCAACGATTGGCGTGCAGTATGTTCGCGATACAGGACGTACCGATTCGGATCTGCCCTCGATTCCATGCTCGGCGGTCGCAGCTTCTTACGGGGCTCTGGCGCCCTGCTCCGGCAGCGACAATCTGCTCAATCACTTCGGAGCGGTTCCCGGCATCGGTAATCGCGTGCGTCAGCCCGACCTGAATTTCGCTCCGCAGTTCGGTCTGGCGTGGGATCCGGGCAAGAGCGGACGAAGCGTTGTCCGGGCAGGCATCGGCATGTACTACGACAACAACGTTTTTCGCAATGTGCTGCAGGATCGCGTGGCCCGTCTGGCGAATGGCAGGTTCAACGCGCAGGCGAATGATCCATGCGCCGGCCACAGCGTGGTTATTTTCCCCGGCAACGTCGTGCAAAGCGCCGCCGGCCTCTGCGGACAACCTATCGGAAGCGTGGTCACGCAAATCGCGGACTTGCAAACCGCTTTCCAGACAGCCAACGCCGCGCTCACTTCCAGTTCTCCGAATCCTAGCTATCTAGGCCAGTCGTTGAGCAGCCAAGGTCTGTTGGCGCCCAACTACCAGACTCCACGCTCGGTCCAGATGAACATTGGTTTCCAGAAACAGATTCGGCAGGCGACTGTACTTAGCGTGGACTATGTGCGCAATGTGGGCACCCATTACCTGATCGGATACGACACCAACCACGTGGGTGATGCCACTCATCTGGATACCAATGCGGCGATCCACGCCATTAACGACACCTTGGCCGGGAACCCGCTAAGCTCCGCCTGTCTCCCGGCCGCCAGCGCCGGTGCCAGTTCCCAAACCGCGGTCAACTGTTATCTGGCGGCTGTGCCCAGGGCGAGCATTGCCGATTTCGCCGGCCACGGTCTGGATTCGGGTGGGCAATATCTGGGAGGACTTCCCGCTTCCCTGTTTGGTCTGACGCCAAATACTGGTTCGCCGACGACCGATAACGGCGCCGCCTTCCCTGGAATCAATGCGCTGGTGGGGCGCAACATCATGTTCTTTCCCGCCGGCCGCTCGCTCTACAGCGGAGTGCAAGTCTCGCTGCGCAGCCAGATCGCCAGCCCGATGCGCGGAGTTCGAGGCGGCAACCTGCAGATCTCCTACACTCATTCCAGTTTCCGCAGCAACGTTGCGGGAGGCCTCGGCGACCAGGATCTGTTGCCGCTGGCCGCCGACTTCAATCACCCGATCACTTTTTTTGGTTCTGCGTCTCAAGACCGCAAGCACCAGGTTTCCTTGGCTTCCATCCTGGACATTCCTTATGGGGCCAGGCTGGGCCTGATCGCCCATTTTGCCTCGCCCCTACCACAGACGCTTTTTCTGCCTGCCAGTGACGGCGTAGGTGGTGAGGTTTTTCGCACCGATGTAACCGGCGATGGTGCCTTCGGTGGCCAGAGCCAGACGGGGGCCAGTTCGTACGGCGATATTGTGCCGGGGACCAACATCGGATCGTTCGGACGTGCAGTCAAGGCCAGCGGCCTGAACAACATCATCCAAACTTACAACGCCAACTTCGGCAACCAGTTGACGCCCGCCGGACGGGCCCTCGTCACGGCCGGTTTGCTGTCGCGATCTCAACTGCTGCAGCTGGGCGCGGATTCGCCGGCCATCGCGCAGGCTCCGGCCGATAACCCGAGCCTGGCGTGGCTGCGAACCTTTGACCTGACGCTGTCGCGCCCGCTTAAGGTTGGAGACCGGTTTGTTCTGGAGCCGAGCGTGTCCGCGTTCAATGTGCTTAACTTTGCCAACTTCGATGGTCCGGGCAACCGGCTGCTCGGAGTGCTGAACGGTACCGTGGGAACACTCAACGGCACCACCAAGACGGAGCGCGCCACCGATCGCATTGGCCTTGGGTCGGGCGTGTTCTCGCTGGGCGCCCCGCGCCAGATCCAGTTCGGATTGAAGGTGATTTTCTAGTGTCCTGAGTCTGAAGTTGGCGGCAGATGTTTGTCATCCCGACCGGAGGGTAGCGAAGCGAGCGGAGTGGAGGCACCTGTTCTTTCGGCAGTTCCTGGTGCTCGCAGGGCTGCGGACTTCTGACTCCTACACGAGAAACTGCCAGCTCAAAGAACCGCGTGTAAAATAGGGTTTATGCCTTTTCAAGGACAAGGAGCACTCGGCCCGCCGCGCAAGGGAAGGCCGGCCCCTCCCGAGCAAACGTCGGAAGAGGCCGCCTACCTGAAGTCTCTCGGAGAAAAACAGAAGCCAGTGAGCATCAAGCTGGCGGACGGAGAAGTGGTCCGCGGCTGGATCGAATACTACGACAAGAACATGGTCCGGCTGACCCGCGAAGACCAGCCCAATCTGTTTATCTTCAAACACGAAATCATGTATATCTCGGAAGACGGGAAGCGCAAGTAGAGCGATTCAAAATTTTAGGTTGCAGATTTCAAAATCGCGACCGATATCGCCTTTAAAATCTAAAATCTAAAATCTAAAATCGGCGATCATAAACCAAGATGACCTCTTCTCAATCCAACCACGATAGCTTTGTCCCCGCCATGGCCGAGATCGCTCGCGAGGCGGGCGCCTTGCTGATGGAGTATTTTCATCAACATGTAAAGGTGGAGTACAAGGGCGACGCAGACCTGGTCACAATAGCGGATCGCAAGTCCGAGATCTTGATCCGGGAGCGCATCAAGAAAAACTGGCCCGTTCACGATGTTCTCGGCGAGGAGCAAGGCCTGGTCAACACCGGCAGCGACTATCGCTGGTACGTGGACCCGCTCGATGGAACCACGAACTTCGCCCACGGATTCCCGGTATTCTCCGTTTCCATGGCGCTGGAGTACAAGAACCAAAGAATCGCGGGGGTAGTCTACGATCCGACGCGCGATGAGCTGTTCGCTGCCGAGCAGGGAAATGGCGCTTATCTGAACCATCAACGAATCCAGGTTTCGAAGACCGCGAACCTGGCCGAATGCCTGGTGGGAACCGGTTTCCCCAGTCACAAGCGGCACAAGAATCCGAACATTTATTTTTATCATCAGATCACCTTGCACACCCACGGTGTGCGGCGGGCGGGCTCGGCGGCTCTGGACCTCTGCAACGTGGCCAGCGGACGCTTCGACGGGTTCTGGGAGTTCAACCTTAATCCCTGGGACACGGCAGCGGGTGTGCTGATCGTCGAAGAAGCCGGTGGCAAAGTAACGGATTTTCATGGTGGGCCCTTTCAGTTGAACAGCCGCGAGACCCTGGCTTCCAATGGCCTGGTACACGGCGCGCTGCTCAACGAGTTCGCGCAAATTTTCGAAGGGCGAGGCCTCGAACCGTTGCCCGATGTTCACCAGTACCGGAAAATATGAATCGCAAACCTAGCGCAATTCTCGTTGCCGCGGCTCTTTCTGTGCTATGTGCCATTGCTCCCGCAGCAGACAAGGCCGCCCCAATCGTAGCCGACCCCGCCTACCTGCAGTCTTTCGAGAAATGGAAGGCCGAACTGGTTGAAGATCTCAAGCAGGAATGGTTGCCCTTGGCCGGCTTGTTCTGGCTCAAACCGGGTGAGAACAGTTTCGGAACTGATCCGAAAAATGTCATCGTGCTTCCCAAAGGGCCAGCCCAGGCAGGATCATTCACGTTGCAAGGAAAAACGGTAACCGTGAAGTTCGCTCCCGCAGCCAGCGCCATCATCGCGGGCAAGCCTGTAACCAGCGCCGACCTTCAGCCCGATACGTCCGGCAATGCGACGGTCATCGAAATCGGAAGTATGCGCCTGCACGTCATCGTGCGCGGCGAGCGGATTGGTATCCGCCTGAAAGACGTGGAGAGCGACGGCGCCCCTCAGTACCCCGGACCGCTGTTCTTCCCCGTCGACTTGTCGTATCGGGTAACGGCCACCTGGCTGCCCTCGGATGGCAAGCAGACGGTGGACATTCCCAACGTGCTGGGCGATGTAACGCCCACGCCGATTGCAGGGACGGCTGCGTTCAAGATCTACGGTCAGGAACTGAGGCTCACCGATCTGGGCGGCGATCCGGCCGGAGAGCTGTTCTTTGTCTTCAGCGATCCCACCAACAAGACCAGTACTTATCCCGGCGGCCGCTTCCTGAAGGCAGGTCCGGTGGCAAACGGAACCGTGGTGCTCGACTTTAACCGTGCCTACAACCCTCCCTGCTCGGTCACGCCCTACGCAACTTGTCCGCTGGCGCCAAAAGAAAACCGCCTCGCTGTAGCCATTGCAGCCGGAGAAGAATACGACCACAAAACTGGGCGTCATTAACCCAATCCGGCAGTAAAATGGGAGCAGGGAGTAGTCGTGATCACCTCACTGCTGGAACGCAAGATCGAAAAACGCCCCGACAAAGTTCGTCTACAAGGGCGCATTCTTTTCCTCACCGAAGATCCGGAACTCATCAAGCGCCAGCTCGCCGGCGAAGACTTGCCCTGGGACACCAAAAACCCGGCCAACAATCCCAAGCTGCGCGACGACATTTCGACCGACGAGATCACACCAGCTCACTACTGCTTCTATTTCGACGAGACCCTGGGCGAGATTCCCTACCTGGGCCTGAAATGTGGTGATGTGCTGCCCATCGGACGGAGCGAGGTAAAAAAAGGCGGTTTCATCTGTGCCGTCAGTGGCAAGCGGCGAGGTAAAGGATCGAGCCGGGAGCAGTCGCCTTACGCAGAGATGTGCGCCGGTATACATCTGGTCATTGCCGAAAACATTGAGCGCATCTACAAGCAGAACTGCCAGAACCTGGGCCTGCTGACCTCCACTAACTTCTCGCTGATTGAAAAAATAAGGACGGGAGAAGAGATTCCCCTCAGTGAATTCACCGCCGGCGAAGACGAGATCACGCGCCAGGTGATTGAATACGGAGGCCTGTTCCCCTTCAATGTCGCCCGCATGCAGAAGAAAGTTTTTCTCCCGCCCATCAAGACCAGAAAGCGCCCCATGACGCTGGCCGAGAAAATCTTCGCCCGCCACATGATCGGATTCAATGTAGGGGCGGATGCCCCCACCGGGCCAGGCGAGCAAAGCTCGGCAGTTTCTGGAGTCGACGGGGAGGCGGTCCAGCCCGGCGATACCGGTTTCGCCCGCGCGGACCTCCGCTTCAGCCACGAATACGTCACCCCGATGGCGGCCATTTTCTTCGAGCGCTACGTGGGCAAAGATGTGAAGGTAAACGATCCCGCGAGCATTCTGTTCTTCCGCGACCACCTGACGTTTCTCGATGAGGTGATCTCCGAAGAGAAAAAGAAGCTCGGCCTGCTCGACCTGGCCACGCAGCTCAAGCTGAAGCAACAGTCCTTCGCTGCGAAGCAAGGAATCAAATTGCACGGAGAATTGAAAGACCGCAAAGGGTCGGAAGGAATCTGCCACTCGATTGTCCTCGAGCGTTACGCGCTCCCCGGACAATTGAACATCGGCTCCGATTCGCACACCCCGCATGTAGGCGCGATCGGTTGCGTGGCCTTTGGCATCGGCACCACCGACGTGTTCAACTCGTGGATCACCAAGGACGTGCGGGTCAAGGTGCCAGAGTCGGTGAAAATCATTATCCGAGGTAAGAAGCATCCCAACGTGACCGCAAAGGATTTCATTCTGAAGATTCTTAGCCTCGACTATGTTCGCAGCGGCAAAGCCCTGGCCGAGGTAGTGGAATATGCCGGCGAGGCCATCGAAGAGCTGAGTGTGGACGAACGCGCCACCATGACCAACATGGCGGCCGAGATCGGCGGCTTCACCGGAATTGTTGCGCCGGATCAGAAGGCGGTTGATTTCCTGGTCGAGCGCCGCGGCATGGACCGCAAGGAAGCCGAGTCCACGATCGAGGGCTTATACAGCGATCGCGGCGCCCACTACGCCCACACCATCGAACTCGACGCTGCCGAGATCACGCCGATGGTGGCGACGCCTGGAGATCCAGGGAATGGCAAGTATGTCCGCGAGCTGAATACACCGGTCCCGGTTGAACTGGCCTACGGCGGCACCTGCACGGCGGGCAAGAACGAAGATATGGACATGTACGCCCGCGTGCTGGCCGAGGCGCTGCAGCAGGGCAGGCGAGTGGCGGATTCGGTGAAGTTCTACATCCAGTTCGGATCGCAGGAGACCCGCGATTACTGCATACGAAAGGGATATCTGGATGTTTTCCGCAAAGCCGGGGCGCATGTAATCGAGCCCAGTTGCGGGGCCTGCATCAACGCCGGGCCGGGCGTGACCACGCGCCCAGAGCAAGTAGTGATCAGCGCCCAGAACCGCAATTTCCCCGGCCGCAGCGGCCCGGGGCAGATGTACCTGGCCAGTCCGCTGACCGTTGCCGCCAGCGCGGTGGCAGGATACATCGTGGAGTACGAACCGAGCACGGAACGAGAGCTGGCCGAAACCAAACCTTGACCGCTGGATGGCTTTCGTAAACTCCGCGATGGTAGTATTCCTGCTTTCATGCGGCTCTGTTGCTGTTGCTGTGGTCAGCCTGAGGATTGAATCGCCGGTTGGGCTGGTAAAGCTGCCCGGGATGACCTTCGAGCCCAACCCTATCCCCGTAGCCGGCATTCTTGCTAAAATGAAAAGTTCTATAGAGTTCGGTTTCTCAGGGAGACAATGAACTTATGACCTACGTGATTGCAGAACCGTGCATTGGTACAAAAGACACTGCCTGCGTGGACGCCTGCCCGGTGGATTGCATTCATCCGAAGAAAGATTCGCCAGCCCACGCCGAAGAAGAAATGCTCTATATCGATCCGGTGGAATGCATCGACTGCGGCGCCTGCGTGCCCGTGTGCCCGGTGTCGGCCATCTTCGCCCTGGATGATTTGCCGGAGAAATGGGCGTCATTCACGGAACGGAACGCGAAGTATTTCGGACGATAGCAGCGAAAAACTCTCTTTGAGACGGCGCATGCTCGGGCAGCGGGTGTGCGCTGTTCTTTTTTAGCTGTCAGCTCTCAGCCTTCAGCTACTAGTGATAGCGCGATTGTGACCAGCTGCAAGCTGGCGGCTGATGACTGAAAGCTGATGACTGAACGCGGGTGCACGACTTAAAAGTGGAAGTTAAGCCGCCCTGCGTTGGTCCCAGTAGTCTTCAAACTCGCCATTCAGATGGCAGCAGCGGAGAGCCAGGATCGCGTTAGCTCCTCGAACGGTCCAGAACATTCCTGACCTCTTGAGACGGAACGCGACCACCGTTTTACATCCGGCTTCAATGACGCCCGAACCAACAAATAGGTGTTGGAGGCGAAACTTGGGGTATCGCATGCGCTCTGCATTCCGCTCAAAGTAGTCTGCTTCGGTGCGAATCTTCTCCGTTATTTCGAGGTTATCGGATTCGATCGAGCGGAGTGCACTAACCAGCCGTTCGATTTTTCCCCGATCCAGCAGGCGCTTCTGGTGGATCTTCATCCAGGCTTTTTGTTGCCCTTCGTCATTCGGATACAGCTTGCGCGCGACCTGCCAAAGATGCTGGCGGGCGTGGTAGAGATCGACAATCTGAATGGCGTCGGAAAAATGCAGGGCAACAAGATGCCAAATCCATTCGGCGCCGTCCCCGATCACCACCTTCTTGAGTGCGCGGCTCCAGCCGCGTCCGCAGGCTTCCGCATAGATTCGCCGGCCAAACTCTTCCGCACTCTGGATGGCTCCGGTATAGGTGGTGGAATCGGGATCGCGGATGGGATAGCCTTCCTTATCCCAGGTCGTCTGGGTGAAGACGCATCCCAGTTTGACTTCCCGCGTATGGGCCGGCTGGCCTTCCGTCTTGCCCTGCCGACCGACCGTCTCTTTCTTCACCACCGGAACTCCCGTCCCATCCATCTGCACGTACAAGACCGGAATCGGCTCGCCGGCAACGACGGGCAGTTCCAACTGGAGGGCTTTCTGAATCTCGGCTTGTTCGCGCTGAGCGATATCGGCTCCGATGGCCTCCGAGGTACGCTCTACGGATTTGGTGGTCACTTCCAGGCCGGCCAGAACTTTCATTTGTTCGCGGCCGTGAGCGAAGGGTGCCTCCTGGCCCACCATCGCCTGCATGCGGCGTACGCCGGGAGAGAATTCCGTATTCTCGATATCCAGTTCGACATCCACCGGAAATTGGCCGACGCCGCAGTAGGCGCATAAATAGTAGGGACGTAAGACTGCCACCGGCCCCACGGCGGTCAGCACGGGCTTGCTGCGCTGCTCGCGGTAGTGGGCTTGTTGGCCGCAAGGGCAAGCCCGCGTGCGCCCGGCCTCGCTCGGGGCGGGGAATTGCAGCAGTTGGCTCAAGGCGGCGGCACCCGCCCGGTGTAGAGCCGAGCGCATGGCCATCTCGGTCGCTTCCAGATCGATGCGCCCGGTGTTGCGCTGATCCTGGAAAAGCACTCGCAAGAACTGTTCTACTTCGCGCGTGATCTCTTGTCGAATCGCTTCAGCCGTTTTTTTTTCAGCTCCGTTTCTGCCTCCTCCTCGAGAAGCCGCAAACGGCAGATCTCCGCGTTGGTTCCCAGAAACTCACGCGTGAGCTGCTGGAATTTCCGGAACTCCTCCACTTCTCGCTCGGCTTTGTGGATCGCCGCCGGGGTGGGCAACGCTTCCGAGATGGTCTTACCCTCGACCTTATAGGTGAGCCGGAAGTTGGGGCCGTGACCCGGCTGACCGGGTTGATGGCAGTGACACTCTGACTTACCACACCGGCCCGAGGTGCCCGTAATGCTGCCGGGGCGAAGGTCGCCGAGCTCTGCGATGCGCTGAGCCAGTACTTCACGTCGCTGTTCCAAATCAGAAAGGGACTGGGGCATATGGTGGTCCTCCTATTCCGAGCGTATATTATACGCAAGGAATTGGCCACCCGAAAACGATATTAGCTCCTTCTCCCTTTAAAGTCGCGCGCCCAGTCCGCGCCGTCCACGTGCACTTCCCGCCTCTTTTTGGGTACAGTAGTTAACTCCGATGCTCGATCTCAACTTCGTCCGTGACAATTTGCCGCTGGTTGAGGAAAAACTGCGACTGCGCGGGATGGATCCGGGCGAAGTGTTGAAGGACTTCCAGGAGGTAGACACGCAGCGGCGCCATGCCATCAGCGAAGCCGAGATCACTAAAGCGCGGCGCAACCGCGCGTCCGAAGAGATCGCGAAACTGAAAAAAAGCGGGCAGGACGCGACCGTCCAAATGTCCGAAACCAAGCAATTGCGGGAGCAGATCCAGCAGTTGGAGAAAGTGGCCGCGGAACTGGAAGCGCGTGTCCTGGAAATTCTGGCGGGCATTCCCAATCTGCCCCACCAAAGCGTGCCGGCAGGAAAGACCACAGAAGACAACGTCGAAGTCCGGCGCTGGGGCGCTCCGCCTAAATTCGATTTCAAACCCAAACCGCACTGGGAACTCGGGGAACAGCTGGGCATTCTCGATCTCAAACGCGCCACGAAGCTTTCCGGTGCGCGCTTCGCCGTGTACTGGGATTTGGGGGCAAAACTGGAGCGGGCACTGGCCAACTTCATGCTCGATCTGCACACTCGTGAGCACGGCTACACCGAAGTGCTGCCACCCTATCTGGTGAATTCCGAGTCCATGTATGGCACCGGACAGTTGCCGAAGTTTGCCTCTGATCTTTTCCGCGTGCCGCACGGGGAAAGAGATCTATGGCTGGTTCCCACCGCGGAAGTACCGGTCACTAATCTCTACCGCGACGAAGTGCTGGAGGCTTCGCGGCTCCCGGTTTCGGTCACGGCCTATACTCCGTGCTTTCGCAGCGAGGCCGGATCGTATGGCAAGGACGTGCGTGGCATCATCCGACAACACCAGTTCCAGAAAGTTGAACTGGTCAAATTTGCGCGGCCAGATACTTCGTACGAGCAGTTGGAGAGACTCACCCACGATGCCGAGGAAGTTCTGCAAAAGCTCGGTTTGCACTACCGCGTGGTTGCCCTCAGCACCGGTGACATGGGGTTTTCTTCCGCCAAGACTTATGACATCGAAGTATGGCTACCCGGGCAGGAACTGTTTCGCGAGATCTCTTCGTGCTCGAACTTCGAGGCGTTCCAGGCGCGCCGCGCCAATATCCGTTACCGTCCTGAAGGCAAGAACAAGACCGAGTTTGTCCACACTCTGAATGGCAGTGGCCTGGCGGTGGGCCGCACGTGGGTGGCGATTGTCGAGAATTTCCAGCAGGCTGACGGCAGTGTTCTGATTCCCGAAGTTCTGCAGCCAGCCATGGGCACCGATCGCATCCAACCGAGGAAGTTCTGACGTGGCGCGGGCGCCCGCGCCCGCGTGGGGGCTCCCAAGACTATGGTTTGCCAAGCCGGGGGCTACAAACTAGACTTGTGCGGGACCAGAATGAACACCACCATCGCCGACGCGCCTACCGTGCCCATGCCCTCCTTCTGGCGCACAATTCGCGACTACGTCCTTTGGTCATACGAGCGCGGCACCATCCAATACGACATCATGGTGACGCTGATCCTCCTGTTCGTCTTCCTTTCACCCTACTGGATCAACTTCCATGACAAACCGGTGGAACGCAATCCGCATCCAAGTGGAGTGGTCGTAACCCCGGAAACCGGCGGAGGATTTATCTACCAGATTGACGGCGCTGCGATCTCCGGTAAAGATGAGGCCACTGTGCGGGCACAATTGCTACGCATTGTAGAGCCTATCTCCGGAGAGGTGAGCATCACCAGGTACGAAGCCGTGCGTGATCGGCAGGGACGCGTGCTCAGTTATAAAGTGTGGGTGCAAAAGGAGTAGGCGGTGCCGCCCTACCTGCGCTGGGCAAGACGAAACATGAAGTCCAGAACGTCAGTTCGCGGGTTGCTCCTGATTGTTGCGTGCCTGCTTCCCCTCACGTGGGGGCAAACCCCAGCCGATTCCCAGCCGAACGAATCCTCGCCGAATGCCGCGCTGGACCGGATGGCGGCGGACATCACCGAGCCGGACCAGAAATATGTGCTCTTCAGCGGTACCAAGGTGCAGGTCTACCAGCCTAAAATCGAGCAGGTGACGGCTTACAACACCGGCAAGAACCGCGAAGCATTTGAGAGTTTTCTAGTCCTGGGCTTCGGGGGCCGCGGGCATGACATGCTGAAGTCCTTCCAAGTGAAATATTTGGGCAATGAAAAAGTAGACGCCACGGACGCGGTAAAGCTGGAGCTCGTTCCCAAAGCGGTCAGCGTCCGCAATAACGTTGACCACATCGTTTTATGGATCGACCCCACCCGGGGAATTTCAGTGCAACAGCAGTTTTTCTTCGGGCCCTCGGGCGACTACCGTCTGGCCAAATATTCCGACATTAAGGTGAACGAAAAGATTTCCGATGCTGTTTTCAAGCTGAAAACCACCGGCAAGACCAAGTTCATCTCAACGCAGGGCTAGAGAAACTCTGCGAAAAGCTCAAAGATAGGGGCTGAAAAACCCAGGACGGAGCGTTATACTGCTGAGGAGTTTCCCGAAATCCGCACTGGACGCCTGAATTGCATGGCCAAGGTTTTTACGATCCCGGTTCCCCCTAAGATTGGGCGCAAACGCCGTGAGCGCACCACTGACCCACGCTATGTAGACGGCCAGCGCCTGCTGGTGGAGGCCATGAAATATCTGGCCCAGTCCGACCCCATTTCCAACCGAGGTGCCATCGAATTGCTTTCCGAACATGTTCGCACCCGCTTCCGCATGAGTGACTCTCCGTTAAGTTAAGGGCTTCCACTGCGGTGCACCGGACTCCCTAAGAAAAATACTGCTTGCGGCTATGCAAGATTGTGATGGTGAATCATCAGGGCATGAGACAAGCAGTGATTTCGTGACCGCCAGTCAACTTGTTCCAGCACATCCGTCCTGTTATGTGCAGTAGATTCCTCTTGATAGTTGCCGCGCGCGCCCAATAAACTCCGGCCTAACTGCGTGGTGTACAACGTGGACCGCACAAAGGGGGCGCCATGGGGCGACATCCGGATTTCCGGGGGGCATCGCTTTTTGTTCTTTTGGTTGGTTT
>WNFQ01001659.1_pt1 | contig 15857 bp, 9 predicted proteins | sample 5400171 | NCBI WGS metagenome assembly WNFQ01 (sample SAMN13153356, study PRJNA577476) | soil metagenome | isolation source: 20 cm soil under Madrone tree | place: USA:California | collected 2016-06-14 | reverse complement strand
TATCTTGCCGCCGCCATCGGCGGCATCGGCGCCGGTGTCATCTACGGCGCCTCGGTCGGCAACGCGCTCAAATGGTTTCCCGATCGGCGCGGTCTCGCCGCCGGCTTGACCGCGGCGGGTTTCGGCGCCGGCTCGGCGCTCACCGTCGTGCCGATCGCCAACATGATTGCGTCGAGCGGGTTCGAAGCCGCGTTCTGGTGGTTCGGCATCGGCCAAGGCCTCGTCGTCATCATTTTCTCGCTCTACTTGCGCGCTCCCGAGGCCGGCGAGGTAGCGATACCGGCCGCGCCGGCCGTGCAGCAGACGCGGCGCGATTACGGTCCTATCGAGGTGCTGAAGACGGTGCCGTTCTGGGTCATGTACGCCATGTTCGTCATGGTCGGCACCGGCGGGCTCATGGCGACGGCGCAACTCGCGCCCATCGCCAAGGACTTCAAGGTCGACGCCGTTCCGGTGTCGATTCTCGGCCTGACGCTGCCGGCGCTGCAATTCGCGCTGTCGATCGATCGCGTGCTCAACGGCGTCACTCGGCCGTTCTTCGGTTGGGTTTCCGACCATATCGGTCGCGAGAACACGATGTTCATCGCCTTCATGCTCGAAGGCATCGGCATCTATGCGCTCTTGCATTTTGCCACCGACCCACTCCTGTTCGTGATTCTGTCGGGCCTGGTGTTTTTCGCCTGGGGCGAAATCTATTCGCTCTTCCCGGCGACCTGTACCGACATCTACGGCCGCAAGTTCGCCACCACGAACTACGGCATGTTGTACACGGCCAAAGGGACGGCGGCGCTGCTCGTGCCGCTGGGCAACGTGCTGGCGAGCTGGACCGGCAGCTGGACGGCGGTGTTCGTGATTGCCGCGATTCTCAACATCGTCGCGGCGGTCATGGCGCTTCTCGTGTTACGGCCGATGCGGCAACGCGCCATGGCTTGACGGCAAGCTCGCACCGTCAGTTCGGCGAACTCACGCCTTTCGTTGCGCGGCTGTCATTCGATGTGGGACAGCACCCAAGTCAGCTCTTCCGGAGCGACCATCGGCATGATGACTGCCGCGAGCAGCAGGCCCAACAAGCTGAACAGGCAGACGATCTTGAAGGGGGTCGATAGGAGGGGCGAATAGGTGAAGCGGGCGGCAAGTTCGGACATCGGTGCCTCCTTCCGCGTTACATCGATGTTCATAGCCCGTTCGTTGCAACAGGCATGTGAACCGGTTCACACAGGGCGTCACCTTTGTCGCGCCCCGCCGCGCGCCGTGGAGGTTGCCTTGGCGACGATAGCTGCTTCAGCGGGCCCGCCGGTTCAGACCGCCTGCTCATATTACGAGCCGCCTGGAGAGGTGCATTGATTGAGATCAATGGGCGTAACGCGCCAGAATGGTCCCGGCCCAAGTCGGTTGAGCCACCTCGCGGACCGCGCTCGGGAGCGCTGTTGCGGCGGCTGGGGCCCTGGCATATTGTATACCAGCCATGACTTCCCATAGCCGCAGCCCGCCTCGTACCGCCGTGAGGTCGCAATCGGTGCTCGATGACACGGGAGCGGCGGGGTCCCCCCGCCTGGAGCCGATCGCCAGCCCGGATAGCTTCAAGAGCCGCGCCTACGCCGCGCTCAAGGACGCCATCGTCGCCATGGACGTCTACCGCAGCCGCGCCGATATCCGGCTCGACGAGCGGCGGCTCGCCTTGGATTTCGGCATCAGCCGCACGCCGGTGCGCGAAGCCATGGCTCAGCTCGAGCGCGAAGGCTTTGTGCGGGCGGTGCCGCGGCGCGGAATTTACGTCGTCCGCAAGACCAAGCGCGAGGTGATCGAGATGATCACCGCCTGGGCCGCGCTCGAGAGCATGGCGGCCCGCCTCATCACCGAAAACGCCAGCGCCGAGGAGATCGCGTCCCTGCGCACCATGTTTGCCAGGTTCGAGAACGGCGAGCTGCACGCCAGGCTCGACGAATATTCCGAGGTGAATATCGAGTTTCATCAGGCCATCATCCGCATGAGCCGCAATGGCGTGCTGATCTCGCTCGCCGAGAATTTGTTCACCCATATGCGAATGATCCGGCGCAAGACGATCGGCGAGCAGGATCGCGCCGACCGCTCGATCCGCGACCATCTGAGCATCATCGAGGCGCTCGAGGCGCGCGACACCAAGCGGGCCGAGGATCTCGTGCGCAACCATGCGCTCGGGCTTGCCGATCACGTGGCGAAGTACGCGGACTACTTGGACTGATCGAACGACGAACCGCGCGAAGCAAGCGCGGTGCAAAACGATGTAGGGAGAGCACAATGCCTGATGCAGCAGTCAAGCCCAAGCCCGCGGCTGTGGAAACGCAGCAGGAGCTGACCGATGGCTTTCATCTCGTCATCGACGCGCTCAAGCTCAACGGCATCAACACGATCTACGGCGTGCCCGGCATCCCGATCACGGATCTGGGCCGCATGGCGCAGGCCGCGGGCATGCGCGTCATCTCGTTCCGGCACGAGCAGAACGCCGGCAATGCCGCTGCCATCGCCGGCTTCCTGACCAAAAAGCCCGGCATCTGCCTCACCGTCTCGGCGCCCGGCTTTCTCAACGGGCTAACGGCGCTCGCCAATGCCACGACCAACTGTTTCCCGATGATCCTGATCAGCGGCTCGTCCGAGCGCGAGGTCGTCGATCTGCAGCAGGGCGACTACGAGGAGATGGACCAACTCGCCATTGCCAGGCCGCTCTGCAAGGCGGCGTTCCGCGTGCTGCATGCCGCGGACATCGGCATCGGTGTGGCGCGCGCGATCCGCGCGGCCCTCTCCGGCCGTCCGGGCGGCGTCTATCTCGATTTGCCGGCCAAGCTCTTCTCGCAGGTCGTGGAGGCCGAGGCTGGAGCAAGGTCACTCGTCAAGGTGATCGACCCGGCGCCGGCCCAGCTTCCCGCGCCCTCGGCAGTCAAGCGCGCGTTCGATGTTCTCAAGAGCGCCAAGCGTCCGCTGATCATTCTCGGCAAAGGCGCGGCCTACGCGCAGGCGGATGAGGCGATCCGCGCGCTGGTCGAAAAGAGCGGCATTCCCTTCCTGCAAATGAGCATGGCCAAGGGCCTGTTGCCCGACACGCATCCGCAGTCGGCGGGTGCCGCGCGCTCGACCGTACTCAAAGACGCCGACGTGGTGATGCTCATTGGCGCCCGCCTCAACTGGCTTCTGTCGCACGGCAAAGGCAAGAGCTGGGGCGAGTCCGGATCGAAGAAGTTCATCCAGATCGACATCGAGCCCAAGGAGATGGACAGCAACGTCGCGATCGTCGCGCCGTTGGTCGGCGACATCGGCTCCTGCGTCTCCGCGCTGCTCGAGGCCATGGGGAGCACATGGCCGGCGCCGCCGGCCGACTGGATGTCCGCCGTTAATGCGCGCAAGGAAGAGAACATCGCCAAGATGGCGCCGCGCCTGATGAAGAACACCGCGCCGATGGATTTTCACAGCGCGCTCGGTGCGCTGCGCACCGTGATCAAAGAGCGTCCGGATGCGATCTTGGTCAACGAAGGCGCCAACACGCTCGATCTCGCGCGTGGCGTCATCGACATGTATAGGCCGCGCAAACGGCTCGACGTCGGCACCTGGGGCGTCATGGGCGTCGGCATGGGCTTCGCCATCGCCGCGGCGGTGGAGACCAGCAAGCCCGTGCTCGCCGTCGAAGGCGACAGCGCTTTTGGTTTTTGCGGAATGGAGGTGGAGACGGTTTGCCGATACAACCTTCCGGTCTGCATCGTCGTCTTCAACAACAACGGCATCTATCGCGGAACCGACCTCAATCCCACCGGCGGTTCGGACCCTGCGACCACCGCCTTCGTCAAAGACGCCCGCTACGACAAAATCATCGAAGCATTCGGCGGAGTCGGCGTGCATGTGACGACACCCGACGAGTTGAGTCGCGCCGTCAACAAGGCCATGGACTCCGGCAAGCCGACTCTCATCAACGCGGTGATCGATCCGGCGGCCGGCAGCGAGAGCGGCCGCATCGGCAATCTCAACCCGCAAAGCGTGCTTCGCAAGAAATAAATCGGCTACATCAATTGAATTCTCAGAGGAAACGACAATGGCAACGAGCAAGAAAGCCAAAACGAAAGTTAAGTCCAAATCCAAGGCAGCGTCGAAGAAGGTCGCGAAGCTGAAAGCGAAAACGTCAACGGCGAAGAAGGTCGTCGCGAACGGTGTGCCGAAGCCCTCGACCAAGCCGTACGGCCAGGCCGGCATGGCGCTCGAGGGCGTGCGCATTCTCGATTTCTCGCATGTGCAAGCGGGCCCGACCTGCACGCAGCTGCTCGCCTATATGGGCGCCGACGTGATCAAGGTCGAACGGCCTGGCGTCGGCGACATCACGCGCGGCCAGCTGCGCGACGTGAAGGGCGCCGACAGCCTGTATTTCACCATGCTCAATGGCAACAAGCGCTCGATCACCATCGACTCCAAGCATCCCAAGGGCAAGGAAATCCTCGATCGGCTGATCAAGCACTGCGACGTGCTGGTAGAGAATTTCGCCCCCGGCACCCTCGACCGCATGGGGCTGACTTGGGAGCACATCCACAAGACCAATCCGCGCATGATCGTGGCCTCGGTCAAGGGCTTCGGCCCGGGCCCTTATGAGGACTGCAAGGTCTACGAGAACGTCGCGCAATGCGCGGGCGGCGCCGCCTCCACCACCGGCTTTCGCGACGGTCCGCCGCTCGTCACCGGCGCGCAAATCGGCGACAGCGGCACGGGGCTCCACCTCGCGTTCGGCATCGTGAGCGCGCTCTACCAGCGCATCCGCACCGGGCGCGGCCAACGCGTGCTCTGCGCCATGCAGGACGGCGTGCTCAACCTCGCGCGGGTCAAGCTGCGCGATCAACAACGCCTGACGCACGGTCCCCTCACCGAATACAGCCAGTATGGCGAAGGCATTCCGTTCGGAGCCGCGGTGCCGCGCGCCGGCAACGATTCCGGCGGCGGCCAGCCCGGCTGGATCCTCAAATGCAAGGGCTGGGAGAGCGATCCCGACGCCTACATCTATTTCATCACCCAGGCGCCAGTGTGGGGGGCGATCTGCGATCTCATCGGCAAGCCGGAGTGGAAGACCGATCCCGACTACGCCACGCCGCCGGCGCGCTTGCCGCGGCTGCGCCACATCTTCAGCACGATCGAACAGTGGACCATGACCAAGACTAAGTTCGAGGTCATGGACATCAGCAACGCGGTCGACATTCCGGTGGGGCCGATCCTGTCGATGAAGGAGATCGCCGAGGAGCCGTCGCTGCGCAAGACGGGCACGGTAGTCGAAGTCGATCACCCCACGCGCGGCAAGTATTTGACCGTCGGCAATCCAGTGAAGATGTCGGATTCCATCACGCAAGTGCGACGCTCGCCGCTGCTCGGGGAGCACACCGAGGAAATCCTCGCCAAGGAACTCGGCTACAGCGCTGCGGAGATCGCCGAGATCAAGGCATCGGGCGCGATCACCGCTGCGGAGAAAGGTGCGCGCGCCGAGGCGGCATGATCAAACAATAGTGTCATCCCCGCGCAAGCGGGGACCCATGACCACCGACCGAGAGAGATTCCGACGGTGGGGTGTGGATTCCGGCTCTCGCTTGGCTCGGCCGGAATGACGCATAGGTCGAGAGGACGGTGGTATGCGTATCGTGGTGCACGGCCAACAGGCCTTCGGCAAGGCGGTTTTGGAAGCGCTGCGCAAGCGCGGAGAGGACGTCGTCGCCGTCTACGTCGCGCCGGAGAAAGAGGGCGCAAAGGCTGATCCGCTCAAGGAGGCCGCACTCGCCGCCAAGCTTCCAGTCTATCAGCCGGCCTCCTATCGCAAGCCCGAGGTGTGGGAAGAGTTCAAGGCGCTCAAGCCGGATCTGCAGGTGATGGCTTTCGTGACGCTGTTCGTACCGGACGAGTTCCTCAACATCCCGACCAAGGGCTCGATCCAATACCATCCCTCGCTGCTGCCGAAATATCGCGGGCCGAGCGCGATCAACTGGCCGATCATCCAGGGCGAGATCGAGACCGGGCTATCGATCTTCTGGCCCGACAACGGGCTCGATACCGGCGACGTGTTGCTGCAGAAGCAGACCCATATCGGCCCGGATGACTCCCTCGGTTCGGTCTATTTCGACCGGCTGTTTCCCATGGGCGTCGAGGCGATGCTGGAGGCAATCGATCTGGTCAAGGCCGGCAAAGCGCCGCGCATCAAGCAGGATCACGCGCAGGCGACCTACGAGGGCCGCTGCGGGCGCGACAACGCGCGTATCGACTGGGGCAAGCCGTGGCGGCAGGTCCATAACCTCATCCGCGGCTGCAACCCTGCGCCGGGCGCGTGGACGGCGCTCGACGGCAAGGCGCTGCAGATCTTCGAGTCGAAGCCGTTGCCGGCGCGTGACCCCAAGGGGATCGGCGGCAAGATGGGCGAGATCGTCGAGGTCTTGCCCGACGGCTTTACCGTCGTCTGCGCCGATGGCCGGATCAAAGTTTTGCGCGTGAAGACCGCCGATGGCCCCAAGGTCGCGGCCGGCGAATTCGCCGCCAACGCCAAGCTCACCACTGGAACGAGGTTCGCATGACGCCGACCCAAGCCGCCGCCGCCAAGGTTCCGATCACCGCCTCGCAGCACCTCAATCCACGATCCGACATCGAGATCGCGCAGGCAGCCAAGATGCGCCCGATCATGGACATCGCGCGGGAAAAGCTCGATATCGCCCCGGAGAACCTCGAGCCTTACGGCCACTACAAGGCCAAGGTGTCGATGGACTTCATCAAATCACTCAAGAACCGTCCCAACGGCAAGCTGATCCTGGTTTCCGCGATCACCCCGACGCCGGCGGGCGAGGGTAAGACCACGACCACGGTCGGCCTCACCGACGCGCTCAACCATCTCGGCAAAAAGGCGATGCTGTGCCTGCGCGAGCCCTCGCTTGGGCCCTGCTTCGGCGTCAAGGGCGGGGCCGCGGGCGGCGGCTACGCTCAGGTCGTGCCGATGGAGGACATCAATCTGCATTTCACCGGCGATCTGCATGCCATCGGGACGGCCAACAATCTCTTGGCGGCGCTCATCGACAACCACATCTATTGGGGCAATGCGCTCGGTATCGATCCGCGCCGCATCGCCTGGCGTCGCGCGATCGACATGAACGACCGGTCGTTGCGTTCGATCGTCTCCTCGCTCGGCGGCGTCGCCAACGGCTTTCCGCGCGAGGACGGTTTCGACATCACGGTCGCGTCCGAAGTGATGGCGATCTTCTGTCTCGCCAAGGATCTCGAGGACCTCAAGCAGCGGTTGTCGAAAATCGTCATCGGCTATACCCGCGACCGCAAGCCGGTGCGCGCCGGCGAGCTCAAGGCGCACGGGCCGATGGCCGCGCTCCTGAAGGAGGCGCTTGCGCCCAATCTGGTGCAGACCCTCGAGGGCACGCCTGCCTTCATCCACGGTGGGCCGTTCGCCAACATCGCCCATGGCTGCAATTCCGTGCTCGCCACCACCACCGCGCTCAAGCTGTGCGATTACGTGGTGACCGAAGCGGGCTTCGGCGCCGATCTCGGCGGCGAAAAGTTCCTCGACATCAAGTGCCGCAAGACCGGGCTTGCGCCGGACTGCGCGGTGCTGGTCGCGACCATCCGCGCGCTCAAGATGCACGGCGGGGTCAAGAAAGAAGACCTCAAGACCGAGAACCTCCAGGCGCTGGGCGCCGGGATGGCCAATCTCGCCCGCCACGTCGAGAACGTGCAGAAATTCGGCATCGTGCCGGTCGTGTCGATCAACCGCTTCAGCGCCGACACCGACGCGGAGGTCGCGCTGGTGAAGGACGCCTGCAAGAAGCTCGGCGTCGAGGCCATCATGGCCGACCATTGGGCCGAGGGCGGCAAGGGCGCGGCCGACGTGGCGCGCGCGGTGCTCAAGATCGTCGACAGCGGCAAGAGCAAGCTCAAATTCCTCTATCCCGACGACATGCCGCTGATCGAGAAGATCCGCACGATTGCCCGCGAAATCTATCGGGCCAAGGACATCGACGTATCGAAGCCGGTGCGCGACCAGCTCGAGTCGTTCGAGAAGATGGGTTACGGCAAATTCCCGATCTGCATCGCCAAGACGCAATACAGCTTCACCACCAACGCCGACGCGAAGGGCGCACCCGAGGCCCACATCGTGATGGTGCGGGAAGTGCGCCTCTCGGCAGGAGCGGAGTTCGTCGTGGCGATCTGCGGAGAGGTCATGACCATGCCCGGCCTACCCAGGGTGCCGGCCGCAGATTCGATCGACGTCGGGCCCGACGGCCGCATCGTCGGGCTGTTTTGAATTGGCTTGATTTGCAAATGGACGCACGCACTGACGATCGCGGAGGACTGGGTCGGCGCAACCGTCCGCGCAAGACGCCGAAAGGCCGCCAAGTCGAGCCGCAGGCGCTGGCGGAGGTGCGCGCCCTGTTGGGCGATCGCGAGCGCCGGCGTGATCTCCTGATCGAGCATTTGCACCTCATTCAGGATCGCTACGGCCATCTCTCCGCCGTGCATCTTGCCGCGCTCGCGCAGGAGATGAAGCTCGCGCTCACCGAGGTGTACGAGGTTGCGACCTTCTACGCCCATTTCGACGTGGTGAAGGAGGACGAGAGGCCGCCGCCCCCCGTTACCGTGCGGGTCTGCGATTCGCTCTCTTGCGCCATGGCGGGATCCGAGCATCTCTTGCGCGTCCTGCCGAACCGGCTCGGGCCCGACGTTCGCGTCGTGCGCGCGCCCTGCATGGGGGCTTGCGACCGTGCGCCGGTCTGCGCGGTTGGCCACGTGCAGGTGATGGGGGCGAGCGAGGAACGTATCGCCGCGGCCATCGCGCAAGGCGCGCACGCGCGAGCCTACCCGACGCCGAAGGATTTCGAGCGCTATGTGAGCGAGGGTGGCTATGCGCTGCTCAACGCCTGCCTTGCCGGCGCGCGCACCCGTGATGAGATCATCAAGGAGGTGAGCGACGCCTCGCTGCGCGGCCTCGGCGGCGCTGGCTTTCCGACCGGGCGCAAATGGACGCTCGTGCGCGCCGAACCGGCGCCGCGGCTGTTCGCAGTCAACGCGGATGAGGGCGAGCCGGGCACGTTCAAGGATCGCTATTATCTCGAACAGGACCCGCACCGCTTCATCGAGGGCATGCTCATCGCGTCTTGGGTGGTCGAGGCGGCGGAAATCTACATCTACATCCGCGACGAATATCCCGACGTGCGACTGATGCTCGGCCAAGAGATCGCCAAGGTCGAAGCGGCCGGGCTCGCCAAGCATGCGCGGATGCATCTGCGCCGCGGCGCCGGCGCCTACATCTGCGGCGAAGAATCCGCCATGATCGAATCGATCGAGGGCAAGCGCGGGCTCCCCCGGCATCGCCCGCCTTACGTGGCTCAAGTCGGCGTCTTCGGCCGCCCCACGCTCGAGCAGAACGTGGAGACGCTCTACTGGGTGCGCGACATCGTGGAGAAAGGCGCGCACTGGTTCACCTCGCACGGCCGGCGCGAGCGCAAGGGTCTGCGCAGCTTCTCGGTCTCGGGCCGCGTCAACAAACCGGGCGTCGTGCTGGCGCCCGCCGGCATCACCGCGCGCGAGCTGATCGAGGAATATTGCGGCGGGATGCAGGAGGGCCACGGCTTCAAGGCCTATCTGCCCGGCGGCGCCTCCGGCGGGATCCTTCCCGCGTCGATGGCTGACCTGCCGCTCGACTTCGGAACCCTGGAGCAATACGGCTGCTTCGTGGGGTCGCACGCGGTTGTCGTCCTCTCCGACAAGGACGATATGAAAGCGGTGGCGCTCAACCTCATGCGCTTCTTCGAGGACGAGAGCTGCGGCCAGTGCACGCCGTGCCGCATCGGAACCGAGAAGGCGGTGAAGCTGATGGCGACCGGTCCTTGGGATAAAGCTTTGTTGACCGAACTGTCCGATGCGATGCGCGACGCCTCGATCTGCGGGCTAGGCCAAGCGGCGCCTAATCCGCTCATGAGCGTGTTCAGGTATTTTCCGGAGGAGCTGGAGAAGCCGCTCGGGACTTGGTGATTGATGTTGCAACACTCTCATGTGTCATTCCCGCGCGAGCGGGAACCCATATTCCAGAGGCCTGCGTGTATGGCACGATGGGTCCCCGCTTTCGCGGGGACGACTGGAAAGGCTCGGTGATGGAATGAAGGCAGACGTCGTCCGCAAGCCCAACACTTTCCGCATCGACGGGCGCGAGGTCGACATCCGCGCCGGCGAGACGATCTTCCGCGCCGCGCGGCGCCTCGGCATCAAGCTGCCGCACCTGTGCTACTTGCCCAAGCCCGGCTATCGCCCGGACGGTAACTGCCGCGTCTGCATGGTGGAGATCGAGGGCGAACGCGTGCTCGCCGCGAGCTGCATCCGCACGCCGACCTCCGGCATGCAGGTCAAGACACAGACTGATCGCGCCAAGACGGCGCGCCGCATGGTGCTGGAGCTATTGCTCGCCGACCAGCCGCCCAAGGACGTGGCGCACGATCCGCAATCGGAATTCTGGCAGACCGCGGAGCGGCAAAACCTGGTGGCGAGCCGGTTTCCCCGCCACGCTGCACCCATCCCCGACCGCAGCCACCCGGCGATGGCGGTCAATCTCGACGCCTGCATCCAGTGCAATCTCTGCGTCCGCGCCTGCCGTGAGGTGCAGGTCAACGACGTGATTGGTATGGCGGGGCGCGGCTATAGCGAAAAGATCGTGTTCGATTTTGACGACCCGATGGGGGAATCGACCTGCGTCGCCTGCGGCGAATGCGTGCAGGCCTGCCCGACCGGCGCGCTGATGCCGGCCACGCTGCTCGACGAGGCGAATGTGCGCACGCAGTTCCCGGACCGGGAGGTGCACAGCGTATGCCCGTATTGCGGCGTGGGGTGCCAGCTCACCTATCACATCAAGAGCGACAAGCTTCTCTACGTCAGCGGCCGCAACGGACCCGCGAACGAGAATCGGCTGTGCGTCAAGGGCCGCTTCGGTTTCGATTATGTGACCCATCCGCATCGCCTCCTGCAGCCGCTGGTGCGCAAGGATGGGGTGTCCAAGCACGCCGCGGACGTCGTCGATCCAGCCAATCCCTGGACGCATTTCCGCACCGCCTCTTGGGAGGAGGCGCTCGACCGCGCCGCCGGCGGACTCAAAAGGATCCGCGACCGAGACGGCTCTCAGGCGCTCGCGGGTTTCGGCTCGGCCAAAGCGTCTAACGAAGAGGCCTATCTATTCCAAAAACTCGTGCGTGCCGGCTTCGGAACCAACAATGTCGACCATTGCACGCGGCTCTGCCATGCGTCCTCGGTCGCGGCGCTCCTTGAGACGATCGGCTCAGCGGCGGTCACGGCCACCTTCAACGAGTGCAAGAATTCCGACGTCATCATCGTCATAGGCGCCAATCCGACCGAGAACCATCCGGTCGCTGCCACCTTCTTCAAGCAGGCGGCCAAACGCGGTGCGCAGCTCATCGTCATGGATCCGCGCGGCCAGGCTCTCAAGCGCCACGCCATGCACATGCTGCAGTTCAAGCCCGGCACCGACGTCGCGATGCTCAACGGCATCCTCAACACGATAGTGACCGAAGGGCTTTACGACCGGCAATACGTCGAGGCCCAGACCGCGAATTTCAAAGCCTTTGCCGAACACATCAAGGACTTCACGCCGGAGGAGATGGCGCCGATCTGCGGCATTCCGGCTGATACGCTGCGCACGGTGGCGCGCACCTACGCGCGGGCGGAGTCGGCGATCATCTTCTGGGGCATGGGCATATCGCAGCACGTGCACGGCACCGACAACGCGCGCTGCTTGATCGCGCTCGCCTTGATCTGCGGACAGATCGGCCGTCCCGGCACGGGGCTGCATCCGCTGCGCGGGCAGAACAACGTCCAGGGCGCCTCCGACGCCGGCCTCATCCCGATGTTCTACCCGGACTACCGCTCCGTGGACGACCCGCAGGTGCGCGCCAGCGTCGAAAAGGCGTGGGGCACGAGCCTCGATCCCAAGCGTGGCCTCACCGTGGTCGAGATCATGAAGGCGGTGCATGCGGGCACGATCAAGGGCATGTACATCCTGGGCGAGAATCCCGCGATGTCGGATCCCGATCTCAACCACGCGCGCGAGGCGCTTGCTGCGCTCGAGCATCTCGTGGTGCAGGATCTCTTCCTGACTGAGACCGCAGGTTATGCCGATGTGATCCTGCCGGCCTCGGCCTGGCCCGAGAAGGACGGCACCGTGACCAACACCAATCGCCAGGTGCAAATGGGGCGCCGCGCGCTGCCGTTGCCGGGGGATGCCAAAGTCGATTGGTGGATCACGCAGGAGATCGCGCGGCGCATCGGGCTGAATTGGAATTACCGGCATCCGAGCGAGATCTACGCCGAGATGGCCTCGCTAATGCCCGCCCTCGACAACATCTCCTGGGACCGCATCGAGCGGGAGAGCGCGGTCACCTATCCTTCGGACGCGCCCGATCAGCCCGGCCACGACGTCGTGTTCGGCGATCGCTTTCCGACCCAGGATGGCCGCGGCAAGCTCGTGCCGGCGAAAATCATACCGCCGGACGAGCAGCCCGACGCCGAGTTCCCGTTCGTGCTTTCGACCGGCCGCCAGCTCGAGCACTGGCATACCGGCGCCATGACCCGCCGTGCATCGACGCTCGACGCGCTCGAGCCAGGCGCGGTCGCCAATGTTTCGCGCGGCACCATCGACAGCCTCGGCATCAAGCCCGGTGACATGATACGCGTCACGACCCGGCGCGGTACCATCGAGCTTGTCGCGCGGCAGGACGACGCCATTCCGGACGGCGTGGTGTTCATTCCGTTCGCCTTCGTGGAAGCCGCGGCGAACCTGCTCACCAATCCGGCGCTCGACCCGTTTGGGAAAATTCCCGAATTCAAGTACTGCGCCGCCAAAGTCGAGTCGGTGGCCGAAGCCCCGCGGGTGGCGGCGGAGTAGATCTTTCACTCTCTCGTAGCCTGGATCGAGCGCCAGCAACATCCGGGTTCGTTGCCCGAAATTAAGACCGTCTCGACGTGCGGCGATGAAGCCCGCCGCTCGTATGGCGCCGTCCCGCCCGCGCTGCTAGGCTGGAAACCTTCAAAAAGACGCCGAGCAACACGGCGCGGCCCGGGAGGACACCATGGCTCAACGAAAATCACTGAACGTGAACGGCAAGTCGGTCCAGATCACGATCGATGATCCCGACATGCCGCTGCTTTATGCGCTGCGCGACAACCTGGCGCTGCACGGCCCTCGCTTCGGCTGCGGGCTCGAGCAATGCGGCGCTTGCACCGTCCACGTCGACGGCAAGGCGGTGCGCTCGTGCGTCACGCCGCTGTCGTCGCTTACGGCCCAGCAGAAGGTGGTGACGCTCGAGGGCCTCGGCACGCCGCAGCGCCTGCACCCGGTGCAGCGCGCCTTCATCGAGGAGCAAGCAGTGCAATGCGGCTACTGCATCAACGGCATGATCATGGAATCCGCCGCGTTCCTTACCAGGACCAAAAATCCGACTGAAGCGCAAGTGAAGGACGCGCTCGCCAATAACCTATGCCGCTGCGGCACTCATGCCCGCATCGTCAAGGCGGTGATGCGCGCGGCCGGTGCGTGAGGGAGGGGAGCCATGACGATTCACGCTTCTCGACGCGACGTGCTCAAGCGCGGCGGCGCCCTGGTCGTCAGCTTCTCGTTCGCCGGTGCTTCCGGCGAGACGTTCGCCCAGGGGGCCAAGCCCCTCGCGATCACCGAGGTCGACTCGTTTCTCGCGATCGATGCCCGCGGCGTGGTGACGGTCTATAGCGGCAAAGTCGATCTCGGGACCGGCGTCGCAACTGCACTGCCGCAGATCGTCGCGGACGAACTCGACGGCCGCTCAACCGGATCAAGCTCGTCCAGGGCGACACTGCGCTCACGCCCGACCAGGGCACCACCTGGGGCAGCCTGTCGATCCAGGTCGGCGGCATGCAGCTGCGTAACGCCGCGGCGACCGCCAGGGCTGCGCTGCTCGAGGAGGCGGCCAAACGCCTGAACGCCAAGACGGAGGACCTCAGGGTTGTCGATGGCGTCGTCAGCGCCGGCGGCAAACGGGTGAGCTATGGCGAGCTGATCGGGGGCAAATCGTTCGCGCTGAAGCTCGATCATGCCAAACCCGCCGCCGGCAAGGATCCGAAGGACTACAAAGTGGTGGGCAAGCCGGTGCCGCGGGTCGACATTCCCGACAAAGTGACGGGGCGCTTCATCTACATGCAGGACTTCCGCGTGCCCGGCATGCTGCATGGGCGCGTCGTCCGCCCGCCCGCGATCGGCGCCACGCTCGAGAGCGTCGATGAGGCCTCAATCAAGAACGTCGCCGGCGTGGTCAAGGTGGTGCGCCAAGGCAATTTCCTCGGTGTCGTCGCCGAGAGCGAATGGGGTGCGATCAAGGCGGCGCAGAGGCTCAAGGCCTCGTGGTCGAAATCACAGATGCTGCCGGACGCGGCGAAGCTGTGGGATGAGGTGCGCGCGACCAAGGTTGTCAAAGACGAGGTGACGAGCAATGTCGGCAATACCGCCGAGGCCGTGAGCCAGGCGGGCGCCAAGACACTGAACGCTACTTACGACTTCGCCATCCACACCCACGGCTCGATCGGGCCATCCTGCGCCGTGGCGGAGTTCAAGGACGGCAAGCTGACCTCCTGGTCGGCCTCGCAGGCCACCCACAATCTGCGCAAGCAGCTCGCCACCATGTTCGGCATTCCCGCCGACAACGTGCGCTGCATCTATATCGAAGGCTCCGGCTGTTACGGCCGCAACGGCCACGAAGATGCGGCGGCGGACGCGGCGCTGCTGGCGAAAGCGGTCGGGCGGCCGGTGCGGGTGCAATGGTCGCGCGCCGACGAGCACGGCTGGGACCCCAAAGGTCCGCCGACGCTCGTCGATCTGCGTGCCGCCGTCGACGGCGCCGGCGCGGTAACCGCCTGGGAATCGGAGTTCTTCATTCCGCAGCAGACCGCCGGCAGCTTCAACGTGCCGCTGGTCGCCGCTACGCTTACGGGCATGCCGGCTGGCGATGACATCGCGCCCGGCAACATTTTCCAGAACTCGGCGATCCCCTACAAACTCGCCAACGTCAAGACGGTCTGCCGCCGGCTCGCAACGACGCCGTTCCGCCCCTCCTGGATTCGCACGCCGGGGCGGATGCAGAACACTTATGCCAACGAGTGCTTCATCGACGAGCTCGCCGCGGCGGCGAACGCCGACCCCGTCGAGTTCCGGCTGAAGTATCTCGATCCCAACGACAAGCGCGGCATCGAAGTGCTCAACCGCGCCGCCGCCTTGGCGAAATGGGACAAGCGGCCTTCGCCCAGGCGCGACCAGCGCGGCGACGTAGTCACGGGCCGCGGCGTCGCCTATTGCAAATACGAGCTGGCGCGCACCTATATCGCGGCGGTGGCCGAGGTCGAGGTGAAGCGGTCGAGCGGCGACATCCGGGTGACGAAATTCTACCTCGCGCACGATTGCGGTCAGATCATCAATCCCGATGGGCTCAGGAACCAACTCGACGGCAACGTCATCCAGACCATCAGCCGCACGCTGATAGAGGAGCTCAAATACGACCGCTACGCGGTGACGAGCCTCGACTGGGCGAGCTATCCCATCCTGCGGTTCCCCCAAATTCCGGAGCTGGTCTACGACCTGATCGACCGCCCGAACGAGCGCCCGTGGGGCGCCGGCGAGCCCTCCGCATCGGTCGTGCCGCCGGCGATCTCGAACGCGGTGTTCGACGCGATCGGCGTGCGGCTGCGCTCCGTGCCCTTCACGCCGGACAAGGTGACGGCGGCGATGAAGGGGGCGGCGTGATCGACCGTTCTGTTATCCCCCTGAGCTAAATCCTGTCCAGCCGAAGTCG
>WNFQ01003126.1_pt1 | contig 15862 bp, 17 predicted proteins | sample 5400171 | NCBI WGS metagenome assembly WNFQ01 (sample SAMN13153356, study PRJNA577476) | soil metagenome | isolation source: 20 cm soil under Madrone tree | place: USA:California | collected 2016-06-14 | reverse complement strand
CAATCACACACGGTTTGACCAGAATCACTGGAGATTGTTTTATTAGATGGGCAAAGGACTATATTAAGTTATCCAGCACAATTTTGAGTGGTAAGTAAGACAGGACCACGAGAGAGCATCATACCAAAAGTTGAGACGCGTCAATTTTGGACAACTTTGATGAAAATATTCCCCTCCTTCAGGCAGCTCATCACCGATCTGCACCAAAGTTGGTGGGAATGACCCCTCTGGGTCATAGATCACACCGAAATATTTCAAGTATTTTATGTATTTATTCAGTGAGTTCGAAGGGAATTAACCGAGGAACGGGGGAACACTGTATTTGCTTGGCACATGTTTGTGAGGAAGTCCAGACCTTTTGAACAGGTACAACTTCGAGCTAGACCATTATGTGATGCCCTTTATAGGATTGGGTCTACGGTACAGTAAACAAACAAAAAAAAACCGAAAACAACGGGTCGAGATTACTTGTATAGTATCATGTCCACGCTCGGGTCTTTCACGCGCTTACTTCGGAGACCCTTCCGCTGACTTGGTGCATCATCTCCTGGTTATTACGCAAGACCCCCTTCTCGACTTCGTGATCCCAGTCTGTGCCAAGCCACACGACCGCATACTCGCACGTGCCCACAATAAAAAGCGCCACCACCTGGCCTGTAGTCAAAGAAGTAGTAATCAGGGGGGAGAATGGATTAACGTAAGGCTATGCATGCGTGGAAGGGGAGAAAAGAAGGGGGGGTAACGTACCGATCCAGAGACCTGGGAGACCATGCCCCCAATGGAAGGCTAGTGCGATGCCAAGGGGTAAGGCGAGTACGTAGTAAGCGACGAGATTGAACGCCGCGCCGAGATGCTGTCTTCCCTGTCCCCGCAACACGCCACCACAGGAACCCGCCAAGCCATCTGCGACTTGGAACGAGGCGACGAGGGGCATCACTTGACTGACGAGGTGTACGACCGATTCGTCATTGCTGAAGAGATATCCGTATACCTGTTTTATTGGGTTTTTTTGGTTGGTTTGAGTTGGGCTGTTGGACTGGGAAGGACGTACGTCTTTGGCGAAGAGGAGAGAGACCATGACGACTATTCCTGTTATTACGCTCAGTAGCGCCGAGAGGTGTCCGGTGAACTTGGCCCCGGCTGCGTCGCGCCGGCCGATGGCATTGCCCACTCGTGTGGACGCAGCGACACCTACGTGGTAGCAAAGGCCAATATCATATAAACATTTACACTCCTTGGACGTGAGAGGGTGCCATACCGATGCCGAACGGGATGGAATTCAGAACTTTTTAAAAAGTGGGAGATGCGAATATTTTAATAATTAAGAAGGTCCCGGCGCGGTGGGAGAGGAGAAGACGTACTTTGGTCTGTGGTCATGATGACTGATTGGGCGGCGCGCGGGATAGTACCGAGACGAGCGGCTGCTAGCGCTACGATTTCGAAAGCGGCCCTGAGAAACGGAGCAGTGCGTGGATTGATATATACCCGACGTCACCGGGGAAGAGGGGGGAGAGGGGGGAAGGTAAGGTGTGACGCACCACTCGGTTCCGACCATTAGGATGCCCGGGAGGGCGAGTTTGAGAAAAGCGATGCAGCTCCGCGCGTCAAGGACCGCGCGGAGCTGAAGACCGCCCCACGTCCCATTTTGCCTGTGGGTCCGGGAGTAGACGGTGTATATGATGAGGAAGAAAAATGCGAAGGAGAAGGTGAAGGAGAGGGCTATGGGCGAGCCATAGATTCCAAAGTCGGTGTAGTGCACGAAGTAGACGTTGAGTGCGACGTTGATTGGGCTTATGAGGATGAGCACGTAAGTGGCCGCATCCATGATCCCTACATTTTGGCGTACGCGGTCAAGTCAACTGTTGAGGTGTTAGGATGATAAACGAAAATATACCTTGACATTGCAAGTACTTTTTCAGCGTTTCAAAGCCAATGTAACCCGGCGCGGCGAGGAGGAGCACCCGCAAGTACTGTTGTGTACCCCGGCTGAGCTCTTCATCTTGACCGAGGGCCATTAGAATGGGCGCCACGTTTGCCCACACGATGCCGACGGGGATGAAGATTAACCAGAGCATTAACAAGCATCGCTGGAAATGGATGGAGAGGGCTGTGGTATGTTTCCCTCCCGTGAACGCTTGGGAACCTAACGTGTCCAGAGCCGTCGAGCCGCCGAGGGCAACGCACCACCCTGTACGTTACAAAAAAAAAGGGGGACGCAAATATGTGGGATCACTTGGTTCATGAGGTGAAAGGAGCCAGTACTAGCCAGTTACAAATGCCAACATCAGAGAGAAGGCAGCGACGGATAGTGCCGTCGAACCGAGACGCGCGACGACAGCCACCGATACGGTCTGGAGGGAGAGTTGAAGGGTGTATGAGAAAATCACTAGAGGTCATAAGGTGATATTAGTGACTGGCAGGTGTAGCGCAGTGACGCGGACGAGGACGAGGGACGCACCGGGGACGGATGCACGGAAGAGGATCGCTATCTCGCGCAAGCCACGACATCGGGGCGAAGCTTCCGCTTCAAGCACGCGAGAAGAGCTCGAGCCAGATTCGTTGAGGAGCACCCGGCGATCGAGTTGCACGGACCCGGATGGCGACGAGCTCGAGGTTGAACATGATCTTGCAGGGAGGAGGAAAGTGGTCTACTCCAACTCCCGCGCGCTGACCGTCCTCTTATATGCGTACATCTACAGTCTATCGGACAAGCCTGAGACAGGGCAGCCAGGTCATGCGTGGAGGGGGTGCGTAATTTCGGTTCTATTTTCTTTTTGGCTGTGCCTCGCTTTTTCCGTGGGCCTGGAGCCTGGAGGATTCACTTTCCATTTTGGCCAGCTGACCTCCCGATTCAGTTAGACATCAACGTAAACCAAAAATAAAACAGAGGAAAATAAAGACCAGACTCGGACGGAGCGAGGTAACGCGATGTAGGATTTCCACAAGGGAGATTGCGTGCCTGGCCGATGACGATCATACGGCATCGTCACTCCCGTTTTCGCAGGGATTTGTAATCACACAAAGGCGTATTTCTCCTGAGGAGAAGCGACCGACGTCCTAAGCTAGGTTGACTTGCTGGTCATGATTCGGAATTTCGGACGCACCTTCCTGCACTGTATCCACCGTAAACCCGTCCAAGGATCCATGCGCGGAATGTAGTACCGTGAAGGGCCATGAGGCAAAGATGGTGGCTAAAACACGAGACGAGGACATCCCGTGGAGGGCTAAACGGGCTCCACGTTTCCCACCACTGGGCCAAGGCATCCGTTATTACGGCAGAGAATGACGCACTTCCCTGATCAGGACCTGCATCGTGTTGTAAGTGACTGCAAATTCCGACATACCTGTTACTGCAATTGATTCGGATTCGCAGGCGGCACTGCCCTTCTAACGTTATCCCGCGCATAGGTTCGTTGGCGAACCTAATGAGAGAAGAAAAAGGCACACACACCACCACACCCCCATGCTGTACAAACGCTCAGCACAGCTCTGCAAGTGGATAAAAAACCCTGGGGAGATAAGATCCGTTTGTTATCGCGTTTCCTGCCCTCACCACTAGCACCTCGTTGAACATTTCGATCGCATCGATCGCGGGTTATCTCCTTTCCTCCCTTTCCATGGGCCCCAGAATAGTCACGTAAGGCGCGTCACTGGCGGTCATCTCGGCACTGTCGTTACGCGAAGATTGTTGCACCATGTGCCAGTGCGTGCCAGGGGAGTGTCTCAAGTATGTAGAATGGCGTTCCGAGTCCATGGAATGGGTATGGGTGTGAAATCGGTGAACGCAAATATTGGACAGACAGATGCTCTTCTGAGTCTTCCATTCCACGTAGACGACGGACGCGTGTCCTGTGTTTTTCCCAGTTTACGGCATCCCATCTTTCACCGTTACTGCGCGCCATGTTCCCGCCATCCCCCGATCGCCCTCGGTGAAACCCGTCGCCCTGAGCGACAACACGGTCACCGTTGCTCACCCGTGCATTGACGAGAACAACACAATTCCAGATAAAACGGTCCCAGAGGGGTATCTATAAATATTATCACCGTAAATTGACACGACACGATGGCACAGCTTCCTCCGTCGTCCTTCCCCTTCCCCCCCTTCTTTCCGCGCTCAGCCAATTCCAAATCCCGCATGCTCACCTTTTCGACCGCTCCCCTGCGCGGGTAAACCATGGTGCCGATGGTGGCCTTCGCGTCTATCAACCGTGGCGTCCCCGACCGGCGAGGACCGTCACGGTCACTGGCACTGGCACTGGCACGTGCATAATGCACATGGACACGACACGACACGCACGAACGCAGCTTGACAACTGCGCCCAAGGCTTTGTCCTTCACATACCATATCATATCGGGACCTATACACAATCGTTTCTCATCCGGGCAGATCACTTCGAGAAACCAGCACCGTGCATCAATTCCGTCGCGCCACTCTCTGTCATTCAGTTATCGCGTCGACTCCGAGTCGGATATAGTATATTTGACCAGCGAACACGCTGTGGATGATAGACCCAATGGTTTGGTAACATGTCTTTCGCACGCGCGCGCAGCAGGGGGGAGGGGGGCGCACAGCAGACCCGACCAAACTGGCGCTCGTATGTCTTAGCTGTGCGTTTTCCAGAAAGATCTTTTGTCCGCCGAGGCGTGATGTTACGTGTTGTGGATGGGGCTATGCGGCTCCCTGGCCGAGGGCACATGGATAGGAAGGGAAGGCAGACAGTTAGTTGGCGAGATCAGAGTTGAGTTTATAGGTCGATCAGCGTAGATAAGTAATCTAGATTGCTCGACGATAAGATACGATATCGTTCCAACGTTTGCTTATCGCATATATATTATTTACTCGACTCGGACGTGCCGGTACCAAATCCTACTTTTGCCCGCTTGGAGTTAATTACAGAGTAGACTAAGACTCGTTGTCTAGGCGCTACACAGCACCAGAGAGGAGTAGTATTTTTACGGCCGCAGGGAACGTGCCACTGCGTACGGATCAGGTTTAATCTAGGGCAATGCATGTGTCGGGCGTGGGCGCACATTGGCGAAACGGGCGCTGTTACAAGCTGAGCTGGGTGTTTGGGTCTGAGAGACCCACAGAGGCGCTAGTGTTGGAGTGGGAGAAGAAGCCTCAAATTATCTGTGGCGTACAAAACCTGACTTGACCGAGGGTGAGCTGGAGTGACAGGACAGGACGTTATTACTTTTGACAGCATTGCACGCACGGGGGGTAACAAAACGAAAAAAAAAGGTTCGGTCCGTCGTCATGTCATGTCCTTCTACTGCCACGCAGGATCTCCCGCTCCTCATAGAAAAATTAGGCGGGGGGAGGTGTTCCACATAATCGGATCAGAAAAAGGAAACTCGGGACGCCATTACAGTACTGCGGTTGTGATTACATACATATTATCGTCGTGGGTGGGCCGATCGTGTGAAATGGGGAGCAGAGTTTTTGATATGGAGTAATCTTGCCCCAGTAACGTAATGGCGAGTTATAATAAGATCGACCGACGGGCAGATTCGGGGGGAGGGGTCGTTCGTAATCACGATCGGGCTTGAAAAAAAATAGAAAGGCGTCTGTACTCTGCCTATGCTAATCAGTCAATGTGATTCATAGATCGTACCTCTCCTTGTATATGCTGAAGGGTATTCAGCGTCCACCCCATTTCCCGACATGCAGCGCACAGTTTAGAAAAGGCAAGAGAGGTTACCATATCCTGTCACTGTTATCGTCGATGAGGTTATCGCAATATCGCAACCGCGGTCACATGTCTTGCTGGGAGAAGGATACTAGGGAATGACAGTTGATGAGATAAAGTTCAGTCATGGCAGCCCAGTTGTGCCACACACACAGTCTGGTCGCTTGGCGAGAGTCGGAGGCTTAAGACACGAGGTGACATGAGGTAGAAACTGACGGCAATATTAAAACCTGCTCGCTTCCCGAATCAGTATTACGACGCTGCGTGGCATTCTCGAACCCAAGGGCTGGGTCATCTTTTTTTTTACGGCAGAAGGCTTGCACCAACCAGGAACGCGTCAACTTCAGAGCGCCAATCGTCGAGTTTTTTGCCATTCGTGCGTTCATATCTGGCGACCATCGAGCCTCGGTCGGAGCATACAGGTATGAAAATGCAGATAGAGTGCACAGTCTCTCGTTTGTTCTCGAATAAGGGCAGCAGTCGAAGAACGCGGAAAAAGTAACAAGAAGTTCTGCGGACAGGACGGTGACATCGGTTCCCAGGCAGATAAATGTAAGTCGTCCATGAGCGTGGAAATAGAGCGGTGCTAGATAGGATATGAGATATGAAACAGTGTCTGTAATAGATATACTCGGTGAGCTCAGATGAGAAAATAATGCACAAAACTTAATGAGATACAACCACGATGAGAATGCAACCCTACTAGGAGCCAAGCGCGCCTGCGGCCCCTATCATCACCGACCCCACTACTACGATCGCAACCCTCGAGCACCGCCACTGCTCCCACCCGCACTACCATTCAATTTCCCGTCCTCTCCTGCTGCACCCAGGTGCGATCGGGCGTCCGAATAGAGAGACAACGACGATCCGCTCCCCACCGTACCGCTCAGCGGCCGAGTGTTTTCGTCTGGCCGCAATACTCCAGGAGCGGACAATACCGAAGATTTATTGCTGTATACCATACTGGCCTGGCGCGAGGCGTGAAAGCCATCAGATGGATTCAGATGCACCCGCGGCATGCGCTCTCCCACGCCACTCGGTTTCAGCCGTGCCGCCGAACCCGGAGGCGGTGACCTTGGCGGCGGGGACAAGAGTTCTCCCTGCTCCGTTGTTTCCTGCGGGCCCAAGTTGCGACCCGTAGGCCCGCCGGAGGCGACGCTATAAAATGTCTGTGAGGACCTGCTCGATGCGCTCACGCTCTTCGCATTTCGGGTGAAGGAAGGGTAATGCTGCATCGTGGGAAGGGAAGAAGTGCCCGAACTCGTAACAGATGAGACGCTCCCACGGAAAGCACCTATTAGGGGTATGCCGGATACTTTTGGGATGTGCAGCCAGCTTGTGGGCGATGGTGCGTGTGACTCGGTGCTTGTGGGTGTTGGGGATGGACCGCGCTTTGATGATCCGTCTGTGACTGTATCCTCAGGGAGCGAATCCATCGGCGCACGGATTATGCGTGCGCGAGCATGGCGGAGAAGGGGCTGGGGCTGTGAAACAAAGGACCGCGATGGACCAGGCTCCAGATCGGGTGAGCTAGGACGAGCGGAGAACGACCTGAATGAGGGCGCAAAGCGTCGCGGGAAGCGTAGGGTGTCGGTGTTGGGGCTCTGCAGTGCACTCAGTGGTGTGGAAACATCTGATTGCGCCGTGACGGATTTGAAGGGTGAGTATTCTGTATTGGTGTTTGAGCCCGGTTCGAGGAGTGGTGCGAAGGCATCGGCGGAGATGGTTCGGTTGTGGACGTCACGGCGACTATGGGCCGTCGAAGAGGTACCGTCGCTTGACGTAGAACCCTTGGAGGGTTTAAGTTTGCGTTTCGATGCCCGGCGCCGTGCGAACGGTACAAGGACAAGGACGATGGCGACAACGAAGAGGAAACCACCAATACAACCGATGACAATGACAGCAAGGTTGCTTTTTTTTGATGACTGTGAAGGTGTTGATGTCGTTGCACTTGCCTAGCATTTAGGAACGGAACGTGATGTGGTCAAATGACCTATCATAGTAAAAATCTCCGGGAAGTCTACTCACCAAAGGCCCACTCGCCGACGTAGCCGAGTCGCTCATCTTGGCTTCTTCGACTATTACGGTTCAGGCAGCAGGGGGATCGTCAACGACCACCCACAGGGAGTGGGCAGAGTGAGACTAATAACCAAGTGTTGACAATTGGCACTGCGACGCGAAGAATGCAGAAGCCTATTGGGTGGGAAGTGGGCGTCTGTCACAGGGTTATATTCACACGCGCGCAATCTATGAATGTGGCCCAGGTGGACAATGGTAGATACCAGAAAGTTATGAAAGTAAGGGTAAAGTCAACTGTTGTGGTGAGGTTACAGTGCCTGATGCCTGATGCGCCGCCGCCGCCTCCCGTACGTGTAAGCGCCCAGTGACTTTGTTTGTCGCTGACAAAGTCGTCGTCTGCCTAACGATGAGCTCCCTGCACTCTTGCCACTGGGACTGGTGCCGTTTCACAACAGTATTGCACAGTGACTTTGTTGAACATGTCATGTCAACGCATATAGATAAGGCTGAACCCGTCAAAAGGGCGGATATCAGCCTTATTCGCCAAGTTGAGCAGGGCGCATCGGGCCACAGCGGTGAGTCCACTTTTCAACCTGCCTGTGGCAGATACTTCATAGCCATAGACTCTATGGTAGGTGGTACCTCGAGCGCCACGGCGGAGACCACAGGTGCCCGATCTGAAGCACCTCAACTGTCATTTACATCTGGTTCAACCTTCATCCTCCCTCTTTCTCAACAAAAACAGCACGCAACAGTCTCTGATGGCTCTCTGGCCGAAGTAGGTCATCATTCATGAGATCACGTTCAACTTTTCCATGGTGTCATGGCACTTCTAGGGACAGAGTCAAAGTATATGTATATCACAATTCAACCTACAAACGCAGGCACAATACAAATCCCAAAGTTTTGATTAGCGTAATCATTATTATTTCAGCTGCCCTCACTTTAATGCTAATATAGATTATTTTTTTTAGAAAAAAAGATCCAGTTTAGTTTATACTGCGCGAGTTGGGCGACATGCCACGATCTTCATGAAGCGACATACAAGCAAACTATAATACTCATAATGCATACGGTCGGCGAGGGTCGGGGTTTGGCCATATTGTTATGCGGCATGAGAATTATGCGCCTGTCGTGCGCTAACAAGCTTGATGGCAAACTCTTTGGTGGTAGTCTGGAAAGCAACGTCGCAGTATTTGGATCTCGGTAACAGGTGGTATTGAAACCATGGTGTTTTCGCTTGCGAACTTGATGCGGTATTTGGTTCCTGCGATCAGAACCTCCGACACGGGTATTTCTGAAATTGTAGATGTTCGTACCTGGTACCAAAACCCCAAGACAAGAATTGGCCAGGATAGGGGCAATGGTCTCGTGATGGTGTGGACTCGATGTCAGTGGTTGAGGCCGGGGTCGACACCAGTCGCGGTGACTGAGGTTGCGGGCAACGTGGCTAACATCGTAATTGTTGGCGTACGACACTGCCAATTGCAAGTTCATAACGCACTGACACGTGCAGGTTCGCAGACGTTGTGCACGTGACGTTCTCGACCCGAATCCCAGATATCGATTCTTTTGAACGCCCTCTACCCCGGACGCAACACCTCGCCTTTTTCTGGCTCATTATCGATGTCACCATCGTCTCCACATGGCCACCTACTACTGCGGTGGTGGATCGAAGCCATCGAAGCCATACCGTGACAACTGTTCGCCGCAGCGCATAGCCTGCGTTCTTGCCCCATGTGCCCAGAAACTTGGTATACTTTATCTGGTATGGAAATAGTCCGCTCCTCAACCTCACTGCGGAAGGCCCGCCTGCGTCATGCGGTCTGCATCCTTTCAGCTACGACCAAGCAAATGCTCCCAGTGCTTGGCCTGCGAGGTCTTCGTGTCGCAGCAGACGTGTTCGTCGCTGCGGCTTGACGAGTACTTAAAGGGTTTCTAGGGTATATTCTTTGTGATTACTCGCATCGTAGACCACGAGACCGTGCCTACGTCCCCTCTTATGGCAGCCTCCACTAAAACCGAACCTCTCCCCATATTACTCTTCGAGCACCCGGGCGCCGATTTGATCCTTCGCTCTCTGGATTTCCATGATTTCCGAGTGCCAAAGATTTACATCGTTAATAGCTCGGTTGTGCTTGACGAGCTTATACAAGAGTATCTAGATTTCCCCAGTGCGACGTATGTTGAAGGATCACTTCCGGTGGTACAGCTTCTGGAAAGCGCCGAGATCCTTCACAAACTTCTCACTTTCATCTTCCCTGTAACCCCCCTCGTACCATCGACTACTGAGGAAGCTATGGAACTCTTATCTGTCGCGCAAAAGTATCAAATGGACTCCTTACTTATTCACATCCGGGCTATCATCGCTCAACACCATCCACTACCCACTCGTCTAAAACCGGCACTTCGCATTTATTCCCTTGCACAGAAGTACGGGCTTCGACCGGAAGTGCTCCAATCTGCGCGAATCATAGGAAACTACCCTATGACACCAGAGGACTACGTCAATAAGTTCGACATTGTCGCATGCGCTCCACTATATGAACTCTGGAAGTATCACGAAAAATCTCGGGCCATTCTTGCGGAGGACCTTACAGCATTTACGGTTTATGGTGCTCGCGGCATCATGACAGGCTTAGATTGTCGAGAGTCGAGCTCTCACCACATTCCGAGCTGGCTTGATCAGTACATCAAGTCGATAGGAAATGCGCCTAACCTCTTTGATCTCGTTGAATTCAACATTGCCATGGCGCGCCACATTTCTGAGGGCAAGGATGGATGCAGATGCGCGTCCATACCCGGCCAGGCAATACGCTCTTTTTGGACAGCTTTGACGTCTGTTGTCGATGGCAGTTTCGAAGAGGTAAGTGTAGATGTGTACAAAATCGCCAAGGGTGTTGAGCCTTTAACAGGCAGAGTCCGTTCTATCTCTTGTGCAAGAACGAGAGGACCCTCCAGTCCAAACCAATTCGACCAAATCTCCAATCGAGCCCATCGACGTACCTGATGCCAATCTTATAATCCGATCGTCCGATCTTGTCAATTTCCGGATCCATAAGCAAGTGCTCACCATGGCGTCGCCAATTTTCAAAGGACTACAGACACTTCCTCAGCCTTCCGACAGTGAATCTGTCGATGGTCTTCCGGTGGTTCAATTGTCTGAAGACTCTGAGCTGCTGAATTTTCTTATCTCTATGCTTTACCCCGTCCGCGTGGTGATACCTAAATCCTACGAGAAGGTATTGTATCTGCTTGCGACTTGTCGGCAGTAATATCTAACCGTTTATTACAAGGTGTTTCACCTACTCGCAACGTGTCAGAAATATGATATGGTTTCAGTACAGTCGTCTATTCGTGCCGAGGTCAATCGTGGGGCATTTCCGGCTCCATCGGGGGCCGAGGCCTACTCTGAATACGCGATCGCAGGTGTCAAGGACCTCGTTCCAGAAATGGAGAATGCGGCTCGTCAGACATTGGACCTCCCGCTAACATTTGAAATCTTTGGAAAAGGACTCGAGGGTTGGGTTTTGTGCAACCTTGCCAACTTTCGCAGGCGTTGCAGAGACAACCTTATCGCGTGCCTCGATTCATTCCTCAATGTCGAACCTTCAGGACCTTCGGGCATTTGGGTTGGTTGCCCATATGTCTCTAAAAGGTCGGCATCGACTGGGTCCGTTGTTCGCGTTCTACCCTTATGGTTACAAGAGCTCCTCTCACGGAGCCGGAACGACTTGAAACTGCAAGTGTACACGCACCCACTCGACATACATTCAAGAATACGTGAAGGGTATGTGAAGGCTCTCCTGACTCATCTTGACTGCAAATTCTGCATCGCGGTACATGTAAAGAATGGTTTCGCCTACTGTGCGGAGCTCGAGAATAAGTTGGCGCGGGCACGAGACAAGGTAAGTCCTTCCTTTTACTTTTCAAGTACCACGAGCTGAGATTCACCTCTCTTAGGTACGCGGTGATTGTGGCTCACACTTGGGTTCGACTTATCAAACTCCTAGGAATCGGTAAACCCTCTAAACCGTGACAACGAGTGCTAGTACGTAGAGGCCCAAGTTGCGCAACAGCCCGAGTCGCAACATACGAGTCGCAGAGGTAATTGTCATAAGCGAAGTGGCGTCCCTTGCTAATTCATCTATAGTTTTTGTGTTCACAGTTTGAACGAGTGAATTTGGCGCAGGAATTAGCATTGGCAGACTTCGAATGGGATCCCCCATTTGTTTCAGGTATGCCTGGAGAACAGCGAATTCTCTAAACTAAGAGAAAGAAGAGATGGGCCTTGCATTATGAAGGCACCATCGAAGTTTGAGAGATGGAGGTAGAGACAAGTTAGCAGTTTAGACGCTGGATTTGAATCGAGGCGTGTTTCACGTGACTTGACCCCCTGTCGGAACGTGCCAGTTTCTCTCAACGGGACGACGATGTGGATATTTCTTCCACCAAAGTTAATTCACCTTCTCCACCGCTTGTCCTGCAAACTTGTTCTACGGACAGAAAATCCCTAGTTCAGAAGTTTAGCGGAGTCTTTCGTATACGACGAGGCCGAGAAAGTAGAGCCTACTGGATCGCTATCGGGTATTGCCAACACCTGCCGACTGCGTATCGGTAGCCTAAGCTTGGCTAATTGTTAATGCCGTCCCACGAGCTTTGTTCTACTACGACACAATTTCCGAAATCATCGGTGGCAGTGAATGATGCCCGACAGCGGTTTTCGTCAGTTCCACCAGTGCACGAGGCACTCGTGGCGAGCTTGCGTGCCTCCCAAATAGCGAGTATCTTGACTTGCGTCGCCTTCTGCCCACAGTCTCTTGCCTCGCTCGCCTTCTTTTTGATTGCGTGCAGATCTCTCTTTGCCTCATGACCTTTTAGACGCGCCAGGCGTCCGATTCGGACTCGAATCCCACTCTCGCACCTCGCCGTACCGCCCTCCGACTTGAAACACTGTTGAGAACAAGATCTGTGAAACCACTTGCCAGAGGTGCGATGCAGAACCCAGAATGAACGACTGGTAGGTGTCACCTGCGCTGCCCGACTCTAGGGAGTTGCCCAGAATCGAAATCCACTGTTTTGTACCACCGGCGTTTGCCAGTATTTAATATACCTACCCCATGATCGCCTCGCCTTGCATCTCTCCTCTGGGTCGATCAAAATTACCCACGGTCAGCCTTTGTATCCGCCTCTATGCTTTCCCATCTCAAGCGACATTTGTCTCGTCGTCACATCATATCACACTGGCAGCCCATTGCTTCAAAGACGATGAGTCGAAAATACATCACATGACGTAACTAAAGACAAATCTTTCGTAATGGTATCACTGTTACGCACACCGACTCCTTCAGACATCTTCATCGCGCCAAGGAGGCTGTGAAGGAATGGGGTCAAAAATGGGTTTGTTTATGGTGATTACCTCTGCAACTATTATGTTGCAACCAGGACTGTCACGCGAAATCTCTACGTACTGCCGTATTCAAGAGGGAGACCACTGGTACTGGTAAACCGACAACCGACCCAAATGCTCGAAGGCGCTGGACGTCCGTCTTCGAGGAACGAGTCGAGGCATGTGATGAGACTGTCCCAAAGCATCAAATGCTCTGATGAGCTGCACTTTCCATTTCTGGAAGGAGATCTTTTGCACTTGCGATCGCATATGCAGCAACGGCTTCGTCTCCCTTCAGTGCTGGGAATTCCCCGCGGTTGACTTCGGCACGGATGAACGACTGTATTGAAGCCATCTCGTACTTCTGACAGGCTGCGAGCAGATGCAACACCTTGTCGTAAAGGGTTAGTTATTGCCTGGCGAGCAGCAAGTAAATACAACAACCTTCTCATAAGAGTTTGGTATCACCGTGCGGATGTGGTAAAGTATGGCAAAAAGACAATTCAGCAGCTATGAGTCTTCGGACAATTGGACCATGGGAAGCCCGTCGACAGATTCGCTGTTGAAGGGCTGAGGAAGAGATAGTAGATCTTTGAAGAACGTACCTGATGCGAGTTTTATAATCCGATCGATCGACAATGTCGATTTCCGAGTCCATAAATCAGTATTGGCTATGGCGTCACCGTCAAAGGTTTCAGGTGGCGACACGGTCGAATTGATTCGCGTTCTAGGGTTTTCTCGTTCCCACACGAGTGACAGAGCTGTCTCCGCCTGGGAACAAGTTGAACATCCAAAAGCAGCTCAGCACACCAACAACACTCACCTTTTCAAAACTGCCATGGATGACAGATGCCAAAGCCTCCCAAACGTCGCATAATTTCTGGCTGGGTATTGACCCACAGTTGCAACCCAATTTCCCAGTGCTTGAATCACTATAGTGACGAGCCATAGCAAGGCTGAATTCAGCGACATCAAAGCGGTCAGGGGCTATTCCTACGGTAAAAATGTATTCCTGAAGCCAGTTTGGGAGACCGCCAAAACACAAAAACCTCTTAATATATCAAGTGCACGAGCTGTCCTGAAATTTCGGAGGTCCAACGCGAGGACGGCCCGAACTCGTTCGTGATACTTCCAGAGTTGATATAGACAACTGCATGGAAGGACTTGAGACATATTGTCGAGGTTTTCGATGGTCATCGGGTACTTTGCTATGGTTCGCGCAGCCTGAAACGCTTCCGGTCGAAGGCCGTATTTTTCTGCAAGAGAATAAACGTAGATTGTTGGCTCTAGACGAGTGGGCGGTGGATAGTCTCCAGCGATGTCGTGTCGGACGCGAGCGAGTACAGAACCCATTTCATACTTTTGAGCCACCGATAGGAGCTCCATAGTTTCCTCAATGGTCGATGGTACAATGGGGGTCACAGGAAAGGTAAAAGTGAAAAGGTGGTGGAGTATCTTGCCTCTTTCCGGTAACCGTAGAGACGTAAAAGCTTCCTCAACGTTCGCAGTACATGGACCGGAGAAAGAATAATCAAATCCGCGCCGGGGTAGGGTAGTCGAAGAGTGGGTCGGAAGAACTTCGCCTGTGATGTTGGAGGCTATAACATAGTAATGGTCTAGGTTACGGAACCTACTCCTAGGAACCTTTTAAATACCCCTGAAGTCTCGGGGAGGTTAATCAGGAGAGCGGAATTTGGCGAACTGCATCCCGGCTTTTGACGACTCCCCCTCTCTGTGTTTCAATTTCTGTCCGCGTTCTCCTGTCTTGGGCGCCCGAATTCCTTACTCACATCAGAAGACCATCGCTGGTGGGGCACCCACCAGATCAGGTTAAGGCCGATGCCGATGCCGATGGCTACGAATGTCTGGCGAGATAACGATGGCTGCACGCCGGAACAATGCTGAATCTGCTTAGGTTGGCTCAGGAGTGGGGACAATTCGCGCTAGAGTGTGATGCCGGCAGGAGTATAGCAGAGCGATGAAGGTCATAGACACAGAGAACGTGGGGACAGAAATCAGCAAGAGGAAGTACTCCGTCTCTCGTGAGAAACTGTGAGCGGAACTCAAATTGACATGCCAGCGCTTCAAGTGTCTCTCCCCCGAGGTCGATCAAATGTCGCGTACAGTAACAAACCTTGCATCCGCCTCTAAAATCAATAATCTTAGGCGAATTCTCTCAAATCACGCCGTACTATGGGCTGGTGATGGGACATGGTAGCTCAAAACGCATGTCATATTGGCGAAACAAGAAGCCTCTTTCATAGTGGAGCCGTGTACGTACAAAATACGTTATCACTCCAAAGAGGCTGTGAAAAAAGTGAACCATCCTTAGGGAATCCGGGACAGGACCTATATGCTATCGATAACATTCCGGTGACAAATTAACTTGCACGACTGACAAGCCCATACCTCCGATGAACTAACAAATGATAGCTCCGCTTACGATGACGACGTCTGTGAGGATCTGCTGCCAGCAGTTCTACTGCGTCCCTTGGACTTGATACGACGGCGGTCAAGATGCCTCACTGATTCCTAGGAATGAATGAAGTCAAACCAAGGTGAGAGTCGGGATGGCCGCATACCTACGAGAGGTGAATCGCGTGGTGCATGAAAAAGAAAGGGAACAAGTCACCTTCTCTCGAGCTTGTCTTAGCTTGTCCTCAAGCTCCGCGCAGAATGTTGAACCATTCTTTATGTGCACCAGCATGCAGAAATTGCAGTTCCAATGACTCTGGAGTGCCGTGGAATACTCCCCTCGTATTCT
>WNFQ01001779.1_pt1 | contig 15863 bp, 10 predicted proteins | sample 5400171 | NCBI WGS metagenome assembly WNFQ01 (sample SAMN13153356, study PRJNA577476) | soil metagenome | isolation source: 20 cm soil under Madrone tree | place: USA:California | collected 2016-06-14 | reverse complement strand
CGTCATGGGACAGCAATGACGCGATCCAGAAATTTGCCACGCGCGTCGTCCCGCCGCATCTGGTGCGCGATCCGAAATTCCGCGAGGGCTTCGCCCAGCTTGCACCCCTCGGCCTCAGCTTCGAATCCTGGCAGTATCACCCGCAATTGCCGGACGCGATCGACCTCGCGCGCGCCTTCCCCGACACCACGATCATCCTCAACCATGTCGGCGGCGTGCTCGGCGTCGGCCCCTATAGCGGTCGCCGACAGGAGATCCTTGCCGGCTGGAAGAAGGACATCGACGAGTTGGCCAAATGCCCGAATGTCAACGTCAAGCTCGGCGGTGTGGGGATGACCTCGTTCGGCTTCGACTTCCACGAGCGCGAGGTGCCGCCGTCCTCCGAAGACCTTGCCGCCGCGTGGCGCCAGTATATCGAGCCCTGCATCGAGGCCTTCGGCCCCAACCGCTGCATGCTCGAGAGCAACTTCCCGCCGGACAAGCAGTCGGGCGGTTACACCGAGCTGTGGAACGCGTTCAAGCGCATCACCTCAGGCGCATCGGCAGCCGAGAAGACAGCGCTCTACAGCGGCACCGCGGCGCGGGTCTATCGGTTAACGGTGCCCTGAGCGAGACAGCGCCATGCCGCGTCGGACGCGGGCAGTAACGCCCAACGGGGGATGGTTCGATCTACCCGGCGGCGAGCCGGGTGAGCCCGCCGATCTCTCCGAGGCGGTCGAGCTCGGATATCATCTCGCGCAGTTCACGGGTGCGTGGCGCCCCCAGCACTGGTTCGACCAACGCATCGAATTTGGCGGCGAGGCGCTCTCCCTGCGCGGCAATATCGGGAGCCGGAATCCCGGCGTCGTGACGAGCAGAAACGTGCCGTCCGTCGGCGAGACCGAGCTCGAGCTCGCTCAAGGTCTGCGGCCAGTTGTTCTGCCAGTCGAAACCGATGCGCTCGCGCAGCGCGACCAAACCCGGGTCCCGGGCATTCTCCGCGCTGTAGGCGCCGAGGCTCGCCGTGTCGACTCCGGCCAAGGCCATCGCCACCGTCTGGCGCAAGCTGAACTTGCTCTGCAGCCCGTCGACCGGGGTCGCAATATTGCAGACCCGGTCGCAGCTCGTGTCGATCCGCAGGGTAATCCCGGCGATCATCTCGGGGGTTAGCCCGTGCTCCCGGCGCAGCCGGCGGGCACACTCGATCGGCGCATGGGTGAAGTAGCAGGCGGCGTGGTATTTGAAGAGGTTGGCGAGCAGGTGGAAGCCGCCTTCGGGGGTCGCCAACGCGGCTGCCGGCGCGAAATCCGGACCGTGGGTCAACGCGAAACCCTGGACGCATTCGACAATGTCGGTCCGGCTCGAAAAGCCGCGCGCGGCGAGGCGGGCGGCGAGGAGCCCGTTCTGCGCCGCCTTGCCGGCGTGGAACGGCTTGCACATGGTTCCGAATTGCGATTTGAGCCCGGCCGCTTGGGTGCCGGCGACGCCGAGCGCCGTCGCGGTCGCTGCCGTGTCGAGGCCGAGCAGCCGGGCGCAGGCCGCGGCCGCGCCAAAGCAGCCGACGGTGGAGGTGGCGTGGAAACCGAGATTGTAATGGCCGGGCTGCAACGCCGCGCCGATCCGGCAGGCGGTCTCATAGCCGGCGACAAAGGCGGTGATCACCTCGCGCCCGGAGGAGCCCTTCAGCTCGGCCAGGGCCAGCAGCGCCGGCAGGATCGCGACCGAGGGATGACCCGGCATCGCCATGTTGACATCGTCGTAATCGAGCGCATGCGCTGCTGCACCATTGACAAGCGCCGCCGAGAGCGCGGGCAGTCTCACCTCATGGCCGATGATGCTGGCCTGTGGCGTGCCGGCCGCCTCGGTCACCTCGTCGAGCAGGATCCGAACCAGCGGATCCGCCGCTCCGGCGAGGGCAACACCGAGATAGTCGAGCACACATTGCCGCGCGAGCGCGCGCACCGGAGCCGGCAGATCAGCGTATGCCAGGGCGCTCGCTCCTTCGGCGATAGCCAGGGTAAGCTCGGCTTCCTGTGTGCTGTTCGCTATTACGTCGTCCATCCTTTTACTCCGATTCATCCGAGGTCTATTTTCCAGAGCTTCGTATAATAGGGAGGATCAAGACTATTCTTGCGGAGAACAAATTTCTGCTCGTCCTGATCATAATCGAGACCGGGAAGATCTGATTGGGAGAGCGGTGCCATGAAATTTTCGAACGATGATCGGGCATCCTGCGAGGCCGTGACGTCTATGGCATCGCTATGACGATATCGACCGGCGCCAAACTGTTGGAACCTCTCGTCGACGACCGCACAGCCCGGAGGGGCGAGCGCCTCAAGGAGAGCGGTCGTGCGCAGGGCCAGCCCCATAGGCACGGTAATCGTGTCCCAGCTCCCGTTGTGCATGCGGCGCATGCGCTCGAACGCGATCGGGCCGGCCGCCCCGCCAAATCGCATCCTCATCGGGCTCTCGCGAAAATCGTGCGCTCTTTTCACCAATTCCTTTGCGCAGCGTACGATTCTCTCGGAACTACCATCGATCAGCAAAATCGAATCGCCTCCCGAAACGTCGACGAACACCAGATCTCTACAGACTTCTCGCGCCCACTCATATAGTTTTCTTGTCACTATCTCATACATTTCGGAGTTCATGACGCGGCTGTAGCCCACCATGTCCCCTTTAAATACAAACGAATAGGTGATCGGGTCTTCCCACTCGAGTTGATTGCCGATGATGTTTCGCGCATCGTAGCCGCGGGTGAATTTCCCGGACGATCTCTCGTAGATCGATTGATCGAGGGCCGGATGAATGAGGTAATACTCTGAGTCCGGCAGTTCCGGGTCATTGTTGATCTGGATCTCGGTCGGCTGCAGAAAGCATTGCCGCCATCGGCCCTGGTTGCCGAATTCCGGCCGCACGGTGCCGAGGAGACCGAGCTTGTGCAGGACCGAGAACGGGGCGCCCACCTCTCCATCCGGGTCATGCAATGTCCCATTTCCGAGGTCGGCGACATATGCGTCGCGGACTTTCTCGAGCTGGTCCAACGTCAGCACATTGGCTGAGATATGCCTCAACAGTAATTCGCGGTTGGGTACCGTAAAGAACGGGCGCATTTCGCCGAATATCGAGTCGACGATCGTCTTCGTCGCCGTATCGACGGCGTCCCGGATGGCTTCCGCCGACCGCTGATCGGGGTTGATTTTAACAATCTCGCCGCCGATGAACATCAGGTCGCGCGGCCGGTACAGCGTGTGTCGCAGGAAGTAATCAAAAATACGCTCCGGCCGTGAGACGAACCGATGGTCCACTACTGCATTCCTCTCGCCAACCAGGCGGAGCATGGCATCGGAATTGTCAGGATCAGCAAGGCGCTCCTTTGCCGTGATGTCGATGTTCTTCAAAAAGATTCTTTCCAGATCATCGCGGGTGTACTCGATTTTCGTGCACCGGCCTGAGATCTGAAACGCGTCATTTTCGACCTCCGGCATTTTCAGAAATGCCTCGTGACGTATCGTGCAATAAATCTTGATATGATGATTGGTTTTTTCGAGTTCGTAGGCGACGCTGGCGAGCGCTATCTGCGCCAGCGACCAGACCGCGTTGCTGCGGTTTCGATAAAGGCTGTGACGATTGTTTGTCCTCGCCGAGCGATCTTCCAACACCGGCCGGAAATATTCGTCGACGTTATCGATAAAAAAGACAATCTGAGTATTGATTCGATTAAAATAAGGAAAAATCACATTCGACTTTGCGATGATATTAATAATATATTTATAATCTTGGCTCAAAAGATCCGCAAAAATTTCGCCGGCTTCAAAATATTTATGGTCGTCGGTGATGATTCGGCCATACCAATCATGGGCTAGCAAATCTCGGTCGCCGGGGCGCTCTCGGGTGGCGCGAGCGAACGCTTTGATCGCCGACAGCGACAGCGAGATCTTCCAAAGCGATTTCCAGAACTCATAGTCCGACGACAAGAGTTCCAGGAGCTCTCTCTTGATGACCGGGAAAATCCCGAGCGGCCGATCGATGAACCGGTTTTCGGCCATCACGATCTGGCCCGATCTGGCCTCGAGAAACGACTTCTTCTTGGCGATCAGGAGGAGCGTCTTGCCGTAACCCTTCGGAGCAACCAGTATCGTGCGTTCGTGATGCTTCGGCGTCAGATACGCCTTTATCGAGCTCGTCTCGTGAATCAGCGTGTGCCGATAATGGTCGTACGCCATCTCCGGCAGCGTATCGGCCTCGACCCGCCACGGTCCCTGGATGGGTTGCCTTTCGGACATCGGGTCACTCCTCGCGACGATTAGCGGCTAGCGGCAGCTATTCTCCGTGCGGTCAGCAACTTGGTAATCACCATATCAAACCTGTCAGCGGCCGCTGAAGCGCGGCTTGCGCTTCTCGTTGAAGGCGAGCACCCCTTCGCGCCGGTCCGCGGTCGGGACCATGCGATTATAGGCCTCGATTTCGAGCATCATGCCGCTGGCGAGATCCATCTGCATACCGAAATGGATCGCGTGCTTGGCCTGGCGGACCGAGATCGGCGCGTTGTCGCCAATCCGCCGCCCGGTTTCGAGCGCCTCGTCGACGACACGCCCCGGCGCACAGAGGCGGTTGACCATCCCCCATTCATGAGCCTCGGCTGCGGTGAATGGGCGCCCCGTCAGAATGATCTCCTTGGCCCGCCGCTCGCCGACGGCGCGCGGCAGGTGCTGCGTCCCGCCGGCGCCGGGCATGATGCCGAGGGTGACCTCGGTCAGCGCGAAGCGCACGCTCTCCGCGGCATAGATAAAGTCGCAGCACAGCGCCAGCTCGCAGCCGCCGGCATAGGCCGCACCATTGACCGCCCCGATGATCGGGACCGGGCAGCCGATAAACGCGCGGATCATCCGCTCGAACAGCAAATGCTGATCCTGCCAGGCCTCGTCGGTCATGCCGTTGCGCTCTTTGAGGTCGCCGCCGGCGCAGAACGCCCGCTCCCCCGCGCCGGTCAGGACAATGCAACGCTGCTGCGCCGGCGCCGCATTGATCTCATCAAAGAACGCGAGGAGATCGCGCCCCATCTGCGTGTTCAGCGCGTTGGCGACGTCGGGGCGGTTCAGGGTCAAGAGGAGCAGCCCCTCGCCGCGATCCTCGACCCGTGTCGTCTCGTATTGGCGATCCATCCGATATCTCCGCCGCGGACGCGCTCGCCGGGACTATAGTCTTGCGCAGCGCCTTTGCCGAGATCAGCCTGGGATCAATATGAGCGACAGACCGCCTATCGGGCCATTGTCGGGGCGCCGGATCGCGCTTCCCGAAACCCGCGAGCTCGATCGGCTCGCCCGGATGATCGAGGAGCGGGGTGCCGAGACCTTGCGGTGCCCGATGGTGGCGATCAGGGATGCTCCGGACCCGTTGCCGGTGCAGGAGTGGCTCGGGCGTTTCCCGTTTGACGATCTGATCCTCTATACCGGGGAGGGGCTGCGCCGGTTGAGCGGCTTTGCTCACCGGTTCGACATGCAGGAGGGATTTCTGGACGGGCTGCGTACGGCGCGCAAGATCACGCGCGGGCCCAAGCCGGAGCGGGCATTGCGCGAGCTCGGGCTGAAATCCGACCTGCGCGCCGAGACGCCAACCACCGAGGGCCTGATCGCGACATTATCCGCGCTGGATTTGCGCGACCGAAAGATCGGCGTACAGCTCTACCCGGGCGCTCCCGAGACCCGGTTCACGGGCTTTCTCCGGGACGCGGGGGCAAAGCCCGATACGGTCTTGCCCTATGTCTATGCCTCTGCGGCCGAGGAGCAGAACGTGGCGGAATTGATCGATCGGATGGCCGCCGGCGGGGTCGATGTGATCGCCTTCACCAGCTCGCCGCAAGTCGACCGGTTGTTCGCCGTAGCAAAGGCGACGCAGCGCGAAAAGGCGTTGCAAGCGGCCCTGGCGGCGACAGCAATTGCCGCCGTGGGTCCGGTTGTCGCCGCGGATTTGCACCGCCGCGGGGTCGAGGTCGCAATCACGCCGGACGGCAGCTATTTTATGAAGCCTCTGGTTACCGCCATTGTGGCGGCCCTGTCGCGCCCAGCTCCGATTCGGTGAATGAAGGCGACCGAGGCGGCGGTGAGGGACACGATGGGAGCCGGAAAGACGCGGGAGTGCCGGTGTCGGTTGACAGCGACGGCGGATGGCCACCAGGGTCATCGCGCCAACGCATAAAGCGGACGATCGATTGCCCGATTCCACATTTCTTGGCGTTTCCATTCCCTCGGCCGGGTGGTTTGCATTCGACGAAAGCGACATCCGGCGCTGTCTTCACGGCGAGGTCGACAAAGGCCGGCCCTACCAGCGGCGCGGTGCGGTTCGCGATTTGCGGGCCGATAAGGGCGGCCAACGGCTGATCGCTTTGGTCCAGGGGACGCGGCTGCGCCCCTACCGCGTGTTCGTCGACATCGGCAAAGGCAATCCGGTCGCGCTGTCCGCCCGCTGCAGCTGCCCTGTCGCGTGGAATTGCAAGCATGCGGCGGCAGTGCTGCTGGAGGCGCTGGCCAACCCGCCGGCGGTCGAGGGGACCGAGCCGGACATGCTCCCCGGGGCGGTTGGCGGTTGGCTGCAGCAGCTGCGCCGGGCGGCCCGCCCGGAGGCGAGTCCGGATGAGATCGCCTATCGTCTCGATCATCCTGTGCGGCCAGGCCTGCCCTTTGTCCTTGATCTGCGCGTGGTCCGCATCCTCAAATCGGGCAGCTGGGGCGCCGACCGGCCGCTGCCCACCGGGCAATTGCAGAACCCGACGGCGAAATATTTCCGCCCGGCCGACCGCGCCGTTCTCCAATTGCTGCGGGACGGGCTCGGGCGCTCGCCGCCGCCGCTCCCGGAGGACCCCGACCTTATCGACCTGTTGTTGCGCCGGATGGTCGCGAGCGGGCGTTGCTGCTGGCAGGATCTGGCTTCGACGCCGTTGGCATTGGGGTCGCCGCGGCACGGCCGCCTCGCCTGGCGGCTCGGTTCCGACGGCCGGCAGACGATCGACGTCGAGCTCGACGATGGTTCGGCGGTAGCACTGCCATCAGCCTCGCCCTGGTATGTCGACCCGGCCCAGCATGTCGTCGGCCCGATCGCGCTCGACGTCGCGCGTCCGCTCGTCGGGATCGCGCTCTCGGCGCCGCCGGTAACGATCGCCCAGGCAGCGGCGCTCGGCGCGCTGATCGAGCGCGACTTACCTGACCTCACCCTGCCGCCGCCGCGAACCGATCTGGTCGAGGAGATCCGGGAGGAGGCGCCGGTTCCGACGCTCCTGCTCGCCAATCGCCAGCGCCGCCGAAATTATTGGGAGATATGGACAAAGGATTTGGAGGAAGGGGTCGATGTCGCCCTGCTCGGCTACCTCTATGGCGATACCCTGATCGCTGCTGAGGAGGCGCCGCGCGAGCAGCGCAAGGTCGAGGACGGGCGCATCGTCGTCCGCCGCCGCGACCTCGCCGCCGAGCGGCTGGCGCAGGACCGGCTTGAGACCTTCGGTCTGCGCGCTGTCGACACCTTCGCCGCCGCCGGCGGGGAGGGCGGTCGAATTCCATTCGGCTTTACCGACGGCCGCGGCGACTGGCCGAGCTTTGTCTACGAGGTGGTGCCGCAGCTCGAACGCGAGGGCTGGCGGATTGAGGTCGAAGACACCTTCCGCCATCGCGTCGTCGACGGCGGCGGCGAGTGGACCGCCGAGGTCGAGGAGGGCGGCGGCGGCTGGTGGTTTTCGCTCGATCTCGGGATCGAGATCGACGGCGAGCGGGTGGCGCTGCTGCCGGTGCTGACCGCATTGCTGGCTCGCCTGCGCGACGGCAGCGCGGGCGACCTCGACAGGCTGGCGCATAACGGCACGGTGTTCGGCAGGCTTGCTGACGGACGGCATGTGGCATTGCCGCTCGACCGCACCAAGGCGATCCTCTCGACCCTGGTGGAGCTCTATCACCCGGGAAGCCTTTCCGCCACAGGCAAGATCGAGATCTCGGCCGGTGCTGCGGTCGGCCTCGCCGCGGTCGAAGCGGCGACCCGGCTGCGCTGGCTCGGCGGCGAGCGGCTGCGGGCATTGGTCGACCGTCTGTCGAGCTTTTCGGGGATCGACAAGGTCGAGCCGCCGGCTGGGCTGCAGACCGAGCTGCGGCCCTACCAAAAGGACGGGCTCGACTGGCTGCAATTCCTGCGCGCCTACGAGCTCGGCGGCATCCTCGCCGACGATATGGGGCTCGGCAAGACCGTGCAGACCTTGGCCCATATCCTCGTCGAAAAGCGCGAGGGCCGTCTCGATCGGCCGTGCCTTGTCGTCTGCCCGACGAGTGTGGTGCCGAACTGGCGCGCCGAAGCCGCGCGCCTGGCGCCCGAGCTGCGGGTGCTGTCATTGCACGGACCCGACCGCGCGCAGCATTTCGGCGAGATAAACGATGCCGATCTGGTGGTGACGACCTATGCGCTCTTGCTGCGCGACGCCGATCATCTGCTGTCGGTGACGTGGCACATCGCGGTGCTCGACGAGGCACAGGCGATCAAGAACGCCAACGCGAAGACGACCGGGCTCGTCTGTCGCCTCGACGCCCGCCACCGGCTCTGTCTGACCGGAACACCGGTCGAAAATCATTTGGGCGAGCTGTGGTCGCAATTCGCCTTTCTGATGCCGGGGCTGCTCGGCGATGCGCGGCGCTTTGCCCGCGTCTTCCGAACGCCGATCGAGAAGAAGCAGGATGGCGAGCGCCGCGCCGTGCTCTCGGGAAGGCTGAAGCCGTTTATGCTGCGGCGGACCAAGACACTGGTCGCCGCCGAGCTGCCGCCAAAAACCGAGATGCTGCGCCCGCTCGAACTTGCCGGCCAGCAGCGCGACCTCTACGAGACCGTGCGGCTGGCGATGCACGAAAAGGTGCGCCGGGAGGTGGCGCAGAAGGGGTTCGCCCGCAGCCACATCGTTGTGCTCGATGCCTTACTAAAGCTGCGCCAGGTGTGCTGCGACCCGCGGCTGGTCAAGCTCGCCGCCGCACGCCCGGTGACCGCCAGTGCTAAGCTCGAACATCTGATGGAGATGCTACCGCAGCTGGTCGAGGATGGGCGACGCATCCTCTTGTTCTCGCAGTTCACCAGCATGCTCGACCTGATCAAATCCGCACTCGGTGAGGCCGGGATCAAGTTCGTTGAATTGCGCGGCGACACCACCGACCGCGCCCGCCCGGTCGCCCGCTTTCAGCAGGGCGAAGTGCCGCTGTTCCTGATCAGCCTCAAAGCTGGCGGCACCGGCCTCAATCTGACGGCCGCCGATACCGTGATCCATTACGATCCCTGGTGGAACCCGGCGGTCGAGGACCAGGCGACCGACCGTGCCCACCGCATCGGCCAGGACAAGCCCGTCTTCGTCTATAAGCTCGTGGCGCAAGGTACCGTCGAAGAGCGCATGCTCGAACTGCAACAGCGCAAGAAGGCGCTCGCCGCCGGGATTTACGAAGGGGGCGGCAATGCCGCCGCGGCACTCCAAGCCGCCGACATCGAGCGCCTCTTCGAGCCGCTCGGCTAGATGCGGCGGGGATCCCGGCTTTTGCCGGGACGACGAGGAAGACAAATCCGGCTGTTTGGAGCCATCGGCGCATCAATAGCATCAGCCCCGGATAATAGAAGCGCCGCCGTCGACCAATGAGGCAGTGCCGGTGACAAAAGCGGAATCGTCGGACGCGAGATAAAGCACCGAACGTGCGAGTTCTTCGGGCTGCGCTACCCGCTTCAGGGCGTGGAGGTTGGTCATGAACGCCTGCTTGTCGGCAGTGTCGTTCATTTCGCGATACATCCCGGTCTCCACCGCGCCGGGAAGGATCGCATTGACCCTGACGCCGCGTGGTCCGAACTCGGCTGCAAGCGCCTGCGTCAGGCCAATCAGGCCCGATTTGCTTGCGGCGTAGGCGGCGACACCGGCAAATGCGAAGCTGTAGCCGACAAAGGTCGAGGTGAAGATCACCGACCCGCCGCCATGCTTCAACATCTCGGCGATCTGGTGCTTGGCACCGAGGAACGCGCCGGTGAGATTGATCGCGATGGCAGCGTTCCAACCGGCCTCGGACACTTCCGTGCTCGGGCCGGCCTCGCCGAGCGTGCCGGCATTGTTGAAGGCGATGTCGAGCCTGCCGAACTTCTCTACCGCGAGGGCAACCAAGGCCTTTGCGTAAGCCTCGGAGCGCACGTCTCCCGCCAATGCGACGGCATTTCCCCCATCGGCGGTGATTTCAGCGACCAGGCTTGCGAGCTCGGCTTCGCGCCGAGCGCCGACCACCAGCTTCGCCCCCTCCGCCGCAAACAGCCTCGCCGTCTCCCGGCCGATGCCGGCACTGGCACCCGTAACCAGCGCCACCTTACCCTGCAGACGTCCCACGGTAGCACTCCTCAAGCGTAAACGGTGCGGTCAGGTTTCCTGCGATGGCATTGCGCTGCAGCGCAATGAATGCGTCCGTTTCCCACGCGCCTCGAAAGGTGGGTGGTGTCGGTCGCTGAGGTTGCCAGCCCGGGCCGCACGGATCGCGGGTTGTGGCAATGGTTGAGCCAAAAAATAGGCAACGTCGCCCGGTCGCCTTCGCGGGATAGCCGATGATTCGGGATCGTCTTATTCGATCACCTCGTCGGCGAGGGCGAGGATCGCGGGCGGGACCTCCAGCCCGATTGCTCGCGCGGTCTTGAGATTGATGACGAGCTCGAGCTTTGTGGGCTGCTGAACGGGGAGGTCAGCCGGCTTGGCGCCCTTCAGAATCTTATCCACGTATGTGGCGGCACGCCGATAGTGGTCCGGCAAATCTACCCCGTATGCCATAAGACCTCCGGCATCCACAAAATCCCTAAACGTATACATGATAGGCAGCTGATTTCTCGCAGCCAGTTCGACCAGCTGTCTTCGGTAAGAAGTAAAAAGTACGTCGTCCAGCTGAAGGACGGCACCGGCGGCGCGCATCTCTGAGAATGCGTGTTCAAAATCGCCAGCGTCGTGAACTGCTGTGACCTGCAGCTGAAGTCCCAAAGCCCGCCCGCCAAGCTCCGCCTGCCGGATGTATTCGGCGTTCCCGGGGTTTATCTTCTGGGCGAGGACGGCCACGCGGGAGAGACCGGGGACGGCCTCTTTGAGGAGTTCCAATCGCTTGCCCATCAGATCGGCGGACATCAGCGCGAAACCGGTGACGTTGCCGCCCGGCCGCGCGAGACTGGCGGCCAACCCCGTCGTGATGGGGTCGATCGCGGCGACGAACACGATTGGGATTGTTCGCGTGGCATTCTTGGCCGCCACGACCGGCGGCGTTCCGGATGCGATAATTAGGTCGACGTTGCGGTGGACCAGCTCGGCCGCCGCGTCGGGAAGCTGGTCGGCACTACCCGCCAACCCGTATTCGATGCTGATGTTCTGGCCCTCGACGTACCCGAGATCGCGTAGCCCCTGCCGAAAGCCACCGATGAAGCTCTCGGGAGGTGGGCCGTTGCGTAGGAACCCTATCCGATAGACCGACTTTGCCTGCTGTGCCTCGGCGGCGGGAAGCGGCGCCAACAAAGCACCGAGAACGAGGACAATCGTGAGCCGGAAGGCGTCGAGCGTCATGCTCGAGCGTGATTACTCGCCGACACCCCAGACGATGGCGTTGCGCAGCAAAGTGATGAACGCCTCGCTTCCCCACGCGCCGCGAAAGGTGGACGGCGTCGTGTCCGTGGGGTCGGGGGTGCGGGCCGCGCGGATCGCCGGATTGTGGCAATGCCCAAGAGCAGTGTAGGTGACCCCGCCCTTGCCGACAGCACGGGTGTAGCCGAGCACGCGGGTCCTGCCGTCGGGCTGCAGCGAGGTATCCGAGCCGTAAAGGGGTCCGACGGTGGCCGACACGCCGCTCGCGCCGTAATCCGCAGTCAGCAGGATTCGCGTCGAGCTCGGATCTTGCAATTCGATGAAATAGGGCTCGTCCTCGACCTCGAAAGACGTACCGAGCCCCCGGGTCACGGGGGAATCAGTGTCCTTTACCTCGACGTGAATCTTGCAGATCGGCGGATGGGTCAAAAAGCGGCTACCGAGCAGCGCATGGTGCTGGGTCTTGACGGTGCGGCGCGAGCGCGAGCCCTCCACGCGCTCGGCGCGCCCGCCGCTGGTCCCATGCAAGCCCAGCCAATGGCCGCCTGCCTCCAGCCACCCCTCGATGGCGCGGGTCTGAGCGGCGTCGGGGTAGGGGCCGGCCACGTAGGTGATCAGCAATTGGCTGACCGGCAGCCATTTCTCGACATCAGCGAAATCGTTGGCGACCGAGGCCGGGACCTTCTGTTCGGCCAAGAGCCCCAACAGCCGCAGGCGGGCATAGTCGTGGTCATGCCCAGCATACGAGCCAGGCGGAAAGCCGCCGGCAATCAGATGCGCACGCCCGGTCTTTGTCTTTGTCATCGGATCACCTCGTTCGCCATCGGCAACTGCAAAAGCCTTACGCCAGTCTCTCATCTCCCCTGGTTTTCGCCTACCCTGAAACATTCGTCCCGCGCGTCCCGATATCGGATCGTTCGCAAGCCCAGAAAACGCTCCATCGGGGTGAAATCGCGATCGCTGCGCAGCAGTGCATTCCCCACTCGATGCAAAAGGTACCAATAATGAGATCGATCGTTCTGCGAACTGTAAATCCTCAGCTGCGCAGAAATCGATAATTCGCCGCGGCTTTCACGACCAGTTCTGCATCAATCAGAGACACGACTTCAAATTCCCGCAACGCGTCCTGGACGAGGCTCGCTTCCGAATCGGTGCGCAGATCTTGCAGGACCCCGCAGAGGATAAGATCGCCAACCGGCAATTCCTCCCGCGGGCGCTCATGCCAGCGCGATCTTGGTCCACAACAGCCGCGCCTCGTGCTGCGGATCGTTCTGCACCCGCCACTCGGTGTCGATCATCATTGTCGCCCGATCGGCTGGGGTATAGGAGGGCCAGTGCGGGAGCGCCCTGTTGTCGGGCGTGCCGCTGCGGGCAAAGGCGGCCCAGGTGGCCGACTCCACCGCCGCGATCGCCGGTGCCGCCGGCGAGTGGCCGGTGATCCCGGTCCTATCGAGCGTGTCGAAGACGAACGGCACATCGAGCGCGTGCGGCGCCATCAGCTTGCCGTCGAACACCGGGGTCTGCCAGTTGAACGAGTACATATAGACGGGCGCCTTGCCTTTGGCCGCCTTGCGCTCGGCAAGCAGCACCGAGCGCACCCAGAAATTCGAATCGGTGGTGATCTCGATCAGCAGCTCCGCCGGGTTCATCCCGGGATGCATTCGGCGGTAGAGTGCCAGCACCGCGTTGGTGTCCCCGGCCGCCACCTTGGCGACCCGCGTGTTCAGCTCGTCCTCACCCAGGGTGCGGTTCCACACGACGTCGTCCGGGGCGAGGAAGATCGCGTTCTCGTCCTTGGTGCCGCCGACCATGACCGGCACGTCATCCGACAAATCCGTCGCCGCCGGGTCGAACGGGTGACGCGGAAGATCATGGCCCTCGACCACAGGGCCGAACCCATAGCGGTCAAGCAGCTTGAAGGCCGGCAGCGCCAGCTTCTTCTGCGCCGGCTCGATCGCCGCGAGGAGACGCTCGACCGGCAGCGCCTGGAGTTTGTCGAGCTCGTTCGCAGTCAGCCCGACCTCGCCCAGGACTGCGTTGGCAAGCTTTGTCGCCCGTTCGTGTTCGGCCATGCGGATGCCCGCGCCGCTCATCACGATGGCGCGCTGGAAGAGCCCCTTCGCAGCCGGCATCGCCAAGAGGGCGCTGACTTTTCCGCCACCGCCCGATTGGCCGAAGATCGTTACGTTGCCGGGGTCGCCACCAAAATTCGCGACATTCTCGCGGACCCATTCGAGCGCGGCGACGAGATCGAGCACCCCGGCATTGGCCGAATGGGCAAATTCCTCGCCGCCGAGTTCTGTGAGATCCAGAAACCCGAAAATGTTGAGGCGATGATTGACGGTCACGACGACGACATCGCCGCGGCGGGCGAGGTTGGTGCCGTCGGTGCGCGGGGTATTGGCCGATCCATAGGAGAAGCCGCCGCCGTGATACCACACCATGACCGGGCGCTTGCCCACGTCGAGGCCGGGGGTCCACAGGTTGAGCGTCAGGCAGTCTTCGCTGACCGGCACCTTGTCCGGCGTGCCCGACAGCGCTGCCACTTCGGGTCGGCGTCGGCCGGCAAAGGCTTGCGGAGCATGTCCAGCCCAGTCGATGGCCTCGCGCACTCCGCTCCATGGCGCCGGCTTCTGCGGCGGCATGAACCGGTTCGCCCCGCCGGTCGAGGCGCCGTACGGGATCCCTTTGAATGCATTGATGCTATCGGCCGCAGCCCCGCGGATTTTGCCGGAGGCGGTGTCAACGACCGGATCGCTCGGCGCTGCCGCCCAGGCGTGTCGGCGCGCGACAAGTACCGCCGCGCCGGCCAGCGCGGATTGCGCGAGGAAACGACGGCGGTCGAGGCGGAACATTGTCGTCATGGCGTCAGACCCTCCATTGTGACCGCGGCCAAACTTCGCGCGCACCCTCGCTGTGGGCTACTCCCCGGCAACTGCTAAGCGGCCGATGCTGGGAACAGTTTCGATCGGGCGGTCCGGCCGGATCCAGTAGGTCATGACGATGGCGAACAGCAACAGACAGACCGAGACCGCGAACGGCAGCGTCCAGCTGCCGGTGCGGTCGAGGATCCAGGCGAAGGCGACCGGGGAGACAATGCCGGCGACGGCGCCGGAGGCATTCATCAGCGAGCTCGAAGTGCCGGCGTAGTCGGGCGCGATGTCCATCGTCGCGGTCCACAGCGGCGAGATCGCAAAGCCGAGAAAGAACACCGTGACCATGAAGCCGGACACCCCGATAACCATGTCGTGGAAGAGGATCACCGGCACCAGCCCCGCCACGGCGAAAACCCAGCTGCCGGCGATCATCAGGGAACGCGCAATCTGCAGGCTCCCGGTGCGGCGCAGCAGGGAGTCGGTGGTCATCCCGCCGATCAGCTCGGCGAGAAACCCGGAGAACAGCAGTGCCATGTAAAGGAATGCCGATTTCTTGATCTCGACACCATAGTTTTTCTGCAACAAGGACGGCATCCAGGTCACAAACAGCCAGCCGGTCCAGCCCTGGCAGAAATAGACGATCATCAACGGCGCCACGCGGGGAATCAGGCGCCGCCACGGCACCGGGCCGGAACCGGCCAAGGTTGCGTGATCAGTAGTTGGCAATGCGGCGAGCTCGGCGCTGGTGATGCGCGGGTGCTGGCGCGGATCCTCGAACCGATCTGGCCCGTGGAATCAGCGGTCGGTAATACAGCCAGCTCCGCGCTGGTGATGCGCGGGTGCTGGCGCGGATCCTCGTAGAAATACCACCACCACACTACCGCCCACAGAGTCGACAGAATGCCGACCGCGACGAATGAAAAACGCCAGGAGAACCAGGCGATCAGAAAGGCGACGATCGGCGCCGCCGTTCCCGCGCCGAGGCGCCCGGCGGCGTGGGTGGCCCCGATCGCGGTGCCGCGCTTCTCGATCGGGATCCATTTCGAGACCGCATGGGTCGCCGCCGGCAACGTCGCACCCTCGCCCATGCCGAGCACGAGACGCACGCCAAACAGCGAAGCGAGCCCGGTCACCGCCCCGGTCGCGATGGTCGTCAGCGACCACACCAGGCCGCAGACCGTCAGCGTGCGCCGCGCGCCAAAGCGGTCGGCAAACCAGCCCCCGACTAGCTGAAACGGGGCATAGGCGTAATTGAAGGCCGAGAAGGCCACGCCGAGTGCCAAATTGCTGAGGCCGAGGTCCTGCTGCATCACCGGTGCCGCGGCGGCCAGGTTTACGCGGTCGATAAACAGGATGTAGTGCATCGACACCAGAAGGATCAGGAAATTTCTGGTGGCGCGACCGTTGAAGCC
>WNFQ01001657.1_pt1 | contig 15863 bp, 16 predicted proteins | sample 5400171 | NCBI WGS metagenome assembly WNFQ01 (sample SAMN13153356, study PRJNA577476) | soil metagenome | isolation source: 20 cm soil under Madrone tree | place: USA:California | collected 2016-06-14 | reverse complement strand
TTATTGTTTCGCTTATGGACGCGGACAGTACGGGGCTGGAATTTGGGCGCCGGTTCTCGATTGCCTCGGGCTTCGGTGTTAACCTGCGGCTCCGCGGCGGGCGTGGGGACCGCCGAGGCAGTCCGCGCAGTCTCACCCCACTGCTGGCAAACCGCCAATCCTTCAGTTACAACTCTCAGCTTGTTCATCGCCGAAAGATGAACATCATCCGCTCTTTGACGCGAGTTTGGCTGCGTTATAAATTTCGCGTACTCGTCCAGAATCCCGGCAAATTCCCGCGCGGCGCGAGCTGCCTTTCGGGCTTCATCAGCCGCACTTTGCAAAGCTTCTTTTTGGCTCACTCGTTCTCCTTAAATCTAAATCAGTAGTTTGTTAAGAACCGCAGCAAAGCAACTGAATGCTTTCCACGGGATCTTTAGACGCGAAACATATCGGCGCGCCAGCCCTTGATGGCCCGCTTGATGTCGCCGGCCTTAGCCAGCTTGCCCGCGAGAACCGCATCCACCAATTCTTCCAATTCATCATCGCCGGCAAACCGGAGCGCAATTATCTGCCCCATGTTTAGGCCGCTTGCCTGTTGGCATATCGGGGCGGAAAGAATTTGCTGGTAGCGAAGTTTTTCTTCGAGCCGAATGAGTCGATCCTGCACTTTAAGCGAGTTCGCTCGAACCAGAAACGCGAGCACGAGGAGCGCCACCGAAACAACGATCCACCAACCTGAGTTTCGACCGGGCGCTTTGATGAATTGGACCACGGACCAGATCACATTAATCAGCATTACCGGCGCAATGAAAAAGTGAAACGGCGGTTGCCAGCGCGTGTGATTTGCAAATGTTTGGGGTGTGTTTGCCATCTTGATTTCCTCTAGTCTTACGAAGCGAAAATACTCTGGAAAGAACCCATCGACTGGCCATTGAAGATCGTGACAGATTAGTAACCCCGGCGTAACCCTGGGATGATTCGTAGAATGGATTCAAAAGCCCCGGAAGGGCGACCGAAGTGCCAGGCGTTTTATGTCTGCCCTCCGCTCCGCGGGCTTACAATCGAGAGGTCGATCCGTCCCGGGCTTACGCCCAGGACTACAAATATGCCGCGCCTAAGGCGCTCGTTGTCGCGCACATTCAACACTTTCTTCATTAGAGGCGCATCATTAATGTACTCACCAGGTCTTCTCGCATCCTTCGCGGCTCTTCACAAATTCGTTGGCAGCAGCGGACCTGAGGCGCCGCGCCCTACTGGTAAAGGCTGCTCGGGTTCCGGAGTGAAGTCCTCGCCGGGATTGATGAACTGGTTTCGCTCGAATCTATACTGCTTATCATACAACTGTTTATAGCGGCCGTCGGCAACCAGTAGTTCTTCGTGCGTCCCGCGTTCGACAATCTCGCCGCCTTCCAGCACCAGGATTTGATCCGCGCTGCGGATCGTCGAGAGACGATGCGCGATCACAAAGGTAGTTCGCCCACGACGCAGGGACTGTAGTCCATCCTGAATCATGGCTTCGCTTTCGCTATCGAGACTCGACGTGGCTTCGTCCAGAATCAGAATTTTGGGCCCAGCGAGAATCGCGCGGGCAATGGCCACGCGTTGACGCTGACCGCCGGACAACTTTACACCGCGTTCTCCGACTATTGTGTCATAGCCATCGGCGAACCCGTTGATAAATTCCTCGCAATGCGCCACCCGGCTGGCTTCGATAATCTGCTCTCGCGTGGCGTGCGGATGCGCAAAGCTAATGTTCTCTGCAATCGTGCCGTCGAAAAGAAAATTGTCCTGCAAGACCACGCCCAGTTGATTCCGGTAATCCTTCAGGCGAATCGATTCCAGATCACGATTATCGGCGGTCACTTTACCTTCGAGCGGACGATTGAAGGCCATCACCAGACTGATCAGCGTGCTCTTGCCTGATCCGCTCGAACCGACCAGGGCGGTGGTAGAGCCGGCCGATGCCGTGAAAGAAACGTGCTTTAAGACCGGCACATCCTCATTATATTCAAAACTGACATCGTCAAAAGCAATTTCACCTGCGAGGTCCGGACACCTCTCGCGATCGGCTTCGTCTTCATCTTCAGTAGTCATCCGCTTGATTTCGCGGATGCGATCGAGGCCGGCGAAAGCTTCGGTAATTTGCGTGCTAATCGAAGCGATTTCAACCAGCGGCGCGGCTACCATCATCGTGAAGAAAATATATGTGACCAGGTCCCCGGGCGTCATTTGCCCATTAAGAATCGAGCGGCCACCCACCAGAATAAGGATCACGCCAATAATGCCAATAATGACAGTAGAGAAGGCGGTGATGGCGGAAACTCCCGTCATCGATCGCGCGACGTTGCGGAACAGACGGTGCGCGCCCCGCGCAAAAACCAGTTCCTCGCGCTTCTCGGCGGCGTAGGCTTTGACGATGCGAATCCCGCCCAGTGATTCGGTCAAGCGGCCGGTAACTTCCGCGTTAATTTGACCGCGTTCCCGAAACAGCGGTCGTAGCTTCTTGAAGGCAGTCGCCATGGCGCCGCCAAACGCGGCGAGCGCGAGCAGCGTTATCGACGTCATCCGCCAGTTCAAATAGAAGAGGTAGCCGAGCGCGATTGCCGCTGTCACGAGACCGCCAACCAGTTGCACCAGTCCGGTGCCGACAAGATTTCGAATGCCCTCGGCGTCACTCATGATGCGTGAGATAAGCACGCCGGTCTGGGTTGAGTCGAAGTACTTGATGGGCAGACGCGCCACATGTTCCTGAACGCTCTTGCGCATGTCAGTGATGGCTCGCTGGGCGGCTACGCCGAGTATCTGAGTAAGAGCGAATGAACTCAGCGCCTGAACCAGGGTAGCGAGGCCGACCGCCACCGCCAAAGGTACGAGCAGTTCACCACGGTGTTTGATGATCACGTCGTCGATCAGATATTTCGAACTCGCGGGCAGCACCAGACCGACCGGTCGATTAACGACCATCAGCAGCATACCCAAGGCCAGACGATAGCGATGCGACCAAATCAGTTCCCGGGCATCACGCCAGGCATCGATGCGGTTCACTCGCTTTTTCTCTGGTTTAGTAATCGTCGTGCTCATGACTGCTGATTTAGTAGGCCGTGCTTCTTTCATTCGCACCGCGGCTTTAGCCCGGTGAAGTGTATTTCGCAACACAAGCCCGAAACCGTTTGAAACGGTTTCCATTCCGATGCCAAACATCCATCGCCGGGCTAAAGCCACGTGCTAATGAGAAGAATCGGCACGACTGCCGGAATTGCCCTTCTCTTCACTCCGCGCAAAGCCCGCCTCCATCACCTGCCACATCTTCCGATCCTGCCAGCAAACGTTCCATGTGCTGGCGCGCGTTCCAGGCTCCGGTACGTCCGGCGACCTCGATACCTTCAATCCACGCGAGTCGCGCATCTTCCCGCCGGCCCAACTTCATCAACGCCGTGCCGAGCATTTGATATGCGGAAGTGTATTGAGCGTTGAGCGCCACGGTGCGGCGTAAAGCATCCACCGCCTCCTGCCAACGTTCCAGCTTCACATACTCGTTTGCCAGCCCGTACCAGATCATAACCTCTTCAGGCTGTGCTTCGGCTATTGCGAGCAACGCCTTGATTCTGTCCTCGGCCATAGTCTCTTCAGGTCTCGGGCCCCACTGGCGATCAGGTTTCAATCGGGTTTCATTAAGAACCGGCCCGACTCTCGCATTTCGTTTGAAAACCGTTGAAAGGCCCAGCCCGTCAATCGCTCTCCGCGATCACCTCGATGAAGCAAAGAGCTAATGAGAATGAACCAATCGTCTCAACTGCAGACCCAAAGAGCAAGCCAGCAGTGCGTGATGAGTGGAATAGGTGTACGATGAAGCACGATTTTCAGGAGGTGAAACGATGACATGGGATGGAGATGATCTAGCCGGGCAGGCCGAAGAGGTCTTTGAACGGCAGCAGGCGGCGGCTGACGCCCGGGCCCACAGGGGCACTTCCACCGTTGAGGAGCGGGCCCGCAGCGCGAGATTTGAAACGTTGCGACTTTCACGTTCCCGCATCATGGGTCAACTGAGCCGGGCCACCAATCCGGCGCATCGGACCATGCTTGAAAGCGCCCTGAAGTCGATTAATGACGAGATGGGCGAAGGATAGCGAGCCTTAGTCTTCGTGTCCTCAACCCCAGTTGATTTGCTCGCCGCCAAGTATCCGCGCGCACACTTACTCACAACCATTTCTGTTAAGGTCGAGCGATCTAATTCACCGGACGCGGGGTGGGTAGCCTTTAGGTCACAGGAACTCGGTACAGAACCGGGAGCGGTAGCGACCGAGTCAAACACTCAACCTGCGCGGTGACGAACCAGTTCTAAACAATCGATGGATCGCAGCATTCGCAATCCTTTATTCGACACCCCACAGTTGAATGGCTGGACCCCGTCGCTACCGCTCCGGGTTCTGTCCCGCAAACGCCAGTTGACCTCAGCGATCAAATGCCGGGGCGGCCTGTTTCCAAAGCTTTCAAGAGCTGATCGACCAATTCAATCTCTTCATCGCTGGGCTCAAGTTCCTTGTACCGGTTCAGAGACTGCGTCGCTGCCTGCACATTATTGAGGCGATGATAAACCAGGGCGAGGTTGTAATAGACAAGTGAGAAGTTGGGCTCAATCTGAATGGCCGCTTCGTAATGCAGACGCGCCAGCGGAAAGTCGCCGGCATCGTAATAGAGATTGGCCAGATTGTAATGTGCCTCAACGTGGCGCGGATCGTTCTTCAAAGACTGGGTGAAATTCTCGAGCGCGCCAATTGTGTTGCCGCCGTCCAACTCAATAATCCCCAGGTTGCAATAAGCCTCCGCCACATTGTCGCCTGAGCTGATGGCTTCGACGTAAAACTCGCTCGCCTTTTGGTCGCCCTGCTCATGCAACAGCAGTGCTTCCTCAAACGGCGTCAGCAACCGGGCGACCTGAACCTGACGCACCTCGGCTCGAAATAGACTCAGCTGGCCCTGCAATTCGGCTTCGATCTGCTTGATTGTCAGGCCTTGCGTGCGCATTTCACGCACCCGCCGGAAAAGAGTGAGCGCTTGAAAATCATAAGTGAAGTCGCCGCTGTCTCCGGCCGGCACGCCCTGGATTATTCCGGCTTCGGTCCAGCGCCGCACCGTGCGCTCGCTCAACCCAAAGAGTTGTTTGATTTCACGAACCGAATAGCTGGATTTGACGCGTTGATAATCCGCCTTGGCGGGAACTGGCGAAGGGAACGAGAGGACCTTGCGAATCTTTTCGGTCATGCGCGGGTTAATAGCCTACACGAAAACCGTCTGATTTGGGAATCAGATCTTCAATAAAACCTCCGCGCGTATCTTAAGGCCTGAGGCCTGGCTCAGCATTTCACATGACCCAACAGCAGATATACGATTATGAAAATAACAATTGTCGAGAGACAACCGCCGCCCCACTTCCAGGCAGCCACGCCCGCCAGACATCCGCGTAAAGGACCTTCCATAATAGATTCCTCCTGTGCAATTGATCCGGACTCTTCCTGCTCATCGCCGAACCAAAAGAAAGAGCGGCCGGGCGGGCCGCTCTCGGTTTCAGAAAATTAAATCTCATCGCATCAGTAGTTCGTCTTGCTCTTGTTGGTGTTAGCAGCTTTGTTAGAATTGGCCGATTTCGCTGGGGGACTCACGGTAAGGTGGTTAGAAACTTTCTTAACCCCATCGGTTTCTTTAGCGACCCGTTCGGCTTCGGCTTTCGCAGCCGGCGTATCAACGGTGCCGCGCAAGGTGACCTCGTTATTCACAACATCGACGTTGATCTTCCTCTCAGGCGTCTGCGAGTCGCCGATTAATTTGGCGATTATCTTCGCATGAATCCAGGCGTCGTCCAGCGTGTCGCCGATCGTTTCCTTGTTTCCTTTAGCCCGAGCACGTTCTTCGCGCGCCTGTTCTTCCGTGTACTTGGGAGTCGCCGTTGGGGTCGCCGCCGCCCGGGTGCCAGTCATGTTCGCATTGGCGTTTGTATTGGCGCGGTCATTCGAATTTGTCGCAGTGTCGTTACAAGCCGCAACCCCCAAAATGACAACCGCGAGCGCCGTTAAGAGCAACAGTCTGGTTTTCATGTTCTCCCTTTCTTGTTCCGAACAGGTGCTCGATCAGAATGAATCGCCAGCATCACCGTTTGCTGGCGATTCTATCGCCGAGATCCTCAACAGCCTCGCCGACTTTCCTCCGGGCCTTGCCTACGTTTTCTTGAACCTTTCCTTCAAACCGCTCCTGCTCTCCACGTCCCTGCAGGTCACGGTCGCCGGCTAACTTACCAAGATGTTTTTTTGCCGTGCCGGCAATTTGTTTCCCTTTGCCTTTAACTTCGTCTTCGTATCGCATAACTTCCCCCCTTGAATTAACTACGCTCCGTCGGGAAACATCAGGTTGTGATTACTTAAATCGCAGCTCGTCGGCCCGTGATTAGTTGAAGGATCAATACAACCAGCGCGACTAAAAGCAGCAGGTGTATCAAGCTGCCACCGACTCCGCCGATCAAACCCAATAGCCACAAAACCAACAACACCAATAGAATTGTCCACAGCATGTTTTTGAACCGTCCTTTCTTTCAAAGCGAATGCGCTTACGAAATGGGTGAGGAGCAAAGCCCGTGCCGTGAGTTGTACTTGGCTTCTCATACGACAGTGAAGTATTCGCTTGAATTAAAACGGAACAAGGATGCATCGATCTCGAACCTTGTTTGTAGGGACAACGGTCGTCGAGCCTATCAATTGAAAGTTAGTTTATTTCGAAGGCTCGTCACTCTCCAGCTCGCAGTTGATTTCACCACCCAAAAGAATTGCAGCCCCGGTGAGATAAAACCACAACATCAAGATGATCAAGGCCCCGAGCGATCCGTAAGTCGCACTGTAGGAATTGAAAAAATGCAGATAGAGTCTGAAGCCCAGCGAGACGAGCATCCATAGAATCACTGCGGTCACTACTCCCGGTGAAAACCACCGTCGCCGGAAATCAGAAGCGGGTAAGCCTGAGTCGCGCCGCCGTGCTGAAACGTTAGGACCGAATTGATAAATAAGGGAGAAGGCGATAAAGACGAACGCCAGCGAGATTGGCCACTGCAAGATCTTCCAGGCGATGGTGAAGGCGTCGCCTTCGTGGACTAACGTGGCGACAAACTGGCCGAGTTGGCCTCCATAAAGCACAATCAGCAATGCAGAAATAATCAGAACCGCGATAGCGATCGTCAATGCTATGGAAATCAACCGCACCTTCCACCAGGGGCGCGTTTCGGGCACATCGTAAGCAGCGTTAAGGGCCTGCGCCAGAGCATTCAGGCCACTGGAGGCGGCCCATAAAGCTGCCAATAAGCCGAACCACAACTTGCCTCCGCCTCGTGCGTTGGTGACTTGATCGATCGTTGCCACTACCAACTGGAGTGCGGCCCCCGGAATGACACTGCCCAGATAAGTAATCAACTTGTGACGCAGATGTGAACCCGCGCCCGCCATGTAACCAAAGAGTGTAATCAGGAAAAGTAACAGCGGGAAAAGTGAGAGAAGGAAGTAGTAGGATAATTGTGCGGCGCGGCCGAGGATCTCATCCTCTTGAGCGCGGGCCCAAACACGGGCTAGGAATTCTTTTGAGAGCAATCGCCTGAACACAGAAGTGTCATGCGCAACGCTATTTCACCATCGTGCCGGTGCGGCGCCAGCGCGTGTTAGTGAAGAAATCCAGCGGGCTGCCGAATGATTTGGTTTCGTCGTAGGACCAATAAACGAACATGGCCCGGCCAATGACCAGTTCGCGCGGCACGTAGCCCCAGGCCCGGCTATCGAGACTATTGTCTCGATCGTCGCCCATCACAAAGTAGGAGTTGGCGGGAACCTTCGCCGGCTTCCCATTAACGGCAAAGTTAAAATCCGCACTGGCGCTAACGTCCTGGCCGCGACGCGCAGCTTCGACTCTGTTGGCAAAGTAATACACGTCGTACAATTCGTTGCCCTGTCGCGGAGTATCCTCGACGATCTCCAGCGGCGCTTTCTCATTAACGTTGCGGACGACGATTATGTGTTCCGGCAGCGGTTGTCCATTGACGAAAACGCGCAGTCCTTTCACCTCAACTACGTCTCCGGGCAAGCCAATCACTCGCTTTACGTAATTGACTTTGAATGGAATGTTATCTTCGTCCCGATCACGTTCGGGATTAAAAGGGTTGCCGGGATACTTGAAAACAATGATATCGCCACGCCTGATTTCGCGCTGGGGAAGCAGAGGCAGGCGAGGGCCGGGTGCGAAAATGAACTTGTTCACCAGCAGATGATCGCCAACGACGATCGTGTTCTGCATCGAGCCGGTAGGAACTTTGACGGCCTGCACGATGAACGTCATGCCGAACAAAGCCATAATGACAGTGACTACCGCGGATTCGAAGTATTCGCGGAGCAAGCCTCTGGGCGGACCAGTTGGTTCGGCCTCGACCTTCGTTTCAACTTCACGACCGTTCGATCTAACCGGACGAGAAGCAAACGAGCCGGGCTTCGCGGCTGTCTTTTCTTCAGTCGTGATGGTTGATTCGCTCATTGCGGACATCGTAGAGGGTGGCAAGCTTCACGGTCAAGCCGCCTTAGATTTGCTTACGTTCCATTTGTTTCAAGGCCGCTTGCGCGGCCGCCGCTTCGGCCGCCTTGATAGTTGGTCCTTCACCACGCGCGGTGCCGTCGTTCCACTTTAGTTCGACATGGAACATGCGCCGGTGAGGCGGACCCAGCGTCTCGATTACGGTGTACTGCGGTCCAGGCTGACGAATCGCCTGTAGCTTCTCCTGCAGACTGGTTTTTGGATCGGCCGCGGCCGCGGCGATCGGGTCCGCGGCGCGAAGTTCCGGGCCCAGCGCCAGTACCACGAAAGTTTTCGCGGCTTCCAGGCCGCCGTCAAGAAAGATCGCTCCGGTTACTGCTTCAAACACATCCGCCAATAGAGCGTGCTTGCTGCGCCCGCCGCTTTTCTCTTCCCCCCGGCCGAATCGCACGAAATCCCCCAGGCGCAAGTCCGTGGACGCCTTTGCCAGAGTTGGTTCGCTGACCAGCCGGTGCTTCATGCGCGACAATTCACCTTCGCTCGCTCCGGGATACGATTTGAAAAGATAATCAGCCACCACCAGGCCCAGGATCGAATCTCCGAGGAATTCGAGCGCCTCGTTGTGCAGATTGCGCGCGTCGTGTTGTGCGCGCGGCGCAACTTGTTCGTGCGCCCACGAGCGGTGGGTCATTGCTTGCGCCAGCAAAGCAGCATTCTGGAATTGGTAGCCGAGGATTTCCTCAAGCTCATCTGGTCTTTGCAGCTCGGAAGTTTTCACGAAAGATAATTTTAGCAAAACGCCGAATGCAGCGTCGAAGTGACGATGCATTCGGCGTTAAAGATCAGAGACCAAGCGTTCGGATTGTGGCGGCCGAGCTCCAATTCACCTGAATTATCCGCGGCGATGATTCGCACGCGGCTTTTTGATCGGCGTCGGACTGGCGGCCGGCTTCGCTGTGCCTGTTCCGCTGGCCGTCACCGAACCTGTCTTGTTCTGGCCGCCGTTCGTGGCACCACCGCTACCTGTCTTGTTCGCGCTTCCGTTTGTTCCGTTCGACGAGGCCCCACTGGTCGGAGATCCGGTGGTAGCTGGTGTCGATGACGGCGTACTCGGCAGCGAAGTCAGCGGCGTCGGCAGATCCGGGATAGGTTTAGTCAAAATCCCGGCAATCATTTCGTTGAGGCCCGCCGGGGACTTATTGCGATCCGTATAAAGGCCGGTCAGCACATCCATGACGGCCTTCTTGTTCGCCGCATCAGAGCTGAGAGCAGCGGCCCGCGCCAGCGCGTCAATCTGACGGTCAATCATCTGGTTTATGTTCGCCAGCGCTAGTTTACTTTCCGGACTCTCGGTTGTGTATTTCGCTTTGTATTCCTCCGAAAGCTTGGCGATTGGTCCTTCGCCGTATGCGCCGGCCAATTCAGCATAGACCTGCGGGTTCTTTTTCAGATCGCTTTCAAAGCGAACGGCTTTCAACAGGTAAGGAATCGCATCTGTTGGAGAATTCTTGATAACCGACTTTCCGATTACGTAATTCAGATATGCCAGGGCCTGATCTTTAGAAGCCAGCGGCGCGAAGGGCTTGCCTGCTTCGATCATCGTGATCGCCTTCTTGGCGTAATCGGCCGATTCGTTGAGGAGAGCTGGGTCACCTAAACCGGCCAGACCCATGACGACGTATATGGCCGAGTTGTCTGGGTCAGTTGCCACGATCTGCTTGCCAAGTCTGATTTGGTCAGCATACTTCTTATTCTTATAGGCATCGTCAAATTGCTTATTGACCGAGTTGGTGGCCTGCAACTTGTCGTAAGCATCTGCGAAGTTCTTCAGGGCTTTCGAATACTGATCTTCAGTTGTACAGGTCGCCAAATAATCCTTGGCCGCTTGATATGCCACATCCTGATGATCTTTCCGGTTGTCGTACCACTTTTGATAAGTAGCCGATTTGAACTCGTCAGTGCATTCTTTGGTTTGGGACAAGGTCGGTGCAGCAAACACAGCGAACATCCCCGCGAGTGCCAATAGGTTGATAGTTCGTTTCATTGTTAAGTTAAAAGCCTCCGATCGGTTTCCTTCTTCTGCTAATTCTTTTGACGCCACCTGCCGGTAGTTGTTCCAACCGCCGCCAGCTTAAGATGCAATTCGCGCGCCGTTCGTTGTCACATCGAGAACGCGAACCGCCGTCTCATGCGCGTAGGAGTTCATTGTCACAAACGAAGCGGCAATAATCAGGCAAGAGCGGCGATGTGTCAAGCCTTAATCCGCGCAAGTCCCAATCGTCGCGGCATCGCAGCAAAAATGCCGAACTCTCGCAAGAAAACACGAGAGTTCGGCATTGCCAGTTTTGTCGCGAAATCAGTCGCGGGCTCTTATTTCCAGCTTACTGCTGATTTGGTTGAATACGCCTTGGCCGGCCGTCGTTGGTGTCATTGCCGTCCATTTTTGCCGGAGGTTTGGCCGGCGTCTTGGGCTTGTTATCGACGGGCATCGAAGTCGTTTTGACCTTGCTCTTTTCGGTCGCCGGCGGATTGTTGACACTCGGATTGGCGGTCGCAGTATCTGTCTTGACGGCCGCATTGTCGCTATTCTCCTCGGCTTCAGTCGCCGCCTTCGTTTCCTTGGCCTCTTCGTTCAGCGCGTTAGCTTTCTTGTCACGTCCGCCGTTAGGCGTCGCTTCGTCGTCCGAGCTTTCGGCAATCTGGAAATTGATCTGAGTGCCAAAGCGCGAACTGAGAGCGCGATAGATATTGCCGGCAACGGCCGCGGGCAGGTGTCCGTGCGCATCCGCCCCGCGCGTGATCACCACGATCGCAAGGCGCGGATTGACGACTGGAGCGTAAGAGGTGAACAGGCCCAGCCATGATCCTTGTCCAATGCAAGTGCCCGTCTTTCCGGCCACCGTCTGCTCGGGCCGATAGGCTTTCTTGCCGGAGCCGTAGTTGACTGCGCCAATCATTCCGGGAACCATGCGTTTCCAGGCATCATTGTCGATATTGATTCTGCGACGCAGTTCGGTCTTAAAGGCCGAGTTCTCCTCCACCGTTCGAGGTACGTGGGGAACCAGCAACTTGCCACCGTTGGACATAGCTGAAACCAGGGCCGCCAATTGAATCGCGGTTACCTCGAAATCGTCTCCATGGGAACTCATATGGTTTACCGCGTATCCCGATTTGAATAAGGGCACCTTTCCCGGAGACTCGTTCACATAATTGATTCCAGTTTTTTCGCCCAGGCCCAACTCGCGAGCGTAGGAGACCATCTTGTCGAAACCGACCTGGCCGCCGACATGTTGGAAGTACTGATTGTTTGAATAGGCCAACGCATCGGTCAGATCGATCCGATAGTTGCTTCCGTCGCTGACGGTTTCGATCGGCTGAATAACCTTCTCACACAGGCCGGCAACTCCGGTTACCAGCTTGATCGTCGAGCATGGCTTGAAACCGCGACGCAGCGCCCAGTCCTGATTAACGACCGTGTATACGCGCCCGGTTTTGGGATCCATCACGACTACAGTGCCGGCATGATGGCCGAGGGCCGCGACTGCTGCGTTGCGCACTTCCAAGTCCTCACCCAGACTATTGTCTTTGGCGATATTAGCTTCGGCTTCGTTGCGCATCCCTTCGTCGATGGCGCGTTGTCTGGCAATCGCTGCCTGCCGCGCGGCTTCAGCGCGTCGCCGGGCTTCTTCCATCTCTCGCCGGTGCTTGGATCCAAACCGGCGCATTTCCGCGGCTCGCTCACGCTTGCTGAGCTTGTGACCTGCTCGCTTTTCGAGTTTGGCGATATATGCCGCTTGCTCGCGAGCATCGCGCTGGCGTTCCGCGCGCATTTCGCGCTTCGACAAACGCACCCGGCCACCGCGACGGCCGGAACGCGCCAGCTCCCGGCGCTCCCGTTTCGATAATCTGCCGCCGCGCGCTACTGCTTTGCGCGCAGACCGGCCTCGCGAATGTCTTCCGCGTGCGGCTGTTTCGACTGTAACTGAACCAATTAGTGCGAAGAGGATGAAGAGGCTGAATGTAACACGTGCGACCTTAGGGGAACTTTTAAAATTCATCGGCAAACTCCCTCGTTAAGAAAATGCTATCGCAAGAACAGTGAAGCGGAATTAAATGAAACTTTCGCTGCTTTGATTTGCGCGTCGGGGGGCGACGTGCGGCTCGTCCTAGTAAGCTTTAGAAACTGTTACGGGCGCTAACTTCTTGCAACCAAACTCCCAAGTTCTATTTCCGCCGCCAGCCGTAAAGTGAGACGGGAGTTGCTCCCGCGGGCAGCCTCTGGGGAGTTTGCTTTGAGGCCGGGCCAACTATAACATCAGAGCAAGGAAACGGCAACCCGAATTTCGCACGCCTCGGTTTCAGTTGGGCAGGTATTGGCGCGCGTTTTGCTACCAGAAAAAGGATTTGTCGAGATTGCTAAACAGCTTTCGCGTTCGCCTGTTGCTCTTGCTGGCAGCGCTTCTGGTGCTCACCCTGAGCGTCCAGTACTACGTCAATCTGAGGTCAGTACGCAGCAATACTCAGTTCATCGTCGAGCAACAACGAGCGATCATGGCGGGAGTCGCGCTCGGAGTGAATAGCCTTTCGAGTGGTTTGTATCTCGATCAGATGCGCGACCAGGCTCAGCAGCCATTGCTCGGCGAGCAGGCTGATCGAGTTAAGAACGTGCTCATCGTCGACGATCAGGGAAACATCAAAGACAGCTTGGATAAGAATCAAATCCCTCAGGAGAACGCCGATAAATCCATTCGTTATATGAAGGTCAAGGACGTTTCCTTACCGCCGTTGACGAGTGCCGTTGAACTCCCCTCGGAAAATGCTCAACTGCCGGAAGGCATGGCAATCGGACGCCAGTCCACCGCCGGAGCGTTCTATATTCCCGTCGAGACAGACAAAGGGCGTCGTTACGTAATCGTCGTGCTCGGATCGACAAATAGTCTAATGACAATCTTGCGGCGTCAGGCGCGGCGGTCGCTGCTTTACACGCTTGGTGTCTTGCTCGTGACCACTTGCTTGACCGGGCTCGTGGTGTGGCGCTTCACGCGCCCGATCAAGTATCTCTCGATCGGCGCTCGTCGCATCGCTGGTGGCGATTTCGCTTTCCAGGTCCCTACCAGGGGCCGCCATGACGAAATGGGAGAACTTACGGAGCTCTTCAATGAAATGACGGTCAAGCTCGGCCGCACGCGCGAACTCGAGGCCCAACTCTACAATGCTGAGAAAGCCGTAGTCGTAAGTCGACTCGCCTCCGCAATCGCGCACGAAATCAGAAATCCTTTGAACTATATTAATCTGACCCTGGATCATCTGCGTGAGATTTTCGCGCCCAGAGATCCGGAAAAACAAGAGAAATTCAACAGCCTGACTAAACAACTGAAGCTGGAAGTTGCGCGTATCAACAGCCGGATCACAGAGTTTCTTAATTATTCTCGTCCGCCGAAACTTGACCCTCAGCCCGTCGATCTGTTCGCTGCCGCGAGTGATGCCATGCGTATCTTTGAAGTTCAGGCCGCGGAGAGCAATGTCGAAGCGCGCGTTGATAGACAAGGGAATGTTCCGCGGGTGATGGCTGACGGGGAATCGTTACGGTCAGCGTTGATTAATCTGATTATCAATGGTTTTCAAGCGATGGACGGCTCTGGTGGTAAGCTATCAGTGGTTTTATCAGGCGAAGACGATGGCCGCCGGGCTCGTATCGAAGTTATCGACACCGGTCGGGGCATCGCGCCCGAAGACATTTCAAAAGTCTTCGAGCCATATTATTCAACCAAAGAGACGGGGACCGGCCTCGGCCTGGCCATCGTTAAGAAAGCTGTCGACGACCATCACGGGACGATTTCGGTGAAATCAAAGGTCGGCGAAGGTACGACATTCACGATCACGCTGCCGGCAGCGGTAGTCTAACGCTTAGAAGCGGGCTACTGCCCGCCGTTTCGGGAAACGAAAAGCGGTAAATAAATCACCGCACTCCAAAATCATGGCACGCAAAACCATACTCGTTGTAGACGACGAAAAACCGCAACGCGACATTCTTCAGGAGATTCTGACTGCCGCCGGCTACGATGTCACTTCGGCTGCTTCCGGCGAAGCGGCGCTGAAGTTCGCCAAAGAACGCAGCTTCGATTTGGCCCTGACGGATCTGAAGATGACCGGCATGGACGGCATCGAACTCCTGCAGCAACTGCTGGCGCTCGACTCTTCGATCATCGTCATTCTTCTGACCGCGCACGGTACGATCGATTCCGCCAAAGACGCGCTCCGGCGCGGGGCTTTCGATTATCTTCAAAAACCTTTCGAACGCGATGCCCTGCTGGGGACAATCAAACGGGCGCTGGGAAACCTCGACCGAATAGATGTTGAAATCATTTCCGCTTCGCCAAAAATGGAAGCGGTTAAGAAAATGATTTTAAAGGTCGCCCGATCGAACTCAACGGTTCTGGTGCGCGGCGAGTCCGGTACCGGCAAAGAGCTGATTGCCCGCGCGATTCACAACCAGTCACCGCGCTCATCCGAAATGTTTCAGGCCGTGAACTGCGCCGCAATCAATGAAAACCTGCTGGAGTCGGAATTGTTCGGTCACGAGAAAGGCTCATTCACTGGCGCGCACGTGGACAAGAAAGGGCTGTTCGAAGTCGCCGATCGCGGCACGCTTTTTCTTGACGAGATTGCCGAACTTGACGTCAGTATGCAGGCCAAACTCCTGCGTGCTTTGCAGGAACGAAGAGTGCGCCGCGTCGGCGGCACTTATGAAATTCCGGTGGACGTTCGGGTCATCGCCGCTACCAATCGCGATCTGCGGGCAATGGTTGCCGACGGGCGTTTTCGCGATGACCTCTATTATCGCCTCAACGTGCTGTCGGTTGATGTGCCGCCCCTGCGCGAGCGGCGCGAAGATATTCCGGTCCTCATCGACTACTTCCTGAAGAAGCATACCCGCAATACTTCGCGGCTGGTGAAGGGCCTGACCACTGAGACCCGGCGCATTCTGATGGACTATGGCTGGCCGGGAAACGTGCGGCAACTCGAGTCTGCGATTGAACGCGCGATCCTGCTTTGCGAAGGAGACATGATTGTCCCCGACGACCTGCCGACCGAAGTCCGGCAGGAATCGCAGACCGCGGTTACGGGTGGTTTCAAATTACCGGCCGAGGGAATTTCATTCGAAGAAGTCGAAAAGAACTTAATCCTCCAGGCCATGGATCAAACCGACTACAACATCACCAAGGCGGCAAAGCTGCTCGGTCTTACTTTTCGCACGCTGCAGTACCGGCTGGAGAAGTTTGGAATCAAGAAGAACGATGGCAAGGGAGCGGATGAAGAATGAATCG
>WNFQ01003177.1_pt1 | contig 15874 bp, 17 predicted proteins | sample 5400171 | NCBI WGS metagenome assembly WNFQ01 (sample SAMN13153356, study PRJNA577476) | soil metagenome | isolation source: 20 cm soil under Madrone tree | place: USA:California | collected 2016-06-14 | reverse complement strand
GTCCGTGTCACGTGATTCCCACGTCGATGTTGGATAATCAGGCCCGGATGGCGGGGCCGGAGAAAAAGAAGATTCTCGTCGTCGAGGACGAGAAGGACATCCGCGAGCTGGTTCGGTACAACCTGGAGCAGGAGGGTTTCAGCGTCCTCGAGGCGGAGGAGGGCGAGTTCGCATTGGCGCTCGTCCAGCGCGAGCGGCCGGCGCTCGTCATCCTCGACATTATGCTGCCGGGCATGTCGGGGCTGGAGATCTGCCGCGCCATCCGACTCGGTGACGAGACCGCCCGGCTGCCGATCCTGATGCTCACCGCGAAGGCGGCCGAGGTCGACAAGGTCGTAGGCCTCGAGATGGGCGCCGACGACTACGTCACGAAGCCGTTCAGCCCGCGCGAGCTGATCGCGCGGGTCCGCGCCGTCCTGCGGCGTGCGCTCGGGCCGGAGCTCGACCGCCCGCACGAAATCTACCAACGTGGCCGTCTCCGCATCGATTTCGACACCTACCAAGTGTACCTCGACGATCGCGAGGTCGAGCTCAGTCTCCGCGAATTCGAGCTCTTGGCGTTCTTCGTCCGCCACCCGAACCGCGTCTTCGAGCGCGCGCAGCTCCTCGACATGGTCTGGGGGCGGGACACGTACGTCGAGCCGCGAACGGTCGACGTACACGTGCGGCGCCTGCGCATGCGCATCGAGCGCGACGACGCTCATCCCGAGCTGATCGTCACGTTGCGCGGTGTCGGCTACAAGTTCAACGATGCCGCGCTCGACGTCTAGACTCGCGGTCTACCTCCTCGTACCGTACCTCGTCACGGTGCCGCCGCTCTTGCTGGTGGCTTACCTGGTCATCCGCCACGCAGTCGAGTCGACGGCGACGCCGATGGCCGGCGCTGCGGCGATTCAGCAAGCCCGCAGCATCGCCGCACACGTCCCGCCGCGGCTCGAAGGGCGCCCGCTCGAAGACTGGTGCCGCGATCAGGTGCGCGGCAGCGCCACGCGCCTCACGATCATCGACGCGACCGGCGTCGTCCTGTGCGACAGCGAAGCGGACCCGGAACAGATGGAGAACCACCTCGACCGTCCCGAGGTGCAAGCGGCGCTCGCGCGGGGCGAGGGTCTCGACCGGCGGACGAGCGCCACCGTACATCGCCCGCTGCTGTATGCCGCGATTCGCGTCGGTGACGGCGCCGACCTGCAGTTCGTGCGCGTTGCGACGCCGGCGGCATTCGTCGCCGGTCCCGATCGCCAGCTGGGAACGATCGTGCTCCTCGGCGTCATCGCCAGCATCCTCGCGGGGTTCCTACCGGCGCTCTACGTCGCCAACACGATCGGCGGGCGCCTGGGGCACATGGTCCGGTTTTCGCGCAGCGTCGCCGGGGGCGACTTCTCCCCGCGGCTCGCGATCATGCGCCGCGACCAGCTCGGCCTCCTCGAGAGCAATCTGAACGAGATGAGCGGGCGCCTGCGGGCGTCGTTTCTCGAGCTACGTGAGGAGAGCGAGAAAGTCGGCGGCATCTTGCGGGCGATGGTCGAAGGCGTGGTCGTCGTGTCGGCCGGCGGCGAGGTGGTGCTCATCAACCGCCGCGCCGAGGACATCTTCGGCCTCGACACGGGTCCCGACTACCGTGGCCGCCATCTCGTCGAGATGTGTCGCGACCCCGAGCTCCAGGATCTCTTGCGCTCGCTCGCGAAGTGGAACGGGACGGAGCCGGCGGTCTGCGAGATCGCGCTGGCGGATCCGGACCGGCGGGTGCTCGCGGTCAGCGTGTCGCCGATCCGTGATCCGAGCTCGGCGATGGCGACGGCGTTCGTCATGGTCTTTCACGACATCACGGACTTGAAGAAGCTCGAGACCATGCGGCGCGACTTCGTCGCCAACGTCTCGCACGAGCTGCGCACACCGCTCACCGCGATCCGCGGCTACGCCGAGACGCTGCTCACCGGCGCCCTCGAGGACCGCGAACGCGCGCGGCAGTTCCTGTCGGTGATCGATCGCCACTCGGAGCGTCTGAGCCGGCTCATCGACGATCTCCTGACGCTCTCCGATCTCGAGCTCGGGAAAACCTCGCTCAAGAAGGAGCCGGTGCATCTCGAGACACTGGTCGAAGAGGTCGTCGAGGTACTGCGCGAGAAAGCGCGGCGCGGCGGCGTCGCGCTCGAGACTCACATCCCGCCCGAGCTGCCGCTCGTGCTCGGCGACGCCGACCGCTTGCAGCAGGTGCTGATCAACTTGACCGACAACGCGATCAAGTACAGCGCCAGCGGTGGCCGGGTGCGGATCAGCGCCGCTGCGGGATCGGACGGCCCGACGCCGACGGTGGAGGTGAGCGTCGAGGACAAAGGCATCGGCATTCCGGCGACCGACCTGCCGCGGCTCACGGAGCGCTTCTACCGCGTCGACAAAGCGCGCTCGCGCGAGCTCGGCGGCACCGGTCTCGGCCTCGCGATCGTCAAGCACATCGTGCAGGCGCACGGCGGCAAGCTCGAGATTCGCAGCGCTCTGAACGTCGGCACGACCGTGAAGTTCTCGGTGCCCGGATGGTCGCGCCAGACGCGCGCGATGGGCGCGTGAGGCTGCCGACCTGAGCAGGTCCGCGGGCGTCCGTCTTCGGAAGGCGTTGACGGACTTCGGGAACGTTTACGGCCGTGGTGCGTCCTTGTACTGGACGGCGTACGCGAGCTTCCCGGCCTTCGAGCTCGTGTAGGGACGACTCAGCTTCGCGAACTCGCCGTCGATCTCCCGCGCTCCGGCGTTCAATGCGGTGATCTTGCTGAGCTCGAGCGTCGTCGCGACGTGGCACCTGAGCGCGAGCTCCGCCTGGAACGGATCCGCGAGGGCATCCACGTTGCCCGTCGCCGAAGGAACACAGATCCCCGAGCTCTCGACGTCGAAGCTCTGCGCCAGCAGGTCGCCGATGCGCGGCACGCCGATCGCGAGCGCGCGCTCGGCACGGCACAGCGCCGCCTGCTGGACGCACGTCGCGATCTCGGCGGCCGACGCGAGCGACACGCCCGCGTTCTGCGTACAGCTCTCGGCGATGGTGTCGAACCCGAACACCGCGGTCGACCGCAAGACAGACAGCGGCACGCGCGCTTCGCCGCAGAGCGCGAGTCTCGCGGACCGGATGACTGCCGCCTTGCACGTCGAAGAGGGCGCGCTCTATTGCGCGGGCACGGTCGCGCTCGGCGGCGATGAGTTCTGCTTCGCGCCCCCGGACAAGCTCACTGCGAAATGCGAAGCGAGTGTCGCGAAGGCCGTGCGGAAGCTCGCCGGGTGCACGAGCAAGTGCGAGATCGCGCAAGCGGACGACGCTCTCAAGACGATGTCGTCCGACAAGCTCGCGTGCGAGGTCGGCCTCCCGAAGTCGTGCCGGCAGAAATACGACGCGACGAGCGCCAGGCTCGAGGCCGCCGAGGGTTGTCCCGGGTGCCTCGCGTCTCCTGCACGGGCCGCGGTTGCGGATGCGGCGCGAAGGCTTCTCGATCAGCTGCAGCCCCAGATCTACTGCGCGGGTACGACGCCGCTTCCGTAGGCGTGGTGTTGGCGTTGCGGATCCACGCGCAACATCGCGTTAACTCAGGCCCGCAACGAAAAATCAACATTGCCGTAACCGATCCGCAACATCGAGCCTCCATAAGGGTGCGGCGTAGCGATTTCACGAACGACGACGACGATCGTCGGCGAAATCACAGAGGGGGACCAGCATGGGTAAACGGGTATTGGCATTCGTTGCCATCGCCGTCACGCTGTGCAGCGCAACCGTCTCGCGTGCGCGCGACTTGGGCGACATCCTCGTCGAGAAGGGTCTCATCACGCCGGAGGAGCTTCGCCAGGCGCGCGAGGAGGACAAGCAGAAGGTGGCAGCCGAGGAGTCGCGGCGGGAGATGATCGTCGCGAAGCTGCCGAAGTGGTTGGACATGTCGACGCGCGCAATCGCTTTCGGTTTCGCGCGCGCGTTGGGTTGAACATCACGCCCAGTGACGAGGTCTCCGCGACGTTCCGCCTCGCCAGCGGCGATCCGAACGACCCGATCTCAGCGAATCAGACGTTCAACGGCACCTTCACGAAAAAGTCGGTCAACTTCGACCAGGGCTTCTTGACGCTGCGTCCAGGCAAGTCGGTCGGCCTCGAGCCGGGGTGGGTATGGATGACGCTCGGTAAGTTCGGCGTCAACGCCTACCGCGTGTCGGAGCTCGTCTGGGACGACGACCTCACGCCGGAGGGCGCGACCGAGACGGTCGCCTTGGTCGATCAGCGCGACGGGTTCCTGCGCGGTCTCAAGGTGAACGCGTTCCAGTGGATCGTCGACGAGGTGTCGAACAGGGTCGACCCGAACATGGTGGGTGGGCAGATCGTCAGCGACATGGCGGTCAACGACGACGTGAAGATGACGGTCGGCTTCGCCGACTACGATTACGAGAATCTCAACCAGGTGGCGCGGAAGTTCCTCGAGAAGACCAGCAGCTCGTTCAACAATAGCCTCGCCAACAGCAATCGCCTCGAGCACTTCAGCGATGGCAAGATCAGCGGGTATCGCTCCGACTTCAACCTCATCGAGGCGAACGGCGAGGTGAACTTCGCCGACGTCTTCGGCGTAGTGCCAGCGGGGTTGTTCGGCGACCTCGTCTACAACACCCAGGCGTCGGGGAGAAATCTCGGCCTCGCCGTCGGCGCCGGCATCGGCAAGAGCGGGCGCGATTGGTATCACGACAATCTCAAGGCCGTAGGTGATTGGGCGTTCTCGTACACCTACGAGTGGGTCGAGCAGGACGCGGTTCTCTCGATTTTCAGCTACAGCGACATCGATTACGTGCAAGAGACCGCGACGCAGAAGGGGAGCACGAACGTCGCCGCGCACATCCTGCGCGGCGACTACATGCTGTTCCCGAACTTCCAGCTCACGGCCAAGGTGCACATGATCAACGCCCTCGATCGCGGCGCCTCGAACGCGAAGCTCGTCGGCAATCCGACGCTCTTCCGCACGCAGCTCGACGCTACGGTGAAGTTCTGAAGGCGGTTACGGAAAGGAGATCGACCATGATGCGAATGCTCGTCCGCGGAGGGGTCGCGGCACTCCTCCTCGGCATCGTTTCGTCGGGAAGCGCGTCGGCGCAGCTGCAGCTGAACGGCGCCGGTGCGACTTTCCCGTACCCGATGTACTCGAAGTGGTTCAACCAATACATTCAGGTCGATCCGGACGTGCGCTTCAACTACCAATCAATCGGCAGCGGTGGCGGCATCAAGCAGATCACCGAGCAGACGGTCGACTTCGGCGCCAGCGACGGCCCGATGACCGACGAGCAGCTGCGCGCCGCGCCCGGCAGGATCCTCCACTTCCCGACGGTCATGGGCGCAGTCGTGATCACGTACAACGGCGAGGGGCTCAAGACCGGGCTGAAGCTCACGCCGGAGGCGATCGCCGGCATTTTTCTCGGCAAGATCACCAAGTGGAACGACCCGGCGCTCGCGGCGGCGAATCCCGGCGTCACGCTGCCGCCGCGCGACATCGTCGTCGTCCACCGCTCCGACGGCAGCGGCACGTCCTACATCTTCACCGACTTCTTGAGTAAGGTGAGCCGCGAATGGAGCAACAAGGTGGGGAAGGGGACGTCCGTCAGCTGGCCGGCCGGGCTCGGCGGCAAAGGCAACGAGGGCGTCACCGGTCTCGTGAAGCAGACGCCGTTCTCGCTCGGGTACGTCGAGCTGATCTACGCGCAGTCGAACGGCCTCCCGTTCGCCGACGTGAAGAACAAATCGGGTTCCTTCGTGACCCCGTCGCTCGACTCCGTCACCGTCGCCGCGGCGGCGCTCGCGAACACGATGCCCGACGACTTCCGCGTCTCCATCACCGATGCACCGGGTGCGGGTGCGTACCCGATCTCCGGCATGACGTGGCTGCTCGTATACGAGAAACAGAGAGATGCCGCGAAAGGGAAGAAGCTCGTCCGCTTCCTCGAATGGATGATGCATGAGGGGCAGAAGGAGGCGCCGGCGCTGCACTACGCGCCGCTGCCGGCGGAGGTCGTCGCCAAGGAAGCGGTGGCGCTGCGTGCGGTGACCGGTCCGGATGGCACCGCGCTCGCCTCGCGTTGACCGGAGGATCGATCGTATCTCGTGATGGGTTCCGCACATCCGATCGAGCCGCCGATCGGAACGAAGATGGAGAGCCAATCGCTCGACGCTCCCTGGATGGCGACCGTGACGAACGCACGGCGCCCCACGTCGCGGCGTCCGAACCTGGGCGACCGCGTGTTTCGGGTGCTGACGACCGGACTCGCGCTCACGCTGCTCGCGGTGGTGGGTTCGGTCGTCGCCGTTCTCTGCTACGAGTCCGCTGACGCGATCCGTACGTTCGGTGCCGCGTTCGTCACGACGTCCAAGTGGGATCCGGTGGCGCGCGAGTTCGGCGCACTGCCGTTCATCTACGGTACGCTGGTCTCCTCGCTCTTGGCGTTGGCGCAGGCGGTGCCGCTGAGCATCGGAACTGCGCTGTTCCTGAGTGAACTGGCGCCGTCTTGGGTGCGGGCGCCGGTCTCGTTCCTGGTCGAGCTCTTGGCGACTATTCCGAGCGTCGTTTACGGTCTCTGGGGGATTTTCGTGCTGGTGCCGTGGATGCGGAGCTACATCGGTCCGGCACTGCAGGGCACGCTCGGATTCCTCCCGCCTTTCGCAGGGACGAACTACGGCGTCGGCATGCTCACGGCCTCCATGATCCTGGCGGTCATGATCGTTCCGTACATCACCTCGGTCGCGCACGAGGTGTTCCAAGCGGTGCCGTCGGCGCAGCGCGAGGCGGCGCTCGCGCTCGGCGCGACGCGCTGGGAGATGATTCGCCTGGCGGTGCTGCCGTACGGACGGACCGGCCTCATCGGCGCGATCATGCTCGGCCTTGGCCGCGCGATCGGCGAGACGATGGCGGTGACGATGGTGATCGGGAACCGCGCCGACATGTCGCTCTCGTTGTTCGCGCCGGCGAGCACCATGGCGAGCATCATCGCCAACGAGTTCACCGAGGCGACATACGATCTCTATGTGCAGGCGCTGGTCGAGATCGGCCTCGTACTGCTCATCGTGACCGTGGTCGTCAACGTGCTGGCGCGCCTCCTCGTGTGGCGCGTCGCCGCGCCGGCGACGGGAGGGGTGCGGTGAGCCTGGCGGCGAGACGGCGCATCGCCGACCGCGTGGCGCGGGCGATGACTGTCGCATGCACGGCGGCGGTTCTGGCGCCGCTCGTGCTGATCATCGGCTATCTGCTCACGAAGGGCGTGACGTCCCTGAACCTCGATTTTTTCACGCAGCTCCCGAAGCCCGTTGGCGAGACCGGCGGGGGCATGGCGAACGCGATCGTCGGCACGCTGGTGCTGATCGGTCTCGCCTGCGTGCTCGGGCTGCCGATCGGCATCGGCACCGGCGTGTTCCTCGCGGAGTACGGCCACAGCCGACTCGCGCCGCTGGTCCGCTTTTGCGCCGACGTACTGAACGGAGTACCGTCGATCGTGATCGGCATCTACGCCTACACGCTGATCGTGCTGCCGTGGAAATCGTTCTCGGCATACGCCGGCGGGTTCGCGCTCGCCGTCATCATGCTCCCGATCGTCGCGCGGACGACGGAGGAGATGCTGCGGCTCGTGCCCGCGAACCTACGCGAGGCGTCGCTCGCCCTCGGCGTGCCGGCGTGGCGGACGACGTTGCGCGTCATCATCCGCACCGCGCGCGGGGGCATCATCACCGGTGCCATGCTGGCGATCGCGCGCGTCTCCGGCGAGACGGCGCCGCTCCTCTTCACCGCGTTCGGCAACCAATATTGGCACCACGGCCTCGCCGGTCCGATCTCGTCGCTGCCGGTCCAGATCTACACCTATGCAATCTCGCCGTTCGACGATTGGCATCGCCAGGCGTGGGCAGGAGCGCTGGTGTTGCTGGCGTTGATCGGGCTCACGAGCTTCAGCGTACGCGTCCTCACCCGTGGTCGCTTCCGGATGGTACGATGACGGCACGGCGCGGGCCGCGATGACGGTCGCGCCCACACGGACGAAGCTCGAGGTGCGCCGTCTCGACGCCTGGTTCGGCGCCACGCAGGCGCTCCACGGCGTCGAGCTCGCGATCGCGGAGCACGCCGCGACCGCGATCATCGGTCCCTCCGGATGCGGCAAGTCGACGCTCATCCGCTGCCTGAACCGTATGCACGAGATCGTCCCCGGTGCGCGCGTGAGCGGCGAGGTGCTGCTCGACGGCGGCGACATCTACGGCGTCGGCGTCGATCCCGTCGAGGTACGGGGGCGCGTCGGCATGGTGTTCCAGCGTCCAAACCCGTTTCCGACGATGTCGATCTACGACAACGTCGTCGCCGGCCTGCTCCTCGCCGGCGGGCGACGTTCGCGCGCGGATCTCGACGCGATCGTCGAGCGCAGCCTCAGGCAGGCGGCGCTCTGGGACGAGGTGAAGGACCAGCTCGACGCATCGGGGGTGAGCATCTCGGGCGGCCAGCAGCAGCGCCTCTGCATCGCGCGCGCGCTTGCGGTCGAGCCCGAGGTGGTCCTGATGGACGAGCCGTGCTCGGCGCTCGACCCGATCGCGACCGCGAAGATCGAGGCGCTCATCCACGAGCTCAAGACGCTCTACACGCTCGTGATCGTGACGCACAGCATGCAGCAAGCGGCTCGCGTTTCCGACTATACTGTCTTCATGTACCTCGGCGAGCTCGTGGAGTTCGGCCCTACGGAGCGGCTCTTCACGACGCCGCAGAAGAAAGAGACCGAAGACTACATCACGGGCCGCTTCGGCTGAGGAGATGTCGATGGACGCGCGCCAACACACTGACCGTCACTACGACGCCGAGCTGAAAGAGCTGAACTTGAAGATTCTCGAGATGGGCGGGCTCGTCGAGAAGCAGATCGAGCACGCCGTGCGCGGTCTCGTCGAGCGCGACGATGATCTCTGCCGCATCACGATCGAGCGCGACCACGACGTGAACCGCATGGACGTCGACATCGACGATCTCTGCATCCGCCTCCTCGCCCTCCATCAGCCGGCGGCGAAGGACCTGCGACTCATCACCACCGGCTTGAAGATCACGACCGATCTCGAGCGCATCGGCGATATCGCCGTGAATCTCTGCGAGCGCGCCATCGAGCTCAACAAAGAGCCGCAGCTGAAGCCGTTCATCGACATCCCGCGCATGGCGCAGGTGGCGCAGACGATGCTACGCCAAAGCCTCGACTCGTTCGTCCGCGAGGACGTGGATCTGGCGCTGCGGGTGTGCCGTGACGACGACATCATCGATCAGCTGACGCAACAGCTCTTTCGCGAGCTCATGTCGTACATGGTGGAGGCGCCGCAGACGATCACCCGGGCGACCCGCCTGCTTTTCGTCGCCAAATACCTCGAGCGGATCGCCGATCACGCGACGAACATCGCCGAGATGGTCGTCTTCACCGTGAAGGGCAAGAGCATCCGCCACCTCGACGTGGTGCCCGGCTCCGTCTGAGCGTCGCTACGATTGCGGCGCTACGCCCGCGCCGCGGAGACGCGGCGCGATCTGCGGCGCATCCACGGTGCCGCCGATGACGATCGGTACCGTGAGGGTCTGATCCTGATCGCGCAGCGCCGCGAGCCCCGGCGCGACGTCGAGGAGCGCCGTCGTGAGCGCCGCCGGCAGGTGGACGGAACCGTCGCCATGCAGCTCACGCGCGCCGCTGATGTCGACGCTCGCCCCGGCGACGACGCCGCCGCTCGTGACGTAGACGCGTGACACCCGCCACCCGTCCGGCGTCGACGACGCGGCGACGCGCAGCTCGTCGAAGACGAGGTCCGCGCCGGTCAGCTGCGGTACGTGCGCCGCGATTGCGCCAGCAGTCTCGCCGCGGGCCAGGAGCAGCTGCAGCGGATTCCACCCCGCGGCGCGGCCCCCCCTCACGAGGGCGCGCCCGGCGATCGCGGGAGCGCCGACGGTGCCGGTGATGCGGACGAGGAGATCGGCGGTGCCGCTGATCCGTCCCTGCACGAACGGCAGCGCGCCGGTCGTGAGGCCGCGTCCACCGATCGTCAAGGACAGCGGTCCGGCGGCATCGGTGGCGAACTCGCCTTCCGCGTGGACCGTGCCGCCCGCGATCACGCCATCGAGCGCCACCTGCACACGGCCGTCGGCAGGCGTCGTCGTCCCCGCGAGGTGATCGAAGTGCAGCGCCGCGCCGGGGACGTCGAGCACGAGCGTCCCCTCGACGATCTCGAGCGGCATCGTACCGACGGCGGCGACGACCGGGTCCGGGCGGCCGCCGAGGCGGCCACCGCCGGGTGCCGCCGGCGCCGTGGCGATCCGGATCACGAGGCCGGCGACGCGCAGGCGGCTCACCGTCGGCGTGCCCGCGGCGAGCGAGGCCAAGGGCACCGTGAGCTGCAGCGCGTCCGCGGTAATCGGATCTTTGTCGCCGATGCAGATGCCGTCGAGACCGAGCTCGATGCCGCGAAGATCACGCGTCAGCGCGAAGTGGAGGCGTTCGATCGCGACCGGCTCGCCGAGCGCGGTGGCGGCGCGGCGCTCGAGCTCGACGCGCGCGCGCTCGGCGACGAATCCCACGGCGCCGTACGCGAGCGCTGCGGTCGCGAGGAGGACGCTCGCCGCGATCGCCCAACGGGCGCCGCCGGGACGCGCGCGCTCCGCTGCCGCGGCGGCGATCGTTGCGCGGCGTTCCGCTGCCTCGTCGGCGGGCGGGAGCACGGCGGCCACGGTGTCGAGGCAGGCCCTGCACGACGCCACGTGGCGCTCGACGGCCGCGCGCGTCGCCGAACTGTCGCGACCTTCGATCCACGCCGCCAGTGTCTCTTCGTCGGGACACTCGCGATCGGCGCTGGTACCGGTCACCGTATCTCCTCCACCGTCCGCCGCAAGCGCTCGAGGACGCGGCTCTTCCGCACGTACGCCGCGTTCGCGGTCACACCGAGCGCGGCGGCGACCGCCGGCAGCGACGCGCCGCGGACGAGGTGTAGCTCGACGAGCAGGCGGTCCTTGGGCCCGAGGCTCGCGATCGCGCCGGCGAGCCGCGTCGCCGTCTCCTGTCCTTGGACGCCGAGCTCGGGATCGCCGCCCTCGCTGCGCAGCGCGCGGTGCAAATCCGTCATCGCCGGGCCGTCGTCGTCGAGCGAGACGAGACGCCGCTCGCGCCACAGCATGTCGATCGTCAGCCGGACGGCGACGACGCGCAGCCAGCCGGTGAACGAGCAGCCGTTCCGTCCCTCGAAGTGCCGGAGGCGCCGGCCGTCGTCGCGGAGGAGTGCGAGAAACACCTCGTGCGTCAGGTCGTCCGCGAGGTCGACGCGTCCGCGGGCACGGAGCGCGAGGTAGCGGCTGATCGCGGCGTGCACCGCGGGCGCGTACGTCGCGAAGAGGCGGTCGCGCGCCCCCGGGGCGTCGGCGATGGCCGCCGCGACGAGCGGGTCGCGCGACACCGCATCGTCGGCGGCGCGGTCAGGGTCGCTCGCCATGGCTCCCGCGGCCGCGGCGACCGTAAGATGCGGCGGCGTCCGCCGTCTCAACGTCATGTCGCGCGCGCTCGCCGCCGTCGTCTGCATCGCTCTCGCCTTCGTCGTCATCATGGCGGCGTACCGTCTCGGACGGCGCGCCGGCAAGCGTCAGACGATTCCCTGGCGGCCGATCTTTCAGCTGGTCGAGCACCGTACTCGTTGCCTGCACCACGACCGCGACCGCGTCGTGCGTGAGCTCGGGCCGCCGCTCGGCATTCCGGCCTGGGCATGGAAGGAGCTCTTCGCACTGCGGCGACCGTTGGCGCGGCGGAGCGCAGCAGGACGGTCGGCGGGCCGATGATCCTGGCACTGACGCTTGCCGCCTGCGCCGTCGCGATGGTCGCGTGGGCCGCGTTTCGTCGTGGACGGGGCCGCGACGCGCGCCGTCTGCCGCCTGCGCTCGGCCGCGAGCTGCGCGCGCACAAGCTCGAGTGCTTGGGCGAGCCGCAGGAGCGCGTCGACCTCGAGCTGCGCCTGCTTCTCGGTGACGAGCCGCCCGCACGTGACGCATCGATCATCGACTCGGCAAGAACAGCCGCTCCGCGATCGTGACCGCGCGACGATTCGCGCCCGCGAAGTCGGCCCGGGCGTCTCCGCCCAGCGTGCGCTCGCCGCCCGCAAACGCTTCGCACCAACCCTCGATCTGCTCGGCGTCGACCTCGAGGTGAAACAGCAACCCATACACACGCCGGCCGAGACGAAACGCTTGCACGGGGTACCGCGCGCTCGATGCCAATGCGACGGCGCCGGGCGGCAGCGGCAACGCATCACCGTGCCATTCGAGCGCGGCGAACGGCGCCGCGTCGGCGAACAGCGGATCGTCGCGCACGTCCGCCGTCGGCGCGATGCGGTACCAGCCGATCTCGGGCACGGGCCCGCGCACCACCGCGGCGCCCGCGACCGCGGCAATCAGCTGCGAGCCGAGGCACACGCCGAGCGTCGGCGTATCCGCGGCGATCGCCTCCGCGATGAGCGCGCGTTCGGCGCGCAGCCACGGATGGGCGTCGTCGTCGCCCACGCTCATCGGGCCGCCCATGACGATCAGCCCGTCGTACGGCGCAAGCGCGCGCGGGTGGCGGTCGCCCGCGAACGCGCGCACGACGTCGAGCTCCGCGCCGGCGCCGCGCAGCGCGTCGGCGAAGACGCCGGCATGCTCGAGCGGATGGTGCTGCAAGACGAGGATGCGGGGCGCGCTCACGGCGCTCTTTCACCACGGGTCGCATGCGGCCGCAAGGTGCGTGCTGGTTCTCGGCGGGTGAACGTCGTATGACATGCGACCGCCGCCGATCGAAGGAGACCGTCGTGGCTAGCGCTCTCGAGAACGTTCGCATCCTCGATCTTTCGCGTCAGTTGCCGGGGCCGTTCTGCGCGATGATGCTCGGCGACCTCGGCGCCGACGTCCTCACCATTGCCGCGCCGAACGACCCCCTCGGCGCCGGCATCCCGCTCCTCGCCCGCAACAAGCGTCACATGACGCTGAACCTCAAAGCCGAGGCCGGGCGCGCGGTCTTCGCGCAGCTCGTCGCCGGCGCCGACGTCGTTCTCGAGGGCTTCCGTCCCGGTGTGACGGCCAAGCTCGGGATCGACTATCCACGTCTTGCCGCGGTGAATCCGCGCCTCGTCTATTGCTCGATCTCCGGTTACGGTCAGGACGGACCGTACCGCGACAAGGTCGGGCACGACCTCAACTACATCGGCTACGCCGGTGTCCTCGGCGTCACCGGCACCGCCGGCGGGCCGCCGGTGATTCCGGGCGTGCAGATCGCCGACATCGGCGGCGGTACGCTCATGGCGGTCATCGGCATTCTCGCGGCGCTCCTCGCCCGCCAGCACACCGGCCGCGGCCAGCTCGTCGACATCGCGATGCTCGACGGGTCGCTCAGCTGGAACGTCTTCCACGTCCTCATGCATCTGATCGGGCAGAGCACCGCGCGCGGCGCCACCCGCCTCACCGGCCGGTACGCGTGCTACTCGGTGTTCGAGACCGCCGACGGCAAGTACGTGACGGTCGGTGCGCTCGAGGCGCATTTCTGGAAAAATCTCTGCGAGCACTTCGGTCGTGCCGACCTCGTGCCGCTGCAATTCTCCGAGGGCGAGGATCGTGAACGCGTGCTGGCGTTCTTCCGCGATGCGTTCAGGCGCAAGACGCGTGATGAGTGGGTGCGCGAGCTCGAACCCGTCGACATCTGCTTCGGGCCGGTGAACGACGTCGGCGAGGCGCTCGAGGATCCGCAGCTGCGTGCGCGGCAGATGGTGCTCGAGGAGGAGCACCCGCACTATGGTCGCGTGCGGACGCTCGGGTCGCCGATCAAGCTCTCCGCGACGCCGCCGGTCATGCGGCGGCCGCCGCACGCGTTCGGCCAGCACACGGACGAGGTGCTGCGCGAGCTCGGCTACGAGGCGGCGGCGATCGCCGCGCTGCGCGAGCAAGGCGCGGTATGACGCGCCGTGCGCGCAAGGTGCGCGACGGGGCCTGAGCCGTGAGCGCAGCGATCAACGGGCCGCGCGCCGTCCTCTTCGACTGCGACGGTGTGATCGCCGACTCGGAGCCGCTCCACCTGCGGGTGTTCCGCGACGTGCTGGCGCCGCTCGGCATCACCATCACCGACGAGGAGTACACCGATCGGTATCTCGGCCTCGACGACCGCGGCGTCTTCGAGGAGGTGCTCCGCCTGCACGGCCGCGGCGACGATCGCGAGCTGGTCGCGACGTTGATCGCGGCGAAAGCCCGCGGGTTTCGTCGCGTGCTCGCGACCGAAACGCGGATCTATCCCGGCGTCGTCGACTTCATCCGCGCGCTCGCCGGCGTGCCTCTCGCGGTCGTCTCGGGTGCGCTGCGCAACGAAGTCGAGATCATCCTGCGGTGCGCCGGTGTGCGCGCGGCCTTCGCCGCGATCGTCGCCGCCGAGGACGTGCCCAGCGGCAAGCCCGACCCCGAAGGGTTTCTCCGTGCGCTCGGCGTGCTCGGCGGGTCAGACGCGATCGAGCCCCGCACCTGCCTCGTCGTCGAGGACTCGCTCGCCGGCCTCGAGGCCGCCACCCGCGCCGGCATGCGCCGCCTCGCAGTGACGAACAGCTATCCAGCATCGCAGCTACGACCGCTCGCCGACCTGGTCGTGCCCACCCTCGCCGGCCTGACGTTGGCGCGGGTGCGGCAGCTGTTTACGTAGACGGCGGCGCCGGCAGCAGGAGCGCCCGGCGACGTGCCCGCGTCCCGCGTGCGTCAGTGGATCTCCTGAAAGACGTAGGCCGCCGCCTCCGCCATCATCTCCTGCAGTACCTCGCGCAGCGGCTTCGCCGGCGTCTCGAGCTTCGCGACCAACGCGGAGAGCACCGCGAAGTAGCGCTCCTTCTGCTCGAGAGGCATCGTCGGCAGGCGCGCGTCCATCGCGGCGACGAAGCGATCGTGGGTCATGCGCAGTTGGCCTTCGAGGTCACGCTCAATGTCGCTCGTCATCACGCCTCCTTCGTCGTGTCGTGCCGCTACGGATACGGGTACATGGTTCGCGCGACGAGCGCCATCGCGTGCGTGCGCGGCGGAGCATGGGAATCGCCGAGTTCCATCGCGCGCCGGTCGTTCGCGCGACTATGATCGCGTCGACATTCTCCCGACGGAAATGCGCGCACGGCATTGACTGCGACGTTCGCGCGTCGCAAGAGTGCGCGCGTGACGGGCGCATTCGTGGCGGCAGGGCGGAGCGCGGAGAGCGGCAGTACGCCGCTCGTCGCCGCCTCCACCGAGCTGCTCGGCGTGTCGCCGGCAATCGTGCGCTTGCGTGCCGAGCTCGCGACCATCGCGCGCGCCGGTTTTCGGACGGTGCTCGTGCAGGGCGAGTCCGGCGTCGGTAAGGAGGTCGTCACGGAGGCGCTACGACGCTCGTCGCCGCGCGCGCACTGCGCGTACGAGGTGTTCGACTGTCCGGCCGTCCCGGAGGACCACCTCGAAAGCGAGCTCTTCGGGACGGTGCGCGGCGCGTTTCCCGGCGCGATCGACAAGCGCGGCACGCTCGAGCGCGGGCACGGCGGCGTCGTGTTCTTCGACGAGGTCGCCGCAATGCGACGCGACCACCAAGCGAAGATCCTGCGCGCGATCGAAGGCAAGCCGTTCCGTCGCGTCGGCGGCGTCGCCTCGATCACCGTCGACGTCGCGGTGATCGCCGCCGCGCACGAGGACCTCGCGGCGCTCGCCGCGCGCGGCGCGTTTCGCCATGATCTCTACTATCGTCTCGTGCGCGACGGTGTGCTCGTGATTCCGCCGCTGCGCGAGCGCCGCGAGGACGTCGCGGTGCTGGCGCGGCATTACGTCAGCGCGGTGTACGGTCGGGACGTGACACTCGAGCCGGCGGCCCTCGACCGTCTG
>WNFQ01001653.1_pt1 | contig 15876 bp, 11 predicted proteins | sample 5400171 | NCBI WGS metagenome assembly WNFQ01 (sample SAMN13153356, study PRJNA577476) | soil metagenome | isolation source: 20 cm soil under Madrone tree | place: USA:California | collected 2016-06-14 | reverse complement strand
GCTCGCCTTCCACCCGCAACCGTCGGATTTACCACCAGTGTCCTGGATGAGTATGGGCTTCGTCGTCCTTGACCGCTTCGCCCGGCACCGTAGTAGGCCTCCCATCCGCTTCTGGTTCATCGGCTCGCGCAACAGGACTTTCGCCTCCAAGCGATCGATCACGCTCGGCGTACCAAAGCAAAAAGCGGAGCAGCCTTTCGCCACTCCGCTTAAAACCTGAGCCCAAGACCTAACACCTGAGACCTAACAACTGCTTCCTACGTTCCTTCCGACCAGCCCGCCAGATACTCATCCTGCTCCGGCGTCAGCCGATCGATCTTGATTCCCATCGACTCCAGCTTCAACTTGGCCACCCGTTTGTCTAGCTCTGCCGGAACCGTATAGACCATCTTCTCGAGCTGGGCATGGTTTTTCACCATGTACTCGACCGAAAACGCTTGGTCCGCAAAACTCATATCCATGACCGACGGCGGATGCCCTTCTGCGGCCGTCAGGTTGATCAGCCGCCCCTCGCCCAGCAGGTTGATCTTGCGGCCGTCCTTCATCGAGTATTCTTCGACGAAGTGGCGGGTGGTGCGCTTCGAAGAAGCCATCTTCTCGAGCGTGGGAATATCTATTTCCACGTTAAAGTGGCCCGAATTCGAAATGATCGCGCCGTTCTTCATCACGTCGAAATGTTCTTTCGTCAGCACATTCTTGTTGCCCGTGACGGTGCAGAACACGTCGCCGATCTTCGCCGCCTCGGCCATCGACATCACCCGGAAGCCGTCCATGACGGCCTCAAGCGCCTTGGTCGGATCGACCTCGGTGATGATCACTTCCGCGCCGTTGCCACGCGCGCGACTGGCCAGACCTCGTCCGCACCAGCCATATCCGGCCACGACGAACTTCGATCCCGCCAGCAGGAAATTCGTAGCGCGGACAATCCCGTCAATCGTGGACTGCCCGGTGCCGTAGCGGTTGTCGAAAAGGTGCTTGGTGTCCGCATCATTTACCGCGACGATCGGATAACGCAGCACGCCTTCTTTCGCCATGGCGCGCAGCCGAATCACGCCCGTGGTGGTTTCTTCAGTTCCGCCGATCACACCGTCAAGCACGTCCGTGCGCTTGGTGTGCAGTACGCTGACAAGATCCGCCCCATCGTCCATGGTGATGTGCGGCCGGTGATCGATGGCCGAAATGATGTGCTGGTAGTAAGTATCGTTATCCTCGCCCTTGATGGCGAACACCGGAATGTTGTAGTCACGAACCAGGCTGGCGGCGACATCGTCCTGGGTGGAGAGCGGGTTGGACGCGCACAGTACCACGTCCGCGCCCCCGTCGCGCAAGCAGATGGCCAGGTTTGCCGTCTCGGCCGTGACATGCAGGCACGCGGAAATGCGCACGCCCTTCAATGGCTGGTTTTTGATGAATTCCTTGCGGATGATCTGCAGCACGTTCATCGACTGGTTGGCCCATTCAATGCGCTTCTTTCCCAGGTCGGCCAGATCGAGATTCTTGACGTCGCAGTGCACTTGCGTCGGTGTCGTCGACATACCTCTCCTCTTGCTGATTGCGGCCAGATTCGAATTGCCAGTTCAAGCTTTGAACCAGAATACACGAGCGCCAGGGGAAAACTCGGGCAACAAAAACTTGCCGCCGAGAACGCTGAGTGAGGGCATTTCTGTCCGCCCCGCACTGGTCGCGTTCTCGCCGGTAAATTGTCAGCGTCTCGCCGACTGCAACGCAGGCTCGCGCAGGCCGGCTTCCGTGGCCAGCTTGGCTGCCTTGTCGGTGGCTTCCCAGGTAAAGTCCCGATCGTTACGTCCAAAGTGCCCGTAAGCCGCCGTCTTCCGATAAATGGGCCGCCGCAGATTCAGCGATTCGATAATCGCCTTGGGCGTCAATTGAAAGTTGGCCCGCACCAGATCCGGGATAATCGCCTGATCAACTTTGGCCGTGCCAAAGGTCTCGACCAGCACGCTGACGGGTTCCGCGACGCCGATCGCATAAGCCAGTTGCACTTCGCACTTATCGGCCAATCCCGCCGCCACAATGTTCTTGGCAATGTGCCGCGCCATATAAGCTGCAGATCGATCCACCTTGGTCGGATCTTTCCCGCTGAAGGCGCCACCACCGTGCCGGCCCATGCCGCCGTACGTATCGACAATGATCTTGCGGCCGGTGAGGCCGGTATCGCCCATCGGTCCGCCTATGACGAAGCGTCCAGTGGGATTGATGTGGTACTTGGTATCCTCATCCAGCAGTTGGCTCGGAATCACTGCCTGGATGACATGCCTAAGGATTTCCGAGCGTAACTGATCGTTCCCCACCAACTCGGAATGCTGCGTCGAGATCACGACGGCATCCACCCGGACCGGCCTCCCGCTGGCGTCGTATTCCACCGTGACTTGGGATTTGCCATCGGGCCGGAGGTAAGGACAAAGCCCGTTCTTGCGAATTTCCGTGAGGCGTTGGGTTAGTTTGTGGGCTAGCAAAATCGGCGTGGGCATCAACTCGGGGTTTTCATTCACCGCAAAGCCGAACATCATGCCCTGGTCGCCGGCTCCGCCGGTATCCACACCCATGGCGATATCGCCCGATTGCTTGTTGATGCTCGAAATCACGGCGCAGGTGTTGCAGTCGAAACCGTACAGCGCGTTGTCATAGCCGATCGACTGGATCACGCCGCGCACCAGCGTCTGAAAATCAACGTAAGCCTTGGTGGTGATTTCTCCGGCGATCACCACCAACCCGGTGGCAGTGAGGGTCTCGCAAGCGACGCGGCTGATCGGGTCTTCCGCCAGACAGGCATCGAGAATGGCATCGGAAATCTGGTCGGCAATCTTATCCGGGTGGCCTTCGGTCACCGATTCCGAAGTAAACAGGTAACGATTTTTTGCTGGCAAATGCGTCTCCTTAGCATCGCTATCAGGACATTCCATAAGGCGGGAAAATCAGAGCACTACGGCCGTCTTTTCGCGCATTTCGTGCGTATATCGAGGTCCCTAAAAACCTATCAGAGAGACACGGCGCTGCGCAATGACTTTGGGCCCAGATGCTCCGTTCATGCGCCGGCCGTCAAACCTGACATCCGGACGGCATCCAGAACGGGTTGAACGGCTTCCGCACCTCCGATACACAACGCCGAAGCTATTGCTGTATCGCGGTAGACTTAGGCGGCGGCACCTGCAAGCCATCCGTACGAAACGTGAGCGTCTTCACCTTTCCATACTCGCCCTGGCTCGACAGTTTCTTGCCGTTGAAAAAGAAGTCCAGAGCGCCAACGTTCCCTGCCTTCACCACGACTTCATTCTTTGCTACGATCAGCTTTTGAGTCGGCGCGACCAAGGTAGCCTCGTACGGCGCATTCCCGTCGACGGTGATCGAAACCCAGCACTCATCCGATTCCTCGCTTTCCTTCAGCAATACCGCGAACGTTCCCGGCGTCCCCATCGACGCGGTTGTCAGAGTCGCCGCTTGCTGCACGGCTCGAGCAGCCGACGGGAACCGCGACCCGGCCGGTTGCATCGGCGCTATCGGATGGTTCGATGTCGTCCCGGGAGAAGTTGGAACGGTCTCGACCGTTCCAGGGCTTGTCCCCGGTGCACTTGCACCGTCCACCTGGGGTTGCGATTGCACCTGGTTCTGATTCAACCGCTGTTCCCGGTGGTAGTAGCTCCAACTCGCAAACGCCAGTGCAATCAGCAAAAGGGCAATTGCCAGCAGGCCCCATGGAACTGCCGCAGCCGGTTCGCGTTCTCGCTCCTCGTGCACCACGTGAATGCGCGACGTGGGCACGGGTTCGGGTGAGCGCTCAGAAGGCGCGGCGCCGACTTGCGGATCGGGCATCACCTTGAGTTCAATCCCGCCTACCGCGGTCATATAATCCGCGATGGCCTGATCCTCGTCGATGCCCACGTGCCGCGCGTACGCGCGCACGAAGCCTTTATTGAAGATGCCGCCGGGAAGCTGGTCGAACTTCTCCTCTTCCAGGGCGCGGAGCAGGCGGATCCCGATCTTGGTGGTCAGAGCGATGTCATCGAGCGTAATGCCCTTTTGCTCCCGCTCCTTTTTCAATCGATCGCCAAACGATGCCATTGGACGCCGCTCCCAGTCCACACATCGGCCTACTGCCGCATACTAATCATATGCTAGGCGCGCGGGAAGGGGGTTGTCAGTAACGCTGGAGGGGACCGGCAGTCCAACTGTGATCGATCCCTTTCCGATTCAAGCGCCTAAGGGCCTTGCGATACGTGGCTTTGCGGGTACTTAGTTACTTTAGATCGTTGCCCCCCTTTCTGAGCGCCGCATATAATTTGAGCACTTTCTCCCGCACCACGAGGGGATCTGTGCATGGCTGAGGCCACCGGCGCCGACCACAAACGGCAGAGTCAAGAACTCAATATTTTTCACGATGTGGCCAAAGCCCTGACGTCGTCGCTGGACCTCGATTCCATCCTGCAAACCATCATGGAAAAAATGGCGGAATACTTCCGCCCCGACACCTGGTCCCTGCTCATGGTGGACGAGGAGCACAACGAACTCTATTTCGCCATTGCTGTCGGAGACGCGGCCGAGGCCCTGAAAGACGTTCGCCTCAAAGTCGGCGAAGGCATTGCCGGCTGGGTCGCCAAAAACGGCGAACAGTTGATCGTGCCCGACGTTTACACCGATCCCCGCTTTGCCAAACGCATCGACGAAGTCACCCAGTGGGAGACCCGCTCCATCATCTGCGTCCCCTTGAACTCCAAGCACCGCGTGCTGGGCGTCATTCAGCTGGTGAACGTCGACATGAAGGGCTTCGGCGAACAGGAAATCTTCTTCCTGCAAGCCCTATGCGACTATGCGGCAATTGCCATCGAGAATTCCCGGGCTGTAGAAAAGATTCAGGAACTCACCATCACCGACGACTGCACCGGCCTCTACAACGCCCGTCATCTTTATAAGACGCTCGAAACCGAGGTGTACCGCTCGTCGCGTTTCGGCTATGAATTCAGCGTGCTGTTTATCGACCTCGACCACTTCAAGCAGGTCAACGACACCCACGGCCACTTGATCGGCAGCAAGCTACTGGCGGAGATCGGGTACCTGGTGAAAGCTCAGCTGCGACTGATCGACTATGCCTTCCGCTACGGTGGCGACGAGTTCGTAGTCCTGCTGCCGCAAACCGGCAAAGATCAAGCGCTGCACGTAGCCAAGCGTCTCCGCGACGCCATGCGAGCCAGCATGTTCTGCAAGGAAGAAGGACTCAACCTGAACGTGCGCGCCTCGATTGGTCTTGCTACCTATCCACACGACGCCAAGTCGCCCCACGACGTGATCCGCCAGGCAGATGAAATGATGTATCTGGTCAAGAACACGACGCGCGACAACATCGGAATTGCACAACGGGGAGTGATGAAATAACCCAGCTATTAGCTGTGCGCTACGAGCTCTTGGCTCTCCTCCATCCTGTCATCCTGAGCGCCAGCCGAACGCAGTCGAACGACCCCGCGCCGGTTGAGACCGCAACGACAACTTCCCACGTTTCATCCGATGCAGGCCGTCTGCTTCCTGTCGCGAAAGCTTCCATCCACGCCACTCACTTCTGCTTCTCTCTCTGCTGCAACTCGATCGACTTCTCCAGCGTGGGCGCAGCGGCAGTATCGGACCTGAAAGCAACGCTATTTGCTGGCGCATTCGGATTCACCCCAAAATCCCACACGTAAAGATTCATCCCCTCTTTGCCCAGCATCTCCACAACCGCATACTCCCCGTTAGGCAAGCTCTGCGTAGGCGTCAGCTTCACCCATCCTCCCGACATGGGCTGTGCCGTGGCGGGCACAAACTTCGCAGCCTGACTGATCTTCCCGTACACGGCAATCTTGATGTCGCCCACAGCACGCTTATCGGCCTTGCCCTCGAGTCGAACAATGCGAAACCGTTCGGCAGGCGGCAAGGGCTGATCCTCTTTCGAAGAAGCCGTCGGCGGAGCTTCTGTCTCTTGCCCGCGATCAATATTGATGTAGAGCGACGGCACGCTGACGTGCGACTGCACGGGCGCGTGCTTGCCCGGAATCTCCACCGTCTGGCGCGCGCTGGCTACCGGATTGATCGCCGCCCGCAGCACATTCCCCTTCATGTTCTTATTGACCGTACCGCCGCGCTGGTCGATCGGAGACAGCTCTGGACGATTTTCGTAAGTATCCAGCAGGAAAACGCCGCCCTCCTCAGGCAGCTGCAATCCTGGCGCGACGTGGGGCGAACGTGCCTCCTCGGCCAGGCGGTCCGCTTCCAGTTCCTTGTCCAGTTCGATGGCCTCGGGAGTAGACGCCCCCGCCGCCCGATCCTTTTCATATTTCTCGGTAGCCGCCCAGTCGACCATCGACTTGGGCAGTTCCTCCCATTCACCGCGCTCGGCGCTCAGGTACCGAACCCGTTGCCCCTTGACCTCGTATTTCGTAACCGACTGGTAAGACCCATCCTTCAGGATGAGCCGCTTGGAGAGACCTTGGGAAAGGAGTGTCCGGAAAGGAAACAGCAAGAGAAGCGCGCAAACCGCCAGCCAAAAGGTCCGGGAGAAAAGAAGACGCCCCATACGCCCAACCCATTCACTCGGATGCAGCCCCATGGTCGTCAGATGCCTACCCTGCCATCCCTACCCTGCCAGCTTCCAGAATTCTCCCACAAGTCCAACTTCCCGGAACACCGATTCCGCGCTTTCAGCGCTCAGCGGCCTCCACTGCGGACTCAGCCGATCGCCATACCACAGCTGGGCCAGTTTCCACCCTTGGGCCTGCGACAGCGTTCCACCTCGAGGCCGGTTCCATTGGGCACACCATCGATCAACGTGCTGTTCCGACCGGAACAGGAGCATGGTCTTTCAGGTAAAGACGACGTCTTTGTACCACTCCCTGGCAGGCACCGCGATATGGATGAGCCCTTTGCCCGCTATCAAGCGGCCGCCTTTCACCTCCACGGGCATCTGATCGTTGCAACACCCGCAGGAAGCCCCGATCCGCGCATCTTCCCCCAGCATGGCCGGAATCCCCAGGGCGTCCCAGATGCAATTGCCAAACCATGAGCGCTTGCCAACCTTCACGGGAAACGAAGTAGGGATGCAAGAAAATGGAGCGGCACGCCAAAGCTCGCCATTCTCCTGCAACATGAATGCATGGCTCTCACTCACGCGCGAAAGGCTGCCGCGAATCCGCTTCGTCGAGCAAGAGAGGGCCTTCGCCAGGTCCGCAACCGTCGGCGACGTTTCGCGCCGAATGATATGGCGATACACAAACCGCCGTAGCCGGGCGTCCAAGTCACTGTCACTGAGTTTGCGGTCGCTGTCCACGATCGGTCTCCTGGACAAACTGCGAACTATAACTCAACCCTGTCATCCTGAGCGAAATGAGACGCCAGCCGAACGCAGTTCGAAGGACCTTGCGTTTGCCGAGGTCGCTACGAACGCCGCGCACATTTTTCACCACGAACTACCCAGTGTTGTGCAATCCCGCCGCGATCCCGTTCATGGTCGCCCCAATCGCATAATCCAGGAAACTGTCAGCCGTCCCCGCACGTTTCCGGCGTAGCAAGTCCACCTGGATCAAGCTCATCGGATCCACATAAGGATTGCGCAAGCGGATCGACCGGAACAGCACGGCATTATTCTCCAGCAGTTCACTCTGCCCGGTTAGCGCCAGGATTTGCTTTCGAGCACGCACAAATTCCTCGTGCAGCATGGCAAAGACTCGATCGCGCAGACCCTGGTCAGCCACCAGCCCAGCGTACAGCCGCGCGATCGTCATGTCGGCCTTGGCCATAGCAATTTCCACACTGCGCACCAGTCCGGAGAAGAGCGGAAAAACCTGCATCATCTCCTTAAGCAGTCGCTCGCTTTCCGCGCCATGCTCGACGAACCGCTCCAGAGCGTGGCCCACGGCAAACCATGCCGGTACTGCCTGCCGGCTCTGCATCCACCCGAAAACCCAGGGGATGGCCCGCAGATCCTCCAAACTACGATTCTCGGCGCGCCGCGCCGGGCGCGACCCAATGCGCGCGTTCTCGAGTTCATTCACCGGCGTCGCCTGCTCGAAATACTCCAGCACTTCAGGATTCTCCGCAATGTGCTTCCGGTAAAACGCAAATGCGTCCTGGGACATCGTCTCCATCGCCTCATCCCAGCGGTGCGCCACTTCCGCCGGTGGCCGCGTCGGACTCACCAGCGCCTCCAGGCAAGCCGCAATCATGATCTCCAGATTCCACTCCGCGAGCACCGGATCGGAGTATTTCCAGGTGAGAACTTCCCCCTGCTCGGTGATGCGAATCTCCCCGGAGAAGTCTCCCGCAGGCTGCGCCAGAATGGCCGCGTGCGTGGGCCCTCCACCCCGTCCCACGGTCCCGCCCCGTCCATGAAACAACCTCAGATTGACCCCGCACTGGCGCGCTGCTTGATGCAGATCGCGCTGCGCCTTGTGCAACTCCCACGTGCTGGTTAGCATGCCACCGTCTTTATTGGAGTCCGAGTATCCCAACATGACTTCCTGCTTCCGTCCCCACGAATCCAGCAGCGGCCGATACTCCGACGAGTCCCATAACCTCCGCATAACGATGCTCGCGCCGCGCAGTGCCTCAATCGACTCAAACAACGCTACCGGCATCAACCCAGGATCGTCGCCCGTCCCCTCAACCGACACGCCACAGACCGACGCCAGTCGGACGACCGCGAGAATGTCCTCTTCCGACCGAGTATTGCTGACAATGAAATTCCGGATCGACTGCGGCGCGTGATTTTTCTTGAGTTCCGCGATAGCGCGAAAGGTCTCCGCCAGTTCCGCAGTTTGCGACGGCAGGGTCCCCGAGCCACCCGCCACCACGCCCGAGGCCATGTCGGACAAGCCTTGCGTCAACACCCGCGCATGCTGCCGAATATCGAGTCCATGCAGGTGAAATCCAAACGTGTGCACCTTGCGAACCAGCGGATCGATAAGGTGTTCGGCCAGCCGTTCGCCTCGGTTGGCACACAGGCTCTCCGCCATGATGATCAAGTCGTTTTCAAACTCCTGCGCCGACTCGTAGGCCAGCTTGTGCGCGGACGAATCCCGGCTGTACCGTAACCGCGCCGCCACAAAATCCAGAAAGTGCCGGTAGAGTTCCGCTTCGGTAATTCGTTTCCAGCGTGAGTGTTCTTCCCCCAGGCTCGACTCATACTCCCGAACCCGCCGAACCAGCGGCTCGGACGCGCGAATCCGCCGCAAGGACATGCTCAGCTGTCCCACCAGCCGAGTAATCTCCCCGACATAGTGATCGATGATGACGTGCCGAGCCATGCGCAGCGCATCGCGCGTACAGTGCGCAGTGACGAAGGGATTACCATCGCGATCGCCCCCGATCCACGAGCCAAATTCGAGAACTTCCGGAATTCGAGCCTTGTCTGCGCTGACTCCGTAGACGTCGCGCACGGAGTTTTCCAGTTCGTCATAAAGCCGCGGCAGCGTCTCGAACAGCACCATCGGGAAGTAGTCGAGCCCCATGTGAATTTCATCGCGGACGGTCGGCTTCTTCAGCCGCACCTCGTCGGTCTGCCACAACGCCGTGATCTCCGCAAGAATTTGCGACTCGTACTCGATTGCATCGGCCCGCGCGAGTGGCACCTGGTCCAGCCTTTCCAGCAAACGCGCAATCCGCCGCCGTTTCAGCCGAATGGTATGCCGTGTGATCTCGGTAGGGTGCGCAGTAAAAACCGGCGTGACCTTAACCTTGCGCAGCCCCTCGAGCACAATGCCAGACGCCAGCCCGGCCGACCGTAGCCTCGCAAGTGTGCCGCGGAAGGATCCCTCGGCTGGCGATCGTCCGGCCTGCAACCGCGCAGCCCGCCGCCGTCGCTTGCGATGATTGGTCTCGGCAAGATTGGTGAGTTCAAAGTAGATCGCGAAGGCCTTGGTGATGCGGTAGGCATCGTCGGCGGGTACGCCACGGATGATCTCCCGCGCCTGTGCCATCAGTCTGTCATCAAAATCGCCGGACGCTCCGGAAAGATGCTGCTCCCGGTGCTGGATGAGCAGCCGGCGCAACCGTTCCACCACCTCGTAGAAGGCTTCGCCTTCCTGCTCGACCAGCACCCGCCCCAGCAACATCCCGAGCGAGCGCACGTCACGCCGGAGAGGAAGTTCTTTGTCTGGGTTGCTGGTGTCAGCAGTGAGTTCGGCGAGCCGGGCACACTGGTCATCGTCACTCCATAGCGAGGTCTCGGCCATGCAGCATTTTAGCGGATTGCTGACCCGTCCATGATTCAATGGCTAGGACGGATCTCAACGTTAAGATGTCTCGATGCGATCTCTCGCATGCCGACGACTCCTGTCTCTTGTTGTGTGCGCAGCCGGGACCCTATCTGCCTGCCATCAAAGACATGGGTTCGCCGCCTGACCATCTGCGGCTCACTCCCCAGGTTGCGATGCAGGACGTCACTTTTCGAAGTGCGGCTCTCCAGCGAGACATGCCATATCGCGTCCCGGTGCCCGCGTTCGTTCCGCCAGGTGCGAAGCTGCCAGTGGTGTATTTGCCCCATGGTGGAGGAGGGGGCAATTTCCACGATTGGTCAAACTATTCGGAGGTCGCTCATTTTGCGGAGCAGGGGCTCATTCTCGTCAGGCCTGAGGCTACGAGTCCTATTACAGGAATTCAGCCGAGCGACCTGAGGGTCGGTGCGAAGACTATATCGAGAACGATCTGATGGCAGACGTTGAGACCAGATTTCGTGCCGCGATCGGGCGGCAGAATCGTGCAATCGTAGGGGTTTCCATGGGAGGCTTCGGGGCTGTCCAACTGGCGCTTCGTCACCCTGAATTGTTCGCCTTTGTGGGTGGTCTCAGTTCCGCGATCGACGTTCCCCGTCGTCCGTTCTCAAATCAAGCGAATAGGACAACGGCGACACCATCGGTCTATTGTTCGGACCCGGGGGGCAGGGCGACCCAGCGTGACAACGACCCGTTTCTATTGGCGCGCGCTGCCGATCCCAGTAAAACGCCCTGCCTGTTTCTGACATGCGGAGAACAAGAGGGCTTGCTTCCGGCCAATCGGAGGTTGGCCGAATTGCTTCAGAACCGCCAGTTTAAATATGAGTTCCATGCTGTTCCTGGAGGTCAGGACTGGTCACGATGGAACGCGAGGCTAGCCAGTTGCTCCCATAGTCTGCTGGCACATCTGGGCGCGAAGCCTTCACAGTTCGTCACTCAAAGCGGTCTCCGTTTTCCACATTCCCTTCTTCCCGTTTCTCTGCCATAATTGACCGTGCACGCCACCCTGCACAATTTTCCAATCCAAAATCAAGTGAGGAAGCGATGTCGGCAAAGTACATCTTTGTGACGGGCGGAGTTGTGTCTTCTTTAGGCAAGGGCTTGGCAGCTGCCTCCATCGGATGCCTGCTTGAAAGCCGCGGCCTGAAGGTCAACCTGATGAAGTTTGACCCGTACCTGAACGTCGATCCCGGGACCATGTCTCCCTTCCAGCACGGCGAAGTCTTCGTCACCGACGACGGTGCCGAAACTGACCTCGACCTCGGCCACTACGAGCGCTTCACTCACGCCAAGCTTTCCCGCGACAATAACTGGACCACCGGACGCATTTACGAGCAGATCATCGCCAAGGAGCGCCGCGGCGACTACCTCGGCAAAACCGTCCAGGTCATTCCCCACGTCACCAATGAAATCAAAGCGGCCATGAAAAAAGTCGCGCAGGATGTCGACCTCGCCATCGTCGAGATCGGTGGCACCGTCGGCGACATCGAGTCGCTGCCCTTCATGGAAGCCATCCGCCAGATGCGCCAGGAACTCGGGCGCGAACATACGCTGTTCGTCCACGTCACGCTGGTACCCTTCATCGCGGCCGCACAAGAGTTGAAGACCAAGCCCACGCAGCACTCCGTGAAAGAACTTCTCAGCATCGGAATTCAGCCCGACATTCTGCTTTGCCGCACCGATCGCTTCCTGGCCAAAGAAATTAAGTCGAAGATCGCTCTCTTCTGCAACGTGGCCGAAGAAGCCGTTATCACCGCGAAGGATGTTGCGAGCATTTACGAAGTTCCCCTGGTGTTCTCGCGTGAAGGTGTGGACACGCTGGCCTTGAAATACCTGCACCTGGAAGCGAAAGACCGTGACCTGTCGCAATGGGAAGACATCGTGCACCGTGTCTACAACCCCAAAGCCGAAGTCACCATCGGTATCGTCGGCAAGTACGTGGAATACGAGGATTCCTACAAATCGCTCAAAGAGGCGCTGGCCCATGGCGCCCTGGCACACAATTTGAAACTGCAAGTGAACTGGGTTGAGGCCGAGGGCCTCGAAGCCGTTGACTCGAGCTATGAATCCCAACTCGAAGACTACGACGGGATTCTCGTGCCGGGTGGATTCGGCAAGCGTGGCATCGAAGGCATGCTGGTGGCGATTCGCTACGCGCGCGAAAAGAAAGTCCCCTACTTCGGAATTTGCCTGGGTATGCAGACCGCCTGCGTGGAATTTGCCCGCAACGTTTGCGGACTGGAAGACGCCAACTCCAGTGAGTTCGATCCCGCCACACCGCATCGCGTGATCTACAAACTGCGTGAGTTGCGGGGAGTCGAAGAACTCGGCGGCACCATGCGTCTGGGCGCGTGGCCCTGCAAAATCGAACCCGGAACGCTGGCCTACAAGGTCTACGGCCAAACCGAGATCAGCGAACGCCACCGCCACCGCTACGAGTTCAACCGCGAGTACGAAAGCACGCTAACGGCAGGGGGCTTGCGCATCTCCGGATCGACTCCCGACGGCACCTACGTCGAAATGGTCGAGATTCCCGAGCACCCGTATTTCATCGGCTGCCAGTTCCATCCCGAATTCAAATCGAAGCCGCTCGAGCCCCATCCGCTGTTCAAGGCATTCATCGGAGCAGCCTACGAGCATGGCCTACAACGCCGCGCTGATAAGCAAGCCGCTGAAGTTGAGATGTTTCACCGGCCCGGGAAAGTCGGGAAGCGATAACGGGGTTTCGAGGTTCAAGTTTCAAGTTTCGAGCGCGATGCGAGCAATCACGCCGGCCACCTGAAACCTCAAACTCGAAACTTGAGACTGCATGGCGATCAGCTTCCAACTCGACAACGTCCGCATCGGCTCCGGCACGCTTTTCCTGATCGCAGGACCCTGTGTCATTGAAAGCGAGGACCATGCCATCCGCATGGCGGAAATCATCAAGGGCGTGACCCGCTCGCTGAACGTGCCTTTTGTTTTCAAAGCCTCCTACGACAAAGCCAACCGCACATCACTGAAAAGCTTCCGCGGCCCCGGCCTGCAAGAAGGCCTTCGCATCCTGCAAAAAGTAAAAAAAGAAGTCCACGTCCCCATCCTCACCGACGTGCACGAAGCCGCCGATGTCCCCAGCGTAGCCGAAGTCGCCGACATCCTGCAGATCCCTGCGTTCCTCTGCCGTCAGACCGACCTGATCGTGGCCGCCGCGCTAAGCGAGCGCGTAGTGAACATCAAGAAAGGCCAGTTCGTCTCCCCCTGGGACATGAAACACGCGGTCGAAAAGTGCCGCGCTTCCGGCAACAAGCGCGTCTTCGTCACCGAGCGTGGCTCGAGCTTCGGCTACAACAACCTGGTGGTCGACATGCGCTCGCTAGCCATCATGCGGAACTTCGCGCCCGTGGTTTTCGACGCCACCCACTCCGTGCAGCTTCCCTCAGCCTCTCAGGCAGACGACAACGGTCAAGCCATAAGCGGCGGCCAGCCGGAATTTATCCCGCTACTCGCGCGTGCGGCGGTGGCGGCAGGCGTCGACGGGGTCTTCATGGAAGTCCACGACAATCCCAAGGAAGCCAAGTCCGACGCAGCGAACGCCTTAGACTCCAGAAAACTGCGCAGCCTGTTGAAGGAACTGCTCGCCGTGCAGAAGGGCTTGGCGAAGGCTCACGCGACCCCCTGATGCCGGTCGCGGCTTGCACTCTTTCCCGTGGTCGAACCGCGGCCAACGCGCTGAATCGCTCCTTCTGAATCTGTTACCATCCCATCCTCATCTCATTGCACAAAACACTTTGGCATGGCCACTTTCACCACTATTGTCGGCCTCATCATCATCGGGCTCGTTCTGCTCGATGCTTTCGAAACCGTCGTTCTGCCTCGGCGGGTTTCGCGTAACTTCCGGTTGACGGCCTGGTTTTTCCGTCGTGTCTGGAAACCTTGGGTGGTGCTGGCCAATCTCATCCACTCCCCCAGCCGCCGGGAGTCATTCCTCGGCTACTTCGGACCTCTGTTTTCCATCCTGCTGCTGGGGGCCTGGGCGATCAGCCTGATTTTCGCGTTCACTCTCTTGCAGTACGGGACGGGCCAGCACGTCCGCCTGGGATCGGAAACGGTCACCTTCGGCATGCTCCTGTACCACAGCGGCGAAACATTTTTTACTCTGGGTTACGGCGACATCGTGCCCACAACTGGAGCGGCGCGGGCCCTCGCGGTAGCCGAAGCCGGCATGGGCTTCGCTTTTCTGGGTGTGGTAATCGGCTATCTGCCGGTCATCTACTCGTCCTTCAACGCGCGCGAACTGGAGATCTCCCTGCTCGACTCGCGCGCCGGGTCGCCTCCATCGGCCACAGAACTCGTATCCCGGCTAGGCTGCTGTCCCGATCCAGCGGTGCTCGACAGCATCTTTCGTGATTGGGAACGCTGGGCCGCCAACCTGCTCTCGCACCAGATTTCCTATCCGGTGCTGTCGTTCTTCCGCTCCCAGCACAGCAACCAGTCGTGGCTTGGCGCTCTCACTGTCATGCTGGATGTCACTTCCCTGGTGATCGGACGTATCGAAGGAATTCACACGGATCAGGCCAAGCTGACCTTCGCGATGGCCCGGCACGCAGCGGTGGATCTCGCCCAAGTGATCAATGCCACATACAACCCGCACGCCCCCGATCGCCTGCCTGAGGAAGATCAAGATAGGATGCGTAAGGCCTTAGCCGCCGCGGGAGTGCGACTGCGCCAGGACGAAGCAAGCGCCCTCAAGCTAGCCCACCTTCGTTCGCTGTACGAGCCCTACGTGGAGGCCATGTCCCGCAACCTCCAGATCACGCTCCCTCCCTGGATGCATCAAGAAAAGCATAAAGACAACTGGCAGGGAGGTCCCTGGGACCGTGCGATCCAGGCCAAGGGGCTGGGTGAGAAAGTGCGCGTCGTCGATCAACACTTCTGAGCCCTCTCCAACCAAATTTTATTTAAACCCCCGTCAAAATTCTTTCGTCCACAATCCTCCTCTCATTTCGTCATTCCGAACGCCCAAGCGTAGCGCAGGAAGGAGGAACCTGCTGTTTCTGCGGCGCCCAAACAAAAGCAGGTTTCTCGCTTCGCTCGAAATGACAATATGTGGAGGTGGGATAGCTGGCGTTCCCTTCCCGCGCCTTGCCGCCACTTTTGGTAACATCCTTCTTCCCCATGAAGCATGTCGGTGAAAACGTAGTGCGCATCGAAGCCGAAGCTCTCCGTGCTCTTGCGGACCGCATCGCTGGCCCCATGGCCGAGTCGTTCGATCAAGCGGTCGAACTCATGGATGCGTGCCGCGGCCGCGTAGTCGTCACCGGCATGGGCAAGAGCGGCATCATCGCCCGCAAAATCGCCGCCACGCTCAGCTCGATCGGAACGCCCGCGCTGTTCATGCACCCGGTAGATGCCGTACATGGCGATTTGGGAATGGTCGTCCGCGGCGATGTCGTACTCGCCCTGTCGGCTAGCGGAGAAACCGAAGAGATCCTTCGCCTGTTGGCAACCATCAAGCGCCTGCAGGTGCCCCTGATCAGCATGACTGGAGACGTGATCTGCGGCAACCTCGCGGGCCAGGGCGCCCGCGCTACACTCTCGATCTTGGCCGCTGCGGCCGAAGTCGCCCTTGACTGCTCGGTCGACAAAG
>WNFQ01001651.1_pt2 | contig 15881 bp, 12 predicted proteins | sample 5400171 | NCBI WGS metagenome assembly WNFQ01 (sample SAMN13153356, study PRJNA577476) | soil metagenome | isolation source: 20 cm soil under Madrone tree | place: USA:California | collected 2016-06-14 | reverse complement strand
CGCCTCACCAAGCGCCTCGTCAATTTTGTTTATGAGAACTGCTTTGTAACGTCGCCGAGCCCACTCCTCCGAGATCATTGCCTTAGTCGAGCGCGAGGAGCGGCGGATCTGATCGGTCAGTGAATATCGTTCCTCATGGGGAAAACTCTTGCTCGCTTCAAAAATCTCGCCGGCTGCGTTTCTCGCGAGTTGGATCAAATCGCGGATTGATTTTGCTGCACTCATGGACTAATCACCAATCACTCCTGTGGTGTTGCCTTGTCGCGTCGCTCTAAAGCCATTCTTTATCATGATTCGCCACGGCTCTGCTCCTCGCGGATCCGAATCAGGTCCTTCATTACGGTAGAAAGGTCGGCCCGGTGGTTTACGCCGCCGAAGGCATCGTGGAGTTTTTGGTAAAGCAAAAAGAGTTGATCGTAAATTTGCTGATTTTCCGACACAGGATCGTATTGAATCGGCTTAAGCGAAGTCATTGCTTTTTGTGCAGTAGAAAAATCCGCATGCCCACCCTTTTCGGGCCCGGCTAATACCGCTGCGGAAATTGCCGATCCGAGCGCACAGGTCTGTTCCGATCCAGCGACGTACATCGTACAGCCGGTCACGTCGGCATAGATTTGCATTAGCAACGCATTCTTTTCGGCAACACCGCCACAACAGACAACCTTTTCAATCGGCACACCATATTCCCGAATCCGTTCAATGATCATGCGGGCGCCGAAAGCGGTGGCTTCGATAAGTGCGCGATAAATTTCCGCGCGCGTCGTGTGAAGGGTTTGCCCGACGATTAATCCACCCAGACGAGGATCCACCAGAATGGTCCGGTTCCCATTATTCCAATCCAGTGCGAGCAAACCGCTCTGTCCCGGCTTTTGCGCGGCGGCATCGGCGGTGAGAATGGCGTGCAACTTCGCATCGCCCTCGCAGACCACTTCGACCCACCAATTGAAAATATCGCCGACGGCTGATTGTCCCGCCTCTATACCGTAGTAGCCAGGCAAGATGGCGCCTTTCACGATGCCGCAGATGCCCGGGATATCCTTGACCTGCTTATCAAATTTCACGACACAGCAATCGCAGGTCGAAGTACCAATCGCCTTGACCAGTACCCCCTCCTCGACGCCACTGGCAATCGCTCCGTAGTGGACATCAAACTCACCAATAGCAATCGGAATACCTTCGACCAATTCGAGCTTTTCCGCCCATTCGCTACTGAGATTGCCCGCTGCGGTAGTGGCATCGCACGCTTTTTCATAGAGGCGATCTCGAAGATCCGCCAGCTTCGGATCGAGCAAAGTCAAAAACTCCTTATCCGGAAGCCCGCCCCAATCATCTGCATATAAAGCTTTGTGACCCGCGGCGCACACGCCTCGCTTGGTTTTGAGTGGATCGTTTACTCCCGCGAGTACCGATGGGATGAAGTCGGCCAACTCCACCCAACTATAAGCGGCGTCAAACACTTCAGGAGATGATTTGAGGCAATGCCAGATCTTGCTCCAGAACCATTCCGACGAATAGGTGTTTCCGCATTTGGCGATAAACTGAGGCCGATGTTTAGCGGCTAGCTCGGTTATTCGAGCCGCTTCTGCATAGCCGGTGTGATCCTTCCAAAGCCAACATTGTGCGCTGAGATTATCTTTCAGTTCAGGTGCCATCCCAATCGGAACGTTTTGCAGATCGACTGGCAGCGGGCTCGACCCGGTGGTGTCAACGCCGATCCCGATCACTTCGTTGCGGCTGAATCCAACTACCGTTGACGCTGCTGCCAACGCACCTTGTACCGACCTTTGTAACCCATAGAAGTAATCCCCGGGATGTTGTCTAGCTAAATTGGGATCACGAGGATCCAGCAGAACGCCGCGTTTTCCACTGGGATAGTCGATGACCCGGCTGCCGATTTCTCGACCGTTTGAACAATCCACCACGACAGCTCGAACAGAATTTGTGCCGAAGTCGATTCCGAGCGTGAATGCCATATTTTTCAGGTATCTAAATTAATCTTGAAGCATGCTGATGGGCGAATAGCAAATCCAGTTTTGCGGAACCAGCGAATCAGCACGACTTCTTCGGGGGTATCAATGATCCGGCCTGGCGACCGGACTCTTTTTGATATACTGGGGCCAAGTAGGTGGTCAATTATGAACGAAAAGCCGCCCGGAAAATCTAAAACCAAAGACTCGATGCTTTGCCGGTTTTGTGCTTATTGTACGGAAACCAGCGACCAGGGCGGAAAAGGGCTAAATCCTGCTTCCTTCCGGGCGCATCACGCGCTTGGTTTGCTTACCGAAAATCATCATCATGGATAAGCCGATTGGAAGCTTCGGAAAACAAGTCATCGGATTCTACGGTTTTCTGGGCGCGATAAATCTTGCTGGCTGGGCATGGGCGTTCATCGCTTTTCGAGATAATCCGGTTCTGCTGGGAACAGCTCTGATCGCTTATACCTTTGGACTCCGCCATGCCGCGGACGCTGATCATATTGCCGCTATTGATAACGTGACGAGAAAGCTTATGCAGGAAGGTAAGCGGCCGATCGCGCTTGGGTTCTATTTTTCTCTCGGACATTCAACTGTTGTTCTGCTGGCTTCGTTGGTGGTTTACCTCACTGCGTCCGCTCTCCAGAGTCGGTTCAGCGCCTTCAAAGAGATCGGCAGCGTCGTTGGCACGTCGGTATCAGCGATTTTTCTTTTTGGAATTGCGCTGGTGAACGTGTTCATTCTCGGTAACGTCTACCGAACGTTTCAAAAAGTGCGCGATGGCGGGAGTTATGATCACCAAGATGTAGAGGCATTGGTCGGTCAAGGAGGAGGATTTGCCGCCCGCATATTTCGGCCGCTGTTCAAGCTTCCTTCCCGGAGCTGGCATATGTATCCGGTCGGCTTTCTGTTTGGACTGGGATTTGATACGGCCACCGAGGTGGCGATTCTTGGCTTGTCCGCCGCAGCAGCATCAAAGGGGCTTTCGATCGGGTCGATGATGGTGTTTCCGGTTCTATTTACCGCGGGAATGACTCTGGTTGACACGACCGATGGCATTTTAATGATCGGCGCCTACGGCTGGGCGTTCGTTAAGCCGATTCGAAAACTGTACTATAATATGGCCCTGACTCTCTTATCGGTTGTGATGGCTCTAGCGATCGGCGGTGTCGAGATAATTGGCTTGGTTCGAGAGAAGCTTCAGCTTAATGGCGGCGCGTGGGATTTTATCGGCCGCCTAAACGACAACTTCGGGAATGTTGGCTTTGTCGTTATCGGTTTGTTTATCCTGAGTTGGATTGGATCGATGGTGTTGTATCGCTGGAAAGGCTTTGATCGCCTCGGCTAGCGGCCAGAAAACCGAGGGGGTAGGGGCTCATTATTCTAGGATACAACATCCAGAACTAGGAGCGAGAAATTAGGAGCTAGCCTGATGCTTCCTAGGTTCCCTCTTCAAGACGGACAAAATAGCGTCCAAAAGTTGCCTTGGGCTAAATGGTTTCGAGAGATGCGTCTCGAAACCAGTGGTTTCGGAGCGCTGACGATCCGGGTATTGTAGCAACGCGGTCATCGCGATAACGGGTACATTTCCTCCATTGCTAGAATCGAGAGATCGAATGTCGTTTAGCAGGTCAAATCCGTCACGCCCCGGCATGACGAGGTCACTCAGGACCAGATCCGGATGATGAGTTTTGACCGCTGCCAATCCTTCGAATCCGTCGGACGCCGAGATGACATTAGCGCCTTCCTGGCGCAGAAATGCGCCGATGAGAGCACGAGCGTCAGCATGATCTTCGACTAGAACGATTGTCAGATTGTCTAAAGCACTAGGCGGCATAGAACCAACACCGGGGGCAATGAGGGCAATGAGTGTATTTAAGTTTCGATCCAATCGGCTCAGCTGGATCGGCGAACGCTCTAATTATATTGAGGATAATCAGCACTAGCTGAGATCTTGTCGCGGATAATATGCGCATGATAACTGCCCTTTAGGAGTGGTCTGACCGTAGACTCGTCTGTCGGCCAAAGTTCCGGGCAGATTGCATGAATCGGGTTTGGCGAAGAAAAATGAGGCCGGCGCACATGCACCGACCTCGAGGCATCCGTGCCGAAATGTCCGAATCATAGTTCGCGCCGAAGAAGGCAACCGGATCTAGGCATGTGAATCGCAGGAACCGGAGTCGTCCAATCGAGGGCTCATGGAAAAATTCCAAAGCCCGACTACTACGATTGTCACAACCAAGGCCATCCGGAAAAGCGTATCTCTTCTATATATGAAAGCGCTCGACTCATATACGGGAAATGAAGCCTGTCACTTAATTGGGCGAAGGGTAGTAGACGTCCGTGGGAAAAAAACCGGCTCCCTCGGGCGCGTTTGGCTGGATCCGAGCACCTACCATGTGGAATTTGCCGGTGTTCGTGGTGGTTGGTGGTTTCCGCGCACCTGCGTTGTACCCGCTCGGGATATCAGAATTGATGAAGAGAGTGACCTTACTCGGCTGGAGCACTCCCGTGCATTCATTAGCAAAGCTCCACATGCCAATCCCAAAGCCGAATTAGCGGAAATCGAAAAGGAGGAAATCGATGCCTATTACGGATATTTTGTGCCTCTTCGCCGAACCAGTGACATTAAAGAAATCCGTCCGGAAGATGCACTGAACGGACCAGGTTTACCTAGGCTGACGGCAACGGTTGACGAATTGTTACTACATGGCGAAGCCAACAGCGCAGAATCTAGAAGCTAGAATTTAGAATCGAGAATCTGGAATGTTTGTAGGTCGGCGTTTCACCGACTTGGTGAGGTGCTTATGCTGAGGCGACTTCAGGAGACACAGCACATTATCCCCGGCTAGACCGGACGGCTCCGCTGTTTTCTAGATACTAAATTCCAGATTCTAGATTCTTTTCCCTGCTATACGGCCGGAGGTCTGCCGCGAAAGATGAGCGAGATAATAAACAGAATCAGAAAGATGACGAACAGAACGTGGGCAATCCACGCGGCTTCACCGGCAACACCGCTCAGTCCTAAAAGCTCTGCGATGACAGCGATGATAATGAATATAACTGTCCATTGTAGCATAATTCGGCTTCCTTTCTTACAGTTCGCGCCGCGCTAGAAAGCGGATCTCTCCCATTTCGGCCGGTCTTAGCTTCCGAATAGGTCCAGGAGCGGCGATGGTTAAAATATTGAGCCGCAGGAGTATGCGGTTAAGGTGGAGAGGAAGGAGCTCGAGTTGATGGCAGAATGGTGAGCGGCGCTTACGAATATGATGCGGTGGTGGTCGGCGCCGGACCAAATGGTTTGGCGGCAGCGATCAGAATCGCGCAACACGGCTTCTCTGTTCTGGTACTGGAACGGAATAAAGTCGTTGGCGGCGCCTGTCGAACCGAGGAACTGACCCTCCCAGGTTTTCAGCACGACGTCGGTTCGGCCGTTCATCCAATGGCTTTGGGTTCGCCGTTCCTTTCATCTCTTCCGCTTGAAAAATATGGTCTGGTCTGGTGCCAGCCCGAGATACCTTTGGCGCATCCGATCAATCGCACCGAGATCGCCACGCTGCGGCGATCAATCCTCGAAACCGGAAATACTTTAGGGAGAGATGCTAAAGTGTATCGAAAGTTGTTCGAACCAATTGTCGCACGCTGGCGGAGTTTACTGGAGGAGTTTCTCCGACCGATCATTCACTTCCCCCAACACCCTTTCCAAATGGCGGCGTTTGGAAGTCTGGCGCTGTCATCCGTCGACCATCTAATCCGAAATCGCTTTTCACGCGAGCCGGGAAAAGCGCTCTTGGCGGGTTTAGCTGCGCATTCTTTTTTGCCACTCACTGATCCTGGCTCGTCAGCATTCGCCCTTATTTTAGGAATGCTGGGCCATGCCGTCGGCTGGCCGTTTCCAATCGGTGGAGCTCAAGCAATTGTTCGGGCTTTGTCTGAGCATCTGCAGGCACTAGGGGGTAAAGTCGAGACGGACGTGTCGGTTATGACCTTACGCCAGTTGCCGGAATCGCGAGTCGTTCTGTTTGATGTCACCCCGCGGCAACTTCTTAAAATCTTAGGTAACCTCCTTCCATCGGGCTATCGGCGAAACCTGGAACGATTCAAATACGGACCGGGCATCTTTAAAATTGATTACGCCCTGGATGGTCCGATTCCATGGTTGGATCCAGATTGCGAGAAGGCAGGGACAGTTCATCTGGGAGGGACATTCCGGGAGATCGCGCAAGCCGAGCATCAAGTTTCTCGAGGGAGACACGCAGAGCATCCGTTTCTTCTTCTGAGTCAACCGACGGTGGTCGATTTCACTCGGGCGCCATTAAACCGGCACGTGGCTTGGGTCTATGGCCACGTGCCCAATGGATCGTCATGGGATATGACGAAGCCATTTGAGAGGCAAATATGCCGGTTTGCTCCTGATTTCAAAGACCGCATTCTGGCCAGCCATATCACCGCTGCCGCCGAACTGGAAAACATCAACCCCAACCTGATCGGAGGAAGTATTACTGGCGGTGCCAACAACCTATGGCAACTGATTGCTCGACCGATCCTAAGTTCGGCACCTTATCGTACCCCGCTCAAAGGTGTTTACCTTTGCTCCTCTTCAACTCCCCCTGGAGGAGGAGTTCACGGAATGTGTGGCTTTCATGCGGCCAACGCCGCCCTCAGGGATCTGCAGCGGAATATTTCACGTTAAGGTAGGTCGACGGACGCTTGACAAGTGGATAGGGCTGGCGATTGCTATTTTTGTTCGCTTAGAAACGAACAATAGAACAAACTCCACTATGGAACTGCAACTGCAAAACAAAATGGCCCTAGTCACTGGCAGTACCGCCGGAATCGGCGAAAGCATCGCCAAAACGCTCGCCCAAGAAGGATGATTCAGGCATTCGTGCCGGATATGAAGAAAAATGCCTGGGGTAGAGTGATCAACATTTCCAGTGGCGTCGGTTTTCAACCGATGGCCGGAATGCCTGACTATGCCGCTACCAAATTCGCCAATATTCTGATCACGGCCAGTCTGGCCAAAGAAGTGGGCAGCTCCGGTGTTACTGTCAATACCGTCAGCCCAGGTCCCATCGTCACTCCCGGTGCGAAGGACCTTCTCCGCCAACTCGTCCAGCAGCAGGGTTGGGGAGATGACTGGGCTGAGATAGAGCGGAAGGCCTCATCAGGATTTGTGCACACCACATTGCAACGTTTCGGCCGACCGGAAGAGATCGCAGCTGCTGTTGTTTTCCTGTCCAGCCCGTTAGCGTCCTACATCCATGGCGCTAATCTCCGTGTGGACGGCGGTTACGGGGTGGCTGTTAATTAACGCCGAGAACGCCGGGAATGGTGAGGAAGGGACGGTCGCCGCTACCAATCACAAATCACTAGTCACCAATCACCTCTCGCTCTCGTGCTTCCCCGAGTTCCCGCCGTCAATCACCAACGGCTGATACAAATTCTTCAATCGTAAGAAGTGGACTTCGAAGAATTCATATGAGACCAAGGCCAACAGGGTCGTACCGATGATAGATATTGCAAACAGCGCAATGCTCTCCAGATCGATTCCAGCCTTTCCTGCGATCGGCAGCTTCATCAGCTTTTGTACAGGAAGATGGAAGAGATACATACCGTAGGAGATCCGTCCTAACCGTTGGACAGCTGCGTTTCCGAAAAATGGGAGATCTTTGGTCATCAATATGCCAATCAGAAAAGCCGAAGTGAGGTCAATCAAACTGTATCCCCAAACCGAAGAATGAAAGTCAGGCAGATTGATGGGATATCCCAAAGAAGCTGACGGAATGGGCGACCCTTGCAGATGAGAGATGAGGGTAAGGCTGAGGCCCGCAAGCAGCGTGATACCGGCAAGTGCTATAAATTTCTGACCAAATCGAGAGCGAAAGCCCGGAATTCCCACTGATACTGCAGCTCCCGCCGCGAATGCGTCGAGATGAGAAAGCGGCGAATTGTAGATTGCGTTACCGATAGCTTCAGGATCTGAATAAACCGCTGAGGTTTGCAGCTCGGTCAGGAACCGGAGCAGTGGTGCCGTCGCCAGCAGGAGATAAATCAGGATCGGTAACCGCTCGCGGCTGGTGAAATAGATGAGCAGGGGCCAAAGTAGATAGAACTGCATCTCGACCCCGAGACTCCAGAGATGAGTGTACGCCTGGTCATTGTTAAACCATGGCAGGAGCCGCGCGATGTTCAGCGTCAACGTCGATAGGAAGGGAATAACTTGAGGCAATGATGACGGTTGCCGAGTCAACCAAAACACACCGGCCAGGACGAAGACATAACCAAAATAGGCCGGAAAAATGCGGAGTGCTCTTCGCCACTGAAAGACCAGGAAGAAATTCCTGGCATCATATTTCTCTTTGGCCCGCGTCAGGATGCCGGTCATCAAGAATCCTGAAAGCACGAAAAAAGTCTGCACGCCGATCCAGCCAAACTGCAAGATGCCCTGCCAATGAAAGCACATGACGCCGAACACACAAAGGGCCCGTAGCGCATCCAGCCTTGGATTGTAATTCATCATGGTTGTAAAACTGCCCTTCCATGTAGCTCCGGCCTCCTACCGGAACGGTTACAAGGACTTAGAGGTCCACTAAGGGTTTTGACGATGATGTAGCGGATTTATTTAGCCAAATATGAAGGGCGAGACTCGCGACTATGCGCAAGGTTCCCATCGAAAACGGCTATTCTGGCCGGGTACGCCGTCCGAGAGCCGTTTCGCCCGGCCAGTCAGCTTATTTGTCATCATGCTCACTATGGCCCTTTCTTGACCCGTCCACCGGGCGTATGCCGCGCGAAATAACCTGCAATGAGCGATGTCGAAGATTATCCCGGGCCCAGCCGCCAACCAGCGAAGCAGGGACAAGATCCGCGCGGACGAGCGGACGAAGGAATGGTCAAACCTCCGGTCAGCCCCGGTCCAAAGAAGGGAAAATCCGGGAAACAAAAGCGAAAGCCATAGCGTGGTTGTTTGAGAGACGATGCTGATCCTACTTCGAGATCCGGATCTTAAGCGGCGTAGATCTCGGAATCGAACCAGGTAGTTTGTCGGGAAAGGTCGACTTGGGACGACGGGTTTGACCTAGGCTAGTTATTCTGAACGCGATCGGAGCAGTGGCTTCCCGGTAATTTCAACTTTCTTCAGAGTTTCCTCTACTTGGTGCAAGGCTTGATGAAGCTTGTCCGTTGATGCCGCGACTTGTCGTACCGATTTCTTGGCTTGTCGGAGATTGCGCCTGAAGGAGGCTGACTTGGTCGGTAAACGCTTTGATAAGGGCTCGCTGGCAAAAGTTTCCCTCATACTGATCTTTCGTTTGTCTACCAATTGCTGGATTGCGAATTCTCCGCGTAGCGGATAGTCTTCCTTAGCTGCGATAACCGCAGCGGTATCGGAAAGTGTTTCCTCGGCTCATGATTGCGAGAATGCCTCGTGGCTGAGGATCGCTACCGGCGGGCAATACATTCCAGCTATTGGCACCATGCATTTGACGGCAACAGACATTCCTCTGTCTTTCTTCTCCCGATTGGCCGTGGCCTTATCTCCGGCAGAAGATGAGTAACGATCCAGAAAGAGTAAACGGCGAGGTCGCGCCTGCGTCGCCAGGGGTAATCGCTCCCTCTCGAGTGGTCGGAATCGGAGCATCCGCAGGTGGGTTGGAGGCCTTTTCTGAACTTCTCCGGCATCTTCCTAAGAATACGGGAATGTCGTTTGTTTTTGTCCAGCATCTTGAGGCGAAGCAGACAAGTCGGCTCACTGAAATCCTCTCACGAATAACGGAAATGCCAGTCGAGGTGGCCACCGACGGACAACGGATGCAGCGAGATCGAGTTTATGTCATGCCGCCGGGCCTGGACCTGACGCTGTCGGACGGCATACTCAAGCTTGAGCCGCGTACCGATACGGGCGGGCGCCATTTGCCAGTTGATCATTTTTTTCGTTCGCTCGCCCGAGAGCAGAGAAACAAGGGAGTCGCGGTCATTCTTTCCGGTATGGGGAGTGATGGGACCGCCGGGCTTAAAATGGTCAAAGAGAGCGGGGGAATGACCTTTGTGCAGGACGAGCCGTCAGCCCAGCACCAAGGCATGCCACGCAGTGCGGTCGGTTCCGGTGTCGTGGACGTCATTGCGACGCCCGGGAAGATTGCGGAGGAACTCGAGCGTTTGGCTCTCAGTCCGACTTTCAAAGTTGCGAAAAAACGTCCTGGCTCCGAAAATAGTCTCAAGAGCATCTTTATCCTTTTGCGGTCGAGGACGGAAGTAGACTTTAGCCAATATCGGAAAACAACTGTTCGCCGGCGAATCCAGCGCCGGATGGTGGTTCATCGGCTCGAAAAGCTGGGCGATTATCTGACATTTCTGGAGCGTAATCCAGACGAAGTGGAAGCGTTGTACGAAGAGCTGTTGATCCATGTGACCAACTTTTTCCGCGAGCCGGAAACATTCGAGGTCCTCGCGACCGTAGTCCTTCCCAGGCTTTTGCCAGAGCGGGTATCAAATGATCCGATTCGGATTTGGCTGCCTGGCTGCTCGACCGGGGAGGAAGCCTATTCGTTGGCGATTGTCGTAACGGAATTTTTCGATGGCAAGCAGGAGCCGCCCGGAATTCAGATTTTCGCCACTGATGTGAGTGACCGGGTGCTAGGAATCGCGCGGAAAGGTAGCTTTGATCAAAGCATTGAGTCCAATATCTCTAAAGAACGGCTGCGGCGGTTTTTTTCCAAAATTGAACACGGCTATCAGGTCAAAAAGCAGATTCGGGATCTCTGTGTTTTTGCACGCCAGAATGTGCTTCGTGATCCTCCGTTTTCCCGATTGGATCTCATTAGTTGCCGGAACGTACTAATTTACTTTGAGTTGGCCGCGCAAAGAAAATTGATCCCGTATTTCCACTATGCTCTGAAGCCCGGAGGATTCCTCTTACTGGGCGGGGCAGAAACCGTGGGCAATTTTTCCGATCTTTTTGAGCCGGTGGATCAGAAGACTAAACTATTCTCCAAGCGATCGGTCCGGAGTCCGTACCTGATGAGGATGGAGGGTGGGCTTCCCGACCCAACCAGCGCCGATGTTTTGAGAGATTTCGCAGCGCAGACCCCCCTGATTCAACCCCATCCTCTGCGGGAGACAGACCAACTGCTGATGGCCAAATACTGCCCGCCGGCCATCGTGGTGGATAACGGAATGAGGATCGTCCAGTTTCGCGGAAATGTGGCCCCTTTCCTCGATCCCGAGCCCGGCGAAGCTAGTCTTGATCTTTTCCGAATGGTACGAACGAACCTGGAGATACCCCTGCGTTCATTGCTGGCCGAAGCTAGGAAGGAGGAGCGGCCGGCGCGCAAAGAACGGATACTAGCCGAGGGGAGCGGGCTAGCTACTTTTCTCAGCATAGAGGTGGTGCCTATGTCAGTCTCCGCGACCCGCGAGCGCTGGTTTGTCCTACTTTTTGAAGATAGCCACGTGCCGCTTCAGGAGGTGGGCTCGCCTTCATCGAAACGACCCGGGAAGAAAGTGAAAAATACTCGAATCTCCCAGATCGAGCAGGAACTCGCTACCACGAGGGAGCATCTGCAAACGCTGATCGAAGAGCAGGAATCGATTAATGAAGAACTCCGCTCCGCCAACGAGGAAATTCAATCCAGTAATGAAGAACTCCAGAGCACCAATGAAGAGCTTGAGACGGCCAAAGAGGAACTGCAGTCCACCAATGAGGAACTGATCACGCTCAATGAGGAGCTCAAGAGCGGGAATGTGGAATTGAGCGAATTGAACAACGACCTCACGAATTTGCTGCGGAGCGTCAACATACCGATCGTGATGGTAGATCGAAATCTGCGTATTCGTCGGTTTACGCCAGTGGCGCAACGGACTCTGAAATTGATTGCTGGTGATGTTGGCCGAGTGATTACCGATTTGCGGGCCGATGTCGAGATTCCGAAGTTGGAAGAGTTGGTCCATGAAGTGATGGAAACGCTCAGCTCGAAAGAAATAGAAATACAGGATCGCAACGAACATTGGTACCGTCTGCAGATTCGGCCTTACGAAACTGCTGATAACAAGATCACCGGCGCGGTCATGATTCTATTCGATATCAATTCCAGCAAGCGGGAGAACGATCAGAGTAAGCGGATGATCAGTTATGCGCAGGCTTTTGTTGAGACGGTGCGTAATTCTGCTTTTGTGCTCGATAGCAAGCTCAAACTCGAGAAAGCGACTTCGTTCTTCTATGAGAAATTCCAACTAACGCCGGGAGAAACCGAGGGCTTAAGCATTTACGAGATCGGGGATGGGCAGTGGAACATTCCCGCGGTGCGGACGCTACTCGAAGAGATTCTGCCCCAGAATTCCAAAGTGGAAGATTTTGAGATCGATCATGAATTCCACCGAGTCGGTCGGAAAAGAATTTTCTTGAATGTGCGACGCCTGGAAGGACAAGATTCCGAAGATAGCGTGATCCTAATTTCCGTTGGCGATAGCTAGTCGGTTCTGATAAGACTAAGTGGGAGCTCGCTAAAAGGTGTGACCATGCAAGAGACTGGCAGAGCCGGACTGCAACGTCGACCGCAATTGCTGGGGGAATCATTGGGAGCGGAAAAGTTGTGGTCGGAGCATTTCGAGGCATCGCTTGCTGCTGAATATAAATTGTCGCCAATTGCCCACGTCACGCTTGACCGGCATGGCTGCATTTGCCGGCTCAATTTGGCTGCCGCCAACCTCTTGAAAGGGGACCAGTTCCAACTTCTCAATGTGCCATTTCTGGCCTTCGTTGAGAGATCCCATTGCCGGGCCTTTCTTGACCATTTAGCAGCCTGCATTCGGCTCCGCCAAAGAGTTTCTACGGAGCTGATGTTGGCTAGTCATACCAGGAGTGCCGCCCTGGTTGAGTTACAAAGCACCCCGGGTGTTGATCAATCCGGAGATGCGGTGATTTGCCGAACCGCGATTATCGCGAGATCGGAAAGAGAATCAGTAGAGCGGGCCATATCTGGAGATCGGCAATACTACGCGGAATTATTCGAACTCTCGCCCGACGCAATCCTGGTCCAGGTGGAAGGGAAGATCGCGAGCGCCAATCCAGGGGCGATGAAGCTTTTCGGTACGGAGAGCGTGGATGAGTTGCTCGGGAAGAGTTTTCTTGAAGTCGTTCATCCGGACTCTCATGAGATGGTTCGACAGCGGATCCAGCGGGTTCAACAAGGAGAGTCAGATCTGCCGATTGTTACGGAGAAATTCGTCCGGCGGGATGGCCGGAGCGTCACCGTCAACGTAATGTCTCGACCGGCTATTTTCCAGGGCAAGCCGGCCATCCTGGTTCTAGCACGCGATGTCTCGGAACAACTGGAGTTGGAGGAGGGTTTGCAGCGGGCGGAAGATCTTTCCGCGCAGATTCTGGCCAATAATTCGATTGCCACCGCGATTATTTCTCTGGAAACGGAACGTTTTCTAAAGGCCAATGCATTTTTCTGTAAGCTGACCGGCATTCATCCATCCAAAATCGTAGGTCGTTCATTGTCGGAGAGCGGTTGGCGTCTCACCACTAACGGGCAGGATGATATCATCAAAAATCTCGGACCACAGAGCTCGATCCAAGGTCGTGAAGCGCAAGTCCATCGACCAGACGGTGGTGTTACTGATGTGTTGGCTTCGGCCAAAACGGTCCAGTTCGGTGACGAACGCTGCGTATTATTGATGGCCCAGGAACTTACTGATTTGCACCGGCTGAAGCAGGATGTCGTCGCCATCTCGGAGGAGGAGAGGAAGCGTTTCAGCCGTGATCTACATGACAGCCACTGTCAGGATCTCACCGCGATTGCATTTTTTGCCGAGACCATCGCGGCGACATTGGATTCCAAGGACCCCGAAAGCGCCGGTCAGATCCGCGAACTCGGGAATATGGTTCGTCGGAGCGCGGAAAACGTGCATTCACTTGCTGCTGGACTGAGTTCGCAGCAGGTCGAACAGTCTGGGTTGGCGGCAGCATTAAAAGACTTAGCTACTCGTACCAGTCAGCGTTTCGGCCTGATCTGCTGCGCCAATGTCGATCGAAGATGCCAGTTTCGAGATACCGTCTTAGCGGTGCATCTTTATCGGATTGCTCAAGAAGCAACGAGTAACGCAGCCAGGCACAGTCACGCCAAGAAAATAGACATCAAGCTGCGGCTCGAAGGTGACCTCGGAATTCTGCAGATCGAAGATGACGGACACGGTTTTCCGGTGGAAAAAAAACCAAATGGCCTCGGGCTGCGAACGATGGAGTATCGTGCGGCAGTGATCAAAGGGACCCTCAACATTGATTCCAAATCGGGGATCGGAACTGTGGTCTCTTGTTCATTTCCGGCGTCGGCAGGAAATTGATCATTTTTGAAGACCAGGCGCCGTTCACCTACCCATAAGGCTCTCCCAAGTACTAGCGTCATTGTCGACGATCCGAAAGAGTCGGCTATTCTGGCCGGTCTCCGCTATGTATCCGACGAATCACCGGGTATCACCCGGAAGCCAAAAGGGACAAAGTTCGCGTACTATAATGGGAATGGGAAACGAATCAGAGATCCGGCGGAATTGAAGCGCATTCGATCCCTGGTTATCCCGCCGGCCTGGGAGAGAGTCTGGATCTGTCCGAGAGCGAATGGACACTTGCAGGTTACCGGAATCGATGCCAAGGGCCGAAAGCAGTACAAATATCATCCGAGCTGGCGAGCCGTCCGCGACGAAGCGAAATTTGAAAAGCTGCTTTCGTTCGCTGAGGCCTTGCCTAAAATCCGAGCACAGGTTGATAAAGATATGCGACGGCCGAACCTAACTCGGGAAAAGGTGCTCGCAACGGTAGTCCGACTTTTGGAAGTATCGCTCATTCGAATTGGCAACGAAGAATACGCCAAAGAAAACAGATCGTTTGGTCTAACGACGATGCGTAATCGTCACGTGGAAGTAGACGGATCGATCGTTCGATTTCAGTTTCGGGGCAAGAGCGGCAAGAGACACCTGGTCGAAGTCTCAGATCGGCGGTTAGCAATAGTTGTTCGAAAGTGCCAGGATTTGCCCGGGCAACAGTTATTCGAATATCTGGATCTAACCGGCGAAGTGGTTCCGATTGCATCTGAAGACGTGAACGATTATTTGCAGACAGTCAGTGGTCAGCCATTTACCGCGAAAGATTTTCGGACCTGGGCGGGAACCGTCTTGGCGGCCATTGCCCTTGGCAAAATGGAAGAGGTGGATAGCCAGGCAATGGCCAAGAGGAATGTCGTCACCGCGATCGAAGCGGTGGCGAGGATGTTAGGCAATACCGTCGCGATCTGCCGAAAGTGTTATATTCATCCGGCGATTACTGCTAGCTATCTGGATGGAACGCTCGCTCGAACTCTCCGCGTGAAGGCCGACTCTCAAATTGCCCATCACCTGCCCGAGTTAAAGCCAGAGGAGGCAGCGGTTCTGGCGTTGCTGCGGCAGGAGTTAGCCCGGCGTTCGGAGAAGGATCGCTCTCCCAGCAGGTCATGAAGATCGCCTTATTCCACAATCCAGCGGCCGGCAGCGCCATGCTCAAGGGTAGCAAGTTAGTTCGCCAGTTCGAAAATGCCGGCTACGAAGTGCTTTATGTTTCGATCAAGGGCAAGGACTGGGAAAGAGCGTTCCGTGAGCCTATCGATCGGGCAGTTATTGCCGGGGGTGATGGGACTGTCAGTCGACTGGCTCCTTGGCTGGCCGGACGGCACATCCCTTTTTGCATTCTTCCGTTAGGTACTGCCAACAATTGCGCCAGAAGCCTCGGTCAAATGCACACGGTCGAGACTATTATTTCCCGTCTGCATTCGGCGCCGACCAAGCAGCTCGATCTAGGAATTGTTACTAGCTCTGCTGGGCATCGGATTTTCATTGAATCAGTCGGGATTGGCCTCCTGGCTATGTTTATGAGTG
>WNFQ01001649.1_pt1 | contig 15888 bp, 18 predicted proteins | sample 5400171 | NCBI WGS metagenome assembly WNFQ01 (sample SAMN13153356, study PRJNA577476) | soil metagenome | isolation source: 20 cm soil under Madrone tree | place: USA:California | collected 2016-06-14 | reverse complement strand
CCTTGTTCAAACTTTGCGAAAGCGAGCGAAGCGCAAACTTGCCGGCCGAAAATGCCGCCGTGGTGGTATTGCCGCGCAGAGAGGCGGTGGCGCCAGTGAAGAGGAGCGTGCCGCGTTTGCCAGTGCTGCGCTCCTCATTCTCGTCAATGGCCTGTCCTTGGAACGCGGTGATCGCCTCGTGCGCAAACGCAAAGGCAGCCTTGACGTTCGCGTCCGTCACCTTGTCGACTTCGTCCTCGGTGATCTGTAAAAAGGGCTTCCATATGCCGAAGCCTGCATTGTAGAGTGCTACGCGGATGTCGGAGGTCGGCCAGTGTGCGCGCACGCCGCGGAAGGCGGTTTGGACCTCTTTATAGGTGTAGTTGGATATTGGGAATGCGGCTGCCTGTGTTGACGAGATGAATGTAAGAGGAGGCAGGTTGTCAGGAAAGAAAAGAGTATGTGTGGCGTACGTCTGTGTCCCCTGTCTTGAGCTCAGCAGCGAATTTGTGGAGGTTGGGACTCTCGCGCGCAATTAATGCAATGTTATACCCAGCCTTGGCAAAGAGGCGTCTGGTGGTGGGCAGTGTGAGCGTGAATAATCATGCATCAAGGCTGACGGCAACATACGCCGAGGCACCTCCCGTACCGGAGGAGTTGCCAACACCGGCGACAACAAAGATGGGACGAATGGACATGGTCAGTTGCTGATAAACTGAAGTACACCCGCGTTATATACTGCGGACATCGTCATTGATATTTGTTGCTTCATCATCGTCTCAGTCAGCATTAAGCCGACGAGATAGACGTGGGAAGATAAGCCTAATATGGCAAATCTTTCCACCCGATTTCATCTCTCCTGGCCGTGTGGCATCCTCGCCTCGCCAGGCGTCGCCGTCTCATCGCAGAACTTCATGGCAGCCTCGCGTCATGATACAGACAAACTTCACCCTACCACTCCCATGCACGCATCTTCACACAAACCTCTCACAGTAGAGAGTTTAACCCATTTACACAAGTTCATCGGTCATGTGCTCGAGGAGGAAACCATCTTTCGTGACGCCGACAAAGACGCGTGGGTCAGTGGCATCAAAAGTGCCCTGAATGACCTGGCGAGAGAAGTGCACGCGGGAGCGTGGCTATCAGGCATACGACGCGCGAGGGTTTTAGAGCAGAAGCGGCGCAAGGAGCAGGCCACGGCTGAAGCCAAGACGCGGGAACAGGAACGTATCGCAAAGGAGAAAGAAATGGAGGCTCGAAATAAGGCCAAGTCTCGCACACCTGTACCCGCGGACTCGGCAAAGTCTTCTGCTCTTGCGAAAGAGGTGGACACGACGGTCGCCGAGACCAAGTCCGAAATCCCGCACACACGCAAACCTAAGCCTCCGACTGAGGAGGCCAACCGTAACCTGCGTGCGCTGCAGCAACTCCGGAATCTTGCAAAGATGCGTCGACAATCGTCTTCTGATGCTCAGAAGCGTGCGCGTCATCTCTTGCTGACCGTCGTTCTACCGGACGCACCCTCTTCCCCGCCACCACCCTCTTCCACCTCTACGGGTAATACTACTGCCCCGAGGTGTACATTTACCCCCTATGTCTACTCTCTGCCAGCTCCAGATTTGTTTGGAGATGACCCGGATGATAACTGTGAGACTGTGGTGAATAGCACCTTGTATGGCTTCAGGGAGTGGGACGGTGCGTTGCGACTTTCCATTCTACGGTGCCATCGACTGACTCCACAAAGTGAATCTTCTTGAGGCTCATGAGGATATAGAACTCATTGGCGGCAGATTCTCGCTGAGCAAGGCGGTCTCGGCTGATGAGCATGCGTCCCTAGTGCGCGTCCTCCGACTATCTACATATACCCTCCTTTCTCTCCTGCTGGAACAACATTTTCTTTCCAGCTCCTCCATTGAACTCCACTATCCTAAATCCACACCGCCGCCAATTTCAATACCCCCGCCGACAGTCACACTTGCTCACCGAAACTCGGCTCCCGAAGTACAAGTAGAGCTGAAGCAGCGAAAGCGAGACACCCTCCGTCAAGGAATTTGGTCTTTGTTCCATAAACGTTTGCATCGCTCTGCAACTGTGAACACGTCTGACTCTCGAGGAGTTTCGCTTGATTTCCCTCGCCCTGAGCCGGATGTCCCCAAAACGCCTCGCAGCTCGCTCGATATATCCCCTACGTCACCACCACGACAACGCCGCTTCTCCATCTTTGGTGGGGATCGTGCCCCTCCACCTTCCCCTGCCGCACTGACACCACCTGAACTGTTGCCTGATCGAGCTTTCCAAAATGCACTGCATCGCATCGAGGAAAGCAAGGGCATCATGCTATCCGCTTCTCCTGGCCTCGTCATTTCACCACCCCAACTCCTTGTGCGCCTTGCCGAGTCGGAAAAGGAACACCCCAGTCGTCGTCTAACAGGTGAAGAGCGAACCGGTCTAACCAGCGTTCTTGGATGGGAGGGCAAGAAGGCCGCTGGACGCGGTAATTTGATCGGCACGACTGCCTTCCTCCGGCAGCAGCAACTCTCGCTCCTCTATTCTGAGCACGTTTATGGTCCCGACCGAACGTCTCAGGCGTCGGCGGACGGTACGTTAAAAAAGCCAGTGGAAGGGGAACCCAAACAGCAAACGTTTGTACACTGTGGGATCCCTGTCCAGTGGCTCACGTATGTGTACTATGCGAGCGGTAACAACGACTCGAGCCTTGGAGATATGATAACATCTATCTGCGCGCGGGCTGACGAACCATGCGCACAGCCGGGTTGCAGGTCTCTCCGACGACAACACGAGCGAAGATGGATCCACGGCGGGATTCGCGTGGTGGCGTGGACGGAAGCGCGGGGCCCTTCTGCATCGCCCGACGTGCATTCGGAAGATATTGAAATGTGGCAGAGTTGTAAAATCTGTCGAGAGTCAACCGAACAATGTAAAATGTCTGATGGCACTTAGTAAGTTGCACTTCTTGACTACTCCGAGGTCTCACGATAGCTGACCTCTCTTTGCCCAGTTTATTCTCATTCGCAAAGTTTCTCGAATTATTGTTGTATTCATCGACCATATGTACCCTCTCCCATCCACTCTGCGCGCATATGTCACCTTCGCCGCCCAGCACATCATCACCATCACTTCCGGCTTCGCGATTCAACATCATACGTCACTTTTCATACAAGTCTTATCAAGTTTCCTTCACGCTCTCTTTGATCGACGATATCTTTGACCTTCGAATGCCAAGGCTTCACTTCATGAGAGATGGGTGGGTAGAGAAAATGCCACCAGCGATGACTTCCAATACCATAATTGATGACACGGATAAAAAGGAGTTGAGGCAAGAGATCAAGCAGTGGTGGCAAGTTGTAGCTGAGCACCTGGACAAAGTGGTTAGTCTCCTTTTGTCTTGTTTCTACTTGCCGGACCTGAATCTCCTCTCAGGAGGCGGAGTTTATCGTAACCTTTCGCCCGAAGAGTCTACCCCGTTTGCCCTCCGATGATGATGCATGGGAAGGCCCATCGGAAGGCCCATCGGAGGTGGACGAAGGGGAAGGACTCACCCCCAAAGGACTCCTCCCAGTATCCCTTCCCCCAACACCATGCCACTCAGCCGAACCTTCCTCCTCTTCATTATCCACCATAAAACCTACGCCTACGCACTCAGGCTCGGACACCTCCTTCCAAACCATCAATTCCGATGATCTCAGTGACACATCATCCCTCCACCTTCTATCCAACATGCGTTTCGCATTCCAACGTGCCGAACAGGCGCTGTACTCCCAATTGCGCGACACGCCAAACTCTGCGCTGAATAACGTACGACGGGAGTTCCATTCTGCGGCACGGGGAACAAGCAAGCGGTTAGCTGCGTGGGAGGCAAAACATGTCTCAAAGGACGCACGTCCGCGCCTCGCGGCTGATCGCGAAGGTATTCAAGAACCTCATTGGTGGCACTCCGGATTTCATGCCGTTCCTGGTGGGAACGTAATCGTGCAGGAGGAAGACTGGGGTAGCATTATCGCATTTACTCTCAGGTATGTCTCTACTACGTTCTGTGTCCCGCGGAAACTGGACTGATCGGCTATAGTTCGTTTGACTATCAGCGCGAGCTCGCGAACTTGATGAATCCTCGCGCATCACATTCACCTATTGTACATCCACAGTCGCCGCCCTTACCCGGGACACCACGTCAACAATACACGATGTCGTCGCTTGGCCGATCCTCTGCTTCCAGTAGTACATCATCCTTCAAGTTCTTTAGTTCATCTCACAAACCTGACCCAGACCGGGAGGACTCGGTATGGCACGAGCCAGAGACGTATTCGGCTGTAGTTACCCGCAAGGAGCATCCGCGCGATCCTACGGCGTTGCTCTCGTTGCGTGACGTGCTGCGACATAAGGTGCCCGTGGATAGCCCACAGAGCGCGCAGTCATCGTCAATCACCGTTTCTCGCATGACAAATAGTGCTGCTCCGCCCTCCGCATGGGCAAAACCAGCTGTCGAGGTCAATATGGCTGCTGTGGATGGGCAGGTCACGGGTATGCCAGAAGCGGTCGTTACAGCTGGTCGGATTCTGCATGAGCTCGATGGCGCGTCGGTCCTCTCATCAAAGGGAAGTACAGATTCCGCAGCTTCGGCATTCATAGAAACGAACGTTCTTCGAGGGAATGCCTCTTCTATACTCTCTCGAGTCTCATTAGAGAGCGTTGACGTTGGCGCCGCCCCACATCAGGCTATGCTGGCCGACAAGGACAAGTCGCGCGTGCCTGTCCCGCCCGCACAGCGCGAGGCGGCTCTGGAGCGGGAGCATGCGAGCAACTCTGGAGGGTTGCTGGTTGATGCGCGCTCGCGAAGTTCGACAGTGAGCACAACGCAAGATTCAGTCGATCGGGAGCGCGATCGCGAGTCAGAAGCGGCTTCGGCAAATGCAAGCGACAGTTTCATACTCTCCTGGACGAGCAGTCTAACAAACGCGATGCGATACATGATCAAAGCCGATCTTCCCTCTGGACCTGCCACACCACCAGCCAAGAACCACCACGGCCTATTGTACGCCGACCCGATGACGATCGACGAGCGTCCTCATATCAAGTACGATTGGACAATTGGCAAACGGCTGAAGTTTAGCTGTACGGTTTATTATGCTAAGCAGTTTGATGCGCTGAGGAGGAGGTGTGGCGTTGAGGATATTTTTGTGAGGAGCATGGCAAAGTGCGAACCTTGGAAAGCCCAGGGAGGCAAGAGCCGCTCGAATTTTTGGAAGACGTCGGATGATCGGTTTATTATCAAGACGCTGGTCAACGCGTGGAACGTCGCCGATTTGTGCGTAGTTTGATTCCTCGTTTTTTTTCCGACGTGTCTGTTGACTGGGCGAAAAAGCCAAGTTCTTATCGATCTGGCACCGTCCTATTTTTCGCATATGGATTCAACAGCGAATCGAGCGTCCATACTTACGAAGTTACTCGGTTTTTATACCGTCGAAGTACGCAACTTGGACACCGGGACTGTACAGGCAAAGGCAGATCTTCTAGTGATGGAGAATTTATTCTACAGCCAAAAGCCTACAAAGACGTTTGACCTTAAAGGTATTCAAGGTCGCAAGGTCAAGGCCAGTTCGAACTCTTCTGGTTCAAAGACGCTGTTTGATAGCGAGTGGATAGAAGGCTGGTGTTTTTGTTGACATTCCTCGTGTCTCATTTATATGTCTAATTCATCCTTGCAGGCCAGCAACGCGCCCTCACACTAGTCAACCCGATTTCCAAAGCGATCTTGCAGGAAGCCACGAAAGCAGATTGTGATTTCCTCTCAAAGAGCAATATAATGGACTACTCGTACGACGACCCTCCCTCTCCTCTTCATTAACTCACAAGAGGTTTGCCAGGTTGCTGCTTGGTATTGATGAAGAGAGAAAGCAGATTCATTGTGGCCTTGTGGATACCATCGGCAGCTATACGTTTGCAAAGACGCTCGAGTACAAGGCAAAGGGACTTTCGGGGAAAGAAGGGAAGAATATCACAGTTGTCCCTCCTCACGAGTACCAAGAACGTTTTGTTTCCGCTTTGGATAGCTATTTTATGGCATGTCCAGGTGCGTATGCGTATGCACATGTGGGAGCGAATTTGGCTCCAACGAGCACTTATTTGATCTCTTGTTGTTTTCAGATAAATGGACTAAACCTGTCGATGAAACGAAGTTGATACATGATCCAGCGCTGTTACCTAGCGTTCTGTGACATCACTCATTTATCATACCTACTTGATCATCCGGGCATTTGATGGTAAGAACTGGAGTGATTATCGTAACACTGCGTTGCATACACGACTATGATGGGCTGGCTGTCCCAGCCTTTCTCGACGATGATATTGTTTTGCGTTTGTTTTGGCATGTTCACACAATTCCGTAGAATTGCAGGCACTTTAACTCAAAACGTTGACTCGGATCTCTTACGATGCCCTATCATAGTCACGTGCCAACGGGCCGCTCTCCGTGCGTATTGGGTCCGGGTCGGCTGTGATGACGATGGGAGTATTATCGTGACGGCGCCCGTCTCATTATGTCCCTCATTATGTCCTTCATTGGAAGCTTTACAATAACCTTTATCATGGCAACCTCGCAACACTCACTTTAAGTTAGCTTCTCTACCCCCTCTCTCGCTCGTCTCTGCTAGACCTCTCAAAAGGGCAAGCAGTACGATCTATTCTTAGACTCGACTTGGAAGGATTTCCGAGATGGAAAATCGCGGACCAGAAACTCAAGAAATGCAATCTCAGGCTTGTTAACGACACATTCAGTGCCTGAGCAGTCACGTGAATAGAGTTTCACACCCTTTATTAACATCTTTTTTTCTAGAATCCCTTTGTCTAGAGATTGCCTCCCAAGTTTGTCGACTGTGCTTATTTTTAACTTCTTGCTATGTGCCTCTCCACATGCTATTGCGATCAGGGCTCTTCCATCTTAGGCGCCGGTTTCTGAGTCCTACATCGCCAGCCAACATCATTATCACTGGCCTTGGAATGAAAACAACTCATTGTTTCAAGCTGATTATCAGTGCTTGACATGAACCGTTGCAGGTTCCTTGGGCGATCACTGTATCCGATTCCTGGGCGCTCTAGTTCGTCTTATTGGCTTGCGGAAGTTTTCACGCCACCCTCATCTGTCTGTGGTCGTAAACTTGCTGTTTTCAGTACAACGATACGACTGGCCATCACATACTATGGTTACCGCCATCACTCTACTCACTTTCTATCACCGAATCCTCACTACATATTCAGGAACTAACATATTGCTTTCCTATTTCTCCCGTAGCTACAATACGACAAGCAGACGCCAAGGCCGCCGGCTTGCCATAATGCTTCAGTCGCCGTTCTGCTTAAAAAAGCACTTCTTTGGTCTTTCTCATCAGGTTCATCCAACATATACCTCCGACCCACCCACCTACGTACCCGCGATGATGAAAGGGATAAGCACCGCCTTCCTCGCTGTTGTTGCCACAGCCCTCGTCGCGGCTGCCAAACCGTCTCATGCTGCCATCGCAGCTCTTCAGCACAGGCAACCGGGTTCTGGTTTGCATGCGCGTTCGGGAATAGACCCGTCTAGTATCCCGTCTCAGTGTCAACCAAATTGCACACCCATCCTCCAAAAACTCGACGTATGTCCCCTATTTCCCATCACTCTGCAGTCTTTGCCGTCGGAAATTGTCGACTTATCCCGTGTCATCATGACCCACCAACGTCACGGTGTAACTTTTGTAGGCCTGTAAAAATGCAGCATGTGAATGCACGCAAGCAAACGTCGACGCTATTGCGGTTTGCATTAATTGCCTCGTCCCTCTCGGACCGCACAACATGGCCTCTTATGCCCTAGATTATCCAAATAGTTGAGTTCGCCCCTTGTTACATTTTGTATTTGACCCCGACGTCTTCCCTTCTTCCATTCCTTTCTTCTCTTCAATTCTTTTTCCTGTCTGCGGGAGTATACTGACGAACTTCGCCCGCGTTCGGCATACTATCACGTATAGCCTTCGTGGACGCCTGCGTGGAACTACACTTCGAGCTTAATTCAGTCACTATCACGGCAACGCCGACGGGCACCGCGACGACGGGTGACGCGCTCTCGATGTTCGAGGCGCCGACTCCCACTTCTGGAGCGACGGCAGCTGTGACAGAGGAGTCGCCACCCTTGATACCATCGTCCCCGGTTCAAACGGCGGTGGTACAATCTCAACCCAAAGTCGGAAGTGCCACCGGGCTCGACGCATTTAGAGCCCTTGGAAGGAGCGTTGTAGTTGCCACGCTTGCCACGATCGTTACATTTGGTGTTTCGTTCTTTTTGATTTTGTGATATTTTATTTGTGATACCCCGCGACGACTGACGACCGAGTCGAGTCAGGTCACTCAGGTCCTAGGATACAGTATGTGTTGAATGCGCCGTCTTATAAAAGGAGAATGTAACTTCACTCCTGAGAAAGTATACCCTATTTTGTGGACGCATGTCCATTTCCCTAGATATTAGTGTTGGAGCGTAGTACTGGCGTTGGCCTCCGCCTCAGGCTGTGAATGGTCATGTGTGGTGTATTGGTTATTGAGATATTGTACCGTATATTTCACCGTTACGCAGATAGATGGCGTTCTCATCCATTCGGTGCTCGCGAGGTAGCCTTTCATTTTGAGTCGGATCTAGGCATATATGCCTGCCAGTGAGATGAGTGATGTCATCCGAGTTACCCGATTATGCGCGCCCATTAAAACCTGGCGCGCCTTGACGGCCTGACGGCCAATGACTTAATGACTGCTGAGGCCGCGCTGAGGCCTGAGGCTCTGAGATTCTGATACGCTAAGGCTGTGAAGTGTTCATCTATCGGAGCATCCTCGGAGCCACGGAGAATGTTTATGTCCGCTTGAAAGAAAAAAGAAATCCAGATCCATTGTGGGACAATTCCTCCAGACCGGATAGATGGGAGAGAGGAAGCTACTGTAGAAGGCTCTCAAGGAAAACGGCATCCGGCCAATCTGGGAAGGTCCGTATGACGTGAATATATATAATTGTGTCATTTTTCCTGGGAAGGAACATGTAAATTATGCGCGGTTGATAGAAAATCGTCCACGGTCTCTGCACGCACGATATGATAATAAAGTGATTATATTACTATGACGGGTCACCTTGGATTCAATAATCTAGGAAGGAATTTCCGCCTGTGCGAGGGAGGAAACGCACTGGCAGGCATACTGTAAATAATTTATAAATGGGGAATGGCGGGCACATGCCCGAGCCGAAGTGCGGGGCCGCGCGAATATAGCGCAGTGGCCCGGTCCCGCCACTGTCCCGTCCACCCAAAAGGGGAAACTACCGTTTCGCGGCTTGCGCCGGTACGATAACGTACTACTAAGTTTGGTCCAACTCCAACGCTTGTTGTGCCGCCGCTCAGTTGATGCAGCCAAGCTATCATCGATTGTAGGACTCTCGCATACTTACATTGCTATGGGGCTTTCCTCACGGCGCTCTCTCATGCTCCATACTGTATTCAACTTCGTTCTGTTACTAATAATAGGCACCACTCCAGCACGTGCCCAGCACATTCAACCCATGCAACATTGGGCGTTCAGCTAGCGGGGTGGTAACATCGGTCAAGGAAGTACTGTCCTGGCTGACGATGGACTTGGTCTTGCATTGATGCATGCTTTGATGATGGCCGCATCGAACAGGCTCAGAACAAGCATTGCCATATCATTGCCAATTGACTCGCAGTCTCGGAGCGGTGTTGCTTCGTGTCCGAAAACGCCACTTCGCAGAAGCCGCTAGGCACCGTGACTCACTCTTCTCCGGCTTCTTCTGGCTGCGATTTGAGTGATCATTGTTACGTCCACATCATCTATGGTTCACTGACCTTTGGACAGCCGATGACATTTTTGACTTCCATTGGTCACTGACATACGCCAACTTGAAAGCCAAGTACTCGAGTACGGCAACACACAATCAGGCATGTCGGTGGAGTACTCGTGGGGCGGCAGTGGCGTGGCTTTGCCATGCGGTAGATTTGATGAAATAACCCAGGGCGCTGGAGTGGTGCTGGTCTCATCGGTTCGCAGCACAGTGTGGAGGCTCACCACCAGCGAGCGCTATTACGAAAGATAATTCGTAATGTGCTCCGTCTTTGTACACGGCGCAGAGCCCAAAGAGAGGAAAGTGCTCGAGAAGTGACGCCCAAGGCGCTGCTTGGACAGCCAGGTCGGTATTATGAATTCAATTGCGCGGCGATCGGTAACGCCAATACACACTCCCTACCAACTTGACAAAGTATCCTCTTTTTTAAGAAGCTTCAATCAACCACTCGGTCAATCAATACTTTTCAGCGCCGTTCCCATCCCCAGTTCCCTCTGGTCCTACCACCCAAAAGGCCATCGGATACCAAATGTCAGTCCTCGCTGCACCACTGGTATCCTTCTTCTTCTCTGGCATTGCGATTGCCGCAATTTCAGCTCCCGGTTGTAGCACGACCTGGGAATGGGTATGTTATGTGTATTATCATCTCCATGATGGATTCTTTGGCGCTCACCTGACCTTCTGGTTTCTGTGCCCAGTCATTCAATTCTCTCGGCCAAAATGCGTGTACGGTCGCAGCGTACATGATGTCAACATGCAACTGGGGATGTGAGTCGCTCGTTTATTTTGTCGTGCGTTAGCGAGCCGCCAAGCCTTAACATCTACCTTTCTTTGCAGCGTTCACCATCGACCCTCTTCAGCCAGGGTACTCTTACACTGGCCCAAGCGGCATCGATGACTTCAACTTGTGCAAGTGCAGCACCGTCGGATATTCGCTTGTAAGTGCATGTGCTGGATGCCAGGGCGAAACATGGATTAGGTACAGTTCCCATCGTCGTTCCTTCTCGATGCCCGAGGCTTATATATTTGTCATAAGCTGGTCAGAATATGTGACGAACTGCACCAAGACTCTGCCTCCCTCTTCGTAAGTTCCCTGTGACCCTGTGATGAAGAGAATATTTGGGTTTGACATTGTAATTGGTCCGCAGGTTCCCCAACCCTATCCCCTCGGGAACACGTGTCCCTCAGTGGGCTCTCCTCGACGTCACAGTTCGTTGCGAAACTTTCCTCTCCGATAACTACTCACATCATGTTTCAGAATGAGAACTTTTGGAGCTCCAACAAATCATATGCCACCGGTGGTGAGATCTCTTTCCCCTCTACTCCGCTACTGTCTCACACCCGCATCTTGCTACTTTTATAGACTCCCCCGAGCTAGGTCCTGGCACAGTACTTGGTGTCTCAGGCCCCTCCGTATCCGCCTCTGCCTCGACTACTAGATCCTCGAATACAGCTACACCTGTAGGAGGACACAGTTCAAACGCGGGGGCCATTGCTGGCGGCGTTTTCGGTGGTATAGCAGCGATCGTCGTCGTCGTTGCCATGTTGCTCTACTACCTACGGCGGCGACGTTCACAGACGCTGACCGTCGTGTTCGAAGGCGACGGTGCACTCGACCGGCACATGGATGAAGTTCAGCGGCCGATGTTGGATCAAGGAACGCATGCCGAGACTTTTCCTGAGACGATAACACCTCTGATGAAGCCCTATGTATGTGTTTCCGTGCCTCCCATTGCATTTGAGTAGTATGCTCACGTGTTTTCTCTCTTTTCTCGACCCTCAGAACCCGGATGACCCAACTACGTACCCCGAGTACCAAGGAGTTCCGCCACCACCGGTGTACGTCTCTGGTCAAGAATCTTCGTTATCTCCCAACAGAAGCCTATACACCGTCGCCACCATGCCAAGCCCCCAACCACAGGGATACCATGGCTTACCCATTGTCTGATCCCACCCTATGAGGCAGCCGCAGCAGTCTGGCAAGGGATAGCACTAGTTTTTGTTCTCTCTTATGGCCGTTCTTTATTTCGCGGTTAGGGTACTGTAGCAACAATCTCGGCCAGCCCGGTCAGAACAATTGACGATTCTCGTGACGCATTACTGTACTTTATTTGTAGACACTCTCATCCTCGTCATGGGCAGCCCTGTACCGTACGACGTAAAGGTCAGGCGAGCAAGGGGGTGAAGGTAGGGGTCCGGGTCAGTGCCACGAGGATGACGTGAGGCAAACAAGTCGAGAGAGCGACGAACCATGCAGCATACACCGCCCTACTTTACTCGTATCGTTGGCCTGTATTGGATATACACTCCTTGTTGCTCGGTATCAGCGCTCAACTTGAACTATTGGAGTTTCCTTGAATTGACTGCATCTAGTGGCGGACTTCGGTTAGCACTTGGACATCTCTGTTATGGCAACGACGACGGGCACTAGATCGATGGGCGGCAAGTGAATCCGCTCTCCGTGTTCGAGGTACAGAATCCCACCACTGGAGCGACGGCACCCATGACCTTCCCGCTGCCACACTTGGGTTCCAATGCTGCCGGGGGGAGGGAGTGCCATTTGGTTCGGCGCATTTTAGGGCTCCAGGCACGAGCGTTGTAGTTGTGTGGAACCTAGTGTCGACCTCGGGCCTGACTGTGAATTGACATTTGATGCATTTGAACATTGCGATGCCGTACCACATCCTTTGTGGTTGCCTCGGTGGTCACGTATCTAAAGTATAGATGAATTCCTGGTGCGTGTGAAGGCGATGGCGTATAGCCGATCTTTCGGATACAAGGCCTTTGGGTTGGGGTAATCATATTGTCACCCAGTCATGCCGCTCTGTGCTCAGTCATGAAATGGCAGAGAGCCCCTGACATCTAAGGTTGTGCCAGTGCTCATCAATGGGAGCATTCCTTCAAGTTTCAGATGCAAAGGATGTTTGTAGGATATCCGCTCTGCAGAAAAAATGGACAAGCCTGATCCATTGTCGGGTAATGGTAATTCCCCCCGGTTGATAGATGGGAGAATGGGAGACCTTGAAGACTTGCGAGGAACCGGCATTTCTGGAAATTATGGGATGATGTAGATCTAGTAGGATAATGATAATTGAGTCCTTTCTTTCTTATGAACGGTATGCAGCACTACTGTGCGATCTCTACCAAGATAAAGTCATCCTCTGTCTCTGCCGCAACGCATATAAAGCAGCCACGATAACCAAGCAATGCGTTTTTAAGGCTATAAATTAGAGTGGAAGTTCCGCGTAGACTGGCCGGGCTGGCTACTTGAACTTCAATTGAAAGTCACACGACAACGACCAAACGGTGGTGATGACGCGGTCCGGTCCCCGCCTCGGCAGCGCCGCCGCCCAAAGAGGAGCCGCCAACTTGAGGTTGAAGATGCTAACATGATGCCAGTGCATCCAAGTCGCTCCAAATCGCCCGGGATCTCTACTAGCATGCACGCCAAGTATTCATTTCTCTTGCTGTCAAGGCTAAGTACAGTACAATACCTCCGGTTCGGACTTGGAACGACGACTGGGAACTCAAGGCATACCAGTACCATAACAACGGTGCCGCGTTCAGTTCGTGCTGCTTAAAATACACTTCGAGTCCACAAAAGTCATTACAGGACGCCTTATCGTGCATCTGTTCATAAGCCCTGCCTTTTGTGCCTCCCCAGGCCGCGTTCTCACTTTTATCTCGAGCGTTATCGAGTGTCTCGCGCGTCTATTGATGGCGCTTATTAGTTACATGTTGTACCTGGACGTTCGTGAGGCAGTGCTGCTCTTCTCTTTCCCCATCACCCACCCACGAACCTACTATCCTCCCTCAACTCCTCACATCCCCCTTATGTCTCACAGTCAATCCACGTCTGCCTCATCCACTCACTTCCAACTAATTTTCAATAACGCCTTAAAAGCGTACAAAAAGCGCACAAAGAAGGATCTTCTCAAGCACCCACTCGCTGACCAACTCGAGGCCTGCGATTCGCCCAGTAGCATTCTCGAAGTACTTCAACAGCAAGTCCAAGAGCTCAATGAGTCGCAACGCGGCAATGGAAAGTTTATCAAATGGCTGGATCCAACTGTGAAGGTTCTTCATGCCTTCTCGGACACCGTGGGAGGAGGTGTCAGCCTGGTATGCCCCAGGATATCAACTTGTCCAAGATTCTCACTCTCATACATACTTTACAGGCATTCTCACCTGTAAAAGTGATATTTACAGGATTCGGTGTCCTTCTTTCAGTGCGTATCCTTCTTGATACCTTTGTTCGGACAATGGTAATACGAACACCTCTCAGACAGCTAAGGGTGTTGACGCGGACCAAGACGCTCTTGTTGAGATGCTCGAGCGCATAGAAGCATTTTTCAGACGGCTCGAGATGTACACGGAAGTGGCACCAAATCAAGGAATGGTGGACACAATCACGGCAATAATGGTGGAGGTTCTCAATATTTTTGGACTTTCTACAAAAGAACTCAGACAAGGCCGAATGAGTAAGTCTCTGATGTACAAATAAATTCCCGCTGACTGAGTTATATTCAGAAAAATATTTTCAGAAACTGATCGGAAGGACGGATATTGAGGATGCGCTGAAGAGACTAGATAGGTTGACACAAGAGGAGGCTCGAATGGCCTCGGTTCAACTGTTGAAGGTCACGAATACAATTGATAAGGGAGTGAGGGGAATTGCGGATAACGTCGTTGTCGTCGACAACAGGGTGGCTGGCGTCGATGACCGGGTGAAGGAGGTCAACGACCAGGTGAAGGAAGTCAACGACCAAGTAAAGAGCGTCGGTGACGTGGTGCAGGCCATTGATGACAAGATAACTGCAGTCATTAATGGTACGCACTGCTTCAATCAATTAAAACAAATGTTCAACCCAAACTCGCGTAGATGGTAAAGAGGACAGGTTGGTAACACAACAAGAACCCGACGATGTAGATCAAGCGAGACGTATGTGATTGCCGAACCGGATTGATGCCACACATACAGACTCAAACGTCCTCACAGGAAATCAGCGGCAGGACCTTCGTAGATGGCTCTCGTCACCTGATCCATCTACAAATCATAATATTGCATGCAATGCTCATCACGAGGGAACGGCAACGTGGTTCTTTCAGGGAAGCATTTATACCGAGTGGAAGTCAGCAGGTCCCGACTCGCTTCTTTGGATCCATGGAAAACGTGCGCCGCTCTCCCTCTTCCTGCCCGACACCGCCTGATAACATCTTATTTGTGCAGCCGGCTCGGGCAAGACCATTCTTTGGTCAGTAGAGCCTTTAATGTTTCTGTCGAATATTGCTGATGTCACTTGTCGTTTGTCGTTTACCAGTTCTACGATCATCCAAGACATCAAGGCCGTGTGCGATGCTGGTCAAGCCTCAATGGCATATTTCTATTTCGACTTTCGGGACATCAACAAACGACACTGGCGTGACCTAGTCCCTTCTCTTCTCACCCAACTTTCTTCTCGCTCTGATCCGCGTTGCGACATTCTATCACGACTATATTCCGATCACGATGATGGCGCGCAGCAGCCTAATGACGAGACTCTGACACGATGCCTGAAAGAGATGCTTACATTGCCGGATCAACGCCCAACGTATTTAATAATCGACGCCCTCGATGAATGTTCCAATGTCTCTGGAATCCCAACACCTCGCAAACGGGTTCTTCAGCTTGTGAAGGAACTCGTCGACCTTCATATACCAAACCTTCATATATGCGTCACGAGTCGGCCAGAAGTCGACATACGAGATGTCCTCGAGCCTCTGACCTCTCGACAAGTGTCCCTCCATAATCAAAGTGGGCAAAAGAAAGATATCGAGGACTACGTCAGGTCGGTGGTTTACTCGAATTCGGAACCGATCATGCGGAGATGGAAGAAGGAAGATAGGGAACTGGTGATTGAGACGCTCTCTGAACGTGCTGATGGCATGTGAGTGAATTGATTTATGATTATAATACGTTTCTGAATGATAGGACAGGTTCCGATGGATATATTGTCAGTTGGAAGTGCTACGTGACTGTCTTCCGTCAA
>WNFQ01001907.1_pt1 | contig 15899 bp, 26 predicted proteins | sample 5400171 | NCBI WGS metagenome assembly WNFQ01 (sample SAMN13153356, study PRJNA577476) | soil metagenome | isolation source: 20 cm soil under Madrone tree | place: USA:California | collected 2016-06-14 | reverse complement strand
TCAGAGATATAGAAGCAGACTTCTCAAGTCCGTTATCCATCACGTACCAAGCTGGCGATTTACAATCCATATGTTTGTCAGTGCCAGGCCCCGCCTGGTGTGATTCAGCGCTTTTCCATCGCAAAGGCGACGTAAATATCTGCTTGCGAGTTAGCAAGGAACACCCAATGCTGGAGACGACGTACTAGCAGCTTCCCACTGGTCCTCATCCATCTCGGTTTCACCGTTCGCGTCCACGACGTTCATCCTTTGTAAAAGAGTTCTGAATTCAGAGTGTTCGTGGAACTCCTCAAATACGTCATGGAACTCTTTTCTGTAAAGCGGATGCAGATTATATTTTTCTGCTAATCTGGAAATAGGTCAGCGTGTGGTCGAGATAGCGAGTGAGGGTGTGTAAACACACTGGACGAAATGATCCCAGCGAACAACATACTCCGGGACATCCTCCACCGCGTCATGGAGAAAGAATGAATACCGGTGGCCGAAGAGAGGACGTGGTTCACGTGACTCGAACTTGATTGAGTATACCGAGTTCCCAAAGGAGAGCGATTGCGCGTCTGCGGGTAACTGATCCAACCGCATAAGCAGCTGTTCTGCATTGGGAATTGTCCCAAGAAAAATTCCACCCGGGCGGAGCCAGCGCGTGACATTCTGTAGCATACAATGTGCTTTGGCATCGCTCTCGAATGCGTAATGCATGCAAAATTGCATAGAAACGACATCAAAGGGCTCAACCAGCCTCGCTTGCGGGACGCCATGTGTTAAGGGCTCTGAGTAGCAGTCAAGTGCCGTAAACGTGGCTTCGAAACGTGAGGCAGGGTGAAGTGAATCCCAGCGTGCCTGTGCTTGGTCAATTGAGACTGCAGCGATGTCTGACGACATGTACCTCGGTAAGCAAGTGGTGGGAGACCAGAAAAAGAACAGGGAATTACCAAAGGCAACGTATTCCTTTATTCGGGCCTTGCTCCACTTATTCAGGTCGCCTCCCTTCCCGCAGCCCAATTCAAGCACCTTGCCCCGTCGGCTTCCACGACCGCCGCCCCCATCTGTGACGGCACTGGTGGCGAGAACCGGATGCGCAAAGCGTGTGATCAGGACGGATTTTATCCAGTTGTTGAAGCTGCGCATTCCAATAATCCGCGAGTCGCGCCTCTGGTCGATGCCAACGTCAGGTCGCGCATTATCTGACCAACTTCAATATTAGGGCAATCGTCCAGAACAGAAGAAGGACAACAACGTACAATGATCCATGACAAGCCCAGCATCGCGGGATTTTTTGGAAAGAGGTTGATTATCAGGTAATTCGTACGATGGACTACGTTTACGTTTGGCAAGGCGCCGCGTGCCCTGCCCAAGTTGAGTGCGATAGTATTGCATCTCCTCCGGTGTGAGCGGCTCCATGACAGAGCCGGCAGGCGTACTTCGGCGAGGCTTGTATGGTAGTGGCTTGGGTTTTGGTGGGGGGGAGGGTGGACGTTGAGGAGTTGGCGAGCGTGCACGGAGTACTGGCGGCCGGGGCATGACAGGTGACGAAGGAGGGCGGTGTGAGGTTGACGAGGAGGTAGAAGGGCGAGATAGATTGAGTCGAGAGCTAGTAGGTGAGGTGGGGGCGGTGGCAGAGAAGATATGTCCCCGCTGCTCGACGGTAGGTGTAAAGAGGCCACTTGCACGCTCGGTAGTGAGCGTAAAGACCTCGGGGTGTGAAGGCGACAAGGGACTAGCGGCTGGACGGGTGGCCCTGAACGAGTCTGAAGGGGATGTTTCGCTGTGCCGGCGACCTAGGGATGGTACACGAGAGAGTTTCTCCTCAGGAGAGGGGAAACGGGGCGGATCGTCCGGTGGATTAGGGTGGAGGATATGTGCTAATGAAGAGGCCCTCACGGGCAGGTGTGGTGGATGGAAGGAAGAAGAGGGAGAGGGAGAGATGTCATTGAGCAGCGCGGCGACGGTAGCGCGACGAGGAGCATGGGCGGTGGGTGTGGTGGGATTATGGGAAGATGTCGCTGCGGAGGTCGAGGGCGGTGGGTAATGTCGAGGGAAGGTCGGGGAACGTGTGACGGGGGAATTGAGGACAGCATCCCTCACGGGGTCGAAACCGGGCATTTGGGTCGCCTGTTGGAGTGATCCAAGCCCGTCGTCGTGAGCAGCGAGCGAGCCAGTAATGACTCCACCAGTTGCCACAAGACACTCTCCCCCGACAATCTCCTTTTTCGGGCTCAGCGCTCCTTTCATCCGCAAGGCCATCGTCCCACGTCTCCTCTCGACGTCAACAGCAGCCGCAAGCAGGACTGACATTCGCTCGTAGATCCCACCTAATCCGGCTCCGTACAATTTCCTCCGCCCGTCACAATCTCTCACAGCCTCCGAAATCGCCTGCCCCGGTCCGGGTGCCTCGTTCTATTATCCTTCTTCTGGCCTTCTTCCTGCCTTTTCCATCGCCTTTTCCGTAATTATCCTCGATCCGCATCTCATCATTTTCTGTCGCAACACCCTGCTGCGCCGCATCCCCTTTCTGGCAATGCGAGCACCCTTCTGGTCAAGTCATTTTTCTTCCTCCAACTTCTGCCTCATACACGTGCCCATCTAGTATTCTCGACAAGTACTCACCACGATCCTTGGATCTATCAATCACCTTAGATCACATTGAGTCTAGTTCCGCTATCATTTATGGGCACACGGTTCCACCAGGTTCGTAATTATCATATACTGTATACTAGTCAAGCAGCGTCCAAAGCGCAGAGAATGGGGCAGAACAAGTAACTTCGCCACACAGAAGAGGAAGTGGCAAACATTGTTGTCGAGTCCAATTGCTATAAGCCAGTCAAAAAGAAAGAGCAGGAAATATGCACAGTTACTGGCTCGAGACAGCAGCATGAGAAACAGAAACACGAAGTAAAATCATCTCGCGGAGTGAGAGCGACCAGCCTTGATAGCACAGGAGAGCAGAATAAAATGAATAATAGACGAGTGGGGTGAAAGAAAGCCAGTATTTGTTATCAGAGCCAGCGTCGAGCCGCCCCAGGTAGCGGGCCAACAGAGAAAGTGTGGTGCACGTGCGCCTGCGTCGCGCGGTCATGTGTCTGGATCTGCGCGCGCAGAATAGATAGGCTCTGAGTGTCGGCATTCCGGGCTTCGGTGAAGGCCGCAATTCGTCGCCCAGAGAAAGCGCCGTACTTAGCCTCTAGACTCACAAGGTCGTTAAATGCCGCGATACTATTTTTGGTCAGACTCTAGCATTATCATGGGCGACGGACTCACTAATCATCAAGCAGGGCAGTCAGGTCAGCCTGGGTTTGCGCCAAAATCTGTCTGCGCAGTTCAACTACGTTGCTATTGAGTATCCCAAAACGAGTCTGAATGTTGCTCTTGATAATATCGTTTATCTCATCAAGCACCTGAGAAGAAGACGTATCATAGGCACGATCAATTGTTACATACAACAAACTCACCTCCATGATAGGGATGAGATAACTCCCGCGCCCAGTAGATTCGGCTTTAGTTGGGGGCAACAGCGATATGTTGCGTGCACGGTGTTTCTGCTTGGCGCGAGCGGCCGTAGACGGGTGTGCTTCAGTGAGGTACGGGCGACTGTGGCTCAGAGCAAGAGGGGAAGAAAGCAATGATAGTGGTTCGGCGCTCAGGGAAGCAGCGTGTGGCTGAATAGGCTGAAGTTCGATAGTAAGACGTTTACTTAGACAATGGAAACCGTCAACTTGAGGTGATCCATTGCCTTGCGCAAGTTCAGGTGTCCGTTCCAGGTATTCAAGATCATCAAACGGATCTGTAATTGTGGGAGCCGGAACCGCGGCCTCCGCAAGAGTCCCTAGTCGTTCCTCTACAACTTTCTCGAGGGGGACAGCGAAGGTGACACTCTTCCGCCTCGTACGAGGCGGCGGTGTTGGTGTGCGTTTTATGGTGATAGCTCTGTTGGACGGTAAGCAAAGCGAGGAGTCCAGAGATACGTCGAAGTCTCGATACTTTGTATCCGTGAGATCGAGCAGGCTCGAATCCGTAGTGTCTTCACAAGTTCTACCCTTTGATAACGCGGGGGAACGGCTGGAACTGAGAACGTCGTGTGGGAAAGCAATTTTCTCCTCTGCGCACTTAGATACCGGTGAACGCATCGGAGACGGGGTGCTGCCTGTCAGGTCTATGGTCCCTACTATGGGCTGTATATGCCATTAGAATATACTAATACTGCAGTGATGGTGAGCATCCGTTTACCTTAAGCGTCGCCCTGCTGTTCTCTGTCTCATGTGACTCGGACGGCTGCCGCAGCCCAGTGAGCATTAGATGCGCGTGTGGAGGAAAGGTTATACCTCAGCTATGACAGTAGGTCCATCAAGGTAGTCGAGATCAGTAAATGCTTTCGAGCTTGCCTCGGCCTTGTCGTTGGTGGCGGCTGGGATCGAGGTAGACTCAACCTCAGCACTAGCATCTGCCTCCTCAGCAATCGAGTGCTGCGCATTATCATACGCAGTCGGCTGCGACGTCATATCGGACCCGGTTTTCGTTATCATGCTCTTCATGCTATCGGTCTAGGCACGATTATGAGCCTGCGGAAAATTTAGGTATTAAACTAACGGTTCTTACCGGCATGATCTCGCTTGTGGATGTCATGTCAAGGGGTTTTGCGGGAAAGCCAGTTTGGGAGAGACAATCAGAACGAACACCTGCATCGCAGGGAAGCGAGGCTTGAGGTTTAGGCTGTACAAGTTAAACATGAGATCCCAGTCGAATGGAGACTATTGAACCCCCCACCGCATCAACCGTAAGGGATAATAGCTCGCTTGGAGAGGACGAGAAGGATTGGATAGGATCATCGTCATCAAGGACGACCTCTGTAGGTGGAACTCGAACGAAGCAAGCGTCCGATCGGTCAGGCTTTCCCATCTCTGGTTTCTTGTCGTTGGGTGTCTCATCCGCAGGCCGGGGTCCCACCGAAGGCGGGCGTTGTAGAATTGTCCTCCCATTGGTGCTTTTCATCTGCAATACTCTTGACGTTGAGATATCGTCGTTGCTCTTCTTCCGGGCTGAGGTGCGTCCCTTGGCTATGGGTGAGTTCGGCGCTGCAGTCGAGGGGGGGATCTCGTCGTAATCTACGTCAGGATTTACACAGTGACCTGGAGAAGACCGCCCTCTTTTCTGACGGTTGCGGTACGTCTTCCGGACTCGCGAAGGTGCAGCTTTACTGGGTTTGCTCACGGCAGTATCCTTTTTGCTTCTATGAGGTCTGTTACGCGGCGGAGAGATATTCTCGGGCTCAATGCGTGCTCGTTTGCGTGGTCGGCCACGCTTAGAAGCAATTGGGACATCTCCCTCTGGGGCAAGGTCTTTGCTCTGCAACTCGACCGTTTGGGCGATTTCTTGCTGCTCGGCAACACTGTCGACTGGTGCACTCTTCCGGGACCTATCTAATGGCACACTTCAGATGGTAGGATGGTGAAAAGGATACCGTATTACCATTTGGTCTATTGCCTTTGTCCCTGTCTACTCTACATTTGAACCGGCTCGATGAGAGTGAGGTCAGCACGTACCTCCTACAAGTTCTTTCACACTTGAGTTTGTCGTTACACAGGCTCGTTTAGGCCGTTCTGGAGCAGCTACACAGTCCTGGGCCGCGGTAACACTACTCTGCCTCTTCTTTCCGGTAACCTTCTTTTCCTGGTTTGGGTCCCATGTAAGTTTGGAAGGTAACTCCTTCACGATGGGCGGAACGCAGGTTGCGGCTTCGATCTCGTCTTCTGAGTCGATTGGAATCTTCTTTCTCTTTGCCGCTGCAGCACCTCGGTCCGACGGCTTGTCATGCGTGGAATCTTGGGAGTCTATTACCCGCAATCTTTTCACCATCGGAACCAACTTTTGCTCCGGCGCAGGGTCCTGCGGTGTGAGGTCGGAGGCGGGGGAGGTGCGCCTGGCAGACAAGTGGGGGTGACGACGACGCTGGGAACGGCCCGAACAAGAGCGACGTTTGGAGCTGTCTGGGCCACGAGTGATTCGTCGCGATTGAACAAGCCCCGATGAAGGCTGAGCAGTGCAGAAAATAGATTCTGTATCGGAGAGGGAAGACAACTCCTCGTCACTTGCGCCAAAAATTGCGTCACTAAGTTCCTTATCGGAAGGACGATCGTGTTGAGAGTGCCCGGAGGGAGAAGAACCAGTAGAAGCAACATTATACCCGTCGTGACAACGGTAAGGAGGGCCAGAAGCACAAGGAGAATGCAGAGGAGGAGGGTCAGCGCCGTGAGGAGCAGGAGGAGGACGAGAAGCAAGAGACGGGGCGGTCGAACGCTTCTGGGAATCTTCGTGTACGCTTGATAGCTGATGACCGGAAGCCGAAGAAACGTGATGACCACCCCCATCATGACGGACCTTTGTCCCATGGGTGGCGGCGGGGGCAGACGGCAAGTCTGGGGAGGAGGTACGTTCTTTGACCAGCAAAGGTTGCCCATCCTGTAACGTGTCGATGCAAATTTCAAGATCGGAAACAATTTCATCTCCGGGATCACTCGCTTGGAGGACTTAAAGAGAATAATCGGAATGGAAACGCGCAAAGAAACAATGGAAAGACGACGTCAAGTCGCAGTAAGAGGAGGGAGTCAGCCAAACCTACCGCCTTCTTCAACCACCTTAACTTTACTCTATAGGTTTGGCGTCACGTAAGCCGGTCAACACCAGAAGCAGCCCGACAGACCTGATAAGAAGCGACGCTCTGGGCGCTTCCCTCAAATTCCAATCGAGTCGGCGATATGTTGACCGATGTCCGCACAGTCGCTCGTTGAATCGGCATCCCGTTCAATTTGATCCGGCTTGTCTAGGACATGTTACAAAGAAGTCGGCTTGGAGGACGCGGCGCCTTACCATCCCTCTGATTCTCAAGGTCCTGACAAAGTGCTCCACATCGTTCGAGGCTATCATAATCGTCATCGTAATGGCCACGTCGTTGGAGGTCATTTGAAGAGGCTCATGTAACTGTGGGGGGGACAGAAGTTGAGCCACGACGTTGCCAGAGTTCGATATGTCGACATGGCGTATGCTGCCGTAAGGCACCTGCATTCCTTCGATTTTTCCGTCCTGAGGATTAAAGGTAATTAACAATGACGTTGGTGATGGAAAGAACATTCGTGCCTCGTCCTCGCAATTGAAGAGGAATGAGGTCCTATCAAGATAAAACCTATCTGCTGGATTTAGTGGTGGTTTTGATGACCCATTCAACACGAAGCTCTTCATTATAAATGGTTGGGCACTTTATGTGGTGAGGGTGAGCCGCACATCCACCCAGTTCATGTCAACACGTACACGGATATATCTCGAGCCAGAATGTCAACAATTTTGTCCGCAGTTACTTCCCAATCCGGTGAGGCTACAAACTTCAGGAGTTCGTTTAAATCTTTTCCGTGCTGGGTGCTATCCGCGAAACAATCACGAAGGAACCCGAAGCGTTCCGCACGACCAGTAGCTTTGCCTTCAGTAGGGGGAAGCAAGTATGCCAGCAAAATGAGAAGCTGCTCCAGGACTAAGTAATCTGCCATCGAACGATATTCAGGCTACGTATTGAAACCCGCCGATACTCGCGCACCCTTTGTCGAAGTAATGACGTGCCCCAGCTTTGCTCTACCAGGGCCATGCATCATCAAAACTCGGTTCACTTCACGTAGAATGGACTCACCCTCCGAGAATTTTGCTCTCCCTGAGCCTTTTCTTGTTCTCGACACAACCGTCAGCCGTCATTGAAAGTAAAGAGTATGCCTTACATCAAACAGAAATGGAGGTGCGGTACTAAGTGAGCTTTCTTGGACATATCAATACTAGCGTACTCACGGACACTCTGAGTGAGACCGAATAGGCTGATAGCAGATTGGAGGGTGATACGGAAAAAAATGCATTGCAAATAATTGCATAGTACGCCTGCGCAACGGTTATTTTCACTCTTTCTGGCGAGAATGAGCTATGAACTGTAATCTCGATGTCGAAGAAATTTCCGACCGTTACTATGCGCTTCCACGTGGTCCTAGTGTGAACAGTAAGCAACGTTAGGCCTCCAAAAAAATATCGAGCGCCACCTGCACACCGGCAAGCAAAATCACTGCGATTTGTTCCCAGTTGCTCCTGCTCTGAAAGTCTTTGGCCTTCCAAGATTGAGCGATTCTATCATGAGCTATTGTAGTAAAGATGGCTGCTGAAAGCCGGAGAGCCGCTCCTGGGTGAGTCAAGTACAATTCTGCGAATGGACGGCGGAGTAATTCGGAGAGCATATTCAGCATGTCTTGGCTGAGAGAAGTCACGTCCGTCTACACACGGGAGCGTCGACCATTAATCATTCGTTATACGTTCATAGGACAGCGAAGTCAAATAATCACCACCGAGATAGCAGCAGAAACAATACGGTCTGCAGTTTCCCGACCCTCCTTGTTCCAGGGATCTGCAGCCTTTTTGAGTGCTGCTGCGGCATTTTTCACGGCCTGTACGGTGCTGGACATCAGTTTAAGCGCATATATCTTGTTGTTGGTGATGACGACGCAGTGGATGGCGAGAGAACATGAAGTCCAAAGATGTCGGGGTTGAAATCAATGGAATGACGCGATCACGTGCTCGATAGTACTCACCACTTCTCAAATCGTATCTTGAAGTGCTGAGTATGACTTCACTTCTACACGCCATTGGAGGGATCTTGCTGTGCAGCATATTTGAGAGTAATGGATCAGATAACGAGACATTTGCGACTTATACGATCCGTAGCGCTCTAAACGCCCCAACTGATGCATATCACGTGATTTACGGTCATGCAATATTTATGCGCTTTGAATTCGAACACCCCATTTACTGCCCGCTCAATCTGGGACACCCAAAGCAAAGAGATCACGAAGAATACTGTAGTCAAATGCCACGCTCTTTACCCGCAGCGACACCCCAAAAGACAAGAGGAAAAGCTAAGGGCAATCGTTCCATTCGTTGCATTCCAGGAGGAAACGAAGCCATTTGGGACGAAGAACTACACACCGCTCTCATAGAAGGTATATGGTTTTGGCCGCCAACTACATAATGACTAATTTTAACCAGCACTCAACATCTATCCACCAATGGGCAGACAACGTATACGACCTATGCATGATGGCGGCGAAGGCAAAGCAAGCTTGGGTCGATGTCAACTCATCCAGCAGTATTTGATGAAGAGAACAGGAAAGAATCGTACGCGAAAGCAAATCTCAAGTAGAATTCAAAGGTTGAGACGGATGCATCAGGATAATCCTGAGAGTACGTTGAATAACGAAGTACTTTCATCGTCGAATTGATCATTCGCATTCCTAGTGGCAGATGTTTTGCGCGTTCTGCCAGACGTCCAACAGCCTGTCGCCCCTGAAACGCTCGTCAATCTTAATGATAATAGCGAAGCTACAACCGTTGTTTCCCCCCTTGTCCCAGCGACACCTCCCTTGCTAGGTTTGTTAAGTCTGAGTCAATCCACCCCAGGGCGACGACTCACTATAAACTTAGGCTCTGTAGAGTCGAGTGCGAACTCGAGTCCATATACTAATCCGCCCGGAGATAGCTGCCACTCTAGTGATTCGAGCTCATCTGTGCAGTCAAATCAACCGAGCCTTGGACTTTCCGAAACCGCAGACTTGCATGTCTCCAACTCAGGAGATGCAGAGTTCGGTGTTTCAACTCCAAATGAACAAGAAAATATGTGGCCTGAGCCAGGACTTAGTTACCCCGATCACCCTGTTCAATCTTTATCCCGCAGGCGGATGGCATCCAATATTCCTGGTTTACGTTTTCAGCTTGATTTCCCTCCTGGCCCACAGTTTTCGCTTTCAGACTCAGGCCATGACTTTGAAGCATCGACCATGTCTGTTGAAACCGGGTCATTATCTGTTTTAGGAAACCAGTTCCCCTATCTTAGCTGTCATGGACACTCAGCCGAACCCATCACTCCTATTGACCAGATTATCCACACTCCAGACTTGCCTCCTCAGGTACTTCGATGCGACAAGCGCTCAGCCCACCAGTTTCGGTGCGCCGAAAAAGATGATCTCTTTTTCCAATCAGTGACCTGCGTCCCTTCATTGAACCTGTACGACCCCTACCTTAGTTCTCACTTGCTTGCTGCTGTGGAGTATAGTTCTAGTATGCCTAGCCCTTTCCATGCGTCTCGAGCACAGAATTCCTCTTTCCCGTCCTCGCCACTCGCGCCATTCCATGCTGGTGTCCAAAGCACCTCTTCCTGTTTAGTACAACTTGGACCTGAAGGCCACCAGGACGCGACTCGGGGACACGATATTACCCATCCGGAACAGCTGCCTCGTTGCTTGTCTTATCCTAATGATGCGCGGTTACTTGACTCGGGGTTGTCTCTTCGAATGACTTCTGCGGCTTACCTATGCGCCTCCAAGGAAAATAACGTGGTAGGCACGCTCGGAAACTTAGAGCTTGCATCCCCAGCTGTGATCAGGCCTTTCTATACCTCTGACTTTCCATGTCCCGTTTCGGGCAGTTCACCCCATACCCCTCTCGATGAACTAGCGATCGCGTCTGTCCACGGTGACCGTGTTTCTCATTGAAAAGCTTGTTGCATCTCCCCGGCGATACCCCCATCACCACCCTCCACACCCTTATTTATTTGGTCGTGAACTGTAGCCCCTACGCTAGAACAGCGACTGTCGTGTTCCTGTCTTTCCCGTATAACGTGTAGCGTACATTGTACTGTAATTTCGGTTTGTAGCCAGATGTATAGAGACTGAGTATAATTCAACGTTCATTTCTTACATAATGAGCACGCGTCCGACTCGGCCGATCCGGGATGTTGCCATGTGGACTCGGAGTGGACGCGTTCGATGGAACTTTGAATTCGCATCGCTTCATTCAAAATGTCTAGTGAAGCCGGTCCCTCCGACGAAATATTAACGGTACTGCGTTTACCCTCAATCGTGTTTGCAAACTTATTCTCATTGACGCCGTCGTCATACCCTTAGCCCCGCAAGCTCATCACAAGGGAGCGTCTGCGCAAGGTATCCATTACTGTACTAAACTACCGTCTCATCCACTCATACTCGTCACTGGGTAATCAGTATAGCTGGCTTCCGGATGTACTGCGTCTCAAGAATAGTGTAACGTATCCTAGTCAAACTGCACCCGAACGCAAACTCAACAGACAATCCTAGATCGTGGGTCGCATTATCGGCCCCGTCTTAACTGTCACCGCCTTTTCGGCGGCCGTCGTATATGCCCATGACCGGGGGAAACCGGTTACATTGACGAACTCTGTGACGCCGCTGCTCGCCGTTGTTGTAAGCCACCCGATCGTCGGAACGTATTCTACGATACTTACGGTGTGACGACGTTAGGTTGGACTCATACTAGTGTTTAGGTGAGATATAAGCATGGAACATTCATTCATTGGAGCCTGTTAGACAGCGTCTATATTTTAGGAATGGGTGAGTCGCGCGTCTATCTCGGGCGCGCTGTTTCTCATAGTCGGCGCCAAGAACTTCTTACGACCGCTATTATGAAGGCCGGAAGGCATACGGGTCAATAATATCCCATGTGCGCGTGCCCCTTGTTGATACATTCAGCAATAATTCAACACAGTATTTAGGCTCGCAATCTCGCGCGATTAATCTGGGTCCAAGTTGCCTTACCCCCCTCAGACGACACCAGCGGCATGACTCCGGCGACCGATATCACGCCCTTGCAGCTACGCCGCCGCAAAATCGATGCGCTAAAGTTGACTCTCTCGTACGTATACTCCGTCAAGCACTACTTGCGTGAAGAGGACGGCTTGGAATGGGATGATTACGTCGGCGTCATTCCCGAATCGTTCTCGCGGTCGTTCTCTCGACGTCAATCACGCCGGAATTCAGTTTCGATGGGCTACAATGCCGTGTCCGAGCATGGTTCCAGCGTTGGCAACTCAAGATCAGCAAGTCCTGGACGGTCCAGGAGTTCGACTACCGATGGTTCCTCTCCGCAAATTGCAACAAAGCGCGTGAGGGTCAAACGAAGCATAGACAGGGTCGCAACTATCAAATCGCCACTCATAGAAGGGCACAGCACCATCGACTTCCAAGCATACAACAACGTGTCTATTCCTTTCCCGCTTGTGTTCGTTGAGTGATCGCTTCTTACGCGTTCTGGTTTCTGATGCAACAAGAACTTTTAGTATTGCCCATGAACTCTCGAGAATATTGTTTGCCTTTAGGCGGGATGGTTTATTGGAGACTGTCGGACCCGCTGGTACGTCGTCTGAGTTCGCTACATTTCTGTTGTAAATGATTTGTGCATCTGCTAATAGGTGTGAATACCATGAATTCAACGTAAGGAATCGAAAGAAACTATTCATGCACTCATGCAACTTCTGTTAGCGTTTCGGGTCTGGTTGACCATTTGACCAATGTCGAACGGATCGCCAATACGCCTATACCCAAATCTTGTATGTTTTTCTTCGCGATATTCAAACCCCGGGCCTGGTATTTGACCTGGAGGGGTTGACTTTAGATGGGATTCATCTCAAACAATGTGTGACGCTATACCTTTTTTCCCTCCCTTTCACTTTGGTCAAAGAGTTGGGCTGGGCGACAGTTCCCATAATCACAGTCGTCGCATTCACATTCATGGGCATCGAAGGAATCGCCGAGCAAATTGAGATGCCTTTCGGTAAGCATGCCTGCTATCGCTACATGGCTAATAAACTCATCGACTTTGTGAAGGTCTTGATGAAGCTGACCTCCCGTTGGGTGGGTCTACGCATCAGTTGGCTAACTCCTTCCTTATTTCAATGTATGACTTACAGATCGTTATTGCTCGGATTTGAAGGAAGAGATCCAGTGAGCAACAACCCACTTTTTTTCAGTCCGAGCTGTTTTTTAACCCATATAAAGGTATATCATCGAAAGACTCCCCGAGGGTGGTGTGGGCAGCTATGGCTGGGACGACGGTCAAGGAGACGATTGATTTTCTGGAAGAAAATTCTGACTGGCTATTCGATACCGGCCTCTCATATATCAGCGATACCATATGTTAAGCCAACGTGAACGGTGGATAAAATTTGGATTTGGATTCGCAATTCTCCCTTTCGATTATTCTCCCAACTTCCTATATTTTCCGTTTTCACAATTCTCTCTCCAAGTCTTCCGCTGTCAGGGTCTTTTGGCACGCCATCGCCATCAAAGCAAATCACTCCATCCAAACGGACAGCCCATGCCAAGTCCAAGCTGAGGGCACACACGGCAACATGATCATGCGTGGGCAACTGTGCCGCAACAAGGATTTTCTCTCGGATCGAAGTCGGAGCCAGCGTGAATCTGAGGTGGTAAATACCAATTTCCCAGTCTTATTCGCCCATTTCTATAATTGATAATTGTAGACAAAATGTCTGAATGAAACGAAGTACAAGGGCGTTATAGAGGTCGAATATCAACACCTTGAATTGTGAAAGGAACATGATCTGTAGTAAGCGCTCAATTAATACAACCCCATACATGATGTCATGCTTGGGGTGTGTGTATGCGCCATGCGCCATGATCCCGACAAGTGGTATTGCACGATGATAGTTCGGTCCATTCTATTCTATGCGACGTATTATTGAAATTCTTGCACACAATGCTCTCCAGGGCCATATGGCTGCACAGTGCCGATTGTCAATGGGAGGGAAGGATAGGTTTCAAAACACAGAGCAGTCGACTTGCCTTTGATGCCAGCGCCGTCAATCCAGCCGAGTTCTCCGAAGTGTGCCGTCCGGACTGGGGACCAGGTTTTGGTTTCTTACCTTTTGAGAAAGCATCTAAGATGGTCTTCGTCGTCGTTGCAGTGAGATCCTCCTGTGTGTGAATGTACATATCAGCATTGCCAAAGCACCGGAGTCGGGTTAAGACCCACATAGAAATCGTCGTTGATGACCATCATTGGCGCATTGCTGCAAGCGCCTTGACACTCGACCTCAATCACGGTGAACTTGCCATCCTTCGTCGTCTCTCCGGGCTTAATTCCGCCTAGGTGGTTGCACACCGTGTCCAGGATTTCGGTGGAGCCGCGGAGCATGCATGGCGTCGTAGTGCACACCTGCACAAAGTTCTCGCCAATAGGTTCACTGAGACATACGTCAGGAGCTGGGATGCAGCAGGTTACGGGAAGACACGGACCGGTTGAACATCGTGTAGAACGTCACGACTTCGTACACTCGCATGGGTGTCATTTCGAGCAACTTGGCCACGTAGTTCATAACACTGATGCTCGTCCATCCCTTATTTTGTCGCTGGCCGATGTCAAGGAGAGGGATGACAGCTGCTTTCTTGTACTGCGGTGGGTAATGGGAGATGATTTCATTGGCGCGTTTAAGGTTCTCCGGTGTGAACTCGAACGCAATCTTGATTAAGAGGTGAGAAGACTGGAAAAGAGAGAGATGATATACGAAGATACCCCGGGGTTGTTATATGGTTTGTCCCTGTGCTACGACGTTGAAATGGGGTCAGAGACCAGAAGCTCATGGATGGCGCAGGGGACAGACCACAAAGAGGGCGTCGGAGCGCCGAGATAGAGACGTGGAAAGGTGGCGTGTTGGAGCAGCTAGACGAGCAGCTGAAAAGGGTCTTGCGAGCTTAGCAGCTGCAAGCATCGTGAAACAATGTCCGACGCTGGCGTCTGAGCGTTCGCGACAACTCACATTCGATCGGGCATTGCCGAGCCAATCATGCTTTCGGGTTATGCAAAATCAATCATTGACCTCCTCCATCTCTCAGAAACCTCATCTACCTTAATAACTACCCCGGCGGCCGCCTTCCTAAGTCGAGCTTCACTAGCCCCGCCACCGCCTTTCACAAGAATCCCCCTCTCTAGCTGTGCAAAGAGCCCTTGCGCCCATTCTCCCACTGCGAGCAATAACGCTGTATGTTCCAAGCTCAAGGTCCGCCCACCGTCGAGCTCCATGCACGCATTGAGGACGATGAGCGCGAGTTCCAAAGCAGTCGTGAGGACACGTGCGTCCTTTCCTCGTCCTCAACACCTCGTGAGATAGACCGCGTTCCCAGCGTGACAGCAAGCTCCAGCGCGTCAGGTGCCACAACGGCCAGCCATGCCGGAGCGTTTTGTGACGCGTGTACAAGAACGCCGAGCGTCGCAAGTAAGTGGGAAAGAACGAGGGCGTGGAGGATCAGGCCCGTCCCGCTTCCGCGATACTGATGCAAAATGTCACGGTGCGCGGTACGCTCTTCGCGTGTCTGTTCGTCCCGCAAGAATTGCCAAAAACGATTCATCAGCGGGTAGAGGAAGCACTCGACTGAAACGTCTGTGAACTTGGTCATCGCGGACTGCGTCTGCGACATGCGTATTTGCTCGAGGAGCTGCGCGGTGCTCGGCTGTTTGACCTCGGTGACTTTTGCTGGCTGCCGAATACGCAGCTGGCGTTCCCGGACAAGATCGGGCATACGATCCGCATTGGCCTCGCGAGTGTTTTCGATTGCCGATCGAGAAATATCCTGTAGTAACCCTTGCACTTGTCTTGTGGACGACGCTAGAAGGTAACGTTGGTGCTGCGCGCCTGGTAACCGCTTGCTGGGAAATGACACCCGATCCCCTGTGAGAGGCTGAACCGCGGCCGTATCGGGCAGTGGAAGACCAGCTAATTCGTGAGCACCGAGCGCCAGAGCGTTCAGCATTACATATCGCTGATCAGTCGAGTATTGGTTCTTGAAAATTTCCTCGATAATTGCCCTGCGTTATCCGGTTAGTGGTAGCGCCACGACAACGGGTGGTAGCTTACGGAGCAGCCTTCCGAGGACAGCATGCAACGAGAGCATTCAGCGCGGCTTGACGCTTAAGGTCAAAACCATCCAACTCATAGTTATCATGTAGGCCGACCAGGGCGTAGACGAGGTTCACCGCACTCTCCTCTTTTGGACGTGATG
>WNFQ01003386.1_pt1 | contig 15900 bp, 17 predicted proteins | sample 5400171 | NCBI WGS metagenome assembly WNFQ01 (sample SAMN13153356, study PRJNA577476) | soil metagenome | isolation source: 20 cm soil under Madrone tree | place: USA:California | collected 2016-06-14 | reverse complement strand
CTTGACGGGTGAATTCTTCTGGAAGACGTTCCGAGATCCGCGCGACACCTTTCGCAGCAGACCACCGCACGACGGTATCCTGAGACGCATACGCGTGAATCACCTTTCGGGGGTCTCGTTCTAGGACTCACCCTGTCCTGCAGTCCTTGGAATAAATCCTCTAGTGCGGCTTCTATGTCTTCTGGGACGTCAGAATCACCTTCATCGTTGTTCTCGAAACGTTCAGGCTCGTTCGTTGCATATAAGACACGACCTTCCAGACTTCATTAGCATGCGTGACCACGCTGCAGCGCAAACAAGGAACGCTCACCCTTCCGCAAGGACACGCGCGGCCTAACGGGCAGTAGGCGAAGAGCGGCGCGGGATAGAAGCTTAATTCGTAACTTGCGAATAGAGGAATTAGTACTGAGTGAAGAACTGAGCTCTAATGATCGTGCAGCTTCGAAGAAATCGGGGATAAATCGCGAGATAACATCAGATGGACTATTCTTGACCACCTCGCAGAGCGTGTGGTAGACACCAAGACACTGGGAGACGTACAAGTTAAGTTAGTCCTAGTGACTCATGAATGATGTACCTCGAAGATGTCTTTCTGCTCTTTCGCACATGTTTTGGCCCAGTCCAAGAACGCCGGAAGGTGCGGCAGCATATCTCTCCTGCAATGAGTTGAGTTAATGGATATGCAACTGTAATATTTGATACCTGACGTAAAGGCGAGAGAGGAGGATAGCTGCACTCTCCCGGACAATACCAGAACTGGTCAGGCTCTGCCTAGCGATTGCTTCAATAGTGGCTGCTGTTTGGCCTTCCCTTGCGACTTCATCGAATTGAGCGAGGTCGAAAGGTATCATGCAGATAAGAGAAAGCCAGAGCAGCGTCACATGTTGGGTCGACCACAGAGTAGTGGAACTCTGTGCTCGATTGAGAATCTGCGCGAACTCCAAGGCCACCGCAAGATCTGCAATCTCGTGAGGGAAAAATCTAACTATAGCCTGTCTGTCAAGTCCACTGAGGGCCGTTTAAAAACATGCGTATTGACTGACCAATGGCCTTATAACCTCTGAACTTGAGATAATTGTACAGGAGGTACGACACACGGGTCAACGGTGCTGTCAGCTCCAACCCGGGATCAAATTTTGCGATATCTTCTAAACGGAAGCTACCACTAGTGAGGCCTTGGGCATAGAACTTGAATTTCTTGACTACTGGCCCCACTAATTCCTCTAAGAATGGGTCTAGCAGATACGCCTGTTCTTGATATTCTGCAAGCTAAATAGGACAGTGAGGGTAAGAAAAGGGGACTAAATTCAACATAAACATACTATGTTAACCATATCCCACATGAGGTTGATTCGTCTATTTGACTCCTCATCGGATGCTTGGGGACTGATATCCAAAGAGAGTGCCTGATTCTGTAGGGCCACGAACTCGGTGTACTTCTCAAATCTTGTCTGAATCTTGAATTCAGAGTCTGCGTCCATCTTGCAAGGCAATGCTTTGTGCAAAAGCTACCTGCGGTTTGTGCTAAATAATGAGGTAAAACGACTCGGAGATGAGCGCTCCGGGCCGGGACCGACAACTTGAATCTTCTGTCCCGACGTCATCCTCGTTGAAGCCATGCCTTCCACAGACCCTCGCGGCGTTAAAAGAAAGCGTTCTTCTCCGTCAATTGTATGTATATATTAAACCTTTCTTCTGTGAGCACTTTATGGAGCTTTCTTGCAGGATAATGACAATACAAAGGTCATAGGGAAGTTGGTGCGCATCTCTACGGTCGATTATTCTTCATGCACGGAGACATCCAAGACAGTTCCATGGTCTGAAAGAAGTGAAGAAAGCAGCAAAGAAAGCGAAGGCTTTCGAAATTCGGAAAATCGTGAAACGTCTCAAAGCTTCTGAGTATGCCTACGTCGTTAGCACGTCAAAGACCTGAGGTCATGCGGTTGGCAGAGCATCCATTAAGGAGAAAAGAACTGTCAAGTCGGTGCTAGAGGCGGAGTTCAAGATGCTCAAAGTATGTTCAGCGTGTTCTCTTAATGCCATCACTAACATCAACCTAGACAATAGATCACGAGCGGATCGGCACACTAGCTTTGAAGAGTAAGTTGAAGAAGGACAAACTTTTGTCAAGTTATCCGTCAATACAGTCAGCAGTTTCGGAGACCTTCGCATATGATACTACTCCCGCGCCGGAGGGCATGGCCGCAAAACTAGAGAGCCAGTTGTTAAGCTCGAAAACGTTGTCGAAGGAAGTCAGCATGGTCATTTTGTCTTTACACTCCGCGCTCAAACCAAGTGGAGATAAAGGAGAGCGTGATGATGGTCGACCTCACGAGCCGCAGGTAGTCGACCCTTCTGCGGCAGCTAATCAGCGGAGTGCCATAGGAGCATCCGAGGACGATTCCAGTGACTCGGGTGATGATTCAAGTGGCAGTACCGACTCCGAGTCCGCGGGTAGCTTCCTTCAACAAGACACGTCTGCTCCACCCCCGATGTCAAATTCTGCCTCTGATCGACCAACCCATTCTCCACTGCTTCCAGATGATGCTTCACAGACTCCAGAAACAGAGTCCGTCTTCTTGCCGACACTCTCGAATGGCTTCATTCGTGGTGGCTCAGACACGGATTGGAGTGATCGCGAGGCAAGTGTAGCTGATGGCGTTCGCAAGAACCGAAGGGGTCAAAGGGCGAGGAGGGCGTGAGTAGCATTTTTTCAAATTTCTGGGACATCGCACTTATTCTGCGTCTAGAATATGGGAAAAGAAATACGGAAAAGGAGCGAAGCATCTGCAAAAGCGGGAAGGGTCTGGTGCAACACATGCCATTACCCTTCAAAAGCATCCCAAGAGGCCGCAAACAAACCCCCGTTCACGACGTCCCGGTTCATCCAAGCAAAATTCCCGAGCAGAAAAGACAGGTTATGCTCTAAAGAAACATACTTCTCAGCCCAAGTCCAGAGCCGTAGATGATCGCCCACTACACCCGTCCTGGGCGGCCAAAATGCGTATGAAAGAGAAATCAAGTGCAGGGATTGTCCCATCGCAGGGAAAGCGAATTAAGTTCGATGACTAGGTATGCGATACCAACAATAGCCTAAACGCCGTCTTTCTGATGTGCTTGTTCATTGAATCATGTTCTAGGTTGTAACTCGCTCTTGGAGACCTATTGTTTACTTTTTGTCTGCTATCTTACCTCTCATCACTGCTGCAATCAAAACATACATCTGAATTTTCACCGAACGAACTCAATCACCCTTTCTCGCCTGATTTGCGTTGAGTTCTTTGGAATTTGCTCCATGTCACAGGAAGATCATGCATTTAGTTGTAATTATTTATTTTTTTACAGCGCTAACGATCCGAGCCGCGCCGAAGGGTTGCAGGTTCACCCCATCTTCCAACGTATCTGTCATGACGCGTTCGGATGGCCCTCCGGTAATGCGAATCGAGTCCTGTGTAACTTTATTCACCTTGCCAGTGAATGTGAGCGGAGTTGTGCTTCTTTTAAGCCTGGAATCTGACTGCACTTTCTGTATTCTAGAACAGACAGCACTATTCTCTAAGTTTTGCTCAAAGCTTTTGCTCCGCTCGAGGCAGTGAGTTTGTGTTCCGATATATCCCTTATCATATCTGGGCGTTCCTAGTACACCAATTGACAGTGAAATTTCATTATCACACGTCTCCATACGCCGCTTACCCATCTGGTGAGAATGAGAACTGAAACATTACTAGGTATCTCACTCCACGAATTCGGATATAGGCGCTGAGTGGCTTGCGTATTGGATGACATTAGGAACTTCGTAACTTGGGCTGCGCATTCTCCGAACGACCAGAGCTAGTACGTCTGAAGTGGAAGGCACCGTTTCAGACGCGATCTTTGGTCTCATACTTCGCCGAAAGCGTCTCTCTGATTCAGGTACACACTCTCGCACCTTGTTGCTGACCTTTTTGCTTGCTCCATCTGCTACTGGTTGCGTCTGTCAAGGCGGCTTCGAAAGAATGACCCTGATATCTGACTGAACAATGCCAACACCACACCCGGACTACTTCAACAATAGTCGGCGTATCCCCACCATATACTCTCTGGTTGACATACCATTTGATATTATGGCGTTCTTGGTGTAATGTTACCCTAGCCGTGGACTCGTTTCAGTGTTACTAACGAGCGGGCTACGGCCAGCGTTCTTTCACGGTTCTCTTCGGCCACCGGCGATATCTCCCTGATGGAGCACTACTAGGACAGGTGCAGAGGTATACTGTTTCAGCCGCCGGCGTTTTTTTTAATTCTATTCGACGATATCAGGATCAGTAACAGTTAGCAAGTATTCCGCGATTACAACAGCCAGGTGTTTAATGACGTCTTTCGCCTTTGAGCAACCACGGTCCGTCCGCTTGGGCTGTCACGATTGTATTCTCCGGATAATCCCTTTCAGACGTCCGTATCCCACTTTCATGGAGCCACCTATTATACGCGCCCTGATATTGAATGACCTCGCGGACCATTCGCTTCCGAGGCCCTTTTATGATACTGTCTCGTAATGAAAGTTCCCAGGACAGTTGTAGTGTTTGCGACCGCCGAGAATATGTCCGCGGATGCGGTACCTGCCTTTACATCTCTATATGTGGGTAAGTTGAAATTAATTTCTCATGAGACTGGACCGCATTGACGGCACTCACAATGTAGGTTTTGGTCCTCTCTTCAGCCGCGGAACCCACATGGCTGTACTGGTTCTCTTAAAGCTTCATTCTGCGGTATCAAGGAATGAGTGAGCGGGTTTAATGTGGTCATCGCACCATTTATTTAGATGTGCGGCCATCAAAGCGCTTTGCGCTTTCATCAATTTCGAAGAACAGGCTTGTCCGGTGGTGTTAGCGAGTCCTTGCTCCTTCTGGTTGCATGAAGCGACCCCCGGAGGTTCTTACATTTTTTGTGAAACTCCGAAACTTCGTTCCATTAAGCACTGTCGACTCGTGAATGATTTCCACTTATTTCATTGGAGCCCTGCTTCAACGGGGACTCCGACGCTCCTTCGGGCGTACGATAGTCCGCGGGCTCGGAGCCCGTGTTCCATTACTTATTTACGATTTGTCCTTTCTCGGGTGAAATAGTCATGCGCATATTAGTCGCTATCTCCATTTTTACCTCTGGATACTTCTGGCGTCCTGTGAGGAGATTTCTCCCTCGTACCTTTCTTCACTTCGCAGATTCCACCACTTGGGGATGTTGCCTGATTGAACCGTTGTACGGTGACCTCCTTCGATTCCAAGGGGCGAGCAGTTGGGACCGTCCTTGCCGCATTTTTTTTATTGGGGCGTGGTAGACTCGGAGTAATATTACGATGATGTAACGGCAGCTCTGTGTGGACATGTTCACGCTTCATCCCGACCACTCGCTTCTCAATCCAAAATTTGACGGCTACAAACTTGATCCCATTTCTTCAGAGGACACCGTTGCTCGCCATGCATTGAAATACACAGCTACGCAAGCCACCGTATCAGGACGGCATCACTTGTCATTCCAAGAAACTGAAAGTCGGATTCGACACAATCATCTTACCGTGAGCCCTGATGGCGAGCAGGCCGTGTATATCGACAAGGATCTCCAAGTGATCTCGGTCCGACTAGACCATGTGAGGGTTCTCCATGTCACCGTGCAGAGTCCATTTACTTGCTAGCGCAGGACACTTTCCAGCCGTCCTTCACAGCGATATATGACATCCCTCAACCTGCGCAAACACTGGCGTCCGATTCATCTCCAAGGGAATATCCGTCCGCTCTCTTTCTTGACGCCCAAACTCTGATTTGTGCTGATGGCCGTGGCACACTCTATATCTTGTCGCTGTCGTCGTCCATCGACACCGCAAGACTTCTAGGGGTGTATGAGCTTCCGAGTACACTGAACTCTCCGTCATCGTCGTCCATTCCTTTCCGACTTCATGCTGCTCTATCCGCAGATAACCAGGCCACCGTAGTGTTATCCTTCAAGCATATGAAAGAAGCACATACTGGCACACCGTCCGATCGGAAGACTCCCCCTGTAGAGTTCGACGTCGTCGCCGTCCAGGTACCGCTCCAATCAGCTGATGATAGCAACGCGGCATTTCCTCTGGATATTCTCTGGCACCGTAGGGGTACAGATGTTCCCCTTTATACCGCATACGACAAACGTCGGAGCGCCTTCATCATCATAGGCGGCTCCTCGTATCGACACATCGGACAACCAGTTGTAGGACACAACGAACCTTCTCCCGACGAACTCGCTCCCATACCCCGTACAGATGACACTGTTGTCTTTCCCACCCCTACATCCCCCCCCCAACCGCCGCCCTACGCCTGGACGCAAGACTCAGAAGAGATCACAGTGGCGCTGCCGTACCCATCCGACACCCCAAAAGCGCACATCGGCGTTCTCTTTTCCTCCCAGACACTCACCGTCCTTGTCCAAGGCAATGACGATGCTCCTCGCTACGCCGCCGCACGGTTATGGGGCGGCATCATGCCCTCGTCGAGTTTCTGGACGTGGGACGCGCACGGTGCACAAGCTTACGGACTACTCACTCTGCACCTTGAGAAACAGCACGCGGGCACGCGTTGGCAGCACCTCTTCGACGACAGTGTGTCCACCTCCGCCCTTTCCTCCTCCGGGCAGACGGCACCGCCGCCCGAACAAGTTCCGGAAACCCTCGACCCCTCAGAACTCTATGCTATCCGCGAGAGCCTCGAAAAGTACACCGCGGCGCTACAGGAGGTCGGTAGTGGTGGCTCAGCATTGCGCTCTTCGAGCCTTACCGATGGCGAGATGGACGAGGAAGTGGACGCCGCGGTCGGGACGCAGACATGTATTACTTGGGTGGCCGCTGCTGATGGTTCCGACCCTTCGTGGGCGCACGTAGACTGGGGTGTGCCGTTCACGGTGCTCTCCACGCCGCTGCCAGGAGTTAGCGATGAGATCTCGTTGGTCGTCAAGCATACTATCGATGGGCTGTCGTTTGCGCTGTCTGACGAGGACGTGGCCAATGGGACACCCGTATGGACGCACTTGTCTACTTTTTCCGCGTTGGCTTTCGTGGTGGCTTCGAAGCGAGAGACACGCTTTACCTATCACGTTCCGTCAAAGGCGGTACTAGCATTCGAAAGTGGCGGGTTAGAGTATGGGGGGAATTTATACATCTATCGCGGCGCGAAGCCGAAGAGCAATTTGGCGAAACAGGCAATTTTAAAACTTACGGCGAGCATGTCAGGTTCACTGCTCGGCGTGGGAGCTATTCGAAACCGAAAGGACGAAGAAACTATCATCCTGTGTTTATGCGAAAGGGAGCTGCTTATCCTACGGAATATGCCGTGAAGAGGAGGGAGGGATACACCACAGGGACGAGACAGACACAAAGTATTCAGTATTGTAATACAATGGTATGCCAGAGTTGATCGAAACAGAGATTGAGCAAATAACCCATGGTGAACGGTGAATGAAAATACGAAAGGAGTGTACGCGTACCACATACAAGAAATCATTACGGAGAACACATACATACTTAAGCGCGTTGGAATATACAGGCCCACGAATGATAAAGTATCTTTGGATCATCCTTTCAACGGTTCCCCATTCGCGCTGAGGTAGTATTCCACCGGGGGTGCAGGGAATTCTTTAGATGCCTCCGACGACTGCTTCTGCTTACCAAATCCAGCAAGCTGTCGTGGTAGGGGCGGAGTTTCGTTACGGGGCGTGTCAGGTGGGGGCGACGATGGCTCTTGGGTCGACGTCGATGATGGTGTGGGTGGGTCATGTTCGTGTTCGGGCGCATGTACGCCATTAGCGCGAATCTCCGCGTGATCCTTCTCCGCCTGGGACAGATGTATTACCCTATCGAAAGGCTCACGGAAGTCGTCTTCGTCTTCGTCCATGGGCTCGTCCTGATCGAGATCCTCTGCTGGTTCATGATCTGCGACGTCCTCCGAGAGTGCATTCATTAATATGCGTGCCCTCGATGTGGATGGCCCGTCCCCAGTATCCTCATCACTCTCCGAGTCATCTCCGAACATGACGGTGCCAGAATCGTTCAGGATAGCTGATCCAGGGTGAAACGAGATCCCACCACCACTGAGACTGTCCGTGATCACCTTCATGAACTCGAGAGGCGGATTATGCGTCCTGCGTAGTGGGTTACTACGGTCGCGCGCCTTGTGCCCCTCTTCGTCCATTTCGCGCTCCAACGCTTCGACATTGGCGCGTCGTGTCCGCCATGACATTAGGCGGGCGGCTGAGTAGATCTGTGGTGGTGCCTCGGGGGTATCGTAGCCATATTTGTTTGCAACGCGATCCCTGATCATGGCATACCACTCCTCCTCGGTCTTGCCGTTCAAAATGACGACGATGAGGATAGTCATGTTATCGCAACCGATGCCTTGTGCGCCGTGTGTATCGGGGGCAAGACAGTGTTCCATGATATTCTCACAGATCTGGCCAAGAGGTTTCTCCTGGGCAACTTCGCGACGGACAAAGTCGACAACATGTTGTGAGTTCAAGCAGTCCCATATTCCTGAAGGCTTTCGGTAAGAACGATTGGGCGACATTTCCGATAAAAACCTACCGTCACAAGCCAGTACGAAAAACTCATCGTCCTCCGACATCTCATGCATAGTGATATCGGGATTCGACGTAATAATCTGCTTGTCTGGGGTGAGAGAATAGTTCTTTTTGAACTCAAAATCACCCAAGGCTCTGGCAAGGGCGAGATTCCCTAAAACAAGTCTGTTAGACCTCATACACAATGATTCTACAAGCGGAAGCGAACCGTTCACGCGCCCGTATTCGATGTAACCTCCAGCTGCCAATATGCGTTGTCTTTCCGCTATATATAAAGTTAAAATGGCAGGCGACGAGCAGATGGGAGATAACGGACATTCATTTCCGGGTTTATGGTCAAAACTTAACGGTTTCACCTCGCCCTTTACGCTGAGTACGACCCGGGAGTCGCCAGCGTTTGCCTAATCATAATCGCTTGCTAAGCAAAACTTTCAAGAGAGAAAATGATTTGGCTCATACAACGAAGATCCTGTTGTCTTTCGTAACCAAAGCGCTCACGGCTGTACATCCAGAAGGGTCTCTTGTGAATGCAGGGTCTAGGCCAAGTCAGCATACTTGCAATCAGGAGTAGGTTACAATGCACCTGCTCGCATATCCTCATCAGTTCCTAAAAATGCACATCTCATGGCTTCTTCGTAATTCTGTTGTTGATATGATTCCTCTTGTAACAGACGTCTATGCACATTTTTGCCGGCAAATCGTGCGACTGAGCCGCCTGTGTTCGGTTCATTCAGCGACTGATCAAGAACCATAAGGACACTTCGGTACCTCCATGACCATCATAAACAGCGAAGAAAGTATTAGAGTTCGCCTCTTCTTGGGATTCGTCGAGATTTAATGAGACAGCATGTGAGTCTTCCATACCTGCGAGAAAGTACGAGATCAGGGGTTCGTGAACGACGCAACGGACTTAGAGAGACTGATTTTTTTTCGAGAAAGAAAAACAGTGTGCGGGTCGCAACCATAGCAGAAAAAACGAAGGGAAAAATAGTCACGAAACTTACTTAATCGCCATCCCTGCATCTCAGAGAGACCATACGCGAAGCGAGCATTTTTGCCCGTCTCGGTATGTTTCTCGGTTGCTGAAGGCAGTGATACATATGCGCTCTGCGTGAGTAAAGGGGAGATAGGTTGCAGTTTACGCAGCAGCTAACCTGGGTAAGATAAAATTTGACCCTTGAGGGTAGGAGAAAGGTGTGAGTGGACAGGTGATATCAGCTGAGAATCGGGGAGGGCGCACCATGGAGCAGTTACGCTAGGGAGGACGATGGGTGGGGAAACGGGGAAGGAGTGGGTGGAAGGAGAAGGGGACGAAAGGAGGGGAATGAAACGGGGTCGAGGGCTAAATGAATATTCGGGGTCGCGTGCTTGTGCGGCGGCGGGCAAAGAGGATGGCAGCGGCTGCGGCTGCACACATCATCAATCCATGTTTGTCGTTGTATGTCCTCCTCGCTAGCTCGCATCTGCTATCCGTACAACAATTTATTATTCTTTTGCGAGGCCTCACGGCCGAGTGTACTGCCCTAATCCGTGTAGTAGTAGTACTATTCCTCCCGCCTTCGGGCGAGAACCCAATGTCCCTTATCTCTCTGTCTGCCGCTGTTAACCCTCTCTGCACAGCTATAGATATTGTAACCGCAGACGCAGTGCTCACACCCTGAGGGATGTCACTAGGGGCTGCTGGCTCGCGTAAATAACCTTCGGGGGGGAGGGTCGCTCATTGGGGACGGCGAGGACGGCGGTGAGGACGGGGGCGGTGAGGATGGTGGTGTGTCGAATATCTCGATGACCTCGTCGTCATCGTCAGCATCGGTAGGAGCCCTGGTGACTTCGTAAATCGCAGTGGACTCGTCGTGTACCCAGCGTCCCAACTCGTCTTCATCCTCAGAGTCACTATCCTCGCGTATACGTGTAGTAAACGTCCGTGAGAAGTCCTGGTGCTCTGATTCTTCATCGCTAGACCCCAAAATCTCTATTACTTCATGCGCCAAATCGCTAATCCCGCCTTCTACATCGTCCTGTAGCTGGGCGAGATCTTCACTGCAGTCTTCATCGACATCTTCATCGACAGGGCCGAATTCTTCTCGTGTCCGCCTCTCGGCCTCGAGAAAGTCTATGAGATCGTCCTCATCCTCAGAATCAAGGTCGTGTAGTGGTTTGACGCGCCTGAGTTGCGCCTCTAGTCTGTTCGGGACGCGTGCTCCACACGAAAGTGCATCGATCTCGTCAAAGTCGTCTTCGTCTTCGCTATGCGCACCGCCCGCCTCGCTGCTTGCATCGTTGCCAGGTTCATCCAATATGGAAATACCCCCGAAGCTGACCTGGGAATGGAGGCCGCGTACAACGCCGCGGTCTTTGAGAATCCTCGCCTCGCGCAGGTCGATAATGTCATCCTCCTCGAGAGGACGAGCATAGCGTTGCGCGAGCTGTGCCCATGCGTCCCTCAGACGCATCGTACTTTCGAGGCGAGCCTGATAAAAGTCCACAGTGTCGCGGTCGCGCGTTGGCGTCGAGGGAAGGGAGGTCGATGATGGTGTACTTGCCAGACGTGGGCGCTTAGATGGCGAGGGAAGTTCATGGGGATAATCTGGAGGTCGAGTGACGTGACGTGGACCTGGAGAAGATGCAGGGTGCGTTGGAAAGTGGGAATCAGAATGTCGCTTCTCCGCAGGCTGCGAGCTTTTAGTAGAGTACATCGAGAATTTTCCCAATTGGCTTTGTCGAACCGTCACATTTCTCGTCTCCCACACACGTGATCACCCTCCCGGCCACAGCGACTCGACTACCATATTGCCTCCAGGAAACCTGCTTTTATTCTCTATCCGTTGAAAAGCCTTTGTTTAGTTTTTCATTCTTGCGCACCTTGGTGGATTTTCAATGTCATGAAGCCTTAGAATCGGGAAGCGAGTACAGTTGACCTTCTCATAATGCATAGCTTTTTTGAGCACTTATTTCCACTTCATGGCTGGCCCAGAACTCTGCACCAGAAAATTGTTACATGGCATGCTGCATAAAAATATGCATTATGAGAAGGTCAACTGTATACAATCTCGGCTTCCTTGTTGGTAATTGCATTATTCAACTCTGTACAGAATTTCGCGGTCTACGCTCGTACCACGGCCCTTCCCATTGTTTGTTTGGCTTGTCTACCTGACAACACGTTAGGTATGAGCTCGATGCCCTCTTCATTGTGCCGCTACGACGGACGATTGGGACAGGGGTGCCAGGGGTCCTTGAACCAAAATTCCACCTGTTATCATAGTTGGGCCTTACGACAGGGGTAATGCAGAAATTGAAAATTGAATGGTGTCGTGGTGCCATTTACAGGGCCACTCACCCCAGTGGCGACCGCAATTCAGACCCGTGCTCAGGTCACTCAGCTGTGTGGTAGGAACTCTCGTAGAAAGCGAGTTGTCCTGCGGTAAGCTCAGTAACCCACGCGCGTGTAGGCACGAGACTGGGGTGTCTGCTGCGCAATCCATAGTACATAATAATTAAGGCACTGTATGTTCTCTGACTGGAAGAATGGTACTAAACTACAAAATGCATGAGGGTATAGGCCCTGAGTGTATTGGAAATACGGAATTGTGGCGGTATGTATTCTATGGTTCTATCTTTTATATCAGTAACTTCTGTCCCCGTCACTGTGCGCTCCGCGCGCTGCCAACTTCAGTTGCAATTGAATGCATTCAACAGCACATCCCTGCTTTTGTAAGGCCGTTCTTCCCACAGCCCCTACCCACGTTCGTCAGGAGCATGATGTAAGTGTAGTCCTCAAGCACTTGGAAAGCTCATGAAATACCGATCTCACGTCCGAATATTTCCTGCGGCACCGACAATGGTCTGGGCGACGGACTGATACTGGTAACCGGAGCGAACTCGACTCAGAATGCTTATCCTATACAGTGTGATTCAGAGTTCCAGGGAGAACATCGGTGAGAAAGCCTGGGAAGCTTTGCTTCAGCTGATATCGCATATTCTAAAAGTACTTACTTGCATTCTGCAAAATTCGGACGAGTCTATTTGGGTCATGAAGTTGTTCTGTATTGCATTTTCAGTGAGAAGACAAAGCGATGCTACAAATAGGAGTGCCAGATGCCCAAGGAAAGTTGGCTAGATATGCAGTGCTTGTAAAACATCTTGTAACATGGGGTTTCCACCCAGTCGCTCTACCTCATCGAGGACACGCTTCTCTAGTATTACCAGGACCTCACGTGTGTACTCGAAAGATTTTGAATGATCACGAAGGTAATCTATTGCATGGTGCTTTAATGTTGGGGTGCTTGGTCTCTTCTGAAGGACGTCTGCGGGATATCATGTTATTAGCCACACACATCCAAGCCAGGATAAGCAACGCACTAAGTAGTCTTCTGTTTGTAGTATCCGCGTGAATGCCATGCACTACGGGGAAAGAAAACTTCCCCTCGGAAAGATCCTCAGCGAAACCTTTGTTTGCAGAATACTAGTATGAAGTGAGACACGGCAGTTGGGCGTAGAGATAGAGCAGACCTTATCATCCCGAAGGTTCATATAGTCGTCCCTTATTTGAAAGTAGATCCCAATCAAGTTGACCAGAGGGACGTAGTCGCTGGAGTGGATTTAGGGACAGTTCTGATAAAAAAAAGTGAAGGAGCGAACATGTCAGTATTATGGCCAGCACAGGCCATCATAAGTTTGACGGCTACGCGAAGTAGGCCACCCGTTTCTGCTTAAGCGTAAGGGACTTTGAAACCAGGATCAAGAACATCACTACTCAACTATTATTGACCATTGCAATGTATTCTTCCTCGGTAGGGCATCGTAGTGAGTCTCGCCACAGCAGATCAAGTCCTTGTCCCCGATGAAGATTCAGTAGTTCAGCTGTTGATATGGTGTCCTGTCAATCCCATATTTAAGGGTGTGGAGAAGTGTACCTACTGGTTACAATTAGGTCCATGTCGCTTTCAGAGAATAATCTGTTCTGGACATCGTCGGGCTTGTGTCCTTGCGCTTTAAGAGCGAGGATTTCTTGATAGGCCAGGAAGTAAACATAGTTGGCAGAGTTGATGGTCTGTGGAACACCAAAAATCTTGTGCGCAACTTGTGACGAGGAGTAAGACTGGAAACAGAGGGGTAGATCATAGAGCGGTACCCGGATTCCCACGGCGTAGCTGCGAATTATCCTCTATGTCGTCGATTCTATTGAGAACAGCAAAAAGGTAGGTCACAGAGGAGCAGAAGCGCTGCTCACAACAGACTGGCATTATGTAGCATCGTAATCACACGCCCGATGATTTGCAACTTGGGCTCCGGGACATGGAGCCACGCATTGAAAGCGCGCATCATTCCTCCTCGAAAATCCTTTCCCGGGTTTGAGGTGATGTAGGAGAATGGCTCCATTAATGCCTAACGTGTGAAAAGTTGATGAGGACCATGAAGTCACTTGTCAGCAAGGGGCCATTACCCTCTCATCGCTTTCTGAGGGAGAAGAAGAAGAGGATTGGTCAAGAAAGGAGAGGATGTTTTGATACTTCTCAGCCATGGTATGATATTCGAGAGAAGAGGCTGCTGCGCAGCCACGTGGGTTGGCGCGACGCCCCCCACCAACTCTACCGTGACCAACTCGACCAACACCGCGGGGGCAACGACTCAAAGTACCCAAGTCGGATGTCGTTTGCACTCGCAGTTCGTTCATCATTCCTGCCATCATGTCGCACATTTCAGAACATCGCACTCCATAGAGCGGTACCTCCGCCAAGAGGTACGTGCATGATTTGTTTCGGACCTGAACATTTCGTGCTCAACTTTCGTCATAGGCGACATTTCTACGCCAGAAAGCTTCCTCAAGGCTATTGGCCGGAGATCTGAAACGAAGATATCGTTCGAAACGTGGGATCATCTGTGGAAGACTAATGGCCAGGTTTTGAAGAAGGCTGGACTGGCCGTGTCCGATCGCAGGTGCGTCGCATTCACCGAACCGAAGAATCCTTTGATTGATGAGTAATTCGCGATAGATACATTCTCTGGGCGATGGAACATTATCGTCAGGGGGATGACCCTTCCGACTATGCTCATGAGACAAAACCAAAGAAGAAAATAAGAGGGTGCGGGTTTTCCTCCTTGGTTCAGGTTCAGTTGGTTGCTCAGGCAGAACATTGAACAGCCATGGACCTGCCGTGCAATTCGGCAAGCGCATCCGGTCTCGGCGACACCAATAAACAACTCCCTTCGCCTTGCAATCTCACAGGCTTGTGGGTCGGGGCACACGCTCCCGTCGTGGTACTCAACGTTATGTGTATCATCTGGTGTCTACAAACCCGCCATACACCCCTTTCACTAGCTACCCGTGCGATTCTGCCGTAGATTTTTCTGTCGGTACAAGCTTCCGAAGCGATACGTCGTAAACAACTGGATCGTGACACGTCTGTTACAGAGATATTCTGGTCGGTGGCGAAACCATCTCACCTTCCTCGATCTTCTTGATGTCATACTTGAGGCTGTCAAAGCGGCGACGAAGTAAATCATTTTTGAGGTTCAGCTAAGCCGACCGTGCTGCGTTAACCTCGGGGAAAGGGCCAAAGAATGCCACGCACCATGGAGAAACCGGTGAACACCTCTTTGGCGAAAACAGATATCCTCAGCGGTGCTTCAAAATCACCGAGCGTGACCGCATTCACCGCCAAACGAGACTGCTTTTCTGATTCAGCACTCCGAGTCAGTAAAGCGAAAAGAATGACGAGTCGCGTACTAGTTCATTGATCACGGTTATCACTCCGTGAAGGTAATCCTCGGGTGTCAATGAAAACCGGTCCTTCCATTCTTCTCTGACTGAACTGAACGTACATCACATTAAGCTCCATGAGGAAATAAACGTACTGCCGAGCTGCTCAGCGACTGCAGCCAAGGGTGCGAGAGTCCCGTCTGTGAGAAAGCATGCCAGCACAACGGAGAACACGGCCGATCGAAGGGGAGCGGTCCACAACTCTTTCCATTTCCATAGTTCATCCTGAGGAATCATCTCTGCTAGAGTAGTCGTAATTTTGTGACAGCTTCGAACGACTGGACGAATAGTTTCAAGCAAAGCAGGAACTACTGAAGGCATCAAGAAACCGTGTATCAAAGAGGGGCCGTTTAGACGTCCGTACTTGCAGATTTCGAGGTTGAGTGAACCTTATCGAGCGTACTGGTCATTATTCGTGTTTTCTTTTCAAATTCTCCACTCTGCTCGCGGATCCTCTGTGTAAATGGATGTCGGGTGAATTCGAGAGTATGCCATACGGCGAAAGACGATTCACTTCTTTGAGATTTGCTTCGCCTTCCAATAGCTCATTGATGAACTCG
>WNFQ01001647.1_pt1 | contig 15901 bp, 12 predicted proteins | sample 5400171 | NCBI WGS metagenome assembly WNFQ01 (sample SAMN13153356, study PRJNA577476) | soil metagenome | isolation source: 20 cm soil under Madrone tree | place: USA:California | collected 2016-06-14 | reverse complement strand
GCAGGGGCTCTATTTCCGGGACGAGGGCCATCTCGACCCGCGGGCGGCACTCACGGCGCTCGCCGCGCGGCTCGGGCAGCTCGGAGTGGCCATCCACTACGGCATCGAGGCCTCGGCGACCCTGCTCGCCGGGGGGCAGCTGATCGATTGCACCGGGCTCGCCGCACGCCGCCAGCTCACGGAGCTGCGCGGGGTGAAGGGAGAAATGCTGCTGCTGCGCCTGCGCGAGATCTCGCTGCGCCGCCCGGTGCGCCTGCTGCATCCGCGCGTGCCGGTGTATGTCGTACCGCGGGCGGATGGGCTCTTCATGGTGGGCGCCACCATGATCGAGAGCGATCAGGGTACGCGCATCAGTGCGCGTTCCATGCTGGAGCTGCTGTCGGCCGCCTACGCGTTGCATCCGGCGTTCGGCGAGGCGGAGATCGTCGAGATCGGCACCGGCGTGCGGGCGGCGTTTGCCGACAACCTGCCGCGCCTGCGCCGCCACGGCGAGACGCTGTATGTGAACGGCCTGTACCGGCACGGCTTCCTGCTCGCGCCGGCACTCGCTCGTCGCGCGGCCGACGTGGTGTTGCACGGAAGTCATTTTCCGGAGGTGATGGATGAGAATCCTCGTCAACGGCGCCTGGCGTGAGACCGTCGCCGCCGAGCTGTCCTCCGTACTGCAGGAGCTCGGCTATGGCGAGGCCGTGGTAGCGACCGCGGTCAACGGCGAATTCGTGGCGGCGGATGTGCGGCCAGGCACCCGCCTCGCCGAGGGTGATCGCGTGGAAGTGCTGGCGCCCATGCAGGGGGGCTGATGCTGCAGCTCTACGGAACGTCGCTCCGGTCGCGGCTGCTGCTCGGCACGGCCCGTTACCCGTCGCCCGCGGTGCTGACCGCGGCGGTGCGCGCGGCGCGCGCCGAGGTGGTGACGGTGGCACTGCGCCGCGAATCGGGCGGTGAGCGCGCCGGACAGGGCTTCTGGTCGATCATCCGCGAGTTGGGGGTGCGGGTGTTGCCCAACACCGCGGGCTGCCATTCGGTGAAGGAGGCCGTCAGCACCGCGCACATGGCACGCGAGGTGTTCGGCACCCCGTGGATCAAGCTCGAGGTGATCGGCGAAGACGACACGCTGCAGCCGGACGTGTTCGGGCTCACCGAGGCCGCGCGTATCCTGTGCGCCGACGGCTTCGAGGTGTTTCCGTATACCACCGAGGACCTGGTGGTTGCGGAACGGCTGCTGGCGGTGGGCTGCCGGGTGCTGATGCCGTGGGGCGCGCCCATCGGATCCGGCCGCGGGCTGAACAACCTGTTTGGCCTCACGGCGCTGCGCGCCCACTTCCCCGATGTAGCGCTGATCATCGATGCCGGAATCGGCGTGCCCTCGCACGCCGCGCGCGCCCTGGAGCTCGGTTTCGACGCGGTGCTGATCAACACCGCAGTCGCGCAGGCGGGCGATCCGGTGCAGATGGCGGCAGCATTTGCCCAGGCCGTCGAGGCGGGACGCTCGGCGCGGCTGGCCGGACCGATCGAGCCGCGTGACCTCGCCGCACCCTCGACGCCGGTGATTGGCACGGCCTTCCGCGTATGAAGCTCCCGCGCGTCTATCCGATCGTCGACAGCGCTGCGTGGGTGAAGCGCCTGGCGCCCCTCGGCGTGCGGCTGGTTCAGCTGCGCATCAAGGAGCAGCCGCAGGAGAGGGTGCGCGGCGAGATTCGCGAAGCGCGCGCCTGCTGCGCAGCGGCCGCCATGCAGCTCATCGTCAACGATCACTGGCAGCTCGCGCTCGAGGCGGGCTGCGATTTCGTGCACCTGGGGCAGGGCGATCTGGATGGCGCGGATGTGACCGCCTTGCGACGCGCCGGTGTGCGCCTGGGTGTCAGCACGCACGATGAGGGCGAGCTCTCGCGCGCGCTCGCCCTGCAACCCGACTACGTGGCGCTCGGTCCGATCTATCCGACGCTGCTGAAGGCCATGCCCTGGCCGCCGCAGGGTCTTGAGCGGATCACGCAGTGGAAGCGCCGCATCGGCGCGATCCCACTGGTGGCCGTCGGTGGGCTGACGCTCGAGCGCCTCCCGGGGGTATTCGCCGCCGGCGCAGACGTCGCGGCGGTCGTGACCGACATCGTGCGCCATCTGAACCCCGAGGCGCGCGTCCGCGAGTGGCTGAACGCGGCGCGGGCCGCCTGAAGCGAGCGTTGCGGCCATGAGCGATCGGTACGCACGCCAGTCGATTCTTCCAGAAGTCGGCGCCGAGGGTCAGGCACGTCTCGCGGCCGCGACCGCGGTCGTCGTGGGGGCGGGCGGGCTGGGTTGCGCGGTGCTGCAGTACCTCACCGCCGCGGGAGTCGGGCGACTGCTGATCGTCGACCACGATCGCGTGGAGGAATCGAATCTGCACCGTCAGCCGCTATATCGTATGAGCGACCTCGGGCGGCCCAAGGTGCACGCGGCGCGCGCCGCGCTGCTGAAATCCAATCCCGCAGTACGCATCGACACTCTCGAGGAGCGTCTCAGCCCCGCCAATGCAGCGCCCCTGGTGGCCGCGGATGTCGTCATCGACGCGGCCGACAGTTTCGCCGTGACCTACGTGTTGAGCGATGCGTGCCGGCGCGCGCACGCGCCGCTGGTGAGCGCCTCGGTGCTGGGCCTGTCCGGCTACGTCGGTGTGTTCTGCGGGGGCGCGCCGAGCTACCGGGCCGTGTTTCCCGAAATGCCGCGCGCCGCGGGCTCGTGCGCCGAGGCCGGCGTGCTGGGAACCGCGGTCGGTGTCATGGGTACGCTGCAGGCTCACCTGGCGCTGGCCGTGCTCCTGAAATGGCAGCCCACTCCGCTGGGTCGCCTGATCTCGGTGGACTTTCGCACCCTGCACCTGGGAGGCTTTTCCTTCACCGGCGCGCGCGAGCCCGCGGGCACGGCCCTCGCCTTCATCGCGCCGACGGAAGTCTCCGTCGCCGACTTCGTGATCGACCTGCGCAGCCTCGCGGAAGTGCCGGTGTCGCCTTTTCCGTCGGCGGTGCGCATCGGTGTGGAGGCGCTGGAGCAGGCCCGAATGAGCTTCCCCGTCGAGCCGCGCATCGTGCTGTGCTGCCGCACCGGGGTGCGCGCCTGGCGTGCGGCGCGGGCGCTGCAGAGCCAGGGGCACGCGAATGTCGCGCTGATCGCGATGGGCGAGTGAGCGCGGTCCTGGTCATCGCCGGCACGGACTCCAGCGGCGGGGCGGGCCTGGCGCGTGACGTGCAAACCCTCACTCGCTTCGGCACCGAGGTGATGTGCGCCGTGACCGCGGTGACCGCGCAATCGAGCTCGCGGGTGACCGCGGTGCACCCGGTTCCGCCGGACACGGTGCGCGCGCAGATCGAGTCGGCGTTGGCAACGGGGCGGGTCGGCGCCATCAAGATCGGCATGCTGGCCACCCGCGCTATCGCGCTCGCGGTGGTGGCGTGCCTGCCGCCGCGCGAGCAGGTACCGCTCGTGCTGGATCCGGTGCTGGCCTCATCCTCGGGGGTGGCGCTCCTGGATGCCGGCGGGCGCGAGGCGCTGCGCGAAAGCCTGGTGCCCCGCGCCACGCTCGTAACCCCGAACATTCTCGAGGCGGCGGCGCTCCTGGGCGCCGAGCCTGCGACGAGTGAAGAGGAGTTGCTCCGTCAGGCGCACGGCTGGCTCGCGCTCGGACCGGCGGCGGTGTTGATCAAAGGCGGGCACGGGAGCGGAAGCGAGGCCGTCGATCTGCTCCTGAGCGCCGGGGGCTCGCCGCGCAGACTCATCGCCTCGCGCAGCGCCAAGACGCAACGTGGGACCGGCTGCGCTCTAGCGTCGGGCATTGCCGCCGGACTCGCCGCGGGTCTTGAACTCGGCGAAGCCTGTGCACGCGCCAAGCGACACGTGCTGGAGTTGCTGCAACCGGGTCAATGAGCGGTCGCCGGGTCGATGAGCTGTCGCCGCGTCGCGACAGGCGGGCGTTGTACGCCTTGCGCGTCAACCGATGCCGCCCTCGCTCGCTATGTTCACCGCAGCCGATGCCGGCGGCGGTCTCAACCAACAGAGGGATTGGGTTATGCAGCGCAATATCCTGAGGAGCGCACTCTACGGCTCGCTCCTGATCGGTCTCACGGCGGCTGTCAGCGGCTGTGGCGGCTCGGGCTCCACGGCACCCACGCCAACGCCGATGTCAGGGACCATGCCGCTGACGATCAGCGATGCGTCCTCCGACGACTGGGCGACCATCGGCGTGAAGCTGCTGAGCATCGCACTCGTGCCGCAGGGCGGCGGCAGCGCGGTGACGGTGTGGTCGGCGCCGAGCCCCGCGCCGTACGTGAATCTCGAGCAGCTCGACCAGCTGGGCGAGATCCTCGGCAACGTGAGCGTGCCGGTCGGCACGTACACCGGGGCGCTGCTCACCATCAGCGCCAATCCAGGTGACCTGCTGCTGACGGTCGGCGCAAATCCCGAAAGCGGCTTTCCGATTGCCGCCGGAACCCGCATTCCGTCCGATCAGATTCAGATCCAGGGCAGGCAGGGCAGCAGCGGCAACTTCACAGTGCCCGTGAACGTCACCTTTGACTCGCCACTGACCGTCACCACGAGTCAGAACAACGCGCTCGACCTGGAGTTTGATCTCGCCCACCCGGCCTTCATCCTCGGGCATGCACCGCCCGCGGCCTCTGGCGCGGTGCTGTGGGCGGTGAACTTCAAGGGGCCGGTGCGCCGTCATCCGGTGCGCGACATCGCGCGCCTGGCGCTGCGACACACCTACGGCACGGTGAACAGCGTGGCCTCCGACGGCAAGTCGCTCACCATCACCAAGGACTTTCCGGTGCTGCCGGTAACTAACCCGGAGACCGCGATCACGAGCGCTCTGTCGCTGCAGATCTTCGCCGACGCCACCAACGGCACGATCTTCTACGACGTCGACGCCAAGAGCCGCACGGTCGTGAAGGATTTCACGGGCGAAGCCATGAGTCTCCCCGGCAAGTTCGTGCGCATCGCCGCACGCTACCAGGATGACGGTACGCTGGTGGCGGTGCGCGTGTGGGCGAGCAGCGAGTTCAGCAACGTGTGGCTGAGCCCGGAAGGGCACGTGCTGCACGTCGACACCACGACCGATGTCATCACCGTGGCCAACGAATCCGGCGGCGGCGTCCCCGTGACGGTCGACGCCAACACCGAGTTCTTCTTGCGCACCGGTACCACGCCGATCGCCACCGGCACCGCCTTCCTCGCCAGCCACGATCTGGTGCGCGGCTTCAAGGTGCATGTGAGCGTAGTCAATCCGCTCGCTACGCCGCTGGTGGCGCAGAGCATCGATATCGAGACCGCGGCGTATTCCGGGCGGATCTCGGGGGCCGACGCCACCGGCTTCACCTACAGCCGGCAGTTTGCCCGGGCAACGGATGACTACACCGTGACGCTCGACTACATCTCGGGCGCCACGGCCAACACCGATCCCAGCGGCAATTCGGTCATGGGATTCCTGTGGTGGGACTTCACCTATCCGACGCTCGCCACCGAGGGCATGAACGCAGTCGCGGCGTTCGTCGCTGCAACCAACGGCGGGGTGGATTTCGGCGGCACGGTGGGCACGCTGACGGCATGGGGCGTGAGCGGCGCGACCTGGGGCGATGCGGCGAACCCCACCGGCTGGTCGCTCAGGAACGCGGTGCTGATCCCGACGCCGGTGCCGCTCGGCGTGGTCACCAGCGCCTTCGCCGGCAATTCCTTCGCCATGACAGTGCTCGGCGGCACGCTGCCGGCCACGGTCGATGTGAGCACCACGGCCCAGTCGGCCACGCTGGTCTATCAGGTCGACCGCTCGAACGGCGTCATCACCGTCTCACCCATCGACGTCACCACCAGCAGCGGTCTTGCGGCGATCACCGCCGGGCTGGTGGCCGGCACACCCGTCAAGGTCTTCGGCGTGCCGCAGGCCGGCTCGCTCAAGGCCTACGTGCTGGTGTACTTCACGGGCATGCTGCCCAGTTTCTGACGCTTAGGAGCGAATGAGGCGGGACGCCTCGCCTCGAGAGAGAAGGGTGTCGCGGAGGATCCGCGGCGCCCTTCGGTTTTTGAGGCACCCACCTGCCTTCGGCAGCGGCCCATCGCGGGTATCATGCCGCGATGTCACCTGACCGAAGCAACGAGCTCAGGAGCATCGCGCGGCGCGCGATGCTCGAGCACGGACTCGAGCCGGACTTCTCCGCAGCCGCCGTGGAGCAATTGCGCAGCCTCGGCCGGCCCGCGCCGCAGAGCGGCAGGCAGATCCGTGACCTGCGCACCCTGCTGTGGTGCTCGATCGACAACGACGACTCGCGCGACCTCGATCAGCTCTCGGTTGCCGAGCCCCTCAGCGGCGCTGCGGTGAGGATCCTGGTGGCGATCGCCGACGTGGATGCCACGGTGGCTCCCGGCTCACCGATCGACGCGCACGCCCGCGCCAACACCACCACCGTCTACACCGCCGCTCAGATCTTTCCGATGCTTCCCGAGCGGCTGTCGACCGACCTCACCTCCCTCGGCGAGGACCAGGAGCGCCTCAGCATCGTCATCGACATGACCATCGGCGCCGATGGCGCACTCGTGGCATCCGACATCTATCGCGCGGTGGTGCGCAACCGCGCCAAACTCGCCTATGACAGCGTCGCGGCGTGGCTCCTCGGCACGGGTCCAATGCCGGCACGCGCCGCAGCGCTCAGCGGCATCGAGCAGCAGCTGCGCCTCCAGGACCGCGTGGCACAGCTGCTCAAACGCGTGCGCCACGAGCAGGGTGCGCTGGGACTCAGCACCATCGAGGCGCGGGCGGTCTACGACGGCGGAGTGCTCGCGGACCTCAGGCCCGATGAGGACAATCGCGCCAAGGAGCTCATCGAATACTTCATGATCGCGGCCAACACCGTGGTGGCCCAGTACCTGGAGCGCCGTGGCTCCGCATCGCTGCGGCGCGTGCTGCGCAAGCCGGAACGCTGGGGGCGGATCGTCGAGCTGGCCCGCGGGCTTGGCGAGTCTCTGCCGGCGGCGCCGGACGCGCGGGCGCTGAGTGCCTTTCTCGTCAGGCGCCAGCAGGCGGCGCCGGCGCAATTTCCGGACCTGTCGCTGTCGATCGTCAAGTTGCTGGGGGCCGGCGAGTATGTGCTCAAGCGCCCCGGACAGGCTGCCGAAGGACATTTCGGATTGGCAGTGAATGACTACACGCACGCGACCGCGCCTAACCGCCGCTTCCCGGACGTCATCACCCAGCGGTTGCTGAAGGCCGCGCTCGCCGGGCGCTCCGCGCCCTACGGCGACGAGGAGCTGCGCGAGCTCGCGGCACACTGCACCGAGCAGGAAGGCAATGCCGCGAGGGTCGAGCGCCAGGTGCGCAAGTGCGCCGCCGCCATGCTGCTCGAATCGCGTATCGGCCAACAGTTCGATGCCCTGGTGACCGGCGCTTCGGACAAGGGCGTGTGGGTGCGCATCCTGCAGCCGGTTGCGGAAGGACGCCTGGTCAGGGGGTTTGAGGGGCTGGACGTGGGTGATGCGCTGCGCGTACACCTCACCCACACCGATGTCGAGCGCGGCTACATCGATTTCGTGCGCGCCTGAGTGCCGTGCCGACAAGCGCGCGTTTGCCTCGCGCGCAGTCCGACGCGGCGACGCCGGCAATTTACACGGCGCAGATCGCAGACATCTTGCCCTGCCGGGTCTCGAGGCGCTTATATGCGGGCACGGTCCAGTCGCTTCACTGAAGGGAGAGCGCTCGCGACGAGGGCGGATCTGCCCAAAGGCGCAACGCTTCGACGCACGGGTCTGGTAGTAATGGAGGTACGACATGAAGCGCTTTTTGACTTTGATTGTGGCAGCCACGGCCGTGGAACTGGCAGCGTTTGCGTACGCCGGCGGACCCGAGGATCAGGCCGGCGCGGCTCAGCCATCGCCCACCGAGCAGCCGTCCATGCCCTCGATCGACCCGGCGACGCCGGGCGTTGCTCCGGCCGACCCCTCGGCGACGGCACAGTCGAGCGAATCGGCCTCGTCGAGCACGCGGCTGGCGGCCCTCGTGCCCTCGGGCATGTCGGCGCAGGAAGCCTGCGCGGGATTCAGGACTGTCGAGGAATGTGCAGCGACCCTGCACGTCTCGCAGAATCTCAACATCCCCTTCGAGGACCTGAAGTCCAGAGTGACCGGGGGGACGAGGCTCGCTGCGGCAATTCACCAGCTGAAGCCCGACGCCAACGTCAAGGCCGAGGTCCGCAAGGCCGAGGAACAGGCGCGTAGCGACACGCGCGTGCCACAGGGCTGATTCCAGCCCGCCGGCGTGGGGGGCCTCGACCCCCCACGCGGGATCCAACGCGTCCGATCGGGCGCTCAGCGCCGCTGCCAGTCCCCGCCCAGGGCCTTGACCAGGAGCACGGTGGCGTTGGTGCGGCGGATGCTGATGTCGAGCGCCGCCAGGTGGGCCGCGAGTGCGGCGTTCTCGGTCGAGACGACCTCGAGGTAGGTCACGAGCCCGCCCTTGTAGCGCAGGTTCGCCTGGTCGAGTGCCCCCTGCGTGGCGGTGACGGCGGCCGCCTGACTTACGCTCTCGCGCTGCAACTGGCGCAGCGCGGCGAGATTGTCCTCGACGTCCTGAAAGGCCGTGAGCACCGTGCCGCGGTAGTTGGCGACCTGCTCGTCGTAGGCAGCGTGCGCGGCGGCGGACTGTGCCGCGTGCAGGCCGCCGTCGAAGAGCGTCATCAACGCCTGCGGGCCGACCGACCAGAAGCGGCTCGGGGCGCCGATCCAGTTGGAAGCGGCGGTGCTTTCCACGCCCGCGGTGCCGAGCAGACTGAATACGGGAAAGTAGGCCGCGCGCGCCACACCGATGCCGGCATTGGCCGCCGCCACGCGGCGCTCCGCCGCTGCGACGTCCGGGCGGCGCTCCAGCAGCTCGGAGGGCAGGCCGGGCGCAACCTCCGGAACGGGCAGATCACCGCCCCCCGAGCGCGCGGCGATACTGAAATCGGCAGGCTGGCGGCCGACCAGCACGGCGATGGCATGCTCGGTCTGAGCGCGGCGCAGGCGGGTCTCCTCGGCCTGGGTACGGGCCGACTCCAACTGGGCCTGCGCCTGTTGTACGTCGGCGATGGCCGCGGCCCCGCCGTGATACAGGTTCTGCGTGAGCTGCAGCGCCCGCGCGTACTCGGTGACCGTGTGATCGAGCAGCTGCTGCTCGATGTCCAGGCCGCGCAGCGTGAAGTAGTCACTGGCCAGCTCGGCGCGCACGCTGAGATCGAGCGCCGCGACGTCCCCGGCGCTCGCCTGCTCGCTGGCACGCGCGCCAGCGAGGGTGTTACGCACGCGGCCGAAGACGTCCAGCTCGTAGGACACGTCTGCCCCGGCGGTGAAGACATTCCCGATAGGTGGCTTGCCGGGGGTGTAGGTGGGCGAATTGAGCGAGGTCTGTGAGCGGGTGGCGTTCGCCTGCGCCGTCAGCGTCGGGAACCATGCTGCGCGTGCCATTCGGGTCTGGGCGCGCGCCTGATCGAGACGTGCGAGCGCCGCCCGCAGGCTCTGATTGGCATCGGTCGCCTGTGCTTCGAGCTCATCGAGCTCCCGGTCCTGATACATCGTCCACCAGCGGCCGCGCGCCGTAGCGTCCGCGGGCGTGGCGAGCTTCCACTCGCCGGCCTCCTTGTAGGAATCCGGCGCGGCAGGCACGGACGGGCGTTGATAACGCGGGCTGAGCGAACAACCGCTCAGCGCACCCAGCACCGCCACGGCCAGCGATGCCGCACGTCGCATCAGGAAGGTCCTGCCGCGCCATGCGGGGGCGCTCGCGGCTGCGCGACGCGCACCGCGGCCCCCTCGCTGATGGAATCGGGGGGATTGACCACCAGGGTGTCAGCCGCGTCGAGGCCGGTCAACACCTCGATCTCGGTGCCGAAATCCCGCCCCTGGGTTATGGATTTCAGGCGCACACGATGCTCGCGGTCGAGCGTGGCGACCTGCAGGCCTTGCGCGCGAAACAACACCGTATTGACCGGCACCCGCAGGGTGTTCGCGCCGGCCGACAGCGTAAAGTACACCTGCGCATAGGAGCCCGGCAGCAGCTCGCCCTGAGCATTGTCGATCTGCAGCTCCGCCTGCAGCGTGCGGGAGGTGGCATCCAGTGCGCGCGCGGTGGAAGCCACGGAGGCGGAGTAGCGCTGCGCTGGGCGATCGGCGAATACCAGCTCTGCCGTCAGGCCCGGCTGAATGGCGGCCGCATACGCCTGCGGCACCGAGACGTAGATGCGCAGCCGGTGCGTGTCGGCCACGCGGAACAGAGCGCTGCCCGGGTTCTGTCCGGCGTTGATCAATGCGCCGACGTCGGTATTGCGTTCGGTGACCACGCCGCCGAAGGGCGCCACCACACGCTTGAAGGACTCCAGGTCAGCCAGGCGTGCCAGGTTGGCGGCCGCCGATTGCCGCGCTGCGGCCTTGGCGGCCGCATCCCCGGCGCGCTGATCGGCGTCCTGCTGCGAAACAGACTCCGTCGCCAGCAGACCCTTCCATCGCTCGTTGGTGGTGCGCGCGAGCTCGTAGTTGGCCTGCGCGGTCGCCAGATCCGCCTGCGCCTGGCGCAGCTGCTGGTCCACTTCCGGGGCGTCGATTTCGGCGAGCAGCTGGCCTTTCTTCACCGTCGTGCCGATGTCGGTGTACCAGGCCTTCAGATACCCGCTGGTGCGCGCGTAGATCGGCGCCTCGTAGTAGGCCTGGACGCTCCCTGGCAGCACCAGGGTGTTGGAGGCCGGACCGCGGCTGGGCTTCACCGTCGCGACCGTTGCAACCGCAGCCTCATCGGCCTCGCGCCCGAGGGTGTTGCGGGCGCTGAGCCGGCTCACGATGCCCCAGACCGCCAGCACCAGGGCGAGAGCGAGCGCCATGAGCGCCAGGCGCCGCACGCGTGTGGCCGCTGGAGCAGGGAAGGGCGGCAGGTCGGACATCAGCTGCTCCGGCGTCCGTGGATGAGGGTGAATACGGTGGGGACGAAGAACAATGTAGCCACGGTAGCGAAAACCAGGCCACCGATCACGGCGCGGCCGAGCGGCGCGTTCTGCTCCCCGCCCTCACCGAGCCCCAGAGCCATGGGCACCATGCCGATGATCATCGCGAGCGCGGTCATCAGCACCGGGCGGAAGCGCGTGACTCCTGCCTGCAGGGCGGCATGGGAGGCGCCATCGCCGGCGTCCAGGCGCTGGCGCGCGAAGCTGACGACCAGAACACTGTTGGCGGTGGCCACCCCCATGCACATGATCGCGCCGGTGAGGGCCGGCACGCTCACCGGCGTGTGTGTCATGAACAGCATCCATACGATCCCGGCCAGCGCCGCGGGCAGGGCGGTGATGATGATGAACGGGTCGAGCCAGGACTGGAAATTGACCACGATCAGCAGGTAGACCAGCACGATCGCGGCCGCGAGGCCGAGCAGCAGCCCCGCGAATGAATCGGTCATGGTCCTCACCTGGCCGCGCACGGTCACCTGCGAGCCGTGTGGCACGGAGCGCTGCGTGTCGGCGATCACTTTGTCGATCTGCGCAGACACGAAGCCGAGGTCGGTCCCCTCGACGGCTCCGAAGATGTCGATCACCGGCGTGGCGTCGTAGTGGCTCACGACCGCCGGCGCCACGCCGCGATGGAAGCTCGCGAGGTTGGCGAGCAGCTGCGCAGTATGGCCAGCCCCGCCGGTGGTCGCGGAAGTACTCCCGACGGGTGTGAGCGCGCCGCCCGCTGTGGTGCCGGTGACGGGTGTGGTCGCCAGGTCCAGGAGGGAGGTCAACCGGAACTGCGGAGTCTGGGCCGCGATGCTGTACTGGGTGCCGCTCTTCGGGTCGATCCAGAAGGACAGCGTGGTCTGCGAGCTGCCCGACAGCGATACCAGGAGATCCGAGGCGACATCGGTCTCCGACAGCCCGAGCAGCGCCGCCCTGCTGCGATCGACCTCGACGTTGAGGGTCGGGTAATCGAAGGCCTGCTGGATGCGCAGATCAACGACCCCGGGGATGTGGTGCATCCTCTCGAGCAGCGCGTTGGCGTACGCGCGGTTGGCCGCGACGTCGAAGCCCGATACCTGCACGTCGAGCGGAGCCGGCAGTCCGAAATTGAGGATCTGACTGACGATATCCGCCGGCAGGAACGCGAAGGTCGTAGAGGGGTAGAGCGAGGCGAGGGTCGCCCGCAGCGTGCGCGCGTAGTCTGCGGTCGGCCGATGATCCGCAGAGAGATTCACGAAGACATCGGCGTCGCCCGGGCCCACCGGCGCCGAGGTGGAATAAGCCAGATTGATGCCGCTGTAGGGCACGCCGATGTTGTCGACGATGGTCGCAATCTCGTGCGCGGGAATCAGCTGGCGGATCGTCGCCTCGACGCGATCGCACAGGCTCGCCGTTTCATCGATGCGAATGCCGGTCGCGGCGCGCAGGTGCAGCTTGATCTGGCCGGCATCCACACTGGGGAAGAAGTCCTGGCCGAGGCCGGGCAGGTAACGGCCGAACGGGAAGGCGAGCAGGGCGGTGGCCGCCATGGCAGCGAGGAACGGCACTGCGAAGCGCGGGCCGCTCGCCAGGGCGCCCTCGAGCAGCGCGCGATAGCCCGCGCGCACCCGCGTGAACCACTCCTCGAAACGCCGCTGCAGTAGCTGCGGCAGGCCGCGCGGCGGCTGTGTTGCCTGTGCATGCCGCTGCAGCCAGTATTTCGCGAGCGTCGGCACCAGCGTACGGGACAGCAGGTAGGAGGCCAGCATCGCGAACACCACCGCCTCGGCCATGGGCACGAACAGGTAGCGGGCGATGCCCACCAGCATGAACATCGGCACGAACACGATGCAGATGGCGAGGGTGGAGACGAACGCCGGCACGGCGATCTCGTGCGCGCCGTTCAGGATCGCCGCCTCCACCTCCTCGCCATGCTCGAGGTGCCAGTTGATGTTCTCGATGGTGACCGTGGCGTCATCGACCAGAATGCCGACGGCGAGCGCCAGGCCGCCGAGCGTCATGATGTTGATCGTCTCACCGAGCGCCGACAGGCAGATGATGGAGGCGAGGATCGACAGCGGGATCGACACGGCGATGATGAGGGTGCTGCGCCAGCTCCCCAGGAACAACAGGATCATGAGAGCGGTCAGTGCGGCTGCGATCACCGCCTCGCGCACCACGCCGGAGATGGCGGCGCGCACGAACAGCGACTGGTCGCCCACCAGGTCGACGTTGAAACCCGGCGGCAGCGCGTCGCGGATCCGCGGCAGGCGTTGCTTGATGGCGCGGATGATGTCGAGGGTCGAGGCGCTGCCGGTCTTGAGCACGCTCAACAGCACGCCGCGGTGGCCGTCGCGGCGCACGATGTTGGTCTGCGGGGGGTAGCCGTCGCGCACGTGCGCCACGTCGCGCACGTAGATCACGTTGCCATTGCGCGTGGTGACCGGCAGGTCGTTGAGCTCCGCCACCGTCGTGGGGTTGGAGTTGACCGAGACGAAGTACTCGCGGTCGCCGATCTTCTGGGTGCCTGCCGGCAGGATCGAGTTCTGCGTGGTGAAGGCGGCGGTCACATCGTTTCCCGACAGCCCATGGGCCCGCAGGGCGTCGGGATCCAGATCGACCTGCACCTGGCGCTGCAGGCCGCCGTAGGGGTAGGGCATGGAGGCGCCCGCGACGGTGGAGAGCCCGGTGCGGATGATGTTGTTGCCGAGATCGAACAGCTGGGCTTCCGAGAGGTTCTCGCTCGAGAGGGCGAGCTGCAGTATGGGGACCGAGGAAGCGTTGTAGGCGAGGATGAAGGGCGGCGTAGTGCCGGGGGGTGCAGAGCGCAGATTGGTCTGCGAGATCCCGGTGACCTGCGCGAACGACAGCTCTTCGTTGACGTTGGGCTGGAAGAAGTACTTCACCACCGAGGTGCCGCTCAGGGACTGCGACTCGGTGTGCTCGACGTCGTTGACCGTGGTCTGCGCGTTACGCTCGGTCCCGAGAATCATGCGGGTCGCCATCTCCTCGGGCGACAGGCCGGTGTACTTCCACACCGTGGCGACCACGGGGATCCTGATATTGGGGAAGATGTCGGTCGGCGTGCGCCAGATCGCGAACGTGCCGAGCAGCATGATCACGATGGCCAGGACGACGAAGGTGTACGGGCGCCGCAGCGCCAGTCTGACGATCCACATCGGCCTGGCAGCATAACCCGGCACGGCGGGGTGATGATTGCGCGGCGCCGCGTTTTGGTTACAGGTGAAATCTGGGGCGGGCGCCTAGTACACGGCTTCGACCGCCACGCCGACCCGATAGCCGGCACCGCGCTCGGTGAGGATGATCTGCGGCTGCGCCGGGTTGCTCTCGATCTTGCGCCGCAGCCTCAGTATCTGTACGTCGATGGCGCGGTCGTAGACCTCGTTGTCATAGCGGCGGCTCATCTCGATGAGCTGGTCGCGCGTCACCACGCGGTTGGCGCTCGCCAGCAGCGCGGCGAGGAGGTTGAATTCGCCGTTGCTGAGCGCGACCTCGCGGCCGTCGTGCGCGCTCAGCTTGCGCGTGCGCAGGTTCAGCTCCCACCCCGGGATGCGGTAGGCGCGGCACACCGGGGCGCCGTGGACCTCCTGGCCGGCGTGGGTTCGGCGCAGCACGGTGCGGATCCGGGCCAGGAGCTCGCGCGGACTGAAGGGCTTGGTGAGATAGTCGTCAGCGCCCAGCTCGAGGCCCATGACGCGGTCGGCTTCCTCGGCGCGGCCGGTCAGGATGATGACCGGCAGCTGCGATTCAGCACGCAGCTGGCGCAACAGCTGCATACCGTCCTCGCCCTGCAGCCGCAGATCGAGCAGCACCAGATCCAGGACCTGGTCACGAAACGCACCCATCAGTTGCGCACCAGTCGCCGCCTCCGACACCCGAAAATCGTTCTGCTCCAGGTACTCGCTGACGAGCTGGCGCACCGCGAGGTCGTCGTCGACCACCAGCACATGCGGAACCGCAGCCTCCCTCACCATCGCGGCCATCCGTGATGCGTGTGCTCATCAGCGAGCGTGATAGGCTTCACCGGGACCTCATGCGCGACTCGAGTCGAATGATGCCACGGCCCGCAGGCGCCGCGCGCGCACACAGCCCGGCGCTGCGGCTGCGCCTGGTGGTGTTCGTGGTCGCCACCTGTGCGGCCGTGTGGCTGTCGGCGCTGTTCGATACGCTGCAGGACCGTGATGCGACGCTCCTGATGGCCGAACGCCAGCACGATAATGTGGCCGGGGCGCTGGCCGAACAGGCCGCCCGCGCACTGCAGGCGACCGACCTGATCCTGCAGCAGGCGGCGCTGCTCGACCCGGACGCCTCCGGTGCGGTCAACGCCGGCGATGCGATCCCGGACCTGTTGCGCCGTCACATGAGCGGTGTGCCCCAGGTGCGGAACCTGTTCCTGTTCGATCCGGCGAGGCAACTGCACCTGAGCTCCGCGCCTGCCGGCAGCGCCAGCGCCGATTTGAGCGACCGCTCGTATTTCACCGCGCACCGCGACCAGCGGAACCTGGGGCTGTATGTAAGCGAGCCGTTCATCAGCCGGGTGACCGGGGACCCGACGTTCGTCCTGAGCCGGCGGCTCAGCGGACCGGGATTCCGCGGCATCGCCGGAGCGGCGGTGGACATCGCCTACATCCGCCGCTTCTACCATGCATTGGACCTGGGAGCCGGCAGCACCATCGAGCTGTTGCGGGCCGACGGCGTCACCCTCGTGAGCCGCGAGCATGGCCAGATCGAGGCGGCGCCGTCGCCCTGGCTCGGCGCACTGGCCGCGCTCGGCAACGCCGAGGCGCGGCACATGATGCTCGCTCATCCGGTGCTCGGGGGCGCGCGCGTCAGTCTGCGGCGCGTGCCGGGGTATCCGGCCATCGTCGCCGTGGGCCGCGCCGAGCACGAGATCCTGGGGGTCTGGCGCGCGAAGGCGTGGAAGAACGTGG
>WNFQ01003583.1_pt3 | contig 15904 bp, 29 predicted proteins | sample 5400171 | NCBI WGS metagenome assembly WNFQ01 (sample SAMN13153356, study PRJNA577476) | soil metagenome | isolation source: 20 cm soil under Madrone tree | place: USA:California | collected 2016-06-14 | reverse complement strand
CTGAGCCCTGACGTTATTGTGTTCAGCATACAACTCCGTACGTCAAGATCGGAAAACACTAACACTCGATACACCCACATTAGTGGTAAGAAGCCAAATGGATACAAAACATGATATACGAGCGGACAGTTGTAGACGAGGTAACCGACTTTTAACCCAGCCAGCTACAGCACATAAGTAGGTGGAGCAACATGAAATGTGTGGCGTTACACACCGAGGAAGGTAATAGAAAAGAGGAAAACAGCAGGGATCCCCCTGGATAACGCAGGAAGGTCCTGCCGTAAAGAAGCGATGTATTTTGCCAAAGTAGAGAGACCGATGCCGAAAAACGCGCCAGTTATGTTGAGAATCGTGGCCTCCAAATGTTGTGCAAGCGTCTCTTGGGCGGAAAAAACGAGTTCCTTAAGCGTGAGCAGCAAGAAGGCGACTGGACCTCCGAATCGGGACCAGGGTTTGACGACGACAAAAGAGCAGCATAGGAAAGTTGAAAGCAAACGAGCAAGTACACGTCGAGTAAAGAAATTTAAAACCTGGTGGACAGTGTGGGGCATGATAAGCGCCCGTCAATTTTTTTTTTCGGATTTTGTGGTCCCGGATTGAGCGGATCAGGTGGCCGTGTGAAAAGCGGTAATTAAGGGAAGACAAGGAGCGCCAAGTTATCATCACGACGACTCCGCCTGGCCCATGGCAGAGAACATTTACTCCAAGGGAACCAGGGTCTGGTTCACAGATAAAGAACAGGGATGGATTTCCGCTGAGGTTACAAATATTCTCAGGCGCTCGGACGACAAAATCAAGCTTACCTTTGTCGACGACCGGGGCAAGGTTAGTCCACGCGTCTCTTTTTATCATTTATCACTGGCGCAACCTCTGACCACTACCCCACTCGAACCTTTCATTCCAGGAAATCCTTGTCGATACTACTGTCAGAGCTGTCAAAGAGGGCCAAGATGACCTACCGCCTTTACGAAATCCTCCTTTACTGGAGACCGCTGATGACCTCGCCACGCTATCCCATCTTAATGAGCCTTCAGGTGCGCTTTGTCCATCCAGATAATACATCCTTCCTTCAATTTCTGCCCAGTTCTCCACACCGTCCGGAACCGCTATGCGCAGCATAGTATCTACACCTATAGTGGCATCGTTTTGATTGCGATGAACCCTTTTCAACGCGTTACCCAATATGGTCCGGAGATCATTCAGGCGTACAGCGGACGAAGGCGAGGGGATCTCGAGCCGCACTTGTTTGCTATTGCCGAGGATGCGTATACTGCTATGAGGAAAGAGGGAGTTGGTCAAACAATTATCGTTTCTGGAGAAAGGTACGAGGCAACATCTCGAATAGAAGTCCTGTTGACCAGAGTAATCTAGTGGTGCAGGGAAGACTGAATCTGTGAGTGTCCTGTATGATTTTCTCACGACAGGGCACTCAGTCTCGTGAAGGCGAAATACATAATGCGCTACCTTGCATCTATCAATCCTCCTGATTCGAACGCAAAGACTAGAACAAAGCTTTCCCTAGACGAATCAAGTGAAGTAGAGCGGCAGATTTTGGCTACTAATCCCGTCCTGGAGGCGTTTGGTAATGCAAAGACTACACGTAATGATAACTCCTCTCGGTTTGGCAAGTATATCCAGGTGCGTCCCATACGGAATTGGTCTGCATTACATATAAACTTTTCCTTATAGATTCTCTTTGACGGAAGACAAGAGATTGTTGGTGCAAGGATTCGTACTTATCTTCTGGAACGTTCCCGCATTGTGTTCCAGCCATTGACGGAACGCAACTATCATATTTTTTACCAACTCTGCGCTGGTGCACCTCTCAAGGAGCGCAAGGATCTAGGCCTAGATACTGATATTACCAAGTTTCATTACCTGAGGCAGGGTGGTCTTCATTCTACTCCTATTCTCGGTGTCGACGATTCAGAGGAGTTTCGAACAACCCAGCATGCTCTCTCAACAATCGGTATCTCCGTCGAACAGCAATGGGCGGTCTTCCGTCTTCTGGCTGCACTGCTTCACCTCGGCAATGTCAAGATCTCGCAGACACGATCGGACGCCGCCATAGATGACAACGACACAGCACTTCTGCTGGCCACGCGCTTTCTAGGTATTGACAAGGCAGAGTTCAAGAAATGGACCATCAAAAAGCAAATCATTACACGCTCGGAGAAGATCATCACAACTCTCAATGGTGCACAGGCAACTGTTGTTCGCGACTCCGTGGCGAAATTTGTGTATGTTTGTCTTTTTGAATGGCTCGTTGCCATTGTCAATGAGAGCTTGGCTGGAGAGAACGGCGAGGCGGAGAAACGCGCTGAGATGTTCATCGGTGTCCTCGACATATACGGTTTCGAGCACTTCCAGAAGGTATATTGCCAAATGTATTGTGTGGATTCGGTTTTTGACGTATTTCCTCCACAGAATTCCTTTGAACAGTTCAGTATTAACTACGCGAACGAGAAGCTACAACAAGAGGTCAGCCATACTCATATTTTTACGTGTGCGTCATCTGACAAAGGATGCAGTTTAACGCACACGTCTTCAAACTCGAGCAAGAGGAATATGTCAAGGAACAGATTAACTGGAAGTTTATCGAATTTTCGGACAATCAACCATGCATCGATGTCATAGAGGGCAGGTTGGGTGTGCTGGCGCTTTTAGACGAAGAGTCGCGTCTCCCAGCTGGAACGGATGGATCGTTCCTCCAGAAACTTTACGCCCAGATCGCAAAGCCAGAAACGAAAGATGTTTTCAAAAAGCCTCGGTTCGGCAACACGGCTTTCACAATTGCACACTACGCTCTCGATGTTACGTACGAAGCTGAAGGGTTTTTGGAGAAGAATCGTGACACCGTTCCCGACGAGCACATGACCCTTCTGGCGTCGACGAAGAACACTTTTCTTCGGGAAGTACTTGACGCCGCTCTGGCTTCGACGAAGTCTCCAGAAAGCCCTCTTCCTCACTCTCCGGCCGTCTCGGATACGAGTGGAGCTTCTCGTCGGCTCTCGCACATCCCCGATCCGGGGCGTACTTCCTTGGTGAATTCAGCAGCGTCTGGTCCCAAGCGTCCTGGTGCTGCTGCACGGAAGCCTACACAGGCTTCTATCTTTAAGGCTTCTTTGTCTAGCCTGATGGACACGCTCGGTATTACGAATGTCCACTACATCCGCTGCATCAAACCGAACGAGCAAAAGGAGGCTTGGAAGTTTGTTCCTCAACAAGTTCTAGGCCAACTTCGCGCTTGCGGTGTACTTGAGACCATCCGAATTAGCTGTGCTGGCTACCCCACACGATGGACCTACGAGGAATTCGCGGAACGGTTTGTTGCTTATCTATCCTCTCGTCCCGCATATGACTCACGATGTGTAGGTATTACATGCTCGTACCATCTTCTCAGTGGGGTCCAATGATTCAGCGCTTGGAATTGAACGCTCTTTGTTCGCTCATCCTAAAAAAGACTATTAACGACCCCGACAAATCTCAAAACGGAAAGACAAAAATATTCTTCCGTGCGGGCATGCTCGCTGCCCTAGAAACGTTACGTGCGGATCGACTCAATGCTATGGTCACTGTGGTTCAAAAGAATATGCGGAGGCATATGTGTTTGAAGCGTTACCGCGAGATGCGGACCTCTGCTATCCGGATTCAGACCTGGTGGCGTGGGATCTTGGCAAAGCGCTTTGTGGCTCAGGTTCGTCGGGAAACTGCTGCTATCCGGTTCCAAAAGGCAGCGCGTCGCTATATACAAAGGAAGCGTTTCACGGAGCTCCGAACAACGGTTGTTCGGTTCCAGAGCCGTGCGTACATCGAGTTCTCTCTCTTCCCTGGCTCTGATTGCCGAAATCCTGTCCAGGAATCCGGGGCCTCCTGGCTCGTCGCACATACAAGGAACGACGACAGGGCCACGCAACTACACTTTTGCAAAGCCTGTTCCGCGGAATGTACGTCGTTGTGTATACCCTAATATGTTATATTCATGGCGTGTCTGTAGTTTTGTTCGAAGAGTTTTCCGTTCGGACGTTCGCCATGTCATCTATATGCAATCTTGCATTCGCAGGAGGTTTGCCCGCAGGCAGCTGAAAGCCCTGAAAGCCGAAGCCCGTTCGGTCTCCAAATTCAAGGAGATTTCTTACAATCTGGAGAATAAGGTTGTTGAGCTCACGCAGACGCTACAAAAACGAACGGAGGAGAAGAATGAGGTGGCTACTAAGCTCGCTGCGGTCGAACTCCAGCTCAAATCATGGATCTCCCGACACGAAGAAGTCGATGCGCGCGCCAAGCAACTCACCTCTGATCTTGCTGTGTCACGGACAGAGATGACTCGCCGCGATGACCTTATCCGCCAAAATGAATCTATCGAAAAACGCCTTGAGGAGGCGATTGCTACGGTCCAGGAGCGGGAACAGACAATTCGCAGGCTTGAGGACGACTTGATACGTCAGGTCGCGGAACTCGAGCACCGTGCCAAGCAGGTTGACAGCTCGCCAATTCGCAACGCAGAGGACAGCTCCGTCATCCTCACTCTTAAGAACGAGGTTAGCAGCCTACGCGAGCAACTGAACCGTGCACATGCCCTTCAGTCCCTTACTCGCGGCCCACGGGATCCACCAGTGTCTCCCACGTTTGCGCCCACGCTACGCAACTTAGACAACGGAGCAACCGAAGATGCCCAAGGTGTAAATGGAGGTCATTCTGCCGCAGCGCGACATCAACGACGCCACAGCTCCGCCGGTGTTTATGCATTAAGCGGCAATGATAACCGGACCTCCGTAGACGAGTTGATGTCATACGTGAAACGTACACAGACTGCGAACCCGCGTGCGGTTTCCGTGGCATACAACGGAGAGGAAGGAATTCCACGCTTCCGTGGTACGAATGGTCTATCGGATATCTACGACGATCCCGCGCAAGAGAAAATTCGTCTCCTCCAAGACATTCCAAACTTAGACGAGGATGTCTTGGAGGGCCTCATAAAGGGCCTCAAGATACCGCTACCAAGCTTAACAAATCCGTCAGCCGTCAAGGAGATCTTGTTCCCCGCAAATCTGATCAGCCTGGTTACAAATGAAATGTGGAAGTATGGTCTTATACCCGAGAGCGAACGGTTCCTAGCGAACGTTATGCAGACGATACAGGCTCATGTGATGGTTTGTATCCCCATGCTCAGTAATTATGCGCTTCCTTCTGACACCTTCGTAGACCTTCAATGGTGAAGATGCCATTATCCCGGGTATTTTCTGGTTGTCCAACGTCCAGGAAATGCTCTCCTTTATCTGTGTTGCGGAGTCAGACATGTTACAGGGTATTGGACCTGGCGAGGAGAATGCCGTGCGCCCATTCGACTGGTCCGACTATGAGCGCCTAGTGTCCGTTGTGAAACACGATTTGGACAGTTTGGAATACAACATATACCACACATGGATGTCAGAGACGAAAAAGAAGCTCACGAAGATGGTTGTCCCCGCCCTCATCGAGAGCCAGTCCTTACCAGGTTTTATCGCAAGTGACGGCGGAGGGCGTTTATTCAATCGCGTCTTCAACTCCAATAGCCAGCCAGCGTTCAGCATGGATGACATCCTCAACCTGTTGAACAAGGTGTGGAAGAGTCTGAAGAGCTATTACATGGAGGAGAGTGTCGTACAGCAGGTGGTGACAGAACTTCTCAAATTGATTGGGGTGACTAGCTTCAACGACCTTCTCATGCGAAGGAACTTCTCCTCGTGGAAACGCGGTAGGTTTCCTTCCCGTGTTTTCGCATTCTCCAGCAAGTTTTTCTAACCATGTTGGTTATAGCTATGCAGATTCAATACAATATCACGCGGATAGAAGAGTGGTGCAAGTCACATGATATGCCAGAAGGCACACTGCAATTGGAACACTTGATGCAAGCAACGAAACTGTTACAACTCAAGAAGGTCAGTCACCTTCTCAAAGTCCTCGGTTGCGTTAACTCACTAAAATATTCACAGGCGACGGCTGAAGATATTGAGATTATCTACGACGTCTGCTGGATGCTGAGCCCCATGCAGATTCAACGCATGTGCACGAACTATTACGTGGCCGACTACGAGGTACGAGTGACACATAAAACAAATTGTTGTGCTTGACTCACAGAAATCCCAGAATCCTATTTCACCCGAGATTTTACGCATTGTCGCATCGCGGGTCATTGCGAATGACCGAAATGACCATCTTCTATTACCAGAGGCGGAAGAAGTTGGCCCGTACGAGTTACCCCTTCCTCGGGAAGTGAACGGGCTCGAGACCTATGTTCCTGCATACCTTAACGTCTCCCATCTTCGTCGGCTCGCTGCGCTGGTCGCATAAAGTACGGGATATCACGGTTGTCGCTTGCATACTTATCTGGTGTTTTTGTTTCGTAATATTATATACAATATACTCTCCCGACGCTTGCACTCAAATACCCCATTGAAGTAAGCCAGCATTAAGAAATCAGTAACATCACGCCTAGGTGTCTTGTCCCCAATAAACTTCCCTCCGTGCCCCAACAAGCCGCGGCTGAATCATACAACATGAAAACTATACATGGTCGTCTTAGGTATGATTCGAGGTCAAGAAAAGCTCGCATCCATCTTCAATTTGTTCCCGGAGAAGTCGATCAGTGTCTAATACTATCAACTCTTCCTGGCTATCCGTCTTGCGCCGAAACAGACGCAGTGGCTTCAACGCTGTGAACAAAAATATCTGAAACAACGGAATGTGTGCTACTTACCGTAGTGGCCCGCACATTGAATTGGCGAGCAAGCATATCAAGCGCTCTCCCAGTGCCCACAGTCTTAAATCATAGAAAGATGAGTAACGCGAGGTAAAAAAAACAAACAAACAAAGGAGATGACAGTAGCTGACCTTGCGGAACCAGAAAATCTTCTGAGCGGCTTCGGGGTCGCTTTCACAACCCACGCTGACGTGCAATCGTTGATCAATCCCAATTGAACCTGGCTTGTCTCTTGGATCGGCCGGTACCGCGCGATGGCGCATCTTCATGAACTCGACCCTTCGGAACTGGGCCAGCCTTTTTGGATCGGTGGGGGCCTTGCGCTTAGTAGGCGCGGACGCAGATGTCGAGGCCGCGGAGACACTTGAGAAGTGTTTGGCGAGTAGAGCGTGTGCTGCTTCGTTCTTGGGTGGTGCAGCAGGCTCCGGTACTGGACATGTATGTTGTGACGCATCACGGTGCCTATCAAGTATAGGTATTTAGGAGGAGAGGATCGCCAAATAAGGGGTGGGGGGTGAAACTGAAACGGTGCTCACGAGGCACAGTAGACAAGTGTACACCGCGGACAGAGCGCAGACGTCCTTCCTTGTTCTCCTGCAGAGTCTCCGACATATGCATCGAGGCTGGGCTTGTTGCAGGAGGCCAGAGCGCAGCGCTGGAGTTTCTGGAGTGTGGGTGAGGCATCTTTCAGCGCCTGAGAGGGATCGATGGGGCATTGATGGGCGTCTGGGAGGATATGATCTTTGCAGAATTGGTTGTCACATCGACATCGGATTGGTAGGAGGTCGAGCTTCCGGCAAGACGAGAGGGAACAGTGTGCGCCGATGGGAGGCAAGTCCATCACACGCTCAAGTTCAAGCTCTCCGAGTCGGTCCGGCCAAGCATTGCACAGTGCACAAGCGCGGCCGCTCTCGCTCTAGCGAATTATCATGAACATCGTCGTACGTTTCTCCCAAAATCATTATGCTGCACTGCAATTTCCCACAAATCGTTTGTGTACGGAACCTTTTTCTTTCCATCGTAGGAAACGCTCTTTGGTCGCACCGTAACACCAGCGGAGCGTCTGCGCCAACATCAGCGCGCGCTGGTAAAGGCGCAGCGCGAACTCGATCGCGAGCGCACAAAGCTCGAGCAGAGCGAGAAGAAGCTCATCATGGATATCAAGAAAAGTGCCAAGGCGGGACAACTTGTGCGCGTCCTTCTTCCTCCTTCCTGTTCGCTTCCGCCAGGCTAAAGGATATGCGATTTTTTGGTGCGCAGAACGCTTGTAAGGTCATGGCGAAGGACCTAGTTCGCACACGCCGATATGTCCAGAGGTTTTACCAGATGCGCACGCAACTGCAGGCGGTCGGATTGCGTATTCAAACGTTACGTAGTAATCAGCAAATGGCGGACGCCATGCGCGGTGCCACTCGTGTTCGCCCTTTTTCTCTCTCTTATCCTCAGCCCCCTCTAACAACTCTTCCCCCGGGCTCGCATCTCATTCTCGCACCTCCGCCAATGCTGATGACCGGAATGTGACACCCTTTGTTTCGAACAGGCGATGAAAAGCATGAACCGGGGCCTCAACCTCCCCCAGATTCAACGGATCATGAATGACTTTGAACGTGAAAGCGCTACAATGGATATGAAGGAGGAAATGATGAGTGATGCGGTCGATGACGTTATGGATGACGAGCTTGAGGACGAGGAGGAGGAAAGCGACAAGATCCTCAAACAGGTCCTCGATGAGATTGGCGTTGGCATATCGCAGCAGGTGCGCCGTTTACGTTTACCTGGCTTGTGTGGCACTTCGACGTGGGCTTGTCCACCGCCACCGCCGTTGCTGACTCTATTGCCCCTCACAGCTTGCCGATGCACCGACTGGCCTGGCCACTACATCTGCACTGACGGAGCGTCAACCCGTTGCTCTTGCCGACGGCCCTGCTCCTCCACCTGGGAATGCAAATACCGGGGGTGCTGGCGGCGGCGGCGGAAATCTGACGGACGAAGACGCCCTACAAGCCCGCCTGGATGCCCTTCGCCGAGGATAGATACACTTGCTGGAAAACCACACCCCGCCATTGATCGCCACTACGTTTCTTTTGATTTAATGAGGGTATTACCCTCGCTCTTGTATTGTTATTTTGACACATGACCAGGTCGAGTGTTGCGAACATTTGAGTGTGTGAGGTTACCCGCGTGCCAAGTGAACTCGTATACACTGCACAACGACTTGCCCATACAGTAGTATTATGCGTTTATTGCACAGCCCCATAACTTAGTTCAAATTGACTCGAAACGGTCCGAGCATTGGGTACATGCTCGGGCCGTCACCGCCACATTCTGCGAGCGTGCATCAAAAACAATAACAACCAAAGCCACCACCACAAAGCCCGGTGTTACAGATACTGTGCCATTGCGGATACGACTTGGTCGCTATGGAACCACTACTTCATTATTATGCGAAGGACAATGCCCTATGCGTGCTTTGACTCAGTTCAACTGACAGCTGTAAGCGGTACTCAGGACGACAGAGGCCAAACGCATGTGGCTGTGAACTGTTGTATTATCTACACCTTGACCTTTGCTTATCTGCGCTGACCAGCGAACATTGGCCGTGCAGAGCTTTCAACCGAGTCTCAAGATATAAGGCCTCGCAAGAAGTCCTGGTAGTTGGTCTTTCATCTCAAAACACATTAACAACAGCTCTACTCTTCATATTTTCAGAACCTAAGAACAGCAGCTTCATCCAAATGCGTGATATATTCGTGGAGGTAAGTGGATAATATAGACAATGATGCCCCTATGCTTATAGCGGTACAACAGGAAGCTCCCGACTCCCCTACTTGGCATTCGCCCGTTAAATCACACGGTGTTAAATCGGAGCCCTCTACCTTCACCACCATAACTCAGAGTTATGAAGATTGGCAACACAGCAGGTCCCTCGCTGGAAGTCCGTTTTCCTCGGACTCTGACTCTTCCTCGGATGATGATGCCATGTCCGTGGTGTCTTCGGACCTGTCAACCATGCGCGAGAGTTCCTTCTCCAAATATGTCTCTCTCGTCTCGGAGAGCATTAAGACTCTCGACATAGACATAGAGCGCAACGCGCTCGGCCTAGTTTTTATTTCCGAACAGGAAGTTCTTGCAACCGCGGAAGTTGCCACTTCGATCCCGCAGGCTGAAAGCTTGCGAGCCCCTCGTAACCACCAGGACGATCACAGCTGTGGTCGTCCAGACCAGAAGCGCCACGCACAGTAAGAGTACCTGGCGTTCCAGTCCGACGGTCCAACTGATGATGCGCTGGTACGTAGGTTCCCACAAGATATCGGTCTGTGGGCCGCTGTGAGCGACGACTCCGGTCCCAAGGTGAGCAAGCGCAATAGAGAAGCCATTCCAGCTGATAGAAGGGGTGTTTCAGGAGCTCCAAGGCCTGTACGGGTCTCCTTTCAAGGAAGACCATACACATGACTATAATATTCCGCGCGCTCCTCGTATGAGCACTATTTCATTGCCCGAGGAGGGGCAGGACGACGGCGAAGATATCCTCTATGGTGGACCGGATCTGGGAGGCTGGTTGACGGGCACCATGGACGGCATTAGCAAGGTTATGTCGCCGGGGCTCAGTGGCATCAACATCGGTTTGCCCATGCCGTTCACGATCGAGGCCTAATCTGGATACGTGTGTGAATGAGAATGCTCTGGGAGCCGAACTTGAGGTTAGTCAGGAATGCCGTGTCGTCTGGTTGGAAGAGTCTGGAAGAGTGACTGGATTGATGATGATGAATGGACATCGTATAGTGCTTTTATAGCGTGCCGAATTCACATTGGTCTACCTATAATACCATAAAGTTTGCCGGTGGACGAACAAGGTATCGAAGTTGAGTACAAGGATTGACGACATGAAGCATATGCAGAGCTGCAGAATCGAGCACAAAGCAACCACAAGGACAAATGCAGTACAACGGAACTATCGTCTCATGTAGACACTGTATCCCAACACGGCGAGTCCAATGGAAACCTTGACAACAAGGGCCACATCCTTGTTAATTGTATCGAATATGCTGACCATGCCACCCAAGGTTAGAAAAAAGCAGAAAAGGAGGATTTTTCAAGGCAACTTGGTTACACGATCCATTTGGTACCACGTTGCACCGTCATTCAAAAAAAATCAGACTCGTGCCTGGTGCTTTGGCTCTTTTGGAATTCTTGACAATTCCGTGTAATTTCGTGCCCAATCTTGAATAAGTGCAGCAAAGAAAACAGATAAGGCACTGAGTGCGAGGCTCGTCATCCACATTTTGTATGCCCATTTAACAGACTTGGAGGCACTGGCACTCGGGGATACGGACAACTTGTCAAGAAATCCGAAAATAAAGCCTGGATTGAGGAGAGTGAGAAATGGCGCCTTGGGAGTTGTTAGTGAGGTAAACATGGAGACATGTAGATTGGGACCTACGAGCCCAATCGTGACAGCTGATGGTCGGATAGTAGTCGAAAAATTCATGTACTTCTGGATCTTCTCGTACGGAAGACCCACTTGCTCCCGACGACCTTTCGGTCTATGGGGCGCGGAACCACCTCGTAAACCCCCATGCGCTCGAATGCGCGTTTCTCGTCTTCGCATGCAAGTTCCCAGCTACTAGTGATGTGCCCGCGGCCTCAGGCCATGGTCCATTCCACCTGCCAGTGAATGTCACACGAATATGAGTGCACCGACATTTAGACTCCGGACAATATCTTCCGCGACCAACGTGGACACGCAGGTTACACTCGCCCGCAGATAAGTTTGGCGCAGAGCGAATGTGATCCTCCGAATATCTATAAGAAGCGCATGGATGACTCGGATGAGTCGTCGACTCACCACACCACCATCGATTCCTATCCCAACAACCATGCGCCTCTCTGTCCTCGCTCTCTTCATTGTGCTTCCTGCAGCGGCGTACGCTGCCGTAACCACCCAACACCGCTCCACAGATGTCGAGGACGCAGAGTGCTTATTCGGAACGAGGTGCTTGGATGACTTGGGTTGTTGTCCAGACATGTCTTGCGTAATGTCTGGCCGCATCGTTGATCGCTTTGGTGTACGTGTAACGGTCCATTTTCTCTCATTCACGCTGGGTGCTGAGCTTAATGCAGCTATGCCAGCAAACGCCGAACACGATCAAGCCGGAGAGGGGGATACGGGAATGATTCAAGTCGTCGTCATGCTGGGTTCATATGCCTTTAGGCGTCGTGCTTGTTGTAGTTGTCATCCCCTGGAAAAGTGGTTGTAGCGTTGTGTCTTCGCTACTGTCTCCTTTATATCGATAAATCGTAAATCCGTTGAGAGGGATGAGAAATTCATACCACGCCAACCGCTCTAAAACCTCTTCGCGGGCCCAATGAGCTTACGATGCGAAGGTCTAGGGGTGAAACAGCGATCCGACATAAGAAAGGAACGTTCAGTTGACGGTCAAGACATCGTTTATCATTCACTGACAGTCAGGAACTTTCCCCCGTCGCGTGAGTCGCGCGAACGTGTTAAAGCTTGATGTCGAACTACTGGGGATAGAAACAACGGAATTATTCGTCCATGCTGTAAAACGTACGGCGGCAAGGGTGTGCCTGCTGGATGCCAATGCCGCGCTACAACTGGCTACCTTTTATGGATTACGTCAAGCTGATAGGCTCTTCGGCCGCAGGCGTGAGTGCATGTGAGAGTTGTGTAGAAATGACATTGGTTTGATCATTGTTGTTGTAATTGAATAAGTGATGTCAGTCTTCACATGCCACGGCAGGGAGTCGGAAGCCCACGTAACGAATCCATATTGACGTCCCGTATTGAGCTAAGAATTTATTTTCTTTCTAAATAGACACTGATGAGTACTCGAGTACTCTCGTTGGCAAAAGTAAGGGATAGAGGTACATCTATAATCTGAGTCCAGCAACTGTCCGCGCCTCCTGCTCGCTCAACTTCCACGTGATCCCAGAACTATTGTAAAATTCGTCAACGTCCTCTTCCTAGCTCGCCGAACGTAGGCCATCAGAACTCACTCTCTAACACAACGACGAGGGAGAGAGAAAGAGAAACGCACCTGATCGAGGTTGAGCAGCGTGGCAATCTGTTGGATTCGCACAAACTTTTCGCGCACGTCGCCAAAGGCCGTTTGCGAGGATAGATACGTTGTGATCGCTCGTAGATCGCGATCAAAACGGACGGCACCGAGCTGCGAAGACAGAAAAAGGGGGAAGATTAAAAAAAAGATCTTTCCGGGAAGCGAAAAGGAAAAAAGGGTGCGAGAACCCGCCGAGTTAGTAGCATAAGTAGTACTCGTACCTCGTTGTACTTCTGGCCAAGAACCAGCTTTTCCCATGGTCGGATCAGGACGTCCAGTGCAAGCCCAAAAAAGAGGCGATAGTTGTTCTCGGTAAGCGTGTCCTGAGCGTCATTCGTATTAAACCAACAGCAATTCTTTTTTGGGTTCTAATCACATCGAACCGCACCTTGTAACCTTCCGCCAGGCCCTCCCAAGCTTTGATGAAGCGTTTCCGCACGACATCTTGATATTCAGCGGCAGCATAAGCATCGTCATCGAGGACGAAGGATACGTCCTTGTACACGTCAGCCAGCAACGTGCGGAGCTTGGGTCGTAAGAGTTGATTGAAGAGCTGCTCGACGCCCACGCGTAATATCTACGTCCTGGTCCATGAGACTGAGAGCATGTCGAGAATAAGAGTGACCACGCACGATGAAGGCGGCACGACTCTCACGTTCGACCTTTTCTCCTCGTCCAACGCCCGCGTTGCGATATACGTCATCCATCTTGCATCGAATGGTACCCACATAGTCATTCTCAATCATGCTATGTAATGTTATCTCATAGTTCATTTACTGCATAATCAATGATGCTCTTTTGAAGACCATCCTTGAGGCCCTTTGTATGCCTATTGATAGCATTTTCAAGCAGTGTTGACCAATCAACTTGAACTGGTGAGCACCATCCCTGCAATGTAATACTGTCAGAAAACTGAAAACCAAGGGTCTATGATGTCCTTACCAGAAAATGATGAGTAAATTTCAAAGAGAGAAAAATACCAAGAAGAATCCCATTCCATGAATACCACAGTATGTCAGAAAGAGGTGTGCAATATGGACAGCTGAGGTTAACAACAGGAAGATTGCTCAAGGCACTGAATCCCAACACAACAAGTCCAATGGAAGCCTTGACAACAAGGATGCACCAGTAGCCCTTGTTGCAGTATAGGAGTTGTCAATGTGTTTCAAGACCAACTACCAGGATTTCTTGTGAGGTCTTATATCTTGAGACTTGGTTGAAAACTCTGCACAGCCAATGTTTGCTGGTCAGCACAGAGAAGCAGAGGCCAAGGTGCAGATAATACAACAGTCCACAGCCAAATGCATTTGGCCTCAGTGTTGTCCTGAGTACCACTTACTGCTGTCAGTTGAACCAAGTCAAAGCACGCATGGGGCATTGATTTTCGTATAATAATGAAGTAGCAGTTCCATGGCGATCGAGTTGGTATTGGTGACACCGGGCTTGTAGTGGTTTTTTTGAGGTGCCAGCGTTCGCGGAATGTGGCGGTGACGGCCCAGGCATGTGCCAATGAACTGTTTTGTGACTAGGTTGAGCACTTTTACGCACTTGTAATTCGTCATGTCTGGTTTCGACGATACACTCACAAATCTTGCACGGCCAAGAACATCTGCTACCATCACCGCACGCGTAATAAAGTCCTTCGAGTTTCGTACAGAGCGTAGCCTTGTCCTGCGCGACATCAATCTCGAGACGACCACAGTGGGAGATCTCAAAGAGATAGCTCGCAACGGTCAGTCAGTCCTCCCGTGCGCCGCGAGCCGTGCCGCCCTCCTTCCGCTAAGCCCAACTGTCCGGTTTTAATAGCGATACAGACCCAACCAGGATGGAAACCCTATCGCTCGGCGCACTTTGGTCTGCCCAATAACCCTCCTCTACTGGCATTTATCAGATTGGTGCACTGACAGTGTTTCCTGCCCTGTTTCCGGTATAGATACCCTGAAGCTATACACGCAGGCCCACGGAGCCAAGGTTTGGCCCTGGTAATGGGCCAGAGAAGCGCACGTACACTGACTTGGTGTCCAGACAACTAATCTTATCATTAATCTCGACCACGATGAGTGGATCCTTTCTGATGATGGCAAACCATTGTCAGAGTGTGGCCTGGGTACGTCAGTCAGCCTTGAGTGCATTCACTCCGACTAATACAATTTGCACCTCCCATCGCAGAGAATGAAACCGAAGTTAGCTTCTTCAACAGAGACTTGTACGAGAATTTCAAGTTGAACCCCCAGGTATTTCCTCGTTCTCCCGCCATCTTATGGGGTATCATATTTCTCGCAGACTCGGTGGGAATGTTGAAAATTTCAAGCAATCTTCTGGGAGGACGTTATTCTCCACAGAGTGGCATGTCGGTGTATATTATAGCAGATCCAAGGGAGAGCGCAAGAAATGGATCTATATAAGAGAGTACTACGACTAGTCAGGTACGATGACGGCGTAGGGTAATGAGGCGGGAATGACAGGCAAACAATACATATTGAATGACAGCGATCAGAAGTCCCCAGACTGAAAACATACATCACTGGTTCGCACACTGCACGCGGGGTTCTCCCTCGTCATCATCCATTGCTTCTTCCTGCATCGCCCGTTCTTGCCGCGGATCTACGTCAGACATCTCTGCCTCTTCAACAGTTACACCCCTCGGGAACTTGGGCAACGACCTGCGTGGCGGAAGAACCGCCTCTAAAAGCTGGATCTTGGTAGAGTCGACGTGCTCTGGCCATTTAATGGAGAACTTGACATAGAGGTCACCCAAATCGTGATGTCGTTGGGATGGCATTCCCTGCCCGTGAATAGCCTTTAGGTCATCTATGACGTCGGCGGTGTCAAAACGTATCATACGCGAGCAGTCGACTTAGCACATACCCTGCTTCACAATCTCGCCAGGTGCTATCGTCACTACCAATGCCCGATCATCCAAATGCTTGATCGCGAATTTACCACCTCCGAGTGCAGTTAGGAGGTCAATCTCTACGTCGGTCATAAGGTTGTTATCAGTACGCTTGAAACGATCGTGGGGCTTCTCTTCGATAACAATGATGACATCGCCTGGAACGACTCCGGGAGCCTGATCGCTTTC
>WNFQ01001851.1_pt1 | contig 15917 bp, 12 predicted proteins | sample 5400171 | NCBI WGS metagenome assembly WNFQ01 (sample SAMN13153356, study PRJNA577476) | soil metagenome | isolation source: 20 cm soil under Madrone tree | place: USA:California | collected 2016-06-14 | reverse complement strand
GCGCGCTGAGCAGCGCGTTGTTCAGGAGGGTTCAAGTCCCTCTGGCGCTCGAATGAGGGGCGCCATATCCAAAAGCGGGGGTAATTCCTCGCTGGCCGAAGAAAGCAGAAGGTATGCAGATGCCTAAACGGGCACGAAAGCGAAAGCTGGATACAGCCAAGGCGGAGCTAGAGCCACTGCTTGCAGTACTTCGGAGGGCAGGGTGTCCACCGTGAGGTGGAATCCGAAGGGCATGAGGAGAAGTACCGGGCCGTAATCGATGGGGAAACCCAAGATGAACCGGTCGGCCAAAGGTGGGGCAAAGGTCGAGTCTGCACTTCTAAGACGAAGGCGTTCTCATTCACCCACCGTACCAAGGTGTTTGCGGACGGCACGGTACGGAAGAACAGCACGTGACCTCAGGAGAACTGACAGAGTCTCCGGGTGACACCGGAGTAAGCGAACCTATAAGCGAAAGCGAAATGGCGAGCAATGCTCTGTCAGTAGTCGGACGGCTGAATATTACCTATGAAGCGTGGCGAAAGCCACGCTACCGGGCAACCGGCGACCGAATGGGTCGGGGAAGGCAGCCGGCGAAGATGGTCGGGAACGAGAAAGGAAACCAGATGAGCAAGGATGAGGGAGGTCGGAACAGTTCCTTTAGTGAAAAACCCGTACGCTCTCGTCCGAGGAGACTGGTGGACTGGATCAGCCCGACGGGTACCAAGAAAGTCCATTCATTAATCGGCAAGTTCGATTAATTCTTCGATTAATTCCTTCTTTGGCATCTCGGAAATTTGCGTCTTCGTGAAAGCCGTGTGCGGGAAATCTGCATGCACGGTTTGAGCGGCGGACGGTGGCCAGCATTGGGGAACCCTGGTGCGCCACCTCCGACCCGACAATCCGCAAACAGGCTCCGGGAAATTGCTCCGATGGTTTCCGCTCATGCCGGACACGTTTCCAGCGTGTTTGAGAGCACTGAGAGCTACCGGTTGGCAGCAGGCTTGAGGCGAGCCGGCTCTTCGAGAATATCCAGGAGGGCTGTCGCGCCATAGACTCGGTCACGCTTCGCATCGCCTACCCGTTTTACGATCCTCGCACGTTCCAGTCGTTCAATGGCGCGCTGCGCGGTCGTAAACGCGATCGCCAATTTGTCCGCCACGCCTTTTGTAGTGCTGAAGGGATTTGCCCCTAAGAGCTCTACCACACGCAATGGGTTGTTGCTCGATTCTCCGGAGACTTTCTTCTGCCACTCGGCCAGTAGTCCGTTGATGCGCGTCGCTCGACTCAAAGCATCCTCAGACATGCGAGCGACTCCCAGCAGGAAATACTCCAGCCAATCGTTCCATGCCCCGCGTTCGCTGATTCCCCGCAAACCGTCGTAGTATTCCCGCCTGGATGCTTCAAAGAACGCCGACAAATACAGCAGGGGTGTCGGGAGGATATGGCGCTCGATCAGGAACAAAGTTATGAGCAGGCGTCCGACTCGGCCGTTGCCACCGAGGAAAGGGTGAATGGCCTCGAATTGATAGTGAGCGAGTGCAATGGTCACGAGAGGCGGCAGGGTCGATTCATGCAGGAACTTTTCCCAGGCCGCGAGACACGGCTCGACCTCTCCTGGAGGTGGCGGGATGTAGGAAGCAGTTGCGATCGTGCTGCCAGGCTTGCCAATCCAATTCTGAATCTTGCGAAAACGTCCGGGCGCCGCTTGGTGCCCCTGAACGCCCGTCATGAGTTTGTCGTGCAACTCCCGGGTGAGACTGACGCAAAGGGGGAGCTTCTTGAGGCGCGAGATTCCGTGCTCAAGAGCCACTACGTAATTGCCAACTTCCCGAAGATCCTCGGGGCTGCGATCCACGATCGCTCCCGCCTCAGCGGCAAGCAGCTCACCTAGCGTGGCCTGGGTGCCTTCAATCTTGCTCGATAGAACGGCTTCACGCTGTACGAAGGGCCTGATCAAAATATGAGGATTGGGAAGCCGACCACCCTCGCCGGCGAGTCGTCCGACTAGCCGGTCTGCATCCGAGAGTGCCCCAATCAGCCGGGGTGTCCATTCCAATTCAGGAGGCAATGGGGCAGGCACGAAGGCGGAATAGCTGCCCTGCGATACTTTCCGGCCGGGAATGGTGCTAGCGCGCGGCATATCCGCCTTTCTAAGGTCGAAAATAGCGTTCCGTGCTATTTTCACAATCTATGATAATCGAAAATAGTGAGATTAGCTATTCGCACGGGTGAAAGCATCCCCAGTGGTTTCGTAACGCTTGGCTGCGGCGAGGAAAGATCTGCCGACGGGTGCACTGGGTGAAATTGCGAATTGACAAGAATGCAACGGGAAAAGGTAGCTCTTGGCGCCGCTCGGAGCAGTCAGAAAAAACGCCGGAAAGAGCGCCCAGTGCAAACACGATACTCTTTCGCTGTCCTTTAGCTGTCCAATAACGATTCCTTAACGCTTCTTACAAGGCTTTTCGAGGGCCACCCGCGTCTTGTAAGTTGTTGAAATTCCAATTCCCTGTGGGCTCATAACCTAATGCTCCCAAGGATTCCCTGGCGTTTCCTAGGCGTCCTCGTTTGTTGGGAGCTTTTGCAAATTGGGCGTCCGGCGCAGCAATGCACCGGAAGCTCACTTGTCAAAGTCGGTGGAACCTACGTCGCGCGAGCGATAAGGCAATACCGAACCAAGCCCCAGAGCATCGGGGAAGGAGTAGAGACTGGATGGCAAGCACCCCACGCGGGTGAAGGTACAGTCCGACTCTCACCGAAAGGTGAGTCAGATCGCATAACCCAAAGGTCGGCGGTTCAAATCCACCCCCCGCAACCACCCTGAAAGCCTGAAAGGGGTTAGGCGCGCACGGTTTGGACCCTAAGTGTCTAAGACTAGGCGTCGATAAAAGGAGTCGAAAGAAAAGCGGAGAGCAACGAATAATGAGGCATTTGCTGGCGATTCTAGCCTTGAGCGGCATAGTGGTTTCTGCGCTCGCCTTGCGCGAACGCTACCGCACCGACACTTCGCCCTGCAGCATCAATGAGCGCTGGGATTGCGGCATCGTCAATCACAGTCCCTATGCTACGCTCGGTGGAATTCCGGTTGCCGTCATCGGCATCGCCGGATACTTCCTCCTGGGTGTGCTCGCCCTGCGTCGCGCTTATCGCTCGCTTCTGGCCGCCGCCTTCCCAGGTCTCGCTTTTTCACTTTACCTCGCGCACATCGAGGCCCACGTTCTAGGTGTCTGGTGCATTTACTGCGTCGCCTCACTCGGAGTGATCTCGGCAATCTCTCTCTTAGCGCTGAACACCACGATTATCCGGCTCATTCGCAAAAGACCTAAGACCCCACCTGGAGGTTACACGAAGGGCGAATCGTAAGACTGGCCGTTGCCCAGAGTGACTCGGGATGCTCCTCTCTGCATCTGAGCGGCAGAGTGGGTGATTCCCGGGGCGAATCTACCACGGAGGTCTAAGGCAGCGATCCCTTGAGAAGCGGCACCGAACGCTGGGCGGTCAAAACTACAAAACCGCTACGGCATGACCCTAGCGCCGCTCGCGATCAGATTAGCTATTTTTCGCGTCGATCCCGTAGTTTGAATTGAAAGGCACCGGGAAGGTGCCGCTCTTAGCTATCGGCCCCCAGAAGCGTTTTTACGGACATGAAAATCTGGTCTAAGAGGTATGGCTGTGGGATTGAATGATGAATTCGGCGAAGAACTGAATACCCAGGACTTAATCAGGTGTCAACAGAAACTCGGCGCGTCTCCGCTCGTCACTGATCGACTGGCCGCAATGTCTCTTCCAAGTGCAATTGACCTTTGCTTCCTGTCCGACCTAATATTTCCCTTCAATGGTCTTCTATAGGTCGTGTATGGCACTGTTCACGATTTCCGTTGCAGGAGGGCTGCCATGAGCCGAGAACGTGCACTTAAGGTTGTATTGGTCGTGGTGGGCTTGATCTTTTTCGGTTTAGTTTATCCCTTGACGATGTTTGTGCGGCAAGAGCCTGCGTTGGCGATGATGCTTAGCCTTTATGTCACACTCGGCATTTTCTTGCTGCTGGCAGCCCGTAACCCATCGGCGAATCGCAGCCTGATTGCTTTCACGGCATGGTCCAGCTTTGCCCACGCCACGCTTATGGCGGTGCAGGCGTTCCGTAATCTCATCCCACGCGGAGAACTGCTGGGTGTGGTTGCGCTCGTCATCATCGGCGTAGTTCTGATCGTGCTGGCTTCGGGAAAGCAGTCAGTCGAGCGAGCACCTGCGATGGTGGGGTAGGTTCGCAACTCCGCGAAAGCTGATATTCCCATCCTGAAACTTCGCCAAACGGCGCAGAGAGCCGCTTGCATCGTAGCTTGGAACAAAGCGATGATGAGCGCATAATCTCTGCGATTGTCATGACCGACAGATCACTGGCCGAGATGGCTCCATGCCCGGATAGCGAGCAAACCGCGACTTCCGCATACAGAGTTCTCTACGACGGGCAGTGTAACCATAAGTGAAACGGAGACAATCGGCCATGGGAAACGCCACGTGGGTCATTTCGCTTGTGGCAATCCCTTGTGGCTCCCATCCTACGAATCCGATTCCGCAAACGCTGGGTAGCAGCCTTCACCCTCGCTGTTACGAACCGAATCACGAGCCGATTCGCCGCCCGATTGCCAGGGTTTGGCATTCTTACGCATGTAGGGCGGAAGTCAAACAGGATATACCGGACACCAGTGAATGTCTTTCGAGTGTCGGAGGGATTCCTCATTGCGCTCACATCAACGGGGCGCTCGATACGATTGAGCCTTGGTACGAGCGTCAGTTGCTGTTCGTCGCTCTGCGGAGTCTTTGTCATGGAACCCTTCAATGGCACCGCCGTCCTGGGCTGTTAACTCAGGACGCGAAGGGCTCAAAGGGACCAACCTTTGAGAAGTCGATAACATTTGGTGCGTGGTCAGCGCCTTTGTCGCCCATGCACAGTGCCAACATCCCAGATCCGTGTGGCGGGCTGCTTGTGGGTCTAAGGTGTCAACCACATATAAGACCGTTCCGCCCGGCAAAAGCCGCCGATCCATCCAAGAGGGCCTCATATGTAATGGTTGACACGTCTCAGGTGTTAACCTATAGGCCGTGCCAAGAAAGTGGATACGCAACGCAGTCTGGCAGAGGCAGCCGCACGTCAAAGATGGGTCCGCCGCCCAGTTTGTGGCGGTTCCTTCGCCCGGATCATAGCGTTCAATCGGTTGCAGAATTTGAAAGCGTCGGGCGGCCGCGAACATTCCGCTACTGGTCGACTCCGTCGTACGGACTAACGCATGGGTTGCAGGCAGCAACGCTGATGAAGCGCATGCGTGAAATGGAAAAAATGGCCCGCCGCTTGTTCGCCGATAGCGTCCCTTCCAGTAGGAAGCGGCGCCCGTTGTTGACGAGGAAGAAATGCAGAAGATTAAAGCCCGCACTCCGCTGGTGAACACGGCAACGCACTAGAACAGGAATTTCGTATCTGCCCGGCTCAAGTGGGACGACTGTGTGCAACCGAAAAAGCGATTTGCGCCCGAGCGTGGACGGCCGATGAGACAGGTGATACCAAGTGATACTATTTTCCTCGGTATTGCAGCTCCCAGGGGAGATGGCAGGCAACTGCCGATATGATAGAAAAAGCTCGGAACTCCTTGCCGCTAGCTAAGTTTCCTATGATCCTGCTGGCTCACAACGGATCATGAAAATGCGCCGACGCGGAATCAATCACTTACGGCTATTTTCGAGGGAGCTAGCGGTGTTTATAGCTATCTGGTTGATTGGCAATGCCTTGCCCCATTCAGGCCGTTATAGAATCTCACTCTCTCCGCCACTAACTTTGTAATCTTAGCCCTTACCAGCCGGTGATAGAGACCTTCTACGTGAATCGATTGCGAATACATTGTGAAAATACGACCTGGCGCAGGTACGAAAATAAGGCGGGTCGAGGTCGTTCTCCTTCAATGGTCCGTCTCGTTCGATGGCTGCTGCTTGTAGTCATTCTTCTTGCGATCACTCCTTGGAACTCCCTTGGCCAGAGCAATCCTCCAGTAGATCCGACTCCTTCGCAAATTATCCAATTCCTGAGTCAGACCATCGACTGGTACAGGCAGACTCAGCAGGAGCAGCATATTGCAACGGAACCGGGTGATCTAGGATTCGTCGCGGACAACCGGCGCATGGCCGCACAGATTGTCAGGCTGGCCTTTGACTTCGCACGTGCAGAAGAGCAAAAGCAAGCGAAGCCGTCCAATGCGAATGCTGCTGCAACTCCGAACGCCAACTTGTCTCAATACGAAAGTCTGAGCAGGGCGGTGGCCCGTGCAGACCAGTTGGTGCAAGAAACGCAGGCAGAACTAGAGTCTCTTCAGCACTCGTTGCAAACAGCGCCGCCCGCCAAGCGACGTCACCTTCAAACTCAGATCGCGGAACTGCAGAGCGAGCTCGGACTGTTTCAAGCTCGGCAACAAGCACTGCACGGCATGTTGGATTTCGCCAGTGGAGCATCAGGTGCCGGGGCCACGAGTCTGCGAGCGCAAATCGAAGAATTGGCCCGCGCAGTGCCACCTGCGGTCAGCGGCACGAGCGTGAATGAGCCAGGCTCGGCCATAGAGCAGCAACAGTCCGACGTGAAAGCTGGGGATACCAGCAACAAGCCGTCCGCCAGCGGCATGTGGGCTCTGATGGCCGACCTGTTCCGATTGTCCAGCAAACGTAACGTTCTGTCGAACGAGCTGCGTGTGACCCAAGCGCTCGAAGATAGTTCAAAACAGTTGCGAGCTCCTCTCGCCGCACACCTCAAGCAGTTGATCCGGAGTGGCGACCAGTTGGCCAAGGAAGCAGATACCAGCGATCAGAACGCACTGGCTCAGCAGAAGCAACAACTCGACGCACTGACGGTCGAGTTCAAGCAACTCTCCGGGTTGCTGATCTCCCTCCGGAAGCAAAACATCTTGCTGGGCCTTTACGAGAGAAGTCTCTCCAACTGGCAAGCCGACGTCTCGACCGATTTAAAGCAGAGCCTCAAGGGACTCCTGGTGAGACTCGCCGGATTGGCGATCGCGCTGGGCGCTGTCTTTATCATTGGGGAAGTCTGGAGACGAGCGATATTTCGGTATGTGCACGACGTCCGGCGGCGCTACCAGTTTTTGCTCATGCGAAAGATCGCACTCTGGTGCGGAGTTGGCCTTGTTCTCATCTTCGCGTTCGTCACAGAATTGGGCGCCGTAGCAACGTTTGCCGGCCTCATCACGGCCGGTGTCGCTCTGGCACTGCAGAACGTTATCATTTCGATCGTCGGGTACTTCTTTCTGATCGGAAAATACGGCATACGCGTCGGAGACCGGGTTCAGGTTGGCACGGTAACGGGAGAAGTCGTTGACATCGGATTGGTGCGTTTCCATCTCATGGAATTGAGTGGGGGTACGGCCGATTCTGAACCGACCGGCCGGATTGTGGCATTTTCGAATGCCGTTGTATTTCAATCGACGGCCGGGCTGTTCAAGCAGATTCCTGGAACAAATTTTATTTGGCGCGAGATTGTGCTGAAGTTTGCGCCAGAGAGTGACTACCGCGCGATACGAGACCGGATGCAGAACGCAATTGACAGCGCCTTTGCAGACTATCGGGACAGTCTGGAGCGGCAACGACATCAAATGGAAATGATTTTGACGTCCATATCGGCCTCTGAATTGAAACCCAGGGCTCACATTCATTTCACCACCTCTGCCATCGAGGTGCTTATCCGATATCCCGTTGTCATGGAGAAGGCAACTGAAATCGATGAGCGAGTAATTGGCGACATTTTTGCCGCGGTTGATCGCGAGCCGAAGTTGAAATTGATGAACTCAGAAATCCCGTCGCTAAAAGCCGGGGCATAGCTCAAGACGTTCCGGGACAAGGTCATCTCGGATGTACGGCAAACCCTGTTTTTCCGCAACCCTGCAAAGTGAGGCGCATCACAACGACTGATAGACACGCAGAGGCGGGTTTCTGACATTTTGTGCCCGTCGAACTGTTCGGGTTACTGGGTGTCCAACAACATCGAAGCTGTAGCCCGCATGGGACGATACTCTATTGCTCTCCCGGCCGAGGCCGACGGCGGACGAGAACCGCAAAGGCCGTTGATCCGCTATTCGTGATCCTGAAACAGTGGTAGATTGGGAACGCGCGGCCCCGTAGCTCAATTGGATAGAGCATCAGACTTCGGATCTGAGGGTTGGGGGTTCGACTCCCTCCGGGGTCGCCAGTCTTTGACTCCAATCAGATGACCTAAGCGTACCTCATTGGTCTCAAAAGCAATCCGCGGGCCTGATATCGGCTCTACTCCCAACAGCTTTTAGACCATCAGGGCGTCTCAACGTCCGGGTACGCTCTGTCCCGCGCACTTTCACGATGCGGCTTCCGAGCGCCTGCCGAGAGCGGACAACGGTCCCAAAATTCGTAAAATCTCAATAACGGAGTGATGGACTTAAATTTTGAAACGTTTTATATTGCCAAGCCGTAAGCCGCTTTACAACAGGAGCGCCCTCATGAAACTAGTACTTGCACCGTTCGTCGCCGCGATCCTGGTAGCTGCCGCCAGTGTGGCCTCAGCCCAGGACACCCACTATCACCCCGATCGTCAGCAAATTCCCACGCCCGCTTGTCTTGTCATGAAAGGCGCGTGGGAGGGCGGATCCAAGCCTTGCACGCAGGATGAACACGAGGCTTGGCTAGCGGACATCCGCCACTGGCGTGACGAACGCCGCATTCGCATCGGCTATGACGGCTCACGCTACGACCTGCCCGCTCTGAAGTGGACGCAGGCCAGCTTCTTCCAGCCGCAAATGATGGTGGAAGATCGCTATTTCTACGACCCGGTTGCGCACCGCTACACTGTCGACCGCTACCTCGATGATCTGGAGAAGCGCTACGGCGGGATCGATGCCGTGCTGATCTGGCCTACCTATCCGAACATGGGCATCGATAACCGCAACCAGCACGACCTGATCCGCTCCATGCCAGGCGGCGCGGCCGGCGTGCGCCAGATGATTGCCGATTTCCACCGTCACGGCGTGCGCGTGTTATTTCCCATGATGATGTGGGATCAAGGCACGCGCGATTCCGGCGTACTGTGGCCGCAAGCGATCGCAGAACTCATGGCGGAAGTAGGCGCCGACGGCATCAACGGCGACACGCAAGATGGTGTTCCCTTAGCGTTCTCCCTGGCAGCGGACAAATTCGGCCATCCCCTGGCATTCGAACCAGAGGGCGGACCCTCCGATGAAGCTTTGGCTTGGAACGTGATGACCTGGGGACAATATCAATATCCGTTTGTGCCAATGGTCGACAAGTACAAATGGCTGGAAACGCGCCATATGGTGAACATTTCGGATCGCTGGAAACGCGACAAGACCGACAATCTCCAGTTCGCGTTCTTTAACGGGGTGGGCTGGGAGTCATGGGAGAACATCTGGGGGATCTGGAATGGGATCGTCCCGCGCGACGCCGAAGCCACCCGGCGCGTCGCTACGATGGAGCGTTCCCTCGCTCCCTTTTTGACCAGCAAAGACTGGGAACCCATGTCGCCGATGTTGCGCTACGGTACTTTTGCCAGCCGATGGCCGCTTGGGCAGCAGACGATTTGGACCATTGTGAATCGGAATGAATACGACGCGGCGGGGCCACAGATCGAACTGACGCCGGAAGAGGGCGTGCACTATTACGATCTGTATCACGGCGTCGAACTCACGCCCGCGAAGAACCAGGCAGGCCGCAACGTGCTGAGCTTTCTGATCGAGGCGCATGGCTATGGTGCGCTGCTTGCAACGCCCTCCGCGCCCGATTCGACCATCCAGACGCTCATGACCAAGATGAAAGAACTGACCGCCAAGTCCCTGGCCAGCTACCCGCACGAGTGGAAGGTTGTGACGCAGCAGATTGTGCCCATCGCAGCTACGAAGCCCCCGGTCGGCTCTCCTGCGGACATGGTGAAGATCCCCGAGAGCGACTTCCAATTTCGCGTGGAGGGTATTGAGATTGAGGGCTTCAACGACATCGGGGTCGATGTTCAGTATCCTTGGGAAGACACACCGCGTCGTTATCACAACCACCCTATGCACGTGAAGTCATTCTGGATTGACAAGTATCCCGTGACCAATGCGCAATTCAAGAAGTTCGTGGACGCGGCCCACTATCAACCGCAGGACGACTTGAACTTCCTGCGTGACTGGCAGAATGGAAAATATCCAGATGGCTGGGACAACAAGCCGGTGACGTGGGTGTCGGTCGAAGACGCTCGCGCCTATGCGGCCTGGGCAGGGAAGCGCCTGCCTCACGAATGGGAATGGCAGTACGCTGCTCAAGGCACCGATGGTCGGGCCTATCCCTGGGGGAATACCTGGAAAGCGGAAGCCGTTCCTGTTCCTGACAAGAGTCGTACCATGCGCGGGCCGGACGCAGTCGACGCGCATCCGGAGGGCGCGAGCTCCTTTTCGGTGATGGACCTGATCGGAAATGTCTGGCAGTGGACAGAGGAGTTCCAGGACGACCACACGCGCGGCGGGATTCTTCGTGGCGGAAGCTATTACCAGCCCCAGGGGTCGATCTGGTACTTCCCGCAGGCCTACAAACTCAACGAGCACGGCAAACTCTTGATGATGGCTCCCAGCATGGATCGTTCCGGAGGGGTGGGTTTTCGGTGCGCCCAAGACGCGAACTGAATTCGGCGCATGGGTGAACGGCCCTGGCTAGTATGTAGAGGCTGGAGCCCGCACTCTGCGCGCTTCCCAAAAGCCTGCTACTCTGATCATCGTGAATTGATATGAGCGTGCCGGTAACAATGCGGCAAATCGCCGAACGGGCAGAGGTTTCGATCGGCACGGTGTCGCACGTCATCAACGGCACTGCCAAAGTCCGCGAGAAACTGCGCATTCGAGTGGTGGAAGCGATTCGAAGCTTGGGTTATCAACCCAGCCAGCTGGCGCGCGGTCTTCGGCGAAATCAAACCAGCATGGTGGGAATGATCATCCCCGACGTGACCAACCCGTTCTTCCCAGGGGTGGTTCGAGGCGTTGAGGACGTCGCCTACAAGCGCTCATTCCGGCTCGTTTTGTGCAACACCGATAACGATCCCCACAAAGAATCCTTGTATCTATCGGAGCTACGGTCTTATCGCCCGGCGGGGCTACTGGTGATTCCGGCTGCCGAGAGCCATATCACCGCCCAGCTCCGTACTTTGGCCACGTCCGGTCCGCCCGTAGTTTGCATCGACCGCCGTCCCAATGGCTGGGACGGGGACGTGGTTGTAGTCGCCAACGAGGCCGGGTCGTACGCCGCCACTACTCATCTACTGCGCATGGGGCACCGCAATCTTGCGGTGATTACGGGCCCTATGCACCTGACCAACGCAGCCGAGCGCCTGAAGGGTTTTCGCCGGGCTCTCGACGAAGCTCGCATTTCGATTGAACCCGAGTACGTCCAGGAAGCGCGCTTCGATCGCCAGAGTGGATATCAGGCCGCACTTCGGTTGTTGCGGATGCTGCCCCGGCCGACTGCCATTTTCGCCTGTAATGACTTGATGGCGCTGGGGGTGCTCCTGGCGGCCCGCGAATTGAATGTAGCGTGTCCCGACGAGTTGTCGGTGGTGGGCTTCGACAATCTGGACTTCACGGAATTCACGGCGCCCGGACTGACTACCGTGCACCAATCCGGGTATCAACTGGGAGCGACCGCTGCGCGCCTCCTGCTGGAACGCATTGATGGCTCAAAGCAACGCACGAAGAAGGTAGTTCTGCCCACAGAATTGAAGATCCGCTACTCGGTAGCACCGCCCAGTCCGGGCGCTCCAGCCCCGGGGCGCAAAGCGCGATTCGATCAGCGGGTTGTGATCAGCTGACATCCGTTTCCTGTTTCTGACAGTGCTTTCATTCCTGGAACTCGGCCTCGATGTGCGGGGGTTCTTCCTTCCAAGAACGACCGATTGCGCTTGACAACGTTCGCGGAGTGCGGCTAAATCCCCTCGTTGCTGGTTTGAAACGTTTCAATCGAGGCTTCCGAAGAGCCTTTATTTGCTGGACGACAATTTCTTCAACGGATCCCCTTGGGAAGTAGGCCTAAAGCGTTTCACGCCACAAGCGCTGACCGAGGGCATGGAATTAAACGTTCTCCCTCTGCGGAAAGATGCTCCCATCTTCCTACCAAAACGGTCCTGGCCCGAATTCGGAGCAAGGACGGAGATTGCCGATGTGATTGCCATCCAGGTGTCTCCTGAATACGCGGTAACTCTCACGTTGCAGCCTGCAGGCCCAACGCACTGAAGTATTTGTCGCTCATCGAGCAGAAGTTGTAGATTCATTCGACGCGTATGAATCGACGAACTACAACCGTTCTCACCCTCTTCCTCTTAGCCGTTTGCCTCTCGTCATTCGCGCAGAAACCCGACAACCCGCCGGCATACAAAGACGCGCAGCTCCCTGTCGAGCGCCGCGTCGCAGATCTGATATCTCGCATGACCCTGGAAGAGAAGGTCTCACAACTTGTCCACACTGCTGGCGCAGTGCCGCGGTTAGGCATTCCTGAGTACAACTGGTGGAATGAAGGCTTGCATGGAGTCGCGCGTGCAGGTTACGCGACTGTCTTTCCGCAGGCGATCGGCATGGCCGCCACCTTCGACGAGCCGCTGCTCCACCAGATCGGTGACGTGATCAGCACCGAGTTCCGAGCGAAATATTACGCGACTTTGCATCCGGATCAATCGAGCGACTGGTACCACGGTCTCACCGTGTGGTCGCCGAACATCAATATTTTTCGCGATCCGCGCTGGGGACGCGGCCAGGAAACATATGGCGAGGACCCCTACCTGACTTCGCGTCTCGGCATCGCATTTGTGGCCGGGTTACAGGGGGATGATCCCAGGTTCCTGAAGACGGTAGCCACCTCGAAACATTTCGCCGTGCACAGCGGACTGGAGTCAACCCGGCATTCGGTGGACGTGACTGCGTCGCGGCATGACATGGAGGACACCTACCTGCCTGCCTTTCGAGCAACCGTGATGGAAGGCAAGGCCCAGTCGGTCATGTGTGCCTACAATTCGCTCAACGGCCAACCCGCCTGCGCAAACACGGCGCTGCTCGACGAGCATCTGCGGCACGATTGGGGATTCTCCGGTTACGTGGTGTCGGATTGCGGCGCCATGACCGACATCTCCGAAGGCCACCACTTCGCCAAATTGCTTGAAGAAGGCGCCGCTGCTGCGTTCAAGACAGGTACTGATCTTATCTGCGGATATCCACCAACCCACGTTGGCCCGGAGAAGGATGCAATCCTGAAAGCGGCGCAGCAGGGCTTGCTGGCCGAATCCGATATTGATCGTGCATTGACGAGACTGTTGACGGCGCGCTTTCGACTGGGTATGTTCGACCCACCATCGACCGTGCCTTACGCGAAGATAGCTTCGTGATCGAGACCTGAGCATCGTTGACGACGCGGGCAAGCACCGTATCATCCCCGGCGCCGTAGATGTCTGGGTGGGAGGCGGCCAGCCAGTAGCGCGTTCTGGTCTCCCGAAGCCAAGCAGGGCAAAAACACAGTTCACGATTACGAATGCGGCCGAGCTGCCCGACTGAGGCACCGTGGGGCGAGCCATAAAGCGGCCGCATTCGATCTGGCACGTCTAATTGCGGTGTCACTCCACCTACAACCTTACGGTCTTACCCGTGTTGGCCGCCTCATAAAGCGCATGCATGATGGTCAAGTCGCGCAAGCCCTCTTCGCCCGGAGTCAGCGGCTCTTTATTCTGCATGACGCAATCGGACATGTGTTCCATCTCAGCGGCAAAATGGTCGACGACTGGAAGATCTTTCTCCTCGGTCACGTTTCCGCGGTGCACGCGCATGCGTAATCCGCTGTAGGCGGTCGCCGGATCCATCTCCAGCCAGCCTTCGTTGGTCACAACCCGGTAGTGACTCTGCCACGCATAGCCGTAGCTGGAGGTGCAATTTGCCAGAATGCCGCTCGGGAACCGCAACTGGAAGTTGATCGCTTCCTCCACTTCCTTGAACCGCGGGTCGTTCGGAGTGCTGTACATCATCGCATTCACTTCGCTCGGCTCCTCACCCGTGAGATAGCGCGCAGCCTGTAAGGCATAAATGCCGATGTCCATCAACGACCCCCCACCCGCCAAGCTTTTCTTCAGACGCCACACATTTGGATCTTTCATAGCGAAGCCGGCATCCGCCAGAATGACCTTGACGGTCCCAAGTTCCTGAGAACGTGCGACTCGAACGGCCTCCTGGTTGTAGGGTTCGTAGCGGCAGCGATACGCGACCATCAATTTCTTATTGGCTTTGCGCCCCGCATCGATCATTTGCTGACATTCCGCCGGCGTGTTGGCCATAGGCTTTTCCGTCAGGACGTGCTTGCCCGCCTGCAAACCGCGCACTGTATATTCGGCGTGCATGCCATTCGGCAGTACGATGTAAATGATGTCGACCTCAGGGTTGTCCTTGATCGAATCGTAGTTCTGGTAGTTGTAAATATTCTTCGGACTGACCCGATATCGGAGCGCCAGCTTGTTGGCCTTGTCGGGATGGCCGCTCACCAGCGCCACCACCTTCGACTTCTCACACTGCGAGAAGGCGGGGAGAATCTGATTGATGGAGAGACTACCCAGGCCCACAATCGCCCATCCCAGCTTCTTGCCCGGCGGATCTGGAACCACCAGTTGCGCCTCGGCCTTCTTCAATAGCCCTCCGGCAACGTTGCCCAAGACAAGGCCTCCGCCCACTTTCGTCATGAAGCCACGGCGCGTAATCTCTCTTCCGCTCGAATCCGACATGAGCACTCACCCCGCTATTTCGAGTTTCGTTGTTTACGAATTTCGTCTAACCGGCGCTTCAAATATTCTTTGTATTCCTGCTGCAACTTCGGATCGCTGGGCGAGCCATAGATCTCGCTCGACTTGTACTTCCCCTCGTCGAATTTTTTCTTGGTCCACTCATCGTGAATGTGAGTCTCGTCCGCGTGGTCCAAAACCTCCTGCACGAATTCCGGCGGAACAAAATAAATGCCCTCCCGATCGCCCACCACTAGATCGCCGGGCATCACGGTCACCCCTCCAATCCGCACCGGAACGTTGATGCCCGTCAGCATTACGTTGCCGATCGGCGTCGGATCGACCGCTCGGAAATAGGCCGGCATGTCAATTTCAGAGATACCGTCAAGATCACGGATGCTGCCGTCCACCACCAGGCCTCCGCTGTGCGTGGCTTTCATTACATAAAAGAAGAGGTTGTCCCCGACGATGGTCCCATTCACCTTCTTGCCAAAGAGATCCACGATCAGCACATCTCCGGGTTGCAGCATGTCGATAGCGGTCTGATTGGTCAGCTTCGAAAGGCCATGCTCCTTCGCCTTGGCTTTGGTCACGTCCTCGACGTCGGAGCGCAGGGGCATGAACTGCACCGTGAAAGCCCGCCCCACCATGGTCTTTCCAGGATGCAGCACCTGAAATCCGTCAGCGTATTGGTTGTTGTATCCCTTTTCCTGGAGAACGGCCCAGACCTCTTCGGCCGAAAGTCCTCTCGCCCGCTCGATCAGTTCATCGGGCACCTTCGGTCGCCCGTCGCGTAAACGATCAAATGGGTTCTGGGCCGTGTAGTCGGTCAGCTCTTGCTTCGAAAATGAAATCACTTGCGCCGATGCGAATCCGGGCACGAACAGGACGCCCAGAAGTGCAACCAAGACGAAATGCGTGGGACGTCTGCGCGCAGTCGGAATCATCAGGTGCCTCCGGCATCAAACGGCCGGCGGTTCAGGGTTCCGCAGCCGTGCGACTGAACTCTGTTGCGATTGCGCCCCTGAAACTCTCAAATTGGGCATGATTTGTCAAACGCGAACCCTCAGCGAGGGTACAATCTCTTGCTTACAAAAAGGAACGTTGCGATCGAAATTCCTACACCGCGAGG
>WNFQ01009010.1_pt1 | contig 15918 bp, 12 predicted proteins | sample 5400171 | NCBI WGS metagenome assembly WNFQ01 (sample SAMN13153356, study PRJNA577476) | soil metagenome | isolation source: 20 cm soil under Madrone tree | place: USA:California | collected 2016-06-14 | reverse complement strand
ACCATTGAGATTTCGGTGACGGGCTGTACGAAGGCGTCGGCGCGGCCGCTTACATGTAATCGAAATTCCGCGGAGACACCCGACCAGCCGCGGTGTGCTGAGGACTGTAGTAGCCGTGCACGAGCCACCTCGTATTTGTCTCCGGCTTTGGCAACTGTCATCTCTCGTCACTCCACACGGATTGGTTCCCCCGTTTCACAATGCACCGTTGCTTCGCAGTACTCCGCAAGGGAGGAACAGGCGCGCAGCATCTTCGGATAAGACCGCAACCCCCTCGCACACATATATTACGGTGCCGACGAGGTTTCAAGCGGTCGATCCGCGACACAGGTAAATGGCGAATACTCTTGGACGATTTCGAGACGCCGAACAGACCGTGGCTGTAGGGGCCGAGGAGCTTCCCGAAAACGCTGGGCAATCAATAAGATGCGATGCATCAAGGCGCGGCAGAGTCAAAGAATCCTAAAAGGTTCGCCGCGCATGCCTGAACTGGACCGACACCTGGTGTACGAGTCTGGCGGGTGGGAGATGGATCTCGCGCGCCGTGAACTGCGGATGCGTGGAGTCCCTGTTCCCTTGGGCGGCCGCGCATTTCAGATATTTGCGGCTCTGGTGCAGTCCGCTGGCGAGCTCATCACCAGGGACGAACTCATGGCGCGTGTATGGCCGGGCGCGATCGTCGAGGAAAATACGCTTGAGGTTCACATTTCCGCAGTTCGCAAAGCGCTCGGATCCGATCGGGCGACCCTGAGGACGTCCTTCGGTCGTGGCTATCGTCTTGTGGGAAATTGGACGATTCGGGAAAAGAGAACGATGCCAGACCCGGTTGTTCTCGATCCGACGCGAACACTCGTCCAAGCGGCTCAGACCAATCTTCCCGCAACAACGTCTGAGATCATCGGTCGAATCGCTGCTTTACAGCAGCTGCAGGAATTCCTCTCCGCCTACCGGATGATCACGCTGACCGGACCCGGCGGAATCGGGAAAACCGTGCTTGCGCTGGAGGTGACCCGCAGCCTGTTTCGGGCCTTCCATGGTGACTGCTGGGTTGTTGATCTGGTTTCGCTGTCCGATCCAGGGCGCATTCCGTCTACGGTCGCGAGCGTCCTTGGCTTGAAGTTAGGTAGTGAGGAGACCTCCGCGGAGTCCGCCGCTGCCGCCATCGGAGGAAGGCGGTTGCTCCTGGTTCTCGATAATTGCGAACACTTCATCGATGCGGCGGCAAAGCTAGCAGACGCGATACAACGCACGTGCCCGCACGCCTACGTGCTTGCGACGAGCCGCGAAGTGCTGCGAATCGAGGGCGAACACGTTTATCGCGTTCCTCCGCTGGATGTGCCGCCCCGGCACGAGGAGGAAGCCGGCGGCATACTTGGACATAGCGCTGTACAGCTTTTCATGGCCAGGGCGAGGGCGTCGGACTCAGACTTCTCACCGTACCAAGCAAACCTTCGGGCGATCGCGGCCATCTGTCGGCGCCTCGATGGCATACCGCTCGCGATCGAATTTGCCGCCGCTCGTGCTGCAACACTCGGACCCGAACTCGTTCTTTCCCGCCTAGATGAGCGCTTCGGACTGTTGACCGGCGGGCGCCGAACGGCGCTGCCGCGGCATCAGACGCTGCGCGCCACGCTCGATTGGAGCTACGACCTGCTACCTGACCCGGAACGGTGCCTCCTGCGCCGACTGGGTGTTTTCGCCGCCGGGTTCACGCTCGAGGCAGCAACTGCCGTGATGAGCGACCAGGGCTGCACCGAGTCCGCTCTCCTTGTACAGATCGCCAATCTGGTCGCCAAGTCGCTGGTGACATTGGACGGGTTGGCGCCTACCGGCCGTTGGCGGCTCCTCGAGACATTACGGGCGTATGCGCTCGAAAAACTTGCCGAAAGCGGCGAAACGGAACAGGCCGCGCGCCGCTGCGCCGAATTCTTTCGAGATCTCGTCGGGCCGGCCATGCATGGCTCGCCGGTATTGTGCACCGTCGAGGATATGGCGCGCCATGGGCGAGAAATCGACAACGTGCGCGCGGCCCTCGACTGGTCCTTCTCCCCCGTCGGAGATGTCGCGATCGGCGTCGCCCTGACCGCCGCACTCAATCAGCTGGTGAACTCGGCACCCGCATCTCCGTAGTGATGCACGTGACTAGTCCGGGCGACCGGCAGAGCATCATGAGGTCTGGGCCGCGTCGTCTCGAACGCGATACCACATCGCGTAGAGCGCAGGCAGGAAGAACAGGGTCAGGACTGTGGCGACAAGAAGACCCCCCATCATCGCATAGGCCATGGGTCCCCAGAACACTTCTCCGGCGATCGGTATCAGCCCGAGAATCGCCGCCGCGGCCGTCAGTAGGATGGGCCGAAGTCTGTGCGTCGCGGCATCGACGATCGCATGCCATCGGTCCATCTTCTCATTTTCATTCGCCTGAATCTGCGCGATGAGCACGACGGAATTGCGGATGATCATCCCGGTGAGTGCAAACACGCCCAACATCGCGACAAACCCGAAGGGCTTGTGCGAGAGCAATAGGGCGAGCGTGACTCCGATGAGTCCGAGGGGCGCGGTGAGCATCACGATTGCAAGCTTCTGCACGCTTTGTAGCTGAACCATCAGAATGACCAGCATCAGAATGAACATAACCGGAATCACCGCGAGCACCGACCGTTGGCCCTTGGCGCTCTGCTCGACGGCGCCGCCGTCTTCCAGCCGGTAGCCGGGCGGCATTGATGCGCGGATCTTGTCCATTGCATCGGCTAGTTGCTGATTGACGGTCGCGGCTTGAATCGCCGGAACGATATCCGCCTGTACGGTAATGGTCGGCAACCGATCGCGGCGCCAGACCACGGGTTCCTCGAGCCCGTAGGAAAAGCTGGCGATCTGCGCGAGCGGTACGGAGTTGCCGTTGGGCAGACGGATCTGCAGATCACGAAGCGCCCCGAGGTCCTTGCGATCTTGATCCACTGCCCGGCCACGCACGTCGACCAAGTAGATATCATCTCGCAATTGCGTGACCGTCCGACCGGATAGGACGTCGTTCAATGATTTCGCCACTTGCTCCGAGGTCATTCCGACCAGGCGCGCTTTCTCTTGATCGACCGTGACGAGCACCGCGCGACTCATGTCGTACCAGTTGAAGTTGATGGTGCGAGTATTCGGATTCGACCGAAGTGCCGTAGAGACCTGGTCCGCGAGAGCCCGAACCATGCCGATGTCTGACCCGCCGACCCGGTACTGAATGGGCCAGTCCACCGGCGGTCCAAGTTGGAGCGGCTCAACTCGCGACAGCACCGCCGGAAACTGCTCATCGAGCACTTTCTGTAGCCGATCGCGCACACTGTCGCGCACATCGTAGCTTTTGGTGACCACCACGGCCTGAGCATAATTGGCGTTCTCGAGTTGCACATCCAGCGGCAAATAGAACCGCACGGCGCCGGCGCCGACGTAGAAGCTGTGAGATTCGATACCTGGGTCATCGAGCAGGACCTTCTCCAGGCGCGCGACCTCGTCTTGAGTGCCCGCGATCGATCCATTGTGCGGCAGCGTGAGACTCACCAGTAGTTCCGCTCGGTCGGCAGCCGGGAAAAACTGCTGCTCCACCAATGTGAATGCGGCGAGCGAGACGAAGAACAGTGCCGCCGTCCCGGCGACCACCCATCGACGCCGCCGAAGTGCCCACACCAGTTGCTGGCGGAACAGGCCAGTCATTCGGCTCTCTTCATGCGGCGCCTCCTGTGCAGATCGTTCCTTGAGCAGCAGATCGCCGAGGTAGGGGATGAAGATAATGGCCACAATCCACGAGACCAGCAGCGCTATTGCAACCACGGCAAAGAGGGTGAAACAGTATTCACCCGCGCCACTTTTGGCAAAACCGACCGGGAGAAATCCGGCGACGGTCACCAGTGTGCCGGTCAGCATGGGGAATGCCGTGGAAGTGTACGCAAATGTGGCAGCCTTGAAGAGATTGAATCCCTCCTCAAGCTTTCGGATCATCATTTCTACCGCGATCATCGCATCGTCGACGAGGAGACCGAGGGCAATGACCAGCGCACCGAGTGAAATGCGCTGCAGGCTGATGCCTTCTATGCCCATGGCGACGAATGTGATCGCGAGCACCAACGGGATGCACACCGCGACGACCACACCGGCGCGCAGGCCCAGGCTCGCGAAGCTGACCAGCAACACGATGACAACCGCCTCGGTGAGCGCGCGGGTGAAGTGACCCACCGACTCCTGCACCACCTCCGGCTGATTTGCGACCCGATGCGGATCTATCCCTAAGGGCAAATCCTTTTCAACCCGGCGCATGGCGGCCTCGATGTCTTTACCCACTTCCAGAATGTTGCCGCCCTTGACCATTCCCACGGCGAGACCGATGGCAGGCTCGCCGTTGTAGCGGAACAGCGAGGTGGGCGGGTCTTCGTAGCTACGGGCCACTTTGGCAAGATCGCGCAGCGGCACCAGCCGGCCATTCACGTTGATGCTCAACTGCTCGATATTCTCGATCGTTTTGAGTTGGCCGCTCACGCGCACCGACACCCGATCGCGGGACGTCTCGAGAACGCCGGAAGCACTGACGGCATTCTGTGCGCGCAGCGACTCCGCCAGCTGATCGGTGTTGATGCCGCGCCCGGCGAGCTCGCGCGTCGAAAAGTCGACATAGACGACTTCGTTTTGCACCCCGATGAGGTCTACCTTGCCGACATTCGGAACCCGCAATAGCTCTGAGCGGACCGATTCCACGTGATCGCGCAGTTCCCGGTAGGTGAAGCCATCGGTCGTGAAGCCGTAGATGACCGCGTAGACATCGCCGAATTCATCATTGAAGAACGGCCCCTGGGTACCCTCCGGCAAAGTCTGCCGCATGTCCGCAATTTTCTTGCGCACCTGGTACCATTGGTCGGGCACCGCTGACGGGGGAGTCTGATCCTTCAGGTTCACCATCAACGTGGCTTCGCCGGGCTTGGTATAGCTCGAGATGTAGTCGATCCACTGCAACGACTGCAAGGCCTTTTCCAAGCGGTCCGTGACTTCGCGCGCCGTGTCCTCCGCGGTGGCGCCGGGCCAGACGGCGCGTACCACCATGACTTTAATGGTAAACGGCGGGTCCTCGTCCCGCCCGAGATGATCGATGGAGAGCAGCCCGGCCACCGCAAGCAGGACCATCAGGAATCCCACGAATGACTTGTGTTCGAGCGCCCAGGCGGAGGCGTTGAACTGGTTCATGTCCCGGAATCCGGTAGTAGCCGTACCTTTTGTCCTGCGAGCAGCTTGTGCACGCCGGCAGTGACGATGCGCTCGCCGCTCCGAAGGCCGCTCGATACCTCGACACTGTCCGTGTCGTAACGAATCACGCCGATCGGGCGCAGTTCGATGGTTTGATCATCCTTTACGATCCACACTGCGCTCTTGCGGTCTTTTTCATACAGGGCGGTGGAGGGAATTCGGATGCCTCGAGTTGCATGACCGGCTTCGAGAGTGACGATGGCGTTCAGGCCGAGGCGCCAACCGGGCGGCTGGCCGGGCAGGGTGCATTTGACTCGGTAAGTGCGCGTGACGGGGTCGGCACTGGGGGAGACTTCGCGCACATTGGCCACCAGCGGCTTATCGCGCGCCGACAGAAGCGCCGCGGCGACAGTTTTGGCATTCCGGACTGAATCGACTTGGCTGTCCGCCACGTCAAACACCACGTCGAGCTCCGACGGCTGAGCGAGTGTCGCGACCGCCTGCCCCTGGGAGAGTACTGCACCAACGTCCGCGGATATTCGGGTGATAACCCCGTCCCGGTCCGCGCGCAACGTCGTGTAGTTGAACTGGCGGCGCCGCAGATCCAAGTCGGACGTGGCCTGCTGCAATCGTGACTGCGCGGTCTTGGCCGCGGTCTGCTGCTCTATGTACGCTGTGCGTGTGGTGAGCCCTCGCTCGAGCAGGTGGCGATAACTCGCTTCTTCCGACGAAGCTCGGGCCAATTCGGCCTGTGCCGCGCTCACGGCACTCTGCGCCGATTCCACCGCGACTTTTTCGTCGGTGGGGTCGAGCTGAGCCAGGATCGTGCCCGCGGAGACAAATGCGCCGACCTCTGCCGGGCGCGCAATCACCTTGCCGGCAACCTGAAAACCGAGATCAGACTCGTGGCGCGCGCGAATTTCCCCGGTGTAGGTGACGTTGTCGGCATACTGCCCAGTTCCCACGACCGTGGTGCGCACGGGCCGAATGTCGGTGGTGGCCTCGTGCTTGGCATGGCAGGCGGCGAGCCCATGGCAGGCGGCGAGCAGCACGATAAGTGCTATGAGTCCGCTGCTGGAGACAATCTGTTTGGTACTCATCGTAGTACTTGCCCCCTTCAAACCAATCAATGCGTAGCGATCGAGATTCCGTGAGTGGCAAACCACGCATCGACGGTGTTGTACCAAGGCTCGCGCGTCTGCGGATCGAGGAGTACGTCAAAGCTGTTGGACACCCGAAGCGTGTCGGCAAAATCGATGAGGAAGGTGAATATCGCCTGCGCTTGCGACAGCTCCGCATTCAGTGCGGCATCCTGAGCACTGATCAGATCAGTAATCGATACCACTCCGCGTGCGTACGCATCCGCGACTTTTGTGTAATTTTCATGCGCTGCCGCGGCGGCTTCGCGTGACAGGGCAATCGCCGGATACGACGAGGGAATGCGCGCAAGCACTGACCGCGCCCGCGCGTCGACCGCATCCACGGTGGCGTCCCGCTGGGCGTCGAGCTGCTTGAGCTGATGCCGGTACTCCGACAGTCTCGCTCTGAGTGCACCTCCTGAGAAAATGGGAATGGTCGCTTGGATACCGACGAACCAGCCGCTGTTGTTCGGAGTCAAAGGCGTGCGCTGTGACCCGGCGCCGCCGCGGCTGAATTGATCGGAGGCGATGCCGACGGCGGCTATGTCCGGAATGAAGAAGGCGCGGCGCGCCGAGGTCACTTCGCGCTGCTGCCCGGCGAGGAGCTCATCGGCCCGTTTCACTTCCGGTGAATATTCATGGGCTTGGGCAAGGATGAACTCGCGAAAGACCGTCCACTTCGCCGGGGTATCGAGATATCTTTGCGTGTGCGGGCTTGCGATCCATTTGAGAGGTTCATCGATTCCCGCGTCCGCTACCAGGAGGGGGCGCGATGCGTCGTCATGCATGAGCCGGCCCAACTCCACCGTGGCCTGCCGAACGTTGGCTTCCGCTGTGAGCAGGTCCTGACGCGCGGTCGCCATTTGGGCCACCCACCGCAGATAGTCGGATCGGGTGGACAGACCGACGGCCTCACGCGCACGCGAGGTTTCGAGATTTTGGCGCGTATTCTCCACATCCTGCCGGCGTACGCTTTCCACCGACTTGGTGCGCAGCAAGCTGAAATAGGCTGTCGCGGTTTGTTGCAGCGTATCCAATAGTTCCTGATGGGCCTGCTCGTTGGCCGCGGCTGCGAGGTGCCGCGACACAGACCAGCCGGCCCAGGCACTGTCGCGGTAGAGTGGAAGCTGCGCTACTCCGCCTGCCTCACTGGTACGCTGCGCCAGCAGCAAGGGATTGGCATGACTGGCATCGATCTGGGTGTGAGACACATTGGCTGCAAGGCTCGGCAACAATGCACTTCGCGCGATTCGTGTCTGGTCAGCGGCAATGTCCGCGCCAAGCTGTGATGCGCGAAGAGTCGGATTATCGCGGATCGCGGCATCCAAGGCCTGAAGCAAGCTGATACGGTTCTGGTCCTGCATCGTGTCGGCGCCGATCTGCACCGCGTCGGTGAGATCATCCCAACGCGGGGAGAAGCCAATGAGCTGTGCGGTGTGCATGTTGACCACCAGGCGCTCTTCGCTGGAAGCCGCCACCTCGATGTTAGCCGCGTCATCGCCCTCGACGATTCGTTGAATGTCGAGCGCGACGCGGCGCGCCAGACGCGCTGTCCGTTCCGTGTCGGAAGAAGCCGCCAGCAGGATTCCCTGTTCCACCTCGCTTCGACCAAGCAGCGAAAAGGTCGGCAATTTTCGTTGAGCCAGCTGATCTGCGAGCGAACGAATGTCATCGCCGGACAGCCGCATCAGCGGGGCGACGTACACCGCATCTGTGCTTGGCGGCAGAGTGGCGAGGGAATCGGTGAGGTTATTGACCGGACGCAGCACGATGGTTGCGCCGGTGGCGGCCTCGAGCTCCGTGGCCTTGATCTTCAATTCCCGAACGACTTCAAGCGCCAGCGGGTCTGCCAGCACCACTAAGTGCGAAAAGCCGATGATCCGATGAAACGTGCGGACTTGGTCGTCGACCCTATCGAAGGTAGTGACGTAGGTGAAATTGTGACGGCCGCTCGTGCCGTTCTTCATTGGAAAGGTCTGAAGCACGGGGTCCAGAACGGAGGCCGCAATGGTGGGCTTCGGTAATTTACTTCGGTGCGCGACCAAGTCGCTGGCCGCGAACCCCAATGTCACGACGAGGTCGACCTGTGGATCAGCTTCCAGTCGATCGAGCGCCGCATTCAGCGCGGATACGCTCCAATCGCCGTTCAGCCGGGCTTGCGGCGCGACGGTCAACCTAAGACCGTCGCCATAGACTTCGGCACCCGCATGTTCGAGAGCATCCGCGCTGATGTCTTCTCGCGCGGCGGGGCCATCTATGAGAAGGCCGACGCGAACCTCGCGTGCCGAAAGAGGGGCTGTAACCGAGAGCAAGATTGCGAGTCTTAGACGCCGGCCACTAGACGAACAGAATGCGCGCCGCACGGAGCTGTGGCCGCCGATTGAGGAAATCGCTTTGCCGTATGGTGTGGTCGACCGACAGCGGTCCGCCGCCGAGCACCGCGAACACCGCGATCATGACGGCCCAAAAGACGCCGAACTCATAGCCGCCTTCCGGCAATGCCCATACATAGCCGATCTGAAAATGTCCGCCCCACAGCATCGACAACAGCAAATACACCGATCCCAGCAAAGCGACGGGGCGTGTGAAGAGTCCCAGTACGAGCCCGATTGCAGCAATGAGCTCGACCGATCCGGCGAGAATCACCTGCATCTCAGGCATCCGCAGGCCGAGGCTCGCAAAATACAGTGTGTAGATCTTGAATTGGAACGGACCGCCTAGAACATGACTTCCAAAATGAGGGACGAACATCAACCCCACATAGATTCTGATAAATGCCAATGCCGAGATATTGAGCGACGATCCCCGAGAATCCGCCGATGCTGCGACAGACGCGGCGCGCAGAACGAATTGGGCGAACACCAGCGCGCCCAATAGCCAACCCAGAAGTTCGAAGCCCGGTACACCCGGGCCGGTCGCGACCAGCAGGTCAAGATCTTCAGGTTTCAGCCCCGCGAGGTTGGCTGGAGGGTGCAAACGCAGAATGCTGAACAAGCGCGAAACCACCGCCGTGGCCAGTGCCAGCGCCGCCAGGGCTGTAAAGGATCCGCGTAGCTGCCAAAGAGCCGATATCAACAGCAACGCCATCCAAACCGTGGTCGATGCGGCAAACCAGGCGGTGACGGGTTGGCCAAGGAGAACGCTCGATCCCCATCCGATCATGATGACTGCGACGGCCACCGTCAGACGGCTCAGCCAGTGGACGTACTTATCGATATTCATGACATTATTTCCTCAAGATAGAAACGTCCTCATGCCTGTCTCGTCGGTTCACCCGTCACGCTCGGTGCGTCGTCGGAGAGCTACGCGAACACTAGGCTGCCGAACCGGGCAGCCCGGTGATCGTCGGCGGACCACGTTCTATGATCGGCGTTGCGCTTCGAGCGGAGAGGACCCAGCGCGCAATTTCGTCCTTTCGCGCAAACCACACGTCAGGCTTAGAGCGTGCGTAAGTGAGAAATCGGTCGAGACTCCGTACGCGATTCGCGTGACCTGAAATGCGATCGTGGAGGCTCACGACCATCATGCGACGACGATGGCTGCCTTCGTCGTATAGTTGATCGAATTCATCACGCAGCGCCTGCTCGTAGGCGGCCGCATCCCAGCCGACGAACGGGAAGGACACGATGTCGTTCAGATGAAACGTGTAGGGAATGGTGACGAATTCGCCGCCCTTGAGCGGTACGATGAATGGCTCGTCCCGGCTCGGCTCATCGATGTGATAGACGAAGCCCAGGCTCTGCAGAATGTCGAGTGTTCTTGGTGAATTGCGCATCCAATAAGCGTTCCAGCCGACCGGTTTCTGACCGGTGATCTTTTCAATGCTCGCCACCCCATCGGCGATGAAGCGGCGCTCGGCTTCGGAATCCAAGGCGTAGCTGTTTTCCCAAGTGCGCCCGTGAGCGGCCGCTTCATGGCCACGCTTGACGATTTCGCGCGCGAGATCCGGCGCCTTTTCTACGGCACGCCCGATCATGAACGAGGACATCTTGATCTTGTGCTTATCGAGCAGATCCAGAATGCGTGGGATGCCTTCATACACGCCGTATTCAAAGAAGGCGTTCGTGGGCAGATCGGGTAAACCCTGCTGGATAGGGTCGGGAATCACACCGCCCGCGCCTGAGATCGGCTGCCCGCCGGCTTCGAACATGAGCGAGAAGCTGACGGCCAAGCGTGCACCGTGAGGCCAGGTTGACGTTGTACCGGGCATGCTCGTCTCCTTGGGTGCACTCTGATTAACCGAGTCCCCATAAACTGCCGCCGGGACAGCGAGCGCGGCGGCAGCCGCGAGGAGCGTCCGGCGCGAGATTTGGTGCTGGTCATCGTCGAATCGCGCTTCCGACATACTGGTAGTCCCCTCATCATTCGTCCGCGAAGCGGGCTTACTCCTGCATGCCATCGATCCGCCAAGTGTCGGACATGGACACGCGCGCGACGAGCAGTGATAACCTTGACACTGCGGCGTAAATTAATCTTCCTGGATCGCCGGTCCGATTTTCCAATCGCACGGCGTCTCAATAACTTCCGACTTGATCGTTTTCCTTGGTCGTGGGCCTCAATTGGTCGGGCAGCGCTTTGCGCCACGGATAGCCGCGTGCGGCGAGCGAATTAGTCTTTCATCATCGCCTTCAACGCGCCCCAACTGGCTTGCCCGCCATTCCGCGGAGCGAGTGGCACCGCTCAGGAAATAATCGCGGTGATGGGATACGAGGGCGCGGAAATCGGGCATGCTCATGAATTGATCTCCTCATCATTTTGTCCGCGATACGGCCTGGCTGCCGATCGCGCCATCTGGTTCAGTGCAGCAGTCAGGACATTGACAGCCGCCCCAACCTCGGAGAGCACTCCATGACGTTTCGCGATCCAGTTAGGATTGTTATAGGAAAGCCATGTGACGCCCGATGCATCCTGCCAGACCAGAGCTTTCAGTGGCAGGTCAATCCCGGTCGTCTGGACTAATTCCATCAGCGGAGTGCCGCCTCTTGCATTGCCAAAGATCAGTAGCTCGGTCGGCCGCAGGGATAGTCCAACGGCTGCGGCCCCGGCCGCATGGTCAATATGCGCAAACGCGATCATGCCCCGTGTCCTGACCTCGGCCTCGAAGCGGTTCATGGTCTCTTCCGGCCCGTAGCTGCTTCGTATGGTTGTTAATCCGCGCACGGCCATTGTTTGCACAGAGTGGAGTCCGACAATCGATATCCTTAGCGGTGCCCAGTCGTGAACTCGAGGACCCTTGAAGAGATTCTTCGAGGCCAAGATTTTTGCCCAGACAGCTATACGTGGTCTTTCCAGATCGCCCGGTTGATGCCAAAACGCCGGGTGTCGCCCTGTCCGCAACGCCGGGCGAACACAAGAATCTTGGGGCCACGGGCCACGCGCGTAACCTGCTGATTTAGCGGATTATCGGCGGATGTGTCGCCGGCGACGAAGCGAGCTCTTGCCCGCGCACTCGATGCCCCTCACCGCTGGTCAGTCAGTCATTCGTGCGCGCAAAGAAGCTCTTCAGACTTTTCTTCAGGATTATTCAGCACAACCGCAAGGAATGGATCCGCCCGCGAAAGTAGGATGCCGAATCAGCGAGGTGAGCAATGCGCTGTGCCGATTCCCAGACTGACTCTTCGGCCGACCTATTCGACGTGCAATGCGGCCAGATGCATCGCACAGGTATTGTCGTTGACGAGCCGGTCTGGCGCGTTCCGCGCCAGACCTCGGCGATGGCATTGTCGGCGTCGAAGGTAGTCGCCACTCGATGGCATGCCGGCAGCGAGCACGAGCAGGAGTTTGGCGCCGAAACACCCGCCGATCGCTACGTTGTCAAGATCGTGCTACGGAGCACGAATATTCGATTCAGAGTGTCGGGGAGAACCGTGCACGATGGCGTCACCACCCCTGGGACGGTCCACGTCACCGAGCCCGCCGTGCCGGTTCGTTGCCTGTTTCGTGGGCCGTACGATGTATTGCACCTGCACGTGCCCAACAGTCTTATTGCCGAACTCGCGCGCGACGTGACCGGCCATCCTGTGCCGGAGCTCTGCTCGAAGAGCGTTCCAAGCAAAGATATTACGGTCGATTCGCTCGGGCGTGCGTTGCTTGAGGCCGATCGGGTGGGGGGCTCGTTCGGACAGCTCTATGCGGACTCCATCAGCATCGCCATCGTCGCAAGGCTCCTGGCTTCGGCGAACTGCGAGGCCACGACCGAGCGGCCGAAGGTGGGCGAGCTTGCGCGATGGCGGCTGAAGCGAGCCATCGACTATGTCGAGGCCCAGCTCGACAAGCCCGTGAGCCTCGCCGATGTTGCCTCGTCGGCCGGCCTTACGCGCATGCATTTCGCAGCGCAATTTCGGGCTGCCACGGGTCTGCGGCCCCACGAATACCTGCTGCGCCGCCGGATCGAGCGCGCTCAAGAGATGCTCGTCGGGACCAACATGTCGTTGGTGGACGTCGCGCTGTCGGTCGGTTTCCAGACCCAGGCACACTTCACCAGCGTTTTCAAACGCTACGCGGGACAGCCACCGCGCGCGTGGTGCGAGTCCCGCGGCGTTTCGAACCGCGAGCGCCGGCTATCGGGCTACCGTTCAGTTGCAATCTGCGACGCTCAGACTCGAGTGGTCAGGAATCTGACGAGGCGAGCACTGTCGGTGGGAGCTCTCCCTTAGGTCGATTTTGTGGGCCGCGATATCACCGCGGTCAGCCTCGTACCGCCCGACGGTGGTGTTGCAATTCGCAACGAGCCCCCGAGCGCCAGCAGTCGTTCTTCCAGACCGATTAATCCCAGCGAGGTCGGCTTGGACCGATCTGCATCGGAGATTCCGCGTCCATTGTCGGTGACAACAATTTGAATTCCGTCACTCTGGAGTTCGGATATCTCAACAAAGGCTGCCAAGCCGCGCGGCGTAAAGAAATCGACGATGAACACCGCAACAGCGATCGCCGCAGGCATCCAGTTGAGTAGTCGACTCGCATCCGGCGGACCGAACGCGAGACTGAGCTGCGTACGTTGAGTCCAGCATGTAGTGGTCATGTGTTACCCCTATCGGTATGCCGTTTTGATAATCGCCCAAGTGCGATGCACCAAATGCACAAACCTGGGTGCCTTCTTATAGTAGCAGCTTAAGTCGCACGGAAATCCGCCACTTATCTCGTCGTGGCGAGTCGACGGATCGACCTTCAGCCTCGCTGGGTCCGACTCTCCTCTCGGCCTCTGCTGTGACTGTTCCTGTCGATTCGCTGACCGCGGCGACATCGGATGTTCAACGTGGGATTTTGAATCGGCATCACCGCTACGCGAACAGACGCGGTGACCTTGGAAGCCATGATCTCGCGATACAGCTAAAATTGAAAACGGTCTCTGCGTCTCCACGTATATTATGATTTCGAAGAAGGACGGATCTCATGTGTGAATTGGACGATTTCGACGAATTTTCGCGGCACACGGCTGAGGTATCACGGCGACGGTTCGGGGCGATGGCGCTCGCTGCCGGCTTGACGGCGGCATTGCCTCGGCTGGCGAGCGCGACCGAAACAAAGGGCGCCGACGTCGAAATCAAGACACCGGATGGCACCTGCGACGCGTACGTCGTGCATCCCGCCAAGGGCAAGCATCCCGCCGTGCTTGTCTGGCCGGATATTTTTGGCTTGCGTCCCGCTTTCAAGGAAATGGCGACTCGACTTGCGGAATCCGGATACTCAGTGCTCGTCATCAATCCCTTTTACCGCACCAAAAAAGCGCCCACCGCGCCGGAGCATCCTGACTTCAACGATCTGCCGACTCGCCAGGCACTCATGGCGCTCGCCGGTACCTTGTCGCCCGAAACCGCGCTCACCGATGCGAAGGCCTTCGTCACGTATATTGATTCCCAACCGCCCGTCGATACCAAGCGTAAGATTGGCACCATCGGTTACTGCATGGGCGGACCGTTCGTGTTTCGCACAGCCGCGGCGTTTCCCGACCGCATCGGTGCGGGCGCTACATTTCACGGTGGCGGCTTGGTCACGGACAAACCGAATAGCCCACATCTGTTGATCCCGCAAATGAAGGCGCACTATTTGATTGCCATCGCGGAGAACGATGACAAGCAGCAGCCGGATGCGAAGAATGTGCTGCGCGACTCATTCTCCAAAGCCAAATTACCGGCGGAGATCGAAGTGTATGCCGGCACCTTGCATGGTTGGTGCCCTCCGGATTCGGCGGTCTACAATCATGATCAGGCCGAGAAGGCCTGGAGCCGCATGATTGCATTGTTCACAACTTCGCTCGCCCGCAGTACGGCATAGATACCCCGGGGGCGAGAGGCGCAAAGGGGTCCTTCCGCCCCTAGTGGGCCCTAGTCATCCGCGCGCAGCTACACCGCGGGTGTTCGTCCGGCGGTCTTGCTTTGCGAGTCCTTCATTACGGCCGCACCAAGCCGCGCGGTTGAACAACACCCAAATCGAGATGGGTGATCACGCCGGGCTTAGCGTCGCAGACCTGCGGGACGACGGTGGCGCCGAGTAGGGCGGTCCAGGGAAGCCCGTGGAAAGGCCTGCGTCCATCCGCCTCGACGCCGCCCTCTCAGTTCCAGCGGCGGATTGCCTGCGATAACCACACGGTAGCAGCTCTCGCCATTGTCCCATTTTGGCTCGATATTATCGCCCATGGTCCAGTAAAAGTGATAAACGACCAGTGGGGCACCGTCCACCCACGCCGTCCATTCATAGTGCTGACCTGCGACCGTTCCAGCGCGAATGACACCGTTGGGGTATGGGATGTCCTCGGTGGCCGCGGCGACTTCCAGCTTTGTCGTAAGTTTCTCGATTTTCTTGCCCAGTCCTTCCACGAGCATGGTCATGGATTGAGCGAAGTGGTACGGAGCTTCCGCCGAGCGGCTCGGTTTGGCGAGCAGTTCGTCCGGATCGCGTCCGAATCCCATCACCTCGATATAGATCATCGGATTTCTGAGCTTGTCGATGACCTCGGTGATCTCAATGCGATCGACCCGGTCCATGAGCCGCGTCAGCGTAAGGGGCAGGAGATCGCCCGAGAAACCCGGGTGGACGCCGCAACCATGATACGACGTTCCGCCGTCGCGGCAGGCCGCCTCGATCTTGTCGAAGTCGGCGCGAAACCGCTCCGTTGGGAAAAACGGGCCGGCCGGCGAGATGACGTTTTTGCCGGACCGCAACAGACGGCAGTACATATCGAGATCCTTCACGATCCCCGCAAAGAGCACACAATCGGCATCCAGCGCGATGACCTTCTCGATATCGTTCGTCGCGATCACGCCGGTCGGGGGAAGGCCTACGATTTCGCCCGCATCTTTACCGACCTTTTCGGGATTGGTGACCAGCACCCCGACAAGCTCGATAGTCGGATTTTCGATGAAGTGCTTGAGTGCCACTTTGCCGACCGTTCCGGTGGCCCATTGAATAACGCGATATTTTTCCTTAGACATCGTATGCGCCGCCTTCTGTTGCGAGATATGAGTCCCGACTGGGACGGTTTCCGCGCTGAGCTGCGATCAGTTGACCGAACGGATCTGTCCGCCATCAACGCGATAGTTCGCGCCCGTTACGAAACCCG
>WNFQ01001639.1_pt1 | contig 15926 bp, 15 predicted proteins | sample 5400171 | NCBI WGS metagenome assembly WNFQ01 (sample SAMN13153356, study PRJNA577476) | soil metagenome | isolation source: 20 cm soil under Madrone tree | place: USA:California | collected 2016-06-14 | reverse complement strand
AACCCCGTTGTTTGACGCCTTCCAGAATGTCAGTCGCTTCCGGGATGACGCCCCCTTGGCCCAATAGCACGGCAAACTTCATCGACCAGTCGGTGGGCACATCGAGCAAGCGCTCCCAATCCCTTGCCAAGGCGGCGGCCGCGCTGCGGTCATTGGTCTTCAAGTAGTCCGTTGCCAACAGGAACAGGCCGTCCACAGACTGCTTTAGAACCGGGAGAACAGGCTTGGCCAATTCCAGTGACTTCTGGTAGTGGCCCTTTTCCAGCTCGGACTGCGCCAAAGCGAGGCGGGCCGCTGTGTTAGACGGATCAAGCGTGAGGACGCGCCGGTACAGGGGTAGAGCGAGTCCCGGCTTCCCCTGCAGCGTGTAGACCTGCGCAAGACTTAGATGGGCACCTAGCAGGTGAGGTTCGAGCCGGATCGCTTCCTGCAACAAACGTGCGCTCTCCGGAAGGCGTTTCTGCTGCAACCGAATCGAACCTAAGACCGAACAAGCTACTGGACGAGTTTGCGGGTTGGATAGGGCAAGCCGCGCCTGCTGATCCGCTTCGTCCAGCTTCCCTTGTTCAAACAGGCTGGCCGCGTTCTGCAGGGCTGCGCGCGCATCGATGGCGTGAGCAACGACCGTGCACAGGAGCACCAACAAACAGATGAGTGGCGCCCGAGCATACCACCCCCTCTGCTCCTGCATGCAGTTCGAGTCACAACTCACGATCACTGATGGCCGCCGTGGGTCCGCCCACGCGTGAGGCGGAGCCGGGTCGTTCTTCTCTCTCTTACTTAGTAATTCAACCGCAAGCCAAACTGAATGGACCGCGGCTGGTTACATTGGGTGTTGACAGTCCCGAAACTCGCAGGGCCGAAGAAACCGTTGGGATCGCAGAAGTCGGTGCGGTTGAAGATATTGCCAAGCTGAGTCTCGAACCGCAGATTGAACCGTTCCTTCAACGGGAAGACCTTGAAGATGTTGATGTCCTCGTTGTAGGTGGGGAATGCGCGAACCGAGCCGTCTCGTCTCGGCGCGTTGCCGAGCAGGGGATTGGCGGTGATGGGATCCAACCCCGGATTCGTCCACGCAGCAGCATTGAAGTAATTATCGGCTAACGGGTTGAAGCTGCTACCTCGTTTCACCGCAGACACACCCTTCACACGATTGGGTCGTCTCTGACCGTTGAACAGGATTCCGCCGAGAGGGTTGTCCATCGTGATGTTCATGGGTCGCCCGCTCTCATAGCGGAGCGCTCCTGCGAAGTTCCAGCCGCCTAATATGAAGCGGCCAGCACTTGAGGAGAGATTCTTGCCAAAAGGTACTTCCCAAGTGAAGCCCACGAGGAACACATGTGGTGTGTCGTCACGACTGAGTCCCCACTCGCATACATGTGGACACGACGGGTCTTGGACTGCCCCATTTGCGCCATCGCCGCCCTGTCCGGTTTCCGATCCATCGTTATACAGCTTCGAGTATGTGTATCCCACTCGGAACCCGAGCCCGTGCGAGTAACGCTGCTCCAAGACCACTTCCAAGGCGTTGTACATGCTGCTGCCAATCGGAACGTCACGCCATAGAACGTTTTGGTATTGCGGGTAGGTTCTCAGGGCCTGCGCTACCGAGCCATTAAAGGTGGAATATGGCAGCGGAACACCTCCCGCGCAGATCCCTCCGGGCGCATTCGCGCCAGCGCTGCAGTTGGCGGTCAAGGTAGCATTCGGGATGGACAAAATGCTGGATGGATTCATGTTGGCGCCCACCCCCATTTTCTGCCAGTCCGCCGTCAGGCGGGTTCCTCGATTGGCGATGTAGGAGACATCCAACCGAAGGTTGTCGGTGAGCTGATGCTCGAGAGTGAGGGACCAGTTCTGGTAGCGCGGTAGTGTGAGTCCGTTCTTCGCCACTGCGATCGGTGAGGTGTTGTTGGCAACCGTGGGGTTGATAAACGGAGGAAGATTGACGCAATTCGAATTGGCACACGCTGGGTTGTTTGCTGGGAACCCACTATCCAGAGAGAATGCGGCGAAATGTCCGTTCGAAATGTTGGGAACCGTCGGGTTAGAAACGTAACCGATAGTCGGTTGCCCGATGAACTGATCAAACGAGATCCCGGAGTAGTAGATGCCATAGCCGCCGCGAATCGCCGTCTTATCCCGAAGCCGATAGGCGAAGCCGAACCGGGGCCCCCATGAGTTGTGACCCGGTTGCTCGAACGTGCGCTTCCCTGTGCGGCCCGTGCCTTTTCCCGCAAAGATCATTGCTCCGGGGATCGTCTGATCCGGAAGGGTCGGATCCGGTACCTGTAAGGTGTTAGGATCAAACGTCGAATATCGGTCTTGCGTCTCCGTCCTGGCAAACTGGTAATCAAAACGCAGGCCCAAGGTCAAAGTGAGGCGGCTGCTGACCTTGTACTCGTCGTTGATCCAGGGAGACGTGTAGGCTTCATAGAACATCGGATGGAAGGGGATGTTCTGGGTGGACGCATCCACCTGGCCCAGCAAAAAGGAAGCAAAAGATTCGCCGGAGTTGGCGATGGTGTTGCCCGTACTGTCGTATCCCGCGGTCTCACGCCGGTCGAAACGGAATTCGCCGCCTTGATTGGCGTTGGCCCAACCGGAAAATGGAAACTGATGCCAGCGGTACTCAAAGCCCACTTTGATGGTGTGTTTTCCCTTCACCCATGACAGGTCGTCGGAGAACTGCCACCGATTGTTGGTAAGGAATCCGAATTTTCCCCAACCGTATTGACCGAGTGAGTTGTAGGGGATATTGCCGGCAAAATCCAAGAGCGGCGGCCCCGCTGTCTGGTCGAGAAGGCCTCCATTGCCCAACGAATTTGATTCCCCAGGCGTCCCGGCCCAAAGAATTCCCGGCCACCCCGCACCAGCGGATAGGGGATTGCCCCCCATGAACCAGCGGTCCCACGCGATCGTGGTGTGGTTCAGGAGGTTGGGGCGGATGATCCAATCAAACTGGGTATGTGTGTGATGGGTGGCAATGCGCTGATAAAAACCATTCCCGTAGTAACTGGTGTTCTTCTGCGGCTGTTTCTCTCCGTCAAACTGCGTAGTGCACCCGGCTACTTCTCCGCAATTGCGGATCGACGGTCGGTGGCCCCAGTAGAAGCTTTCACTCATACGGAAATTTGGCGTGAAGGAGTGATCCACTCGGAACTCGATAGTGCGAGCGTTCAGCAGCCATGTCTGATCGCCCGCCGGGTTGCCCGCGACGTTATTGTTAAACCCAGACCGATCCGGATGGACCATGAGGGCCGAGACTCTGGAAGCCACCGTGCTGATCAGTTGGGACGGAAGCTTATTGCAGGGTGTGCCGCCACTTTGAGTGCCATCTGGATTTGGCGTAATCGGATTCCCTGCGCCGTCGCACGCGAACGGATCACGACTCGCAATTCCTGCTGGACTAACTGTGGTGCTGTAGGGATTGTAAATTTGATCAGGCCAAGAGCTGAAGTCTCCCGCCTTAAACGCGTCGATGGGTGTCGTGTTTCCGAAGCCGGGCAGTATGCCCGAGCGCAGACGGGTCCAGTCGAAATTCGTGAAGAAGAAGGTCTTGTTGTGTCCATCGTATACATGCGGGATTACGACAGGCCCGCCCAAAGTAAATCCAAAGCTGTTGTTCTTCAGTGGAGTTTTCTTACGCGGCGTGCACACTCCGGCATTGCAGTCCGCGTCAAAGAATCCGCGCGCGTTTAGTGCATCGTTGGCGAAGAATTCGTAAGCACTTCCATGCAGAGTATTGGTACCCGGCTTAGAAGTGTACTCGATGAATCCGCCGCTAGTGTGGCCATACTGGGCGGCGAAGGAGGTCGTGATGACCTTGACTTCCTGGATGCTCTCGATGGGAGGAGCGCTCTCCTGGCTCTGCTGGTGTCCGACGGCGTAGCCAAAGGCGGCGCCATCGAAGAAATTCTCCGTCGCCATGGTCTGCCCGCCATTGATGCGGGAGTTGAATTGGCTGCCGCGGAACATGGGGTCGCCGTTCGGCTTCATAGGAAGATAGCCCGGCTGGATCTGAAGGACCGCTTCGGCAAGGCGCACATCGGCTGCCGTGATGGTCGGAATATCCTTGTAGTACCTCTCGTCGACGGTGTGACTTATGTCGGCTGTGGTCACGTTCAGTTCCGCCTCGGCCTTAACTTCGACCGACTCGGTGACAGCGCCAAGCGCCAGAGTGACGTCTTGACGGATGGTTCCCGCACCCTGCAGTTCGATCCCCGTCTTGACAGCCTTCTTGAATCCCGTGTGGTCGACGGTGACTGAATAGGTTCCCAAAACCAGCGGAGGGGTGGTGTACGCGCCCGAGCCATTCGAAACCAGGGCGGTCTCCACGCCGGTCTCCTCGTTGCGCACCTTGACCTCGGCGCCGGCTACGGAGGAGCCCGACGGATCGGTGACGATACCCGTGATGATTCCGCGATCAGCGCGCTGTGCCAAGAGCGGGACGCTTAGGCAGACAGTAGCGAGTACAACGCACAGCCCCACAACAAGGTAGGTCCTCATGGTAACGCCCCCGTGCGCGTTTCCCCGTAGGTGCGAGTAAACGCTTACCGCATGGCCGCATACGCTACGCTGGTCGATTATTCACTGTCAAGAAAAATCTAATATGTTTGTACTATTGGGCCAGCGTTGTTGGCGCCCCTTACCCTTATTAACTAATTCCGTGGAAACATCGTTATCGCTCTATTTTTGATCCACATGCTGAAGGGGCGAAGGTTGGACCGTGGTCGAAGGGGGGACGCGATCCGTCACATTTTGGAAAACGATTACGACGCCCTATGAGAAAGCGTATTCCCTTCCGGATTAGAGCACGATCTGTATAGTACCCCTGCTGATTTCGATGGTTAGGAGTGCCGCATGTTAATGCTAAGGAATGCCACCCTTTTCATTACGCTCTTCGTGGCGGGGCTATCCGGGAAAGTCTTACTGGGTTCACTCGGGCCGGCTGCTCAGGTTGAAGTCACCATCAGAATTGACGCCTCGAAGGTCGCGGGCTACCGAATTCCACGCTCTATTTTCGGAACCTTCCTTGAGCCCATTGGCAACTCCATTTACAACGGCCTTTGGGCGCAGATTCTGCAAAACCCCAGCTTTGAGGATGGCCTCTGGAGCGCGAAAAACGTTGCTGCGATGCTGGCCGAAGAACCCGTGCTGGCTCGATCCTCGGAGTTGTCACTCCCGATTCCGTGGGAACCCCTGGACTACGCTCAAGGGGCGAGGTATGCCCCGCAATGGGGCGATGCCGCGAACTCCCAGCGCTCGCTTCTGTTAATGGCCCTGCCTCAGAAGCAGACCGGAGTGCGACAGAAGGTTTACCTGCCGGTTCATCGAACATTGCATTACATGGGCAGTGTTTATTTGAAACACCTGAGCGGAGCGCGAGAGGTCGAGATTTCCTTCCGTGAGCGCAATCAGTCGGACAACGTCTTGGCCGCACAAAAAATACAAACGGTTGGGAATGACTGGCGAGAGTACAAGTTCGCGCTTGACCTCGAGCGCACGCAGTTGGGGTCGCTGCAAGAGGCGGACTTTGTCATTTCGGCCGGCAATGAAACCCGTGTGTTGGTGGATCAGGTGTTCCTGTTTCCGGGAGATGCGATTGATGGCATGGATCCGGAGATGATCGCGATGGTACGCGCGTTGAAGTCGCCGATTGTGCGCTTTGGCGGAAATTTCACATCTGCCTATCACTGGCGAGACGGCATCGGGCCTCGCGACAAGCGCATTAGCATGATGAATGTCGCATGGGGCATACCTGAGTACAACCAGTTCGGTACCGACGAGTTCCTACGATTCTGTGAACTGATTGGAGCAGAGCCCCAGATCGCTCTCAATCTCGGAACTGGCACGCCCGCGGAGGCTGCCGACTGGGTCCGTTACGTCAATGAACATTGGGGCAACCGGTCGGGAGCCCTGCTCTGGGAAGTGGGGAATGAACTCTGGGGCGATTTCCAGGTCGGATATCCGACACTCGAAAGAGTAGCCGCTCGAACCAAAGCATTCAGCGAGGCCATTCGGAATGTCGACCCGAAAGCCAGGCTGATCGCAACCGGGGGAGATCCCGATAACTTCGAGAACTGGAACGCGGCGCAACTGGCGAACGCCCCCACAGCCTTCGACTATCTTTCCACTCACTTTGTGGTCACCACAAACTCTCTGGTAACGCGCAACCCTTCGCCTGAGCAGATCGCGCAAGCCACTTTCGCATTGCCCTTTGAATTGGAGCGAAGGTTGCGCACGATGCGCCAACAATTCCAGAACACGCCTGGTGGGAATGAGGTGCGGACCGCTTTCACAGAATGGCTTTTCTGGGCGCCGACTGACACCGTGCCGCGCTATGACAACATGGGCGGAGCATTGGGAACTGCGGGTTTTCTGAACATGCTGATGCGCAGCGCGGATATCGTGCCAATCGCCGACATGACCGGCAACATCGAGTTTGGCGGGATTTGGAAGAAACGCGGGCGGGCGTACGGAGTACCCGCCTACTGGGTGTTTCGGCTGTACTCCAACGCTGATGCAACGCGTCCGGTCCAAGTTATGACAAACAGCGAAACCTATAAAGTGGACCGGGGCTCGACCCGGCTTCCCGATATCAAGAATGTCCCCTATGTTGACGTGGTTGGTGCGCTCAACGATGCCGGTGACCGATTAACCTTGTTTTGTGTGAATCGGGATCTCACGCGGAACATTCAAGTTCATGTCCACATCGACGGATTCATTCCACACTCCGCAGTCACCCACGCTGTCTACTCTGACAGCCTCTACGAAAAGAACGATGAGACGGCGCCCGAGCGCATCCGGCCGCAGGACAGCACCCGCAGCCTAACTTCGTCGGATTTCAACTATACCTTGCCGCGTGCCAGTGCCACCGTGATTGAACTCTCGAGGAATTAGATTGCCCAGCTGGCCCGAAGCCTTTTGGCTGCCCGCCGCGCTATTACTGCTAAAGATCTCCGGGATCAGGCACTCCTGCCCACCGAAACTGGCTGTGCCTACCAGACTAGCCGATGGGTATTTTTTCAGGCGGAGTTAGGGGACTCTGCCGACAAGCGCGCTGGCAGCAGTCTGGCTCGGGGCGAGGGGGCTGGTCACAACCAAGAAGCTGAAGCAGAAACGATGGTAGAGATCCCACCGCAGCATACAAATCCTTCTGGAGACCTATCAGCGATTCGCGAAGAATTATAACCCGGCGTTGCGACTTGATAATGTCGCAATCAAGCCATTTAACGCATTGACCGGGTTGCGAGAGAAGAGAAGATACCACGCCAGCATCCAACGCCTTGGGGTACGTTATCCTACAGCCGTTCGTCGCCCATCGGCGAACGACTCGGAGGGGCAAACGTGATTGAGCGAATCGCAGACGGACGCACCGACCTCGTGTTCGATTACATAGGCGAGGGGCATCCCGCAACATCGAAGGATGGCAATGGGACGTCTCTCATCGAATGGTGTGCGTACTACGGCGACGTGAGTGCCATAAAGTTCTTGCTCGCTAAGGGCGAATCCCTGCAATCACTGGGAGACAATCTTGGTCTCGACGCCGCCGCCTTCCACGGGCACTGGCGGCTCTGTCAATTTCTAATCGAGAGCGGCGCGGACGTGAACCTGCCTCTGCCCGACACTGGAGAAACGCCCCTTCATGCCGCGTTGTCCTCGGCTCGCCCTGCGCAGAATCTTGTGGCTAGAGTTCTGCTCGCAAAAGGGGCCGATCCGAATGCGACGACCCAGCCGTCCGTCGAAACCGGCGCGTTCATGCGCGACTGCCGTACCCGGGCCGAGACTCCGCTCCATCGGGCCGCTGCTTTCGTTAATAACGAAGACACGATTCAGCTTCTTCTCGATGCTGGGGCGAGAGTCGACGCGAAGGACATGAACGGCGATTCGCCACTCACCTGGGCGAGCTGGTTCCAGCGCCCTGATTCAATTCTGAAAAAGCTTTGCTACGGCGAGTTCTCGATCCATCCAGAAAGGCGGTCGATGGATGAATGTTTGCTAGGGCAGCCACACGCTTAGCGCTAGAGGGAAAGGAGACCAGCAAAGGGAGTGCCCCTCAGCACTCCGGATAAATCATAGCCGGGCCGTCTAGCTTGAAAGGCTTGATGTGACACAGCCTGTTCGCAGGTCGTTGCTCGCTCAGAAAGCCATCCCAAGCTTCTTCCGCCTTCGCATAGCTCGTGTAGATTCCCAGCGCTGACTTGTCGAGCAGAAGCGCGAATTCCAGCCGTGAAATCTGGCTCTTGCTGGGACATGGGAGAAAACTCCCGGAATTTCCGATCAGATCGTCAGGCTTACGCCGGGTGGTGAGGGCTGCCAAGCGGATACTGTGCGGTACAGTCGATCTAGTTTCGGCTAGAGAAGCCGACGCGATAGGGTAATGCGCCTTTGGAGGTTCCCGCCCGAGCGCGGCGTAGAAATTTTCGTCCGCGCCTTTATGCAACACCACGTTGCTGCCCAGTATCCTGTCCCTTCGACGGACGTACCTTTGCCAACAGGGTGGTACGAATCTTGGTGCCGCGGGAGTTCGACTCGATTGTCAATTCACCGTGGAATTGGCGAATACGCTCATGCATTCCTCTGATTCCAACTCCGACGCTTTGAGACTGAATTTGAGCCAATCGTTCTCGCGATATTCCCTTGCCCTGATCCTGAACCTCCACAGCGATGTTGTCCCCTTCGCGAGCAACCTGAATCACCGCCGTCTTGCTTCCTGAATGGCGGTGGATGTTCGTCAAACACTCCTGCACAATACGAAATACCACCAGTTCCAGGTCGCGGGGAAGTCTTTCGAAATTGTCGGGGATTTTCAGATCAATATTCAGCCCGCTTCGTTCAGCGAGACCTCGTACGTACCAGCGAAGGGCAGACGACAGTCCGCTCTCGTCCAATAATGGTGGGTGCAAAAGATACGATGTCGTGCGTATTTCTTGGCTTAGGTGTCCAATCAGCCCCTCGGCGTTTTCGACGCACTTTGCGAGCGCGGGATTGCGCTTTGCCTCTTCGAGGAGCTGCGCAAGAGTCATCCCCAATGCAGCCAAGGTCTGACCGGCGCTGTCGTGTAGTTCACGAGCGATGTGCCGCCGTTCTTCATCCTGAGTTTGCAGCAATCGCATTGAAAGGTCTCGCAGCAGTTCAGACTGTTGGAGTATCTCTGCGTTTCGCCGCTGCAGTTCTTGGGTCCGAAATTGAACTTGCGTGTCGAGGGCATCGGCTAGAATGCGCAACCTTTCTTCGCTCTCACGCAACGCTCGCTCCGCCTGTTTACGTTGACTGATGTCCCGCGCTATTTTAGAAGCACCAATGATCTTGCCCGCGCCATCCCTGATAGGGGAGATGGTCAGTGATATGTCGAGTGTCGTCCCGTCCTTACGCACGCGAACCGTATCGAAATGGTCGATGCGTTCCCCTCGCTTAAGGCGCTTAAGGATGGTCGTTTCTTCGTCTCGGCGGTCGGGTGGAATGATCAAAGAAATGTACTGACCCACGGCTTCTTCAGAAGTGTAACCAAACAGTTGCTGCGCACCCTTGTTCCAGCTGGTGATGACGCCGTCGAGGTTCTTGCTGACGATGGCATCGTCGGACGAATCTACAATGGCAGCAAGCAAACCGGCGGCTTTGTCAGCCTTCTGGCGCAATGCGGGCAACTCGTCCAATAGCGATTGGCTGAGACCGTCGGAGATAACTTCTGGATTCTCAAGAATGCAGGCGGCCAGTGCTTCATGCGTCGCGAGAAGCTGCTTAATGTCATCCTCTAATTCCAGTTCAGGATGAACTTTGGTCCAATAGTGCGCCGCCCGGACGAACGTCAAGAAGAGGATCAGATACTGAAATCGGATCGTGCCCAACAGACGCTCTAGTGCATCGAGACAGGCACGAGCATCCGTTGTCTGCAAGAAAACATGACTGGCCAACGCGAAAATCGCATTCTCCACTTGCGAATCGGCAGCGGGCAAGTCGACAACAGGCGAAGGACACTTCTGGCAAAGTGAAAGGCACAACTCTAACTCTCGCCCGCTCGGGAGTGGACGCTGAAGCAATCGAACTACGTCTTCAGGTTGCTGAACGTGGGCTCGCGCATCAGCCGAAGGACGACCGAGCCCTGTCAGAAAACCGACGTGTCTCGCGATGCAATAGCGGACTGCACAGAAGCGCGAGAGCTGAACAAAGAGTCGCTCCTTGAAGAGAGAGGGCAGAGGATTGTTGAGGTAAGCAGCTTCCGCAAATCCCCAAAGTTTCTCACTAATCTCGGGAGTCTCGGGTGAGAGCCGAAAAAAGTTTGGAAGCACACCGAATCGGTCCTCGATGCGCTTCGCTAAGTTGGGCATGCCTTTGCCCGTCAATGCCGACCTCATATTCTTTTCTTCGACATCTGGACCACCCGTTCCGCCGGGCGGCCAATCGGGCAATTATACGGCCAGCGGACCGCCCAGTCAGTGCTACCTCGGAGGGACCGTAGGGTAGCCTACCTTCGGGAGGCGGGAGACGCGACGAATCCCCACCGCCAAAAAACCTGCCGCGACCGCGACGCGCAGGAGGTTGATCCAGGGGAAATTTCGCGTCGAGGTAACGAAGAATGAAAAATAGCTGATGAAGGCCATCACACTGAGCACAAATCCCGCCCCCGGCAGCCAGTTCCAGCCTCATTTGGCGTTGATGGCCATCATCGCAGTATATCAACGCTGGGTAGGACCTGAGGGGCCTCAACTTTGTGGAAACGGTAGGTGATTAGGATCGTCGGTGCACCTCCCTCCTTCTCAAGTAGTCTGCGAAAAGAGTGGGCCGGCCTTGGCTGGTATGTTCTAGTTCTTCTGGGTCGGGTCGGGTCGGCTCCGCTCCCTCCTCACCTTAATCACGTTGCACTTGGATCCACAGTCACCTCGTCGGAACCCGTGACACTCGAGGGATGTAGGATGCTGTCGAAGGGTCCTCATTTCACTCACAACCCGGAATCTTGTGTCGTGTAACGCGCTGTTGCTGGAATTCAGGGCGGTGGGCAGCTTGAATCCACAAACCTACTCGGAATTGCGGTCAGCGGTATGAGGTTCGAACCAAGATGCTCCCCCAAATGGACTGTGGCTGGCAAAATCTGGAAGGGGCGGCAAATAATCGCTTTGAATGTCTGAAGTCTCTTGCATCCGACCCGGATTGTATGGGACGCGCTGCCCCACCTCTGACCATCAGCATGCGAGATGTCCTGCCTCCATTTGCCATGATGATTTCATTGCAGCTCACCTCCGCCGCTCTGCCCACGCCTGATTGCGCATTACACGACCCTTCCGCGCGCACCGGCCGAAGCAGCGAAAAGAAGAATATCCACTTCGTCTCTAATCTCTTCTATTATTCTGTCGCCTCGCGCCTTCCATGCAGCTCGGTCAATTTCATCGTGGCGTCCGCGACCCTGGTAGTCTACATCCCAAGCGGCAATAGCTCGGAGTGCTGCCAGCACTGATCCGAGTTGGCCGCGTATCGCCATGTCCCATCGGCTTGCTTCCTCAGCCATCTCAGGATTTCTCAGATTTCTTTGTCGCAGCATCTGAATCTGCTTCGACAATGACATCCACCTCGGCTCCCTCTTTGAGACTGGCTTATCGCCTTTCTCGTCGGACACAACATTCTCGACGCGAATCTCCCGATAGAGATCGTCGGCTTCCTCCATGTTGATCTGGGCTTTCTCTGGTTCGCCTGGAACGGCGGGCTCGATCACCTTTTGTACGGTGCCACGCATCTTGCGCTTCTTCTTGCTCATGGGGAACCTCCAGCTGGAAGCGCGTGCAGACAGATTTTACGTCGTGATGCAACGGTTGAACAACACACAGTCCAGGGCGGGTGCGAGGCCGGGCGGTTGACGTGGCAGAGAAAGCGGCTGGATACTTAGAACAGCCAAATCGACAAACTGTCCACACCATCACTGACGGGTGTTCCCTTGGATGCATTATCTCCGTGAGACCCAAGGCCCTGACATCCTTTCCACATGCAGGAGAAAAACGTCATGTCCCCCAATGATGTCTGCCCCGATAATGATTCCTTCGAGCAAGCCTTCCGCGAATACCGCGAGCAAACGTGGGACCCGGCTGAATTTGCCGACTTGCCTACCAATGTGCAGTGCGACATCGTAGAAAGAGCCTGCCGGATTGAAGCGGCCAATGATCGGCTGAAAGAATTGTTGGCTGCTTAACGCCCCAGTCTGTTTCCCGATCAGGAGGCAACACGAAAGCAAAAGAGATTGCATTGGCTCTGGTGCTGTGCGTTCGAAACAAACGCGGGACCTTGAGACCGATTTCCGAGTCGAGACCCTGTTGAGCATCGAGAGCACGGCTGATTCAATCAGACGACGATACGCTTGCGTAGGCGGCTCGGTGCGAATACTGCTTGCATTAAAGTCTTCGCAGACAAGAACGCCGCCGGGTTTGAGCAGGTTGCGCATGTCGCGGAGAGCTGCAAGTGGATGAGAATGCGATTTCGGCATTGAGCGGTGGGGCCGCATTCACAAGAAGCCTGTCTCCTGCCGTTCGTGCTCGGATTGCCGCAACACAGCGAGCCCGCTGGGCCAAAGTGAAAAAACAGAAAGTCGTGCCTAGTGCTAGTCGCAAGCTCACTTGGCGCAAACCGCGCAAGCTGTGGGCGGGTGCAATTGCGAAGATTCGTGCAGCTCAGAAATTACGCTGGGCCAGGTGGAGAGAGGCACAAAAGAGTTGGTTCGCCAGCGGATTCATCCAACTCGCCCGCTCCTTCACGTTGGCCGGTCCAACGATCGTCCCATCCGTGGATAAATAATCACCCACGTTGAGTCGGTTCGTGCCGAGCACCGAACACACGCCTCCCATCTCTTCCGCCGGTACGTCGGCGAATCGTCGTCAGTCAGCGATTTTCAATCGTTCCAGAAAAGATTTCTGCTTGAAAAGGATCACACTGCGTATCATAGTTAGCAAATCTACTACGCGCCCTGCTGCCAATTCCCCTGCCCAACGGGCCCCTGTTTTTTAAGTTTAAGGGTTGGCGCTTGCAGTGATGTGCAAGAGGCTGCGACCGATCAAGTGCTTGGGGGAAGCCATGGGAAATTCGCACAGCGAGACCGTGTCTTTGGAAGAACGATTCCACGCCCTTTTTCAAGCGAGTGTTGCCGGTGCGATCTTGACAACGCCGCAGGGTCAGATCGTGGACTGCAATGAAGCGTTCGCGCGCATTTTCGGCTTTGATTCGCGTACGGAGGTCCTGGCGAGAACCGCTTGGGACTTCTACTTTGACCGCGCTGATCGGGACGCCCTTATCACCCCCAATCATGTAGTTGAGACCTACTCCGGTAAAGAAGGCATTTTCCGGCACAGGAGCGGCGCGCCCATCTGCGTCATGCACACTCGCGTTGTCGGCAAGCGCATCAACGGTAACCCCGCACTCGTACTAGCAACTTCGATCGACATTACGGAGCAAAAGAAGCTCACAAAGCAAGTACGCGAGCTGTCACAGAGCACTTTGGCACTACCGGACCAGACGTCCGAGCCGGTGCCGCAACCCCTGACGCCCTTCTCTGCGGAGCCGGAACTCGCGACGGTGTCTGAGGAGCTTAACGCACTGCTGGGCCAGGTCAACGAGTCACTTCGACCCGGCAAACTCACGCTCATGAGCAGAGCAGACGCTCAAGACTTCGTACTGGTTGTGGAAAGAATGAAAGTGCTGGTACAACGTGTGGAGATCCTTCGTCTGACTGGCGCACTGAGACGAGGCGGATAGCGAGGTCGGGCGGCGAGGTCATTCCGCAGCATTACAATTCCAGCCATGACCAACCTCACATCGGTACTCAATCAATGGGACCGCCATGACACACAGAATGAAGCCATGACTTCTAATGCGTTGGATCTTCGTGCGCTACTCAGGTCTTCCAATCCAATGATTGCCGCATACCCGGATAGGTGACAGTCACCCACGAGGAATCCGTCGTGTACCGGTACTCTGTAAAGCATTTGAGGCAGACGCGTACCGTTAGAGTCTGTGTGCATTCCCCTGTTTCAATGAGTTGGCCGTCGCAGGGAAACTCGCGATCAAGTTCGTTGTGACGCACAACAAGGCCCTCAAATTCCGACTAGAGAAAGCGACCATGAGGATGATCGGGCACGGCCGGCAACGGCCTTCATCACGCGGCCCGGCTCAACCGCTCCCACTTGATAACCGCCAAGGTTCTGAGGGCCTTCTCTATGGCCCGTATTTCGCTTCTGTTTTCCTGACCGGCTCTGAGTTCAAGCAGTCTCGTCACCATTGCTTCTTGCGCCGCGCTGATCCGCTTTCCCAATAGAGTATTGTTGGATTCCGATGCAGCAGTTCTGTATGCAATCTTCCAGGGGCGGGGTGCCATGTTCGTCTCCCTCCAGCGATACTGCACAAGGAGTCGTCGCTCGCACTGGGCGCGGCGGCAGGTGTGTGTAGGTCGTGATTATATCTCCGCAACCGTCACAGTCATCCACTGCGAGCATCCTGCCGTGTAAAAGAACCTATACAAACCGCTCACATCTTTTTACAGGCCACACCTAAACTTTGATGTGGGGCTCCGGCGCTGGCGAGAGGCTACCCCAAAAGGGTGAGGGGAAGGTTTGGGTGTGCGTAGTCTCTCGCCTTCTTAGGTTCGGAAGCTCCCCCGGTCCTACGCATCGACACGACGTTTGCCACAGCCTCAGAAATTTGCTTTCAGTTTGATTCTCGTAATTTTCTAATGTGCTAGGTGCCGCTATGACATTCAAGGGCTTTGCTCACATCGATTGCAGCCGCTGCGACATTGGTGTCAGCGGTGTTCTTCACTACCGTGGCGAAGCAGGCAAAATGGAATCGATGGGCTGCGCTGGTGGCGGGTTTTGTCCTGCGTTGTGCCAAGCCGTGGCGCTTATACTGCCTATTTCGCCCCTGCCCGCATCGTCGCGCAAACGGCGCGGGAGACTTCCGCGGAGGAAGCCCACGCCACCCGGCCAGATAATCCAACCGCCCGTTCGGAACGAGCGTCCGATTGTCCGAAAGCGGGGTCCGTCACGCCCAAGACTTCAGGCAGTGGCACCCTTCTCCGCTACCGTCACGAACACTCCAAGCACGTACTCGTTGAGAAGGTCGGCTATCTTCTTCGCTTGTCCTACTCGTGTCCCGCCCAGCAGATCAAATCCCACCACAGAGTCCTTTAGTGCTGGAATGGTCTGATGGAGAAGCTGGACCACGACTACGACTTTTCCGTCTGGTGTTTGCTGAACCACGAATTGACAGTTGCTGCGACCAGTGTTTGTCTCCGACATGTCGCGCAGTATAGTCCAATCGCGGCTCCGAATCAGAGAAACGCCCAGCGTCTGTGCGAGGGAGGGCGGGTCGCAGGAGGAAGCGCCGTGACCCGTTCTTGTTCGAAAGTTAGTACAAGCAGCCCGCAGTCACAGCTTCGTTAGGAAAGATTTCGTCTTACAATGTCGGTACGGAAGCTAGGGCACAATCCGCTCGCGAGGATCGCTAAAGTTGGATACAAACTCCCAATGGCGAGCGTTGAAGGTGGCACTCCAAAAGGAAGCTGAGGTCATATTCTACGCAACCGGCGAAATTGTTCTAGTTCAACCCACGGTCGATTCGGAGTTGGAATTGTTAATGGTCTCCAGGACCAAACATTTGAAACTCACATACGTTTCCGAACGAGACGCAGTCAGATGGGAGACGCCGAAGGAGTATGGTTTTGAGCCGATGTCTGGGGCAACAGCTCAGCTGGCAACGACTCTGATTCGGCTGGTGCATCGACGATAGATCCGTCCATTTTGGTGTGAGAAGAACCAGTCGATTTTCGCTCATCAAGGGCCGCGATCAACTCTTCGGTCAAATCAAGCAACTTCGTCCCGTCTGTCTCGTTCGCAACCGCCAGGCAGAGTTCGCGCCAGTTTCTTTTCCCGTTCGTCATACCACACCTCCGA
>WNFQ01001638.1_pt1 | contig 15929 bp, 15 predicted proteins | sample 5400171 | NCBI WGS metagenome assembly WNFQ01 (sample SAMN13153356, study PRJNA577476) | soil metagenome | isolation source: 20 cm soil under Madrone tree | place: USA:California | collected 2016-06-14 | reverse complement strand
AGTCCCAGCACTGCGAGGAAAAGGATGTACGCGCTCTTACGATGCATGCGCGATGGGCTCGAGGTTCATTTTTTGTTCTTTTTTGCGGTCGCTGTCTTAGGAATCAGCAGCTTTTGGCCAATTCGCAGTTTGTGCGGATCTTCGATGTGGTTCAGGACAATGATATCGTCCTGAGACACATTAAGTTTCTTCGCGATTGTGACCGGATTATCGCCCTTCTTTACGATGTAAGTTTTTCCAGAAGACGGAGGCGTCTTCGCGTGTTCCTCCTTCGAAGCCGAATGTGAAGGTTTCGGATCGTTACGCGGCGCAATTTCCTTTTGCGAGACCGGAGGCCGTCGCTTCGCAACATCTGCCTGAAGTGGTGTTGCCGCCGTGTCAGCGATGTTGTTTTCCGGGTTCGCTGGGGCTGCCGGTACAAATGACCTCTCTCGTGTCTTGATCGCGTTAAACGCGATGATTCCCGACACGGCAACCACGTGCAACAGCAGAACTATCAGCAGCGCCCGCGACAACTTCATGTTTGGTTCGCGGATGTCTTCGAAATCCATTCCGGCAGCGGCCGAGGCGCGGCGCGCGGTAGCGGCCAGAAGTTTTTTATGTCTGAAGAGCTGCGGGATTTTCATCGGTCTGTTTTGGGCAGCGCTCGTACTAGCGCGCGAAATTGGTCGCCTCGATCCCCATAGCTTTTGAACATGTCGAAGGAGGATGTGCCCGGGGAAAAAAGAACCACTTCCCCTGGTCTGGCGCTTGCATGTGCGCGCTCAACTGCGTCCGCGAGCGAGTTTGCGATTTCGCAATCGACCGCGCCGTTCCAGGAACGCCTGATGCTCTCGGCCATTTCGCCGATAAGAATTGTCGATCTGACCTTCTCCTTCACCAGAGACCGAAGTGGATCGAAGCTGAAGCCTTTGTTCTTGCCGCCAGCGATGAGAATGACCGGCTTGTCTTGAGCCCGCAGCGCTTTGTCCATCGCGTCGAGGTTTGTCGCCTTGGAGTCGTTGACATATCCGACGCCGCCGACTTCGCGCACGAACTCGCAACGATGCGGACGCGGTTCATACGCGCACAGCGGCGGCACCATCTTTTCAAACGACAGTCCGCGCGCCATGCCCACGGCAACTGTCGCCATCAAATTTTCGATGTTATGCAAGCCGCGCAGTTTGGCGTCCGCCAGCCGCAGGACCGTTTCGTCGTGATAAACGATCACGCCTTGCGAGACGCGGAAGTCCGCCTCATTTGCATAAGCACTAAAGGTGAGCGTGCGCGGGCGAATCGCGGGGAGTTTTTCGATAGCGTTTACCACTGCCACGTCGGTTTCGGTTTGATTTTCGAAAATGCGCAGCTTGGCCGCGCGATAATCAGATACGGAGCGATACCGATCGAGATGGTCGGGAGCGAAGTTGAGCCAGAGGCTAATGGATGGGCGAAAGGTGCGGATCGCTTCCAGTTGGAACGAGCTTACCTCCACCGTGAGCACATCGAACGGTTGCTTTTCGCGCGCCACTTCCGAAAGGGGCTTGCCAATGTTTCCGCAAGCGATCGTGCGTTGGCCGCAGGCATTCAACATTTGAGCCAGCAACTCGGCCGTTGTTGTTTTCCCGTTCGTGCCAGTAACAGCAATGACCGGAACGTCGCAGGAGCGCCAGCCCAGCTCGAGTTCGCCGATCGTCTCGATTCCGCGCGAGAAAAAGTTGCGCGCCAGTGGGGTAGCCGGATCAATGCCGGGACTCAAAACGGCCATGTCGTATGCGGCTGAATCTTCATCAGCCGCAGCGCCGCAAATCACACGGACCCTGTGTGCCCGCAGATTGTCTATGGTCGATTTGAGTAAAGTTCTCTCCTCGGCACTATCCAGCACCGTGACCTCTGCGCCCTCTGATCTGAGCAGCAGCGCCGCCGCGCTGCCGCTCAAGCCGGCGCCAAGAACGGCGACATTTTGATTTTTGTAGCGGCCGTTCTTCATCTGAGTTTGAGTGTCGCCAGGCCAAGCAAGGCGAAGATGATCGACAGAATCCAGAACCGAACGATGACGGTGCTTTCCTTCCAGCCAGTCAGCTCGAAATGATGGTGAAGCGGAGACATGACGAAGAATCGCTTGCCCGTCAGTTTGAAACTCAACACCTGTAAAATCACTGAGAAGGCTTCGATGACGAAAACACCGCCTACGACGGCCAAAAGCAGCTCCTGCTTACAACAGATGGCGACCACTCCTAGCATGCCACCTATCGCCAATGATCCGGTGTCCCCCATGAAAACCTTGGCTGGATAGCAATTGAACCAGAGAAAGCCGAGGCCGGCGCCAATGAGCGCCGAGCAAACAACCGTGAGTTCCCCTGCAAACGGGTAAAATGGGACCTGCAAGTATTCCGCGATCCGGAAATTGCCAGCCGCATAGGAAAGCAGCGCGTATGCAAATGCGACCGTGATAGTGCAACCGATTGCCAATCCGTCCAGCCCGTCGGTGAGGTTCACCGCGTTGGACGAACCGACGATGACGAGCGCAAAAAATACGAACGTGAACCAGCTCATGTTCGCAATGACGGGCGCCTTCACGAACGGGACGTACAGAGCGCGGGCCTGCACTTCCAACAACGGGTTGGTGAGGAAAACCGCAGTGACGATTGCCGCAAGAGCGATTTGACAAACGAGTTTGATCCGGCCGCTAATGCCGTCGGATTTTTTCTTCGTCACCTTGAGGTAATCATCAGCGAACCCAAGCGCCCCGAGATAGACCATGCTGAACAGAGCCAGCCAAACGAATTCGTTATCGAGGCGAGCCCACATGAGACTCGACACAACAACGGCCCCGATAACCAGCACACCTCCCATGGTGGGCGTGCCTTGCTTGACGCCATGCAGCTCAGCGAGACGGTGAACTTCTGCCGCTCCGCGAATCGGTTGTCCAAGCTTGAGCGCAATTAGTATTCGGATGATAAAGTTTCCAAAAATTAACGTGCCGACGAAAGCAGTTACCGCCGCGGCAATGGCTCGGAAAGTGACGTAAAGAAAAACGTTAAATCCGATGAAGTGATCACTCAGGCGATGAAGGTAGTACATCATGGGGATGTAACGAATGAAGAGTGACGAAGTCCGAAATGCTCGATGACTTCTTCGGTTCGCGAGGCGCGGCTTCCTTTGACGAGAATAAGATCGCCAGGCGCGGCGATCTCACTCAACAGTTCTGCGGCTTCCGCGGTGGAGTTTACAACTGTCGTTTTTTCCAAGCCGGCCTGTTTTGCGCCGTCAGCAATCGCACTCGCGGCCTCGCCAATCGCAATCAACCGATCAATCTTTAACACGGCCGCAGTTTCGCCCACCTCCCGATGCCCACGTTCTGATTCGTCGCCCAATTCGCGCATTTCGCCCAGGACTGCGATCCGCTTTCCATCGGCGTCCAGTTCGACCAGTGTGCGCAACGCCGCTTTCATCGAATCGGGATTTGCATTGTAGCTGTCATCGAGGAATCGCACGCCGCCGAGATCCTTGATTTGCAAACGGGCCTTCGTGAGCGGCGCTGCGATGAGGCCGGCGGCGCAGTCCTCCAGCGATAGATCAAACGCGCGACCAGCGGCGACGGCCAGCAGCGCGTTCTGCACCATGTGCAAGCCAGGCACTGGCAACTGCGCACGGCAACGATGCGCGCCCTCGAGAATTGTGAAATCTGTTCCTGCTCCACTCTGGCTAATTTCACCGGCTCGAATATTTCCCGCGGCGGTGCCGGCCAAAATCAGCCTCCCGCGTGCGCGGGTCGCGATGCTTTCGCTAAATGGATCGTCCGCATTCAAGATGACCGTTCCTTGCGGGCCGACGGCCTCCGCGAGCGCCCCTTTCTCCTCCGCAATTTTTTCGCGCGAACCCATGAACTCGATGTGTGCCACGCCAATATTTGTGATGATTGCCACATCGGGGACTGCCAGCTTTGCCAACGCTGCAATTTCGCCGGGATGATTCATGCCGATCTCCCAGACAGCTACTTCGTCTCGCGAGGTGGCCTCTAAAATTGTTCGTGGCAGGCCGACATGATTATTGAAATTTCCCTCCGTTTTCGTGACTCGAAAACGGCCGGCGAGCACTGCCGCGGTAAAGTCCTTGGTGCTCGTTTTGCCATTGCTACCGGTGATCGCCACCACGTTTAATGCGAGTGATTTCCGGTACTTGGCGGCGAACTCCTGGTACGCTCGCAAACTGTCCTCCGTACGGATCAGTGCGAAGTTTTTTGGAATTTTCCCGTTCCAAGTGGACTCAACGATTGCCCCGGCCGCGCCGGCTTGCGCAGCAGCCTCGACAAAGTTGTGCCCATCGAAATTTTCACCTCGCAACGCGACGAACAAATCTCCCGGCCTAAGTGTGCGCGAATCCGTGCTGACTTTCTCGATCACGGCAGTTTCGTCGCCGCACGAAATCCAGCCGCCGGCGAATTGCGCGATTTGGGAGAGTGGAAGCGGGTTCATAACGCGGGCATTCGTGAACGCATACGCCTCTGAGTTCTGCGCGGTTTGCGCGGTCGCAAGTTGGAAAACAGAATCATCATGACAAAAACTCGATGGGGTGATCTTCGATCGCGCGTCGCGCGACTTGGATGTCGTCGAACGGGATCGTGTAATCGCCGAACTCCTGATAATTTTCGTGTCCCTTGCCTGCAATCAATACAATGTCTCGGGGTCGGGCGAGCGCAATGGCGCGGTTGATCCCCTGGGTGCGATCAACTATTTTTTCGTAGCGGCCCGAGCGAAATCCTTTTTCGACTTCGGCGATGATGGCGTTTGGATCTTCCTTGCGCGGATTATCAGAGGTGATGATGGAGTAGTCCGCAAGGCGATCTGCCATTTCAGCCATCAACGGACGCTTTTGCCGGTCGCGATCGCCGCCGCAGCCAAAAACCGCAATCAAACGCTGTGGCTCGAGCGCTCGAAGGGTTTTGAGAACGTTGCCGAGGGCGTCGGGCGTGTGCGCGTAATCGACGAAAACCTGGAATTGTCGCTTCGCGGGAACTAATTCCAAACGTCCGGGGACTTGCGGCGACTTGGCAAGGCTAAACACTGCGGTTCGGAGATTAATTCCGAGGGCGTCGGCCGCAGTCAGGGCGGCGAGCGAATTTGTCACGTTAAACCGACCAATTAATGGGAGACGAACCAAATAACTCTTGCCATGGGCGTCCAGCTGATAGGACGTGCCGCTGAACTCGGGGCGATAATTCGAAGCGCGGAAATCCGCGCGCGTCCCCATTCCATAAGTGACGACTGCCACGCGTTTGTCGATTTTGGCGAGGAGTTGCTGGCCATAGCGGTCATCGATATTCACAACTGCGACAGGTTTGCGCTTTCTTTTCTGGTTCGCGAGTCCTGTAAACAGCTTCAGCTTGGCATCGAAGTAGTTTTCCATTGTCCCGTGAAAATCGAGATGGTCCTGGGTGAGATTTGTAAAGACGGCAACGTTCCATTCGAGGCCACGTGTTCGATCCTGCGCAAGCGCATGCGACGAGACTTCCATCGCCGCCGCCTTGCAACCCGCGCTGGCGATCTGCGCCAGCAGCTCTTGTAGATCGAGCGACTCCGGCGTCGTGCGGATGGCGGGCAGAAGCCGCTCACCAACCTCGTAGCGCACTGTTCCGATTAGTCCGCACCGCAAACCAGCGCTTTCGCAGATGTGTTTTATGAGAAACGTCGTCGTGGTTTTGCCATTCGTGCCCGTGACCGCCGCCAGTTTTAATTTAGCCGCCGGGTACCCGTAAAAGGTCGCCGAGAAATCCGCAAGCGCGTTGCGCGTGTTCTCAACGACAAGACAAGTAACGCGGGAGTCTTTTTCCTCGCGTTCGGCAACGATCACCGATGCGCCTTTGCTAATAGCTTGCCCGATAAATTGGTGCCCGTCGGCTTTCTCGCCCCGCAATGCCACGAACATGGTGTTCCTTTGCACTCGCCGCGAGTCATACGCGATGTTTTCCACCGGGCGATCAACTGGCCCGATGACCTGGAGAACTGGAGTCGCAGCGAGAAGGGTCTTGAGCTGCATGAGGCTTTAACATCTCCGCCACAGGACGGATTCGCTGCGGCGACCTGTGGCGGGGCATTCAACGGCGCGAGGCATTGGTTAAGGCGATTCGTTCCGCCGACGCACTCTTGCGGACTCGTTCTGTCGGCATCGTTTTTTCCACTCGCTCCACGGGAATCGCTTTGCGAATCTCCTCATGCGGCTCAAGATCTAGATAACGGGCGGCTTTTTCCGCGAGCCGGGCAAATATCGGCCCCGCGACAAGCCCGCCGTAATTCAACTCGGGTTTGCTCGTATGTGCATCATCGAGCACAACCAGACCGACAAATTCGGGATGCTCGGCGGGCAAATAGCCGGCGAAAGAAACGACGTACTTCCCTTCTTGATATCCGCCCCGAGGATCAACCTTCTGTGCGGTTCCGGTTTTTCCGGCAATGACAAAACCCGGCACCGCCGCGGCAGCGGCTGTCCCGTTATCGCTAACTACCCCTCGAAGCGCATCACCAATTTCTCTGGCGGTTTCAGAAGAAATGACCTGGCGCAATATCACTGGCGAAAGTGAACTGATGGTCTTGCCCTCAGAAGTCGTAATCGACTTCACGATGCGCGGCATGATCAGTTTTCCGCCGTTGGCAATCGTCGCCATCGCGACCGTCATCTGCAATGGCGTCACCCCGATCTCGTGTCCCATCGGAATACGAGTAATGGAAATTTTGCTCCAAGATTGCGGAGGTCGGATGAGCCCGTTGATCTCGCCCGGCAGCTCAATTCCCGTGCGCTCCCCAAATCCGAAGCGGCGAATGTACTCGTAGAACTTCTGTTCGCCCACGGTGAGGGCGAGTTTGGCCGCTCCGATGTTGCTCGATTTAATGAGAATATCGCGCACGCTGAGGTACGAAAACGCGCGGTGATCGTGCAACGCGGCGCCGCCGAACTTCCAGAGACCGTTCTCGCAAAAGATGCTCGAATCAGGCCGCAGCTTGCGTTCATTGAGAGCGGCAGCGGCAGCGACAATCTTAAAAGTCGAGCCCGGTTCCATCATGTCGATGATGGCGCGATTTTTCATTTGCTCAGGTTTGGCCTCCGAGCGGAGGTTCAAATTAAAATGCGGTCGATTGGCCATTGCGAGAATTTCTCCCGTCTGCGGCCGCATCAAAATGATAGTGGCTTTTTGAGGTGAATATTGCTGCATCGCGGCGTCGATTTCGTTCTCGACGATGTTCTGCAAACCAAGGTCGACGGTCAGATGGATCTGATAGCCGTCGCGTGGAACCCGCTCCTGTCCGCGATAAGGTACGATCTCCTGGCCAGCGCGGTTGTGTTCGATGAAACGATAGCCGTCCTGCCCATGGAGATACTCCTCCATCGAGGCTTCCACGCCCTGGATACCGTGATGATCAAAGTCGGTAAATCCAATAACGTGACAGAGCATGGAGCCATTTGGGTAAATTCGCGTGGCATCATGCTCGAAATAAATTCCGTGCAAATTGCCCGCGCGGAGTTTTTCACGCAGCGCGTCTGCGGTGTGCTGGGGCACTTCGCGCTTGATCACGATGTAACGGCGATCGCTGTCTAATTTTTCCGCCACCTGCCTCGACGGGATGCCAAGTTCGTCGCTCACCAAATCAACGATTGCTTCCCGGTTGTTGAGATGCGTGGCGTCGGCCACTACCGTTTCTACAGGAATGTTGTGCGCGAGAACCTCGTTGTTCGCGTCGAGAATCATGCCGCGCTCCGCGTAAATAATTTGCTTGTAAACGTGTTTTTCAGCAGCAAGCCCGGCGTATTCATCGTGTTTCATGGCCTGCAGATAAATCAAACGAAATGAAAAGATGCTGAACAGCCCGATGAAAGCAGTGCAAACCAACACGCAACGGCTTCGGCTGTTTGGATTCATCTTGCGGCGGAAGGGTTAACTACAGGCTGGATAGTGTCTTCCTCCGCTGACCGGGGAGGAATAGTTAGCCGGACGATATTTGCCTCTGAAATGGGGATCATTTTCAGGTAGCCTTCTTTCAAGCGGCGTTGCAACGCCGAGCGTGACGTCAATGCCGCAATCTGCGCGCTGGCTACATCATTTTGAGTGCGCAGACTGATTAGCTCGTTTTCGATCGCTTTTCTGCGCTCACCCAAATGATAAAGTTGCAGCGTCAAATAAACGTAGGTCAAACCGGCCACTGCCAGAAATGCAGTCATCACGATCCACCGCGCAAGCGAGGCCGCGTTTACCGCATTACAGTTTCTTCGACGCGAACGGTTCATTTGTCTTTTCGGCGACGCGCAACTTTGCGCTCCGCGAGCGGGGATTGGTGCGCTGTTCTTCATCAGCTGGCTCCACCGGTTTCGGCGTAATCAATTTGAGGCCGTAATCGGGATTGCGCTGCGGCTCTGGCCACTCCGGCTTGTCGAGCCATTCCCGGCTACGATCGCGAAAAAAGTTCTTCACGATCCGATCCTCCAGTGAGTGAAAAGTGATCACGCCAATGCGTGCACCAGGGGCAAGTCGCGCAGTTAAAACGCGCAAACCTTCTTCGAGCGCGCCAAGCTCGTCATTTACTTCCATCCGCAAGGCTTGAAAAACCTGCGTGGCTGGATGATGGCGACCGTGCCGCCCAACCAATTTTTCGATCGCGCGCGCCAACTGCAGAGTTTCACTAAAGGGCGAAGTCTTGCGCATCTTGACGATGAAGCTTGCGATCCTGCGTGCAGCGGGTTCCTCGCCTAATTCACGAAACAGGCGGGTCAATTCCTCTTCGCCGTATCCATTTACGATAGTAGCAGCAGTCAGGTTCGTTAGCGGGTCCATGCGCATATCGAGCGGACCGTTCTGCACGAAGCTGAAGCCGCGCGCCGGATTTTCGAGTTGGCGCGAAGAAACACCGAGGTCAAGGAGCGCGCCGCCTATGGTGCGAATGCCAAGCTCGTCGAGAACCGAGGCCGTGTGCCGGAAATTCGCCTGCCGCACGATGAGGCGGCGGCCGAAGTGTTCCAGCCGATCCCTTATGTGCTGGACTGCATCAGGGTCCTGATCCAGGGCCAGAACATCCGCGCCGCTTTGCAAGAGCGCCTGTGTATGACCACCACCGCCACACGTTGCATCCACTATGAGAGAACCAGGTTTCGGCTTGAATAATTTCACCACTTCCGTCTGCAAAACTGGACGGTGGTACACAGAATCCTCCATTGCATGCGCCTCCTTTTCGGCAGCTCGCGGCTCCGCGGCGACGCCGACAGGCCGCTCAAATAACAGTGTGGTGATAACGTTTTGGCAAAACATTCTTTTTATAAACCGATTACACTTGCGACATGCTGGTAAGTAGGTGTTTCCTCCTCGTGCGCGCGTTTCCAGCGTTGCAAATTCCAAATCTCAAAGCGGCCCTGCCCGCCCACGAGAGCAACTTCACCCTTCAGGCCGAGCTTTCGGCAAAGGTCTTCCGGCAGTACGAGGCGGCCTTGCCGGTCTGCGCCCGCATGCTGCGCGCGAGAATGCAGTTGGCGCAAAAAAACGCGGCGATCGCGGGCGGAAACGCTTTGGTTTATTTCCGCAGCCGAACTCATTTTCGCAAACTCCGGCGGCGGCATGACAAGCAGAAATTGATGCGTCGCCTCGGGTAAAAGAATGAATTCTTCAGGACGATCGCGCCGCCAGCGAGATGGAATCGTGATCCGATTCTTGTCATCGATCAAATGCCGGAACTCTCCGGCATAAAAGCGTTCGGATTGAGAATCGGGGTCCATTGATCAAGTGGAACGGCAGTCCATTTTCCTCCACTTGACCCCACTTTTAACCACCTCCACAACAGACGGTCAATAAAAATCTTTGAGTATATTGCACCCCGCAGCCTTCGCCGTAAGCTCCTCAGGTCATGAAATTTTTCCCCCTCGGGCTGGCGATCCTTTGTGCTCTTTTCGTCTGTGGGAACACAATCGGCTTTGGCCAATCTCCACAGCAAGCTCCCGGTGACGCTGTACGGGTGACTGTGTCGATGCATCCGGATGGCTCACGTACGGTTTACAGTTTCGATAATCCACAGCACAAGGCGGTGGCCACGACCACCGGCCAGGACGGCAAAGTCCGAGAGACGATTCGTTATGCACTGGATGACGCCGGACGGTTCTCCACGGCGGAAATTTCCGGACCTGACGGCCGGGTTCGTCTTAAGAGTCGCTATAAGTATGACGACGCGGGCCGAATACTGGAAGAAACTCAAAGCGCAGCAGACGGCACTCTTCAGCATAAGATTGTTTACAGCTACAACTCATCCGGAAAGCAGACTGGTTACTCTATTTTCGATGCGTCCGGAAAATTGCTAGGCCGCACAGGAGCCGCAATCACTGGCACATCGCCGTCCCCAAAGCCGCGCGAGAAAGCTCGGCGATAGTTCCTCTTTTTTGAAGATAACCTAACGCTAAAGGCTAGCCTTCGTACTGACTGCGCTGCAGAAAGGATTCGGTTGTTGGCTTGCCACAGTTGGGAAAGAGCATTAGAAAAATCGCGTGATTGATTACATCCAAAAGGGCGGATTATTGATGTGGCCAATTCTGGGCTGTAGCATCATTGCTATTGCTGTCTTCGCCGAACGTCTCTTCTATTTGCACCGTGCCACGATTCACGTGGGCGAGTTCTTGAAGGGATTATCGAACCTGATTCGTCGGCGCAATTTCGCTGAGGCACTTCATGAATCGGCGGGCACACCGGGACCGGTGGCGCGGGTGATTCATGCAGCGATTATCCGGCACGATGCACCCCGGGGCGAATTGCGCGATATCGTACAAGAAGCCGCCCAGCTTGAAGTGCCAAAACTGGAACGGTTCCTTGCGGTGCTGGCTACCATCGCGTTTCTGACGCCGTTGCTCGGATTACTCGGGACCGTTGCGGGAATGATCGACGCTTTTGGTACAATCGCTTCAAGCGGGGGTTACGCGACAGTGACTGAGCTTTCCACCGGCGTTTATAAGAGTTTGCTGACCACCGCAGCGGGGCTGGTCGTGGCGACACCCACTCTTGTGGCTTACAGCTATCTCTCCTCTCGCGTGAACACGATGCTTCATGACATGGAGCGCGCGGGAATTGAGATCGTCCACATGCTAACTGAAAGCCGCCCGATCAGTGGCATTATCAGCTTTCAACAACCCGAAGAGCCGGCTCGCTCCGAGGCGCAGTTTGATTCCTAGCCGCCGATCCAGTAATCCGCAAACCTTCAGCGTCTCATGAAGCTGCACCGCACAATGAACTTCAATTTCGGCTGGGTTGTCCTTGTGGGGCTGGTGGACGTCGCCTTTCTGCTTGTGTTCTTCCTCTTGCTCAGTTCGAATTTCATCTTGCAGCAAGGCATTTCGATTTCGATGCCTTTCTCGCGCTTTACGCTCGGTCCCCAGAACAGCCACCAAATTATCAGCATCAGCGGCGGTGCGGTTCCGGCCATTTATTTCCAGGACCAAAGGGTCACCATGGAGCAACTCGGGCCCTTATTGGATGCGGCCAAGCGCAAAGATCAATCCATCATCATTAAGGCCGACCGTTCGACTTCTTACGAAACGGTTGCCGAAGTTGCAAATGCTGCGCTCGAACATGGCATCACTTCCGTAGCATTGGCTGCGAGTCCGCCGCGATGAACAGCGTCGTCTCGGAGAGCGCAACCGAACCGCTTATCTTTAGCTGGGAGTCGCCTCGCGGCGAAAAACTAGCGATCACCCTTTTTCTGGTGCTTTCTGTGGCGGCACACGCTTTTTGCTTTTACGTTTTTCAAATCGTTTATCCGCCGACCGTTTCGCTTCTGCCGCCGCCGGCCCGCGTCACGTTGATCACACCCGCCTCCGAAGAAGGTCGCACGCTGCTTCGCTGGATCGATTCGGAAGATCCTGCGCTTGCTTTCACAACTCGCCGTCCCCCCGAAGCAAGGCTCCATGCCCTGCCAAAGGTTGACCACGTACCGTCCTACTCCGCGCTAGAGCCCACGTTGAAGGACATTCCACCGCTGCAACGCGATCTGCGCATTCCCAGTTGCCACCCACCGGGCGCCGTACGCCTTGTTCGTCAAAAAACCGACGGCGCCTGGGGCGTTTTTACAACGTCCGTTTCATTCTCAAAGGACTTCGATGTTTTTGGCGTTCCGATCCTGCCCGAGGCCAATTTTGCCGCCTCCAATGAGGAGACGCCTCAAACCGTTCGCTTTCGGGTGGGCGTGAATAAGCTCGGAGAGGTTCGGTACTGTTTTGCGCTCAATTCGTCAGGTGACCCGGCACTGGACGAACAAGCCCGCTCATATGTGGCGCGTTGTCGTTTTCCCCAGGGCGCCGCGAGCTATGACAAGGCCGATTTATTTCTGTCATGGGGGATCGCCACAATTGAGTGGGGGAATGACGTCGCCCGCCCACAGCCACAATCGGCAGCCAGCGTTACACCGTGATTCGCGTCAGTCTTGCTACTCTCGTCACCATTTATTTGCTGGTTTTTCTTGCGGCGGTTTTCCTCTTCTGGATAGTTGGAGAATGGAATCGCCAGCGGCGGGAGCGACGGGCTCTGCAGCACCGGTTGCGTTGCGTGATTTGCGCGTTCGAATTTGAGGATCAAACCGATGCGCTGCTTCCCCGGTGCCCGCACTGCGGAAGTTTGAACGAACGATTTAAGATGGAGCGAATTTAACATGGGAATGTGGATAGGCCGAAATCGCAAGGCGCGTGTAACCTACGGGTTTGACGAAATCGCGCTTGTACCCGGGCGCGTGACGATCAACCCCAACGAAGTCGACATCAGCTTCCGTTTGCCGCGCAAAGACACAGAGCCGCTTGAGTTGAAAATACCTATTCTCGCGAGCGCAATGGATGGAGTCGTCGATGTGCGTTTCGCCATCGCCATGAACAAATTGGGCGGACTCGCTGTTTTGAATCTCGAAGGAGTGCAAACGCGCTACAAAAACCCGCAGGAAGTGCTGGAAAAAATCGTCGAAACCGACAAGTCTGACATCACTGCGCTGTTGCAGCGAATTTATCAGGAACCGATCCAGGAGGATCTAATCGCGGCGCGTGTGCGCCAGATCAAAGATGGCGGTGTGCTGGCTGCGGTTAGTTCCATTCCTCAGCGTGCCGCTGAATTTGGCAAGATAGCGCAAGACGCTGGCGCTGATGTTTTCGTGGTGCAAAGCACCGTTTCCACCGTGCGGCATATTTCGTCGGAATATAAGTCGCTCGATCTGGAAAAATTTTGCCGCGAAATGCGCATTCCGGTGATCGTCGGTAACACGGTTGGCTACGATGTAACTTTTGAAATCATGGAGTGCGGCCCGGCTGCGGTTTTGGTCGGTGTTGGGCCGGGAGCAGCTTGCACCTCACGCGGCGTGCTTGGACTGGGCGTTCCGCAGGTCACTGCGACAGTAGATTGCGCGGCAGCGCGCGACGCTTACTTCAAAAAAACATCACGCTACGTGCCGATCCTCACCGATGGCGGGATGAGCAGGGGAGGCGACGTTTGTAAAGCCCTGGCCTGCGGCGCAGACGCCGTGATGGTCGGTAGCGCGTTCGCCAAAGCGCACGAAGCGCCGGGGCGTGGATACCATTGGGGAATGGCCACTCCGCACGCAAATCTCCCGCGAGGCACGCGCATCAGGGTAGGCGCTACCGGATCACTCAAACAAATCCTCTTTGGGCCAGCAGAAGTTGACGACGGTAGCCAAAATTTGGTCGGCGCCATTACCACGTGCATGGGCAACGTCGGCGCGCGCAACATTGCCGAGTTTCAGCAAACGGAGATAATCATCGCGCCTTCTATCAAGACCGAAGGCAAACTCTTCCAAACCGTTCAAAGCGTCGGCATGGGAACCAGTTGACGGTTGAACGCTTCAACGCTTTAACGCAATAACGCCATGGCCGATCGCAGAGTTGTTATCACTGGTCTAGGTGCCATCACGCCGCTTGGCAATGACGTCGAGACGTTTTGGTCTAATCTTAAGAACGGCGTCAGCGGCATTCGCACAATCGATGCATTCGATACTAGCGGATACGATTGTCGAATTGGCGGGCAAGTCCGCGATTTCGATCCGAAACCATTCTTCAAAAACCCGAAGGACGTCCGCCGCACCGATCGATTTACGCAGCTTTCAATGGCAGCAGCAAAAATGGCGCTTGAGGACAGCGGGATCGATGTAGCCAACCTGGAACGCCGAGACCGTTTCGGCGTGATCGTTAGCACCGGAATCGGCGGCCTAAAAACACTCCAGGACCAACTGACGATCCTGCTGACCAAAGGGCCCTCGCGAACTTCGCCATTCACGATCCCGATGCTGATCAGCAACATGGCCAGCGGCGTCATCTCGATGGAGTTCGACCTGCATGGCCCCAATTTCTGTATCGTTACCGCCTGCGCGACGGCAAACAACGCCATTGGTGAATCCTGGCGAATTATCAAATTTGGCGACGCCGATATCTTCCTCGCAGGTGGCTCCGAGGCGGGCATCGTCGAGATTGGCCTTGCCGGATTTTCAGCTATGAAAGCGCTGAGCAACCGCAACGACGAACCCGAACGCGCCTCCCGCCCGTTCGACCGTGATCGCGACGGCTTTGTTATTAGCGAAGGCGCCGGAGTTGTTGTCGTGGAAGAACTCGAGCACGCCAAAGCGCGCGGCGCGAAAATCTATTGTGAAATCACAGGATACGGCCTCTCCGCCGACGCGTACCATATGACTGCGCCGCCGCCGGACGGCGAAGGCGCAGCACGCGCCATGCAAATGGCAATGGAGCACGCCCGCGTATCTCCCGAGCACGTTGATTACATCAATGCGCACGCCACTTCGACCGATATCGGCGACATTTGCGAGACTCGCGCGATCAAGCAGGTGTTCGGAGACCAGGCTTATAAGGTCCCCATCAGTTCCACAAAATCGATGACCGGCCATTTGTTAGGCGGTGCCGGCGGAGTTGAAATGGCCGCGTGCGCCCTTGCCATTCGGGATTCCGTCATTCCGCCAACTATCAATCTGGAAAATCCGGACGAAGAATGCGACCTGGACTACACCGCAAACATCGCCCGCGAAAAGAAAGTGCGCGTTGCCCTAAATAACTCCTTCGGTTTCGGCGGCCACAACGCGACCCTGGTAGCTGCCGCATTCGAGAAATAATAGTAGGCTGCGACCTGACCCTGTCCTGAGCGAAGTCGAAGAGGGTGCCGCAACATGCGGCAATCGTTTTGACTATTCACCAGCCACAAGTCACCATTTACTTGCGAACGCTTTCGGAGTTCACTTCGTACAACACGCGGGCATAGCTTAATGGTAAAGTTCCAGCCTTCCAAGCTGGCCATGCGGGTTCGATTCCCGTTGCCCGCTATTGGTACGGTGCAATTAATTCGCGGTTCCGCCAGGCGAAGCAGAGAGCCGAGTAAATTGTCAGCGCGACAGTAATCCACACCAGCACGGGACCAGCTTCGCCCCAGGCCCGCGCCCACCATGTAGATGTTTCGCTGGTGTAGCGCAGTTCCACAATCGAAAGGAGCGCAAGAAAGAAAACAATAGTGATGATTTGCCACGAAGTCTTCTGTTTACCGAGACTTTCGGCTGGAAGAATACGGCCTTTGGTGCTGGCCATCAGGCGTAATCCGGTAATCAAAAAATCTCGGGCGACCACAGTCGTGGCTGCCCATGCTGGCACTGCCTTGAGGGGGACGAGTGAAATGAACGCCGCGGCCACCATTATCTTATCCACGAGCGGATCCATCAACTTGCCAAAATTAGTGACGACGCCGTAACGCCGGGCGATTTCTCCGTCGATGAAATCCGTGAGGCCCGCGATCAGAAAAATTACGAGCGCAGTGGTGCGCGCGTAGGGCCACGAAGAATTCAGCGCAATGACAAAAAGCACTGTCAGCGCAAGCCGGCTCAGCGTAATTCTATTCGCCCAATTCATGTGCGCATTGCTTCGTGCGAAGGCGGGGCCGTTTCCAA